>Ga0335075_10006221_pt1 | contig 18436 bp, 15 predicted proteins | sample Lox_Sample_24_FD_206723 | JGI IMG/M metagenome (GOLD analysis project Ga0335075, IMG submission 206723) | Soil microbial communities from Loxahatchee National Wildlife Refuge, Florida, United States - Lox_Sample_2.4 | ecosystem: Environmental > Terrestrial > Soil > Wetlands | place: USA... | reverse complement strand
CGCGGCCCCTGCCCTACGCGCTCGAGCTGAATCTCGCGGCGAGCGAGGGCGGCGTTCGGTTGGATTTCGACAATCGTTCGACCGTGGGCGTCTGTTGCACGGCCTATTGGGACGGCAGCTTCGCCGTTCCGCGGCGCTATACCATCGGCGCGGGACACCGGCTCCAGGACCTCGTGCGTCCCGCGGCCGGAGGCGGGCTCGGGCTCTCGGTGCATGGACCCAACGGCTTCGTGCGCAGCATCCGGGGCCCGGGCAACAGCGCGCTCGAAGTCCTCGGCACCGCGGCGCCCGCAGGCGACTTTCGGCTGCAGGTGCGCAACCGTGACAAGCTCGCGCGCACCGTCACGGTGCGGGATGCAAGCTACGGCCGCGGCGAGCGCAGCATCGCAGTCCCGCCGGGAGCGACGCAGGAGATGGTTTGGGATCTGCAGCCCAGCCGCCACTGGTACGACCTGATCGTCGGTGCGGAACGGCACGAGTGGCGCTTTGCCGGTCATATTGAGGACGGGCATGAGAGCGTCTCCGACCCGGCAAACGTCGCGCCCGTTCTCACCTAGCCGCGGTCACGCGAGGTAGACGAAGCGAATGACGCACAGCGCCGCGAGGACATACACCAGCCAATCGCGCACGCGCGCCTGTCCGCGCACCAGCTTCAGCACGGCATGACTCACGATGCCAAAGGCGAGCCCGTTCGCGATCGAGTAGCTGAGCGGCACCATGATGGCCGTGAGGAACGCCGGGATGCCCTCGCCCGGATCGTGCCAATCCACGTCCGCCAGCGCGCCCATCATCATTGCGCCAACCAATATCAGCGCCGGCGCGGTCGCCACGGCCGGAATGGCCTGTACGAACGGCGCGACGAACAGGGTGCCGAGAAACAGCACGCCGACCGTGACGCTCGTGAGGCCCGTACGGCCCCCCACCGCGACGCCGGCGGTGCTTTCGATGTAACTCGTGACCGGGCTCGTGCCCGCGAGCGCACCGGCGAGCATCGAGATCGAGTCCGCGAGCAGGATCCGGTTCATGCGCGGAACCCTGCCGTCGGCGGCAACCAGCCCCGCGCGCTTGGTGACGGCCATCAGCGTGCCGACATTGTCGAACATGTCCACGAAGAGGAACACGAACACGATCTCGGCGAGCGAGACGGCCGTGCCGCCTTTGAGATTGAGGGCCGCCGGAATATCGAGCTGCAACGCGGTGGCCGACAGGTCCCGAAGGTGGTAGGCAAACGGAGTGACGTGGGCGATGCCGAAGACCCACGCAACAGCCGTGACGCCCACGATGCCGAGGAGCATTGCGCCCCTGACGGCTCTTGCCTGCAGCACGGCGATCAGCAGCAGGCCCAGGATGGCGAGGGCGGGTGTCGGTGCCGTCAGCGCACCCAGCCCCACCGTGGTGCCGGGAGCGGCGACGATGATTCCCGCATTCTTCAGGCCGATGAAGGCGATGAAGAGCCCGATGCCGCCGCCGACTGCCGCGAACAGCGAGCGCGGGATCGCGTCCATGATGAGCCGCCTGACTCCCGAAAGGGTGAGCAGCAGAAATGCCACCGCCGAGAGAAACACACAGCCGAGCGCCACCTGCCACGGCAGGCCGATCGTCTTCACCACGGTATAGGTGAAATACGCGTTGAGACCCATCCCGGGCGCGAGCGCCAGCGGGTAATTGGACAGCAACCCCATCAGGATGCTGCCGAACCCCGCGGAGAGACACGTTGCGGCCGCGACGCCCGCCACCGGCATGCCCGCAGCACCGAGAATGAGCGGATTGACCGCCACGATGTATGCCATCGTGAGGAAAGTCGTCAGCCCGGCGAACAGCTCGGTACGCACCGTCGTGCCGTGGCCGTCGAGATCGAAGACGCGTGCGAGCATGAGTTCGGGTCGCGGCACAGGATCTGGAATTTAAGGCAAAATCCGCCCCATGAGTAGAGCAGATTCGAGCTCCTCGATCGATGCTTATATCAGGGAATTGCCCAAGGCGGAGCTGCACGTTCACATCGAAGGGGCTCTCGAGCCGGAGCTGGCTTTGCGCCTCGCGCGCAAACACGGTGTCCCGCTCCCCTATGCCGGCGTCGCCGAGCTGCGCGCGGCCTACGATTTCGGCGACCTGCAGGCGTTTCTGGACATCTACTACGCGGTTGCGGACGTTCTGCGGGACGCGGACGATTTCTATCAGCTGGCCGCGAGCTACATGCAGCGCGCGCACCAGCAGGGCGTCGTCCATGCGGAGATCTTCTTCGATCCGCAGACACACACCGCGCGCGGGATTCCCTTGGCCACGGTGGTGGCGGGTCTGAACCGGGCGCTCGCGGACGCGGAGCGCTCCTTCGGCGTGACGCATCGCCTCATTGCATGCTTTCTACGCCATTTGAGCCAGGCGGAGGCGATGCGCACCCTCGATGAGGTGCTCGAGCACCGCGACAGCATCGTTGCGGTTGGCCTCGATTCCTCGGAGGTCGGGCATCCCCCCTCGAAGTTTGCGGCGGTCTTCGAGCGAGCGCGCGGGGAGGGTCTGCTCACGGTCGCGCACGCCGGCGAGGAAGGGCCGCCGAGCTATGTGAGCGAGGCGCTCGACCTGCTCGCGGTGCGGCGCATCGATCACGGCGTGCGCTGCGAAGAGGATCCGGCGCTCGTTCGGCGCCTGGCCCGGGAGCAGGTCACGCTGACCGTCTGTCCGCTGTCGAACGTGAAGCTCGGGGTGTTCGATCGCATGGAGCGCCATAACCTGAAGCGCCTGCTCGAGGCCGGTCTGCGCGTGACGGTGAACTCGGACGATCCGGCCTACTTCGGCGGCTACATTCTGGAGAACTACCTCGCCGTGGAGCGCGCGCTGGGACTGACTCGCGCCCAGCTCGCGACGCTGGCACGCAATTCCATCGCGGGATCGTTTCTCGACGCCGCCGCGAAGCGCCGGTGGACTTCGGTGATCGACGCACGCAGCCCCTGACTGCGGGAGTCGCCCGCCGCCCTCAGGCGACGTAGCGGTAAATGAGGGCGCCCGCGATCAGCAATGCCAGCACCCCGACGATCGTCATGTGCGGCATCGACAGCACGATCAGGATCGCGGCCATGATGTACGGCGCGTTCTCGGCGTAATCGGGCAGGGTTGCGGGCTCCTTGCCCAACGACTGCTCGTCGCGGTCCTCATTCGTGGGCTCGCCCTTCATCATGACGATGATCAGCGGCGCGACGATGCTGATGAGCACGAAGATCGCCACCGCCAGCCGCAGCTTACCGCCCATCGGCCGGCCCCCGCTTCGAGTCTGCGGATCCATGCCACCATCCGCCGCCCAACGCCTGGAACAGCGCCGCCGTATCACCCAGTCGCGCTGCCTGCGCCTGCACCCGCGGGATGACCGCCTGTTGATAGGCCTGCTGCGCGCTGAGTACCGCGAGCCCGTTGGCATAGCCGGCCTGGAACTGCCGGCGCGAGACATCCAGCGCGACTCTGGCGGCATGCTCGACCGCAAGCGCCGACCGCAACGTATCGGCATCCGCGTAGAGGGCATGCAGCGTGTCGGCAACGTTCTGGAAAGCCGTCAGGACCGTGACGCGATACAGCGCGGCCGTCTGCGCAAGCGCCTGCTCCGCGGCGCGTTGGCGATGCTTCAGCGTCCCCGCATCGAAGAGCGGCTGCGAGGCGCTGCCGAGCACGCTCCAGAAAGTGCCGGCGTTGCCGAACAGCTGAGTGATGCTCGTCGCCTGGCCGCCGAGCGCGGCGGTCAGGGAGAACTGCGGCAGCCGGTTGGCGACTGCGACACCCACCTGCGCGCTCGCCGAGCGCACCTGCTCCTCCGCGGCCAGCACGTCGGGGCGCTGCTCGATGAGTTGCGACGGCAGCGAGAGCGGCAGCTGCCGCGGCAGATGCAGCGCATCGAGCGTGAAGGTCTCCGGCACATCGTGATCCGGCGCATTGCCGGCGAGCACGCGAATCAGATCGCGCGTCTGCTCGAGCTGACGCTCGAGCGGCGGCAACAGGGCCCGCGCCTGGGCGAGCGCCAGCTCCTGTTGCGCGACATCGAGGCGGGCCGCATAACCGAGGCGGCGCTGGTCGCGCAGGATCCGCAGCGAGCGTTGATTGGAGCGGACGATCGTCCGGACCGCGGCGATCTGCGCGCGCATCGAGGCTTCCTGGATCGCCGCCGCCACCACGTTGGAGGCGAGCGTCACGTAGGCGGCCTCCAGCTGGAAGCGAGCCGCGGCCGCCTGTGCCTGCAGCGACTCGACCTGCCGGCGGTTGGCGCCGAAGACATCCGGCGCGTACCCGACCGTGAGTTGCGCCGTATGGAAGTTGTAGGTCACCGGCTGCGCCGGGCCGAGGGGCGTGATGTTCTCGCCATTGCCCTGCACGCCCGGGGCGCTCGAAGCCGCCGTGTTGCCGGACAGCTTCGTGCGCTCGCCCTGGTAGCTCGCCTGCACGGTCGGATAGAAGTATCCGCGCTGGGCGTAGACATTCTCCTGAGCTTCCTTCAGCGCCGCGACCGCCGCATCGATCGATGGATTGGCCGCGAAGGAGCGCTCGATCAGCCTGTCGAGCGCGGGGGACCGATAGAGCGTCCACCACTGGGCGCAGATCGAGTGTGCGGCGCTGATACTCTGGCTGGCGCCCGCCGCAACTCCCGCCACCGAAACCGTGGACGGCGGCAGCCGCGCCGGCGAATACGCATGAGCCGGCGGCAGCGCGGGACGTTGGTATCTTGGCCCCACCACGCAACCGCCGATGAGCGGCAGCGCAGCGAGCGCAATCAGCCACTTTCGCGTTGACCGGGCCCTCGGCATCTACGGCCTCCGCTCCTGCTCGTTGCCGCGGCCGAAGAGCACCATCGTCAGCACCGGCACGACGAGGAGCAGCAGGAAGGTGCCGAACAGCATCCCTCCCACCACTACCGTGGCGAGCGGCCGCTGCACTTCGCTGCCGATCCCGGTGGAGACAGCCGCGGGCAGGAGCCCGATGCCGGCCGCCAGACTCATCATGAGTAGCGGACGCATGAGCCCCGACGCTGCCTCGAACATCGCCTCGCGCGGCGGTAAGTGCCGCCGCCTCGCACGCCGGAAGCGGTTGAGCAGCAGGATGCCGATCATGACCGAGACGCCAAATAGCGAGATGAAGCCGATTGCCGCGGAGATGCTGAAGTCGCGTCCGGTGATATAGAGACCGAGCACCCCGCCCGCGACCGCGAACGGAATTCCGGTCAGCGACAGCAGCGACTCCCGGATGGAGTTGAAGAGGCTGTAGAGCAGTCCCAGGATGAACACCAGGCTCACCGGCACGATGACCTCGAGCCGCCGCTGCGCGTCCTTGAGCTCGCCGTACTCACCCGACCACTCCAGCCGGTACCCGGGCGGAAGCCGCAAATGGCTCGCGATGCGCGCCTGGGCCTCGGCCACCGCGCCGCCGAGATCCCGGCCGCGGACGCTGAACTTGACCGGGATGAATCTCTCGCCGGCCTCGTGATAGATCCATGCCGCACCGGTCGTGAGGTTGACGCTGGCCAGCTCCTTCAGCGGCACGTAGCCCACGGCACCGTTGCCCGACTGGTAGGCGACTTCGAGGTTGCGGATCTTGCGGATCGTGTCGCGATCCTGCCGCGGATAGCGCACCACCAGATCGAACTGCCGGTCGCCCTCCAGGACCTCGGTCGCGACGGCCCCGCCGAGGGCGGCCTGGATGACCGTGTTGACATCGCCCGTGTTGAGCCCGTACCGCGCGGCCTCGGCCCGGTTGACGGTGATGTCCAGGTCGGGCTGCCCGAGCACCGGGAAGATGCCGAGGTCGGCGATGCCGCGGACTTTCGCCATCTGGTCGCGGACCTGGGCGGCGAGCGCGGTCAGGGTCTCGAGGCTCGGGCCGATGATCTTCACCGAGTTCTCGCCCTTCACCCCCGACATCGCCTCCTCGATGTTGTCCTGGATGTACTGCGAGAAGTTGAACGACACGCCCGGAAGCGCCGCCTGGAACTTCTCCTGCAGCTGATCGATCAGCTCGTCCTTGGTCATTCCCTTCGGCCATTCGCCCGGGGGCTTCAGCGGCACGTTCAGCTCGACGTTCGAGAACGGTGAGGCATCGCTGCCGTCATCCGGCCGGCCATGCTGCGAAACGACGGTGATCACCTCCGGGTACTGCAGCAGGATGAGGCGCATCGTCCGCGTCGCCGCCGTGCCGTCCTGCAGCGTCATGGTCATCGGCAGCTCGGCGCGGATCCAGAGGTTGCCCTCGTCGAGGTGCGGCAGGAACTCGCTCCCGAGCCGCGTCCAGCAGAACGCTCCGATGGCCAGAAACACGAGACCGCAGCCGATCACGACCGCACGGTTGGCGAGCGCGAAACGCAGCGCGGCGTCATACCCCCGATGCAGCCACCGGACGATGAAGGTTTCCGTCTCCTCGACACGCTCGGGCAGAAATATCGAGGCGAGCACCGGTGTCACGGTGAAGGTCGCGATCAGAGCGCCGGAGAGCGCATACGCGTAGGTGCGCGCCATGGGGCCGAAGATCGCGCCCTCGACGCCCTGCATCGTGAAGAGCGGCACGAAGGCCGCCACGATGATGAGCACCGAGAAGAGCACGGCGCGGTCCACCTGCATCACGCTGACCAGGATGAGCCGCAGCCGATCGTTCCAACCGCGCTCGGGCGTGGCGTGATCGGCCGCCCGGGTCGGATCGGTGCCCCAGCTGCCGGCCGCCAGCCGGTCGAGCAGGGTATGCCGCTCATCCACCGGCCGCTGCAGGTTGCGGAAGATGTTCTCCATCACGATCACCGCCGAGTCGACGATGATCCCGAAGTCCACCGCCCCCAGGGAAAGCAGGTTCGCGCTTTCCCCGCGCGCCACCAGGATGATGACCGCCAGGGCGAGCGCGAATGGAATCGTGAGGCCGACGATGACCGCGCTGCGCAGATCGCCGAGGAACACCCACTGGATGAGGAAGACGAGCAGACAGCCGAAGACGAGGTTGTGCATCACCGTGTGGGTGGTGAGACCGACGAGATCGCTGCGGTCGTAGAACGGCACCACCTTCACGCCGGGCGGCAGGCTGCCGTCGCGGTTCATCTTGCGCACGACCGCCTCGACCTGCGGCAGCACGCGACCGGTCTGATAGGTACGGCCCATGACGACGATGCCGAAGACGATGTCATCGGCCCGGTCCCGGCCCGCGATTCCGAGCCGCGGGCGATAGCCCACCTTCACGGAGGCGACGTCCTTGATGAGTATGGGCACGCCGCCCTGCTGGCTCAGCACCACGTTTTCGATGTCGTCGACCCTGTAGCCCTGGGCGATGTTGTCATCGCCGCCGTCATCGATCAGGCCGACGCCGCGGATGTTGATCGACTGCTGTCCGATCGCGATGTCGCGTGCCCCCACGTTGACATTGGAATTGCCGAGCGCGGAAATGACCTGCGGCAGCGCGAGGCCATGGGCGCGCAGCTCGTCCGGGTCGACGTCGACCTCGAACTCCTTGGTGGGCCCTCCCCAGCTGTTGACGGCGACGATGCCATGCACCTGCAGCAGCCGCCGCCGCACGATCCAGTCCTGGACCGTGCGCAGATTCGTGACGCCGAAGTGCGGCGGCCCCACCACCTGGTAGCGCATGATCTCGCCCGTGCCGCTGTTCTGCGCGACATTCGCGCTGACGCCGTTCGGCAGGCTCACGTTCTGCTGCAGCGCGATCACGGTCTGCGCATAGGCGAAGTCGTAATCAACCCCGTAGTTGAAGGCCACCCGCACGAAGGACAGGCCGTAGAAGGAGGTCGAGCGGATGACGTTGATGCCGGGGACCGTGTAGAGCCCGTTCTCGATCGGAATGGTGAAGTAGCGCTCCATCTCCTTCGCCGAGAGTCCCGGCGACTGCGCGCTGATCTCGAGGACGACCGGCGAAGGATTCGGGTACGCCTCGATATCGAGCGCGCGGATGGCGAAGATGCCGGCCCCGGCGAAGAGCAGCAGGCCGAAGACGACGATCGCGCGCCGGCTGAGGCAGAAGGAGATGATGGTTTTCAGCATGCACCGCCGGCCTTCCCGAGGTTCAGTCGCCCGGCGCCGCGTTGATCATGTTGTCGAGGTAGATCGCCCCCCGCGTGACCACCAGCTCATCGGCCCGCAACCCCGCGAGGATCTGCACCTTGCCGTCCTCGCGCAGCCCGGTTTTGACGGTCCGCTGGCTGAAGCGGCGCCGGTCGGCGGTGACCCACGCGGTCATCGTGCCATCGCCCTCGCGCACCACCCCATCCGCCGGAATGGCCAGCGCCCGCAGGGGCGCGCGCAGCTCGATGGTGACCGCCGCCAGCATGCCGGGATGCAACTCGTGGCGGGGGTCGGCCACTTCGCAGCGCACCGTCTGCCGATGCAGGTTGGGATCGACCGTCGCATAGATGCCATAGACGTGGCCCGGATAGGTGCTACCGGGATACGCGCCGACCGTGACCCGGACCGGCTCGCCCGGGTGAATGAGCGGCATGTCGGTCTCGAAGACGCTGGCCTCCACCCATTGAGCCCCCGCGCGCGCGGAAGATGGCGCATCCACGTGCCCGGTCGCGATCATGTGCTCGATCTGGGTATCGCTCTTGCCGAGCGCGCGCAGCGCGACGCGTGCCGCGGCGAGCGCCGCCGCCGCGGTTTCCTCATCGGAGGTCGCCTGCTCGACCTCCCGTCCGGAGACTCCCTGCGTGTTGTAGAGGAGTCGGGCGCGCCGCAGCTCCTTGCGGGTCAGCTTCAGGGTGGCCGCCGCGCCGAGCACGGTCGACTCGGCCTGCACGATCGCGGGGTCCTCGGCGAAGGCGACGGTCCCGAGCTCCGCCTCCTCGACGGGAAAGCCGTACATCGCGGCCGGTGCGACTCCGATCGTTGCCACCTGGGCGGGCGACAGTTCCAGGGCGGGCGGGGCGGCGACGGCCATGGAGGCGAAAAACGCCGCCGGCGCCGCTGCGCACGACCTCCTGCACCACGAGCGGAATCCGGTCATAGCCCGCTACGATGGCAGCGGCGCCGGAGTCAGTCTATCCGATGCGGCCTAACACATTTGTCAGGCCGGGCCCTACACGAGGTAACCCTGTCGTAAGAAATGCCGGCGGCCGAGTCAGCGGGACAGCTTGGCGTCGTGCCAGCGCACGGCTTCTCGCAACAGCTCGGTGGCGCTGCCGACGTTGAGCTTCTCCTTGATGCGCGCGCAGTACGCCTGGACTGTCTTGATACTGACACAGAAGTCGTCCGCGATCTGGCGGGTGCCGATACCCTGCCCGAGCTTCTCGAAGACCTCGAGCTCCCGATCGCTCAGGCGCTCGACGGCCGCCCGGCCCGGCAGCTGTCCGTGCGCCGTCTGGACCGCAAGGGTCTCGGCAGCGCGTTCGCTGACGTAGAGCTTGCCGTCGAGCACGCGACGCACCGCTTCCACCACCCGCTGTGCGCTTTCTCGCTTATTGACGTAACCGCGGGCTCCAGCCCGGAAGACACGGTCGGCATACAGCGACTCATCGTGCATCGACAGGACGAGGACGGGCACCGTGGGCGTCAGCCTCTGCAGGCCCTTGATGAGCTCGAGGCCCGTCGAATCCTCCAGGCTCAGGTCCACGACCGCCAGGTCCGCCGACGCGCAGCCCAGGGCCGCGAGCGCCTCGGGGGCGCTGCCCGCCTCGCCGCACACGGTGAGATCCGGCTGCTGATCGATCAGCTGCGTCAGCCACTCGCGCACCAGCGGATGGTCGTCCACCAGGAAGATGCGCTTCCTGAGGCGGCTGTCGGCGGACTTCGCGGGGACCTGGACCTCGGTCGACATCTGTGTCTGCCTCACTCTCTCGGCCGCGCAAACGCGCACGTCACCAATGTGCCACCCGTCGGGCTCGGCTCGATCGACAGCTCGCCACCCAGCATCTGTGCGCGATGCTGCATGATGCGCGTGCCGAGACCGCGGCCGCTCTGCCAGTCCTCGGGCAGGCCGGCTCCATCGTCCTCGATGCTCAGCTGCGCCCGCTCGCGCACCTGGCTCAGGCTCATCACGATCTGTCGCGGCTTGCCATGGCGCAGGGCATTGTGCACCGCCTCCTGCGCGATCCGATAGAGATGTGTCGCCGTGCCCACGTCCCGGATCGGCGGCGGCGCGTCGCATTCGAGCGTACAGGCCACCTTGAACGTGCGGCCGACGTTACCTGCCAGCGCCCGCAGCGCCGTCACCAGGCCCTCCGATTCCATCTCGAGCGGAGCGATGCCGTGCGCGATGTCGCGGGTCATGGCGATGCCATCCTCGATGAGCCGGACGAGCTCGCCGGCGTCCACCGCTTCGGGCATCGTGCGGGCAGCGAGCTTCTGGCCGAGCACCTGGCCGGCCATCGCTGTGGCGGTCAGGTGTTGGCACAACCCATCGTGCAGATCGTGTCCGATGCGCCGCTGCTCGCGCTCGCTGATCTCCAGGATCTCCTTCTCCAGCCGCTCGCGCTCTCCGATCTCGCGCATCAGCGCGTCGGTGCGCTGCTCGACCTTCTCTTCGAGCTCGTGCTGCGCCTCGCGCAACGACCCGAGGAGCCAGATCACGGCGCCGTAGACCACGGCCTGGATCAGCGCGTTCCAGATCGGGACGAAGATGGTGGAGTAGTGCGCCCCCGCGGCGACGTCGGCCGCCACGGAGGTGAGGATGCTGAGCGCCCCGATCGCCACCGCGACCCCCCGCCCGATGAGCCAGGCGGCGAAGCCGATGTTGAGCAGGTAGAAGGCGACGAACGAGAGCTCGAACCCGGTCAGGTAATCGACGACCCCGATCACCACCAGAAGGGCGAGGCTGACGGCGACCAGCAGCCGCGGCCCGGGCGACGGGGCCGTTCGGACGATGCGCTCCAGTGGTTGCGGCGTGACGGGCATGGGAGCCAGGGGGGTGGTGGAGCCAGGCGGGATCGAACCGCCGACCTCTTGCATGCCATGCAAGCGCTCTCCCAGCTGAGCTATGGCCCCACATCTCTCCCGCAGCCCCGCAGGGCGTGGGGGGCCGGAGGCCGGCGAAGGTACGTAAGCCCCGCCGGGCTGTCAAGAAGAAGCGGTCTTCAGCGCCCGGGCGATGCGACCCAGCGCACGCTCCCGGCCCAGGAGCGCCAGGGTCGCATCGATGGGCGGCGAGACCGCCGTGCCGGTCACGGCGACCCGCACCGGCTGCGCGATCTTGCCGAGCCCCGCCCCGCTGGCGGCGGCCAGCTCGTTGAGGACGCCGTGGATGGCGGCGGCGCTCCACTCTGGGAGCGCGGCGAGCCGCTCGTGGACCTTGGCCAGCATCTCGAGGCCCCCGCCGGCGAGGTGCTTGGCGGCGGCCTTGGGGTCGATCTCCAGGGCGTCGGTGAAGAAGAACCGGCTGTTCTGCGCCATCTCCTTCAGGGTCTTCGCCCGCTCCCGCTGGGCGACGATGACCCCCTCGAGCAGGCGCGGGTCGTCGCTATCCAGCCCCAGCCGGCGCAGCTGCGAGCGCAGGTAAGGCACGAGGGCGGCGGGCGGCGCCCGCATCATGTGCTGTTGGTTCAGCCACAGGAGCTTCTCCGGGTTGAAGGCCGAAGCCGCCTTGTTGACATCGTGGATGTCGAATGCGGCGATCATCTCCTCGCGCGTGAACACCTCCTGATCACCGTGCGACCAGCCGAGGCGCACCAGATAATTGAGCAGAGCATCCGGCAGATAGCCCTCCTCCTCATACTGCAGCACGCTCACGGCGCCATGGCGCTTGGACAGCTTCGTGCCGTCCGGCCCCAGGATCATCGGTACGTGGGCATAGACGGGAGGCGTGGCGCCGAGCGCGCGCAGCATGTTCATCTGGCGCGGCGTGTTGTTGAGGTGATCGTCCCCGCGGATCACGTGCGTGATCCCCATGTCACGATCATCCACCACCACGCAGAAGTTGTAGGTCGGCGTGCCGTCGGAACGAGCAATGATGAGGTCGTCGAGCTCCGCGTTCTGGAACGTGACCTGTCCGTGGATCAGGTCGTCCACCACGACGGCGCCATCGAGCGGGTTGCGGAAGCGCACCACCGGCGCCACTCCCGGGCGCGGCTCCTTACGGTCGCGGCAGCGTCCGGTGTAGCGTGGCTTCTCCTTGCGCGCGATCTGCTCCTCACGCATCGCGTCCAGCTCCTCCTTGGTGCAGTAGCAGTGATAGGCGGTGCCTGCGGCCAGCATCTCCCTGATTACCGCGGCGTAGCGGTCGAAGCGGTGCGACTGGTAGAACGGGCCCTCGTCGGGATCGAGGCCGAGCCAGGCCATTCCCTCGAGGATCACCCGCACCGCCTCCTCCGTCGAGCGCTCACGGTCCGTGTCCTCGACGCGCAGGATGAACTTGCCCTTCATGCGGCGGGAATACAGCCAGCTGTAGAGCGCGGTGCGCACGCCCCCGACGTGGAGCATGCCGGTGGGGCTGGGGGCGAATCGGGTGACTACGGTCATGGGTCGCGCATGGTACCAAGCGCCGGGGCCGGCCGACAGCTTTCGTCGAATCAACTACTTAGAAGCTGTATCTCGAAGGCGGTCGGCCTCGTGTGATACTCGGGCGTGAGCTGCGTATAAACACACCATGAGCCTGCCACAGGCGACGCCGGATCGACGGATGGCGTGGGTCTTCGCCAGGGCGCTGGACTGGGACGCGCTGTACGCGGACCAGCTGCCGCGTATCTACAACTACTTTCGATTCCGCGTAGGCAGCGACGCCGATGCGGAGGATTTGACCGCGCGCACCTTCGAGAAGGCCTGGCAAGCACGCGATCGCTACCGCCAGGATCTCGCCGGCTTCTCGACGTGGCTCTTTGCGATCGCGCACAACGTCGCCGTGGACTTCCTGCGCTCGCGGCGCCACCAGGTCCCCCTCGACGCCGCACACGAGTTCCCCGCCGACGGTACTCCCGAGGACGACGCAGCACGCGATTCAGACCTCGAACGATTGAGTGCCCTCGCCGCGCACCTGTCGGACCGCGAGCAGGAACTGATCGCGCTCAAGTACGGCGCGGCGCTCGACAATCGTCAGATCTCCAGGCTCACGCGCCTCAGCGAGTCGAACGTCGGCACGATCCTCCACCGGGCGGTGCAAACGCTGCGGAGCCAATGGTGATGCGGAGGCGCGAGCCATGAACGACGAATTCCTCCATCGCCTGCGCAAGCCGCCGCGGCGCGAATTCGCCGCCCGGCTGCGCGCCGAGCTCAGGCGACAATACGCGAGCTCCCCTGCGCCGCGAGCCCCCTCGCGGGTACGCACTCTTCTCACCCTGCTCTTCCTCGGCGGCACCGCTTTCGCCGTGACCGCGGTGGCGATGCGAGGGCTGCCGCCGTCGCTCGTCGTGCTCTATCAGCATGCGGCCGCGTGGATCGGCGCCGGGCGCTCATCTACCGCTTCCCGCCAGGCACACGACGAAGGATTTGGCGAATGGCTGCGATGGGCCGCATCCGGGTCGGGCTCTGCGCAGGGTTCGGCGGCGGCCGGCGGCGGCGCGAATCGGTCCGCGGCGCCGGCGACTGGGGCTCGAGCCGGCGCAACAGCCTCGGCCGGTTCCGCCGGCAGCTCACCACCATCCGGCGGCGGCGCCCCGGCTGGACCTCAGGTCGGGCGGATCAGCGCCATGACCTCCTGGTCCGCCTACCCGTACGCGACCGCGATCGTGGATCTGATGAACGCCGCCACGAACACGACCGGTGCACCGCTCGCGCCGCACATCGACGTCTCGACGCGGGATTCGGCTGTCTGGCCGGGGCCGATATGCGGCGGCGGCCCGAATGCTCCCGATATGGCCTTCGCATTCGCGCCCGTCGGGACGGTTGCGGATCGGCCTTGTCAGAGCAGCGCCTCGGGCAAACCCACCGACGTCAGGGCGGCTCTCATCGGCTACGAGGCGGTCGTGCTCGTGCGCAGCCCGCTCTATGGCGAGCTCGATCTCACGCGCCGCGAGATCTTCCTTGCACTGGCCAAGTGGGTACCCGATCCCACACGGCCCGGAGCCGTTCGCGAGAACACGAGCACCGCCTGGCGGCAGGTCCATGCCTCGCTCGGACCCGAGCCCATCCAGTTCATCGGTCCCCCGCTCTCCTCGCCCGCGGGACGCTCGATGATCGAGCTGCTGATGGAGGGCGGATGCAAGGCCTACCCCTGGATCGCGGCGCTCGAATCGACCCATCCGGATCGCTTCGCGCGCATCTGCCGCACCGTGCGCAGTGACGGCGTGTACGAAGAGGTCTCCGGAAGCGATCCCTCGAGGTACCTCGGGCAGCCCAACGCCGTCGGGATCCTGGGACTCTGGGACCAGGAGCATGGAGAGACCAGCACCCTCACCGTGAGCGGCCTCGATGGCGTGAAGCCAACGCCACAGAGCATCGCGAGCGGACTGTATCCCGGCTCACGCGCCCTCTATCTCTTCGTCAACCGCCGCGGCCTGGGCTTCACGCCAAGCCTGGTGCTGCGCCTGCTGAATGACGCCTGGATATCAGGCCCCGATGCGAGGCAGCCGAATTGGGCTCTCGCTCCTCCGCCTCCACCCGAGCGTCAGGCGGCATTCACGCAAGCGGTGGGCCCCTGACCTCTGTTACCTGCATGCCTACGGAGATGCCGATGAGAGCTTCACGACCGTTATCGCCGGCCATCATTCTCTTGCTGTTGCTGGGTGCCCCCGTTGCGGGGGCGCAAGTCCCGTCGGCGAGCGGCAGCGCGGCGCCGCCTGGCACGGTGCCGCTCTCCAGCCTCATCGCGACCGTTGCGAAGAATACAGGCCGGAAGTTCGTTCTCGATCCGCGGGTCCGGGCGGGCGTGACGCTGATCGGAGAGCAACCCTCGAGCGTCACTTACGACGAGCTGCTGACGATCCTCGACACGTATGGTTTTGTCGCGGTGAAAAGCGGCGGCTACGTGATGGTCTTACCCGATGCCTACACGCGTGAGGAGCAGCTTCCATTCGTGTCAGGCGATGAGAAGCTTCCCGACAACCAGGCCGTCACCGCGGTCATACACGTGCGCAGCCTCCCCGCCGGTTGGCTCGTGCCGATTCTGCGGCCGCTGGTGCCGCAGTGGGGCCACCTCGCGGCCATGCCGTGCGCCAACGACCTCGTCCTGGTGGAGCGATTCGCGAGCGTGCGCCGGATGCAGACCATCATCAAGGCCATGGACACCGGCGCGCCGATCAAGCCGCCGAGCTGCGCCTATCCGATGCCTCACCGGGGCGCCGGGTCACCGATTCACAGGTGATCGGTGCTGCGGATGAAGGCCGCGACGTTGTCGTGCAACTGCTTCAGCGCGGGCAGATGGACATAGACCATGTGACCGGACTGATAGTAGTGATACTCGATGTTGCCTTGCAGGCTCTCCGGGATCGGCAGATGGCGGGTCTCGAACCAGCCTTCGTAGTACGGCGTCGAGATGTCGAAATAGCCGCCGTTGACCATCACCTTCAGGGCCGGGTTGCGCTTCATGGCCGCGGCGAGGTCGGGTAGCACGTTGGGCAGCGCGATCAGCGGCCTGCTCGCGCCCGGGGGCTGATGCCTGTAGTCCCAGCTCTCGTAGACCGGGATGCCCGGCTTGTAGTACATGTCCCGCCCATAATGCAGCGTTTCGCGCACATAGGCATTGAAGGCCGCGATATAGGCCGAGCTGATGGCGGCGCCCTGCGGATCGTAATCGGCGATCTTGCTCAGCGGATCGATCGTCGGGCCCGTGAAGCGGGTGTCCAGCGTGCCGGTCGTCAGGTCCTGGTCGCCCAGCAGCTCCTTCTGGAAGGCGCCGTACTCGATGCGCAGGTTGGCTTTCAGCAGATAGGCCACAGGCAAGCCGGTGTACGCGTGCAGCTTCTCCGCGATCGCCCGGCGCTGCGTCGACGAGAGGCCGTTGCCCCGCGTCAACGCCAGCGCGTAATCCGTGGTGGCGAAATGCTCCACCTGGCTGAGGAGCGCGCGCAGATCCCGCGGCGCATCCGGCAGTCTGTGGTGATACCACGCAGTGGCCGCATAGCTCGGCAACGCAACGACGTACGGCAGATCGATCGACGGATTCAGCTCCGGATCATCCGGCAGCAGGTCCCAGTCGAGGACGCACGAGAGCAGCACCACACCGTTGAGGTCGATGTCCTCCTTCTGCAGCGCGAGCGCCAGTCCCGCCGAGCGCATGGTTCCATAGCTCTCCCCGAAGACGTACTTGGGCGAGTTCCAACGGTTGTATTTCGAAAGGAATTCCCGGATGAACACCGCATGGGCGTAGATGTCCTGGTCGACGCCATAAAAGGACTTCGCCGCGTCCCGGCCGCCGATGCGGCCGAAACCCGTGCCCGGCGCATCCACGAAGACCAGGTCGCTGGCATCCAGCAGGCTCTCGTCGTTGTTCACGGTCTGGTACGGCGCCGCCGGCGTGTGCGTATGGTCGGCGGTCACCACCCTGACCGGCCCCCAGGCACCCATGTGCAGCCACATCGAAGAGGAGCCCGGGCCGCCGTTGAAGACAAAGGTGATGGGCCGCCCCGCCGCGGAAACCCCTCGCTCGAAGTACGCGGCGTAGAACATCGAAGCCTCGGCATTCGGGCCCTTGCCCTCATTCCCCGCAGCACTGTCGTCCCAGCCCTGGGCATGGACCACCAGCGTACCCGCCACGGCCTGATAGTCGATGTGCAATCCGCCCACCGTGACCGAGCCCGTGGACCTCACCTCAGTAGGCTTGAAATCCGGCGCCTTCGGCGCGCCGGCGGCCCGCGCCGCGGAACCGCAAATGCCGAGCGCCACCCCAATGGCGAAGAGAACGTGCTTTTTCATGAGAATTATTCCGCCGCCCTGGCCAGCGACGGTAAGGCAGAACCCGAGGCCTTCCAAGCAGATTCTCGCCCCCACGATCCCGCCCGCGACGCCATTGCCTCCGGCGTGGCCGGCCGATAGACTTGCTCCCCCTCGAGGGGCATGGGCGGTTAGCTCAGCGGTAGAGCACTGCTTTCACACGGCAGGGGCCACTGGTTCGATCCCAGTACCGCCCACCAAGATAAATCAGCGACTTGCGATCTCCTTGCCAACTGCGTCTAGCTCCGTATGGCAGCTGGTATGGCAGATGGTTGGAGATTTCAGCCCTAGATCGCGGCGGACGACCATAGCCCCGTCGACCGATTGCCCAACCGCTTCGGTTCCGAATCGAACAGCTGAAACCACTGATGCTGCCCAGCGCTATGCCCGCTGAGGGGGCGCGGAGCTGGGCTGTCGCAGGCTCAGGTCCGGCGCTCCGGGTCGAGGATATCCGACTCCATCTCTCGTAGGAGCTGGCGGACCTCGTCAGCCGTGAATTGGTGCTCGTCGAATAGAGCTCCGAGCAGACCCGCGAGATACGAGCCCGCCGCTACCGCGACCGCATCGATCGGGTAGCGGCGGAGCTTCCTAGTGACGAATTCGTCCAGCTCCTGAATGCATGCGATGACCATGGCGTCATCGTCGCCGGACTCATCGATCTCGGGCATGGGACCTCACTTGTGGCGGGCGCTCGCGCGGACCTGTTGGCACATCGCCTTGCACCCTGTACCGCACCAGCGCCCTTACCGGGCCCGCGAGCGCCGCGCCTGGGCGCTTGACGATTGCTCAGTTGGTCCCGGTGAAGCCTCCACGGGTGGTGCGCTGCTCCGCCGTGATCAGGCCCAGCTTTTCTAGCCGCGCCTCAATCGCCCTCAGCGTACGTCCATGCTCGTGCGCAATGGCGACTGGCGAGTCTCCCTTCCTGAAGGCGGAGACGAGCATACTTTCCTCTTCGGTCGTCCATGCGCGGCCGACGTTGTCCGGCAGCTGCGCGCGCCTCTGTGAGCGTGCGGCCGTCTGCTCAAGCGCGGAGAGTCCGGCCAGCAGTGCTCGCAGCACATCGGCGTGCTGCAGCACCGTCTCGCGTGGCAACTCCTCGGCCGTGACGGGGTCGATCCCCTGGATGAGGGACTGCAATATCTGTCTTGCCCTGGTCTGCTGCATGATGGTGTCTCCTAGATTCAACGGACAGGTCTGACGGATCAGGCTTTGGTGCGACCGCAACTCCGGCGGTGGGCTGCGGATAGAACTCTCGGTCGCGCCAGCGGACGCGATCACGCCTTCTGGCTCTGCGGACTCTCGATGCACCCTCCGCCTGGTGCGCCGCGTGCAGGCCCAGTACGCGCCAAGCGGGACTCCTGCCGATTGACGGCTCGATAGCGACTCCACGGCAGCCGCAGTCCTTCGGCCCTGTCGCGAGACGCTCATCATTTAGTCCCCGGCTGTTCTGGCGAATGCCCGGTGAACTCCTCTAGTGCTCGAATCCGATCGGCGATCGGATCGCAGACACCGGCGCGCAGACAGTCAGCGACCTCTGGATCCTGCTCGCCGCCCTGGTTTCGCAGCGCGAGTTCCGCGGTGACCGCCGTGCCGTAAATGGCGCGCAGGCGGGGTATGAGCGAGAGTTGTCGGAACCGTTCCGCGTCTAGGGGAGCTGAGGGCGTGAGAAAGCTGTTCCCGGCGCGCAG
>Ga0335075_10006220_pt1 | contig 18438 bp, 23 predicted proteins | sample Lox_Sample_24_FD_206723 | JGI IMG/M metagenome (GOLD analysis project Ga0335075, IMG submission 206723) | Soil microbial communities from Loxahatchee National Wildlife Refuge, Florida, United States - Lox_Sample_2.4 | ecosystem: Environmental > Terrestrial > Soil > Wetlands | place: USA... | reverse complement strand
AGTGGTAGCCGCCGGCCGGCCCGGGCTCTGAGCGTGACCCCGATCCAGGCCGCTGCCCGGTTCGGAGTGCGAAAGCTAGCTCTTCACCTCGACGGTTCCGACCTTCGCGCTCTCGAGCTTCTTACCGGAGGAGTCCCGCACGACTCCTTCGATGGTGTAGGTACCGGCCGCCGATGGCGTCCAGGCGTCCGAGACGTTGTAGGTCGTGCCGGGTGGCAGGTTCTGACCTGTCATTGCCTGGCGGCCGACAACGGTGCCGGCTGAGTTGCGGACCCTGGTGACCAGCGTCACGTTGGAGGCCACGGCGGAGCCGTTGTTGGTGAAGTCCACCGTGACGTTCGTCGATGTCCCCGGTGCTGACGGGTTCGGCGAGATCCCCTGCAAGGAAATGCTCGCCGGTGCCGACGGCGACAGCGGGCTCTGCGACGACGACGGAGCCGCAGACGGCGACAACGGGCTCGCCGACGACGACGGAGTCGCGGATGCCATCGGAGACGTGGACGACGACGGCGTCGCGGACGGCGTCAACGGGCTCGCAGACGACGACGGAGTCGCGGACGACGACGGGCTGGCGGTCGACATCGGGGCCGAGGACGACGGCGTGGCGGTCGACATCGGGGCCGACGACGACGGAGTCGCGGACGACGACGGGCTGGCGGTCGACATCGGGGCCGACGACGACGGCGTGGCGGTCGACGTCGTCGGGTTCTGCACGGGCGCGGGGTGCCCGTTCACGTCCACCGAGAACGACTTGGTCGCCAGGCCCTGGCCACCCTGCCACACCTCGAAGCCGGCCTCGACGTCAATCAGGTACCACGAAGGACTGATCCAGCCGCGGCTCACCGCGTCCTCGATCAGAGGCCGGATGTCGAAATTGCTGATCGAGGTGGTGCCGGGGGTCATCGTGTAGGAGACAGTGTTCCAGCCCTGGTTGCCGTACCACACGTCGTACTTGCGGCCGCCGATGCTGACGTTGCTGGCAGTCTTGGCGCCGAACGGCTGCACGCCACCGTTGTGATTGAGCCAGATCATCAGCTCGGTGCCGTTGGGCTGGCCCTTGGTGGTCGGCGTCTGGTTGAACCAGATGTCGTAGGCAACGTCATAGTCGTTGCTGCCACCGGGCTGAACGGTGCTCCAGCTCGTGGTGACCCGGCCGGGGGTGATGTCCGACACCTTGACCGGGAAGCCACTGCCCGGCGTGCACACGCCCCAGTGGCAGCCCTTGTAGATGGCCGCATAGCCGCCAGGCGCGCCGTAGGTGGAGTTCGCGATAGAGGAGTTCGACATCGAGAAACCAGTGCTGCCATCGGGCGTGATGCACTCGGGCTCGCTTGAGCCCCACTCGTTGTTCTCGACTATGTAGTCGCGACTGTCGACGTGAGCGGTCTGCTCCTTGCACAGCGGCTTGGCGGTAGTGGCTGCCTCAGAACTGGCAGTCGGCAGGGCCACCGCCAGCAGGCCGCCCGCCGCCAGCAGCACGGCAGGCAGTGCCAATGTGCGTGTAAACGGGGTCATTCTCGTAAGCGGGGTCATACGCCCAAGACCCTAAAGACACGCCAAGCTGAAATCGCCGTACAAGCGGTTGACCTTTGGATAGGCCAGTTGATCTAGGCCCAGCTACCTCAATTGGGGGTTAGACGTGGCAAACTTCCTTGTCAGCACGCTGGCCCGGCACGCCGAAGTTCTCGGCAAGCCGCAGACCAGCCGCTTCTGCCGGAAGCTGAAAAGATCGGGGAATCGGATCAAAACGGGCGCTGGGACGGTGCCCCGGCGCAGCCGAGGTTGCCAGCCTGGCTCAGTAACGAGGCAGAACCCGTGCGGAGGTTTTGAGCTGCTCGACTACGATCCAGGTGACTTCTGCTGGTCGATTTGCCGGTTATGTGGTCACCCCCGACTAGGGTGTCGCGCTGGGTCCGCGCCGTGCGTGCTGGATGGGCTTACCGCAGGCACTGAGATCTGAACGGCAGGCATTCAAGGACGCAGAACGTCCGGTTTCACCGCTAGCATCCGGCCCATGACAACAGCCGAGGACCAGACAGCTCCACCGCCGACCGGGCCCGATCGCCCGATGGAGGCACAGTTCGGACCGCACCGGTTCTATGCCGGCGAGGGCGGCGGCAGCGCGGAATTCCGAGGGGCCAGGTTTGACGTAGCCGACCTGCGCGGCGCCCGGTTTACCGACTGTGACCTGACCGGCGTGACCATCAGGGATGGCTGGCTTGTCGATGTCAGCATCTCCGGCTACCTCAGTAACGTCACGGTCAATGGCGTCGACGTAGGCGACTTCGTGACCGCCGAACTCGACCGGCTGCACCCAGAGCGCGTACAGCTCCGCAAGATCCAGACGGCCGACGACTTCCGGGCAATGTGGGACACCATCGAGCGGCTGTGGGCGCAGGCAACCGAACGGGCCGGGCGGCTGCCGGCGCGGGCGCTTACTCAGCAGGTCGACGATGAGTGGTCATTCGCGCAGACGCTGCGCCACCTGGTCTTCATCACCGACGCCTGGGCGAGCCGGACAGTGCTGGACTCCGAACTCCCTTACCACCCGATCGGGCTGCCGCAGAGCTGGTACCCCGCAGCGGACGCGGCCGCACTTGGCATCGACCTGGCCGCTGAGCCCGGCTATGACGACATCCTGGCCGCCCGAGCGGACCGGATGGCCGTCATCAGGCGGATCGTGGCTGAGCTGAGCGATGACAGCCTTGGCCGCTTGTGCCGGCGGTCACCCGCGCCCGGTTATCCGGACGGAGGGGCCACCGTCGCCGATTGCATCGGCGTGGTGATGGAAGAGGAGATTGAGCACTACCGGTTCGCGATGCGCGACCTGTCGGTGCTGGAAGCCCGGTAGCTAACCCGCCGCCGATCTTATCTCAGCCGCGCGAGCAGAGGCCCTGCGGTCGATATGTTACGGCCCGGTCCGACGCCGCCGTGCCGACTTCGCTCTTCGCTGCGGCTTGGCCGCACCGCGACCAGATGCAGCCCTGCGGCCCGCAGGCCGCTGCGCCGCTCGCCCGCCAGACTGGTAGCCGCCGTGAGCCAGGTCGTATTCGTGAACGACGTTGGCTGGCAATCGACCGTGTTCGGCTACGGCGAATCCCTGCCGTTCGGCCCAGGCACGGATCTCGCGGCTCCGTTCCCGGCTCGCCGCCGTTCGAGCCCGAGGACGCGCCCGCTGCGCCTGCGCCGGACGTGCATGTTGCACGAACGGAGCAAGCTGGCGGCGCAACTCGGTGGCATGCCGGTTGCTCAGATCGACCTCGTAGTCCGTGCCGTCCATGCCAAACTTCACGGTCTCGTCGGCCGGGCCGCCAGTCAGGTCGTCCTCAAGATGTACTTCGACCCGTTGCATTACTTTCCCCCGAACTGCGCATTAGGCCTGGCAGCCGACCCAAAGCTGAGTTGGCACTCCACCGTCATTCCCCTCCCTGAACAGATGTATCGCCGACTGTGCTGGGTAACCAAGAACTTTCTGACCAGTAGCTTTCCCGGCCGAGTTGACGATTTAGGGCCTTTCGTCCCCTGGACCTTCCGTATCGGCGAGTGCGAGTCTGAGAGGCGAGGCATCAGTTTCCGGCCGCGCGTTTTCGCGCTGGCCCGAAATGGGCGGACTCGGCGAAGTCGTGCTGGGTTGCGCCGGAAACGGGGGAAGCATGCTGGCGCAGGAGATTGACTTCCATGACATCTTCAAGCTCCACCCGACCGGGATGCTGCTGCTGACGGCCGACCTAGTCATCCTGGACGCCAACGACGAGTTCCTGGCGACGGTGGGCCGCCAGATCGAAGAGCTGATCGGCCGCAACTTCTACGACGAGTTCCCCAAGCTGCCTGAGGACTCATGCGGCGGCCCGAGGTGGACGGCGCTCGACGAGGCCGTGACATCGGGCAGACGCGAGTCCGACCGGTTGCTCAGGTATGACCTCGAAGACCCGTATCGGCCGGGCGTATTCGTGGAGCACTGGATTACCACAGTGGCGCAGCCCATCCGCGGCAGCGATGGTCACATCCAGGTAATCGAGCTCAGCTTGCGAGACATAACGCCCGTCATCGATCAGTACCGGGAGTTGCAGCGCGAAGCCGATATGCAGCTGGACTAGCTCCTGCCGGGCAGCAACGAGAAGCGAGCTAGCTGACCCGGACGCCGGGATAGGCGGCAGTTCGGATCATGGCTACGTCTGCTGGCGCGATCTCGTTGCCGATGTCGTCCACGAAGCCGACGCGCACGGGCCGGTCGCTCCCCCTGACCCGCCGGAGAATGCTCGGTCCCTCCGGCCAGGGTAGGTGCTCGTCCCCCCATTGCTGCAGGGCGGATAGCACCACGTTCAGGTCCCGGCCGGCCGGCGTGAGTGCATAGGCCGAGCGTGACCGAGATCCCGGGTCCTGGTAGCTCACCCGCTCCAGCACGCCGTATCTGACCAGGGTGGCGAGACGGTCCGCGAGGACGTCGGGCGCGATGCCGAGGCTTGCCCTGAAGTCGGCGAACCGGGACACGCCCCCGAACGCTTCCCGCAAGATCAGGAAGGTCCAGCGCTCGCCCAGTACGCCCAGGCTGCGGGCGATGGAGCAACTGCTGTCAGGAACCTCGGGCACCCCTCCACTGTACCTCTGAATTGTCTTTTCCTATCCAGATGAGCTAGGTTGGAAAAACCAACTCAGCTTGGAAGGACGCGCATTATGGAGATCAACGGGCAGACCGCACTAGTTACTGGCGCCAACCGGGGCCTGGGCCGTCATCTGGCCAAGCAGCTACGCGACCGCGGGGCGACGGTCTACGCCGCGGCCCGCAACCCCGCGACTGTCGACCTGGACGGCGTCATCCCGATCGCCCTCGACGTCACCGACCCTGCGTCGGTCGAAGCGGCCGCGGCGGCCGCTCGCCACGTTTCCATCCTGGTGAACAACGCGGGGTCGTCGACCGGCTCATCGTTGCTCACCGGTGACCTGGCGGACATTCGCCTGGAGATGAACACTCATTACTTCGGCACTCTGGCCGTTACCCGTGCCCTCGCGCCTCAGTTGGCCGAGCACGGCCGTGGCGCGGTGCTGAACATCTTGTCGGTTCTGTCCTGGCTGGCTATCCCCCGCTCCGGCGCTTACTGCGCGGCCAAGTCAGCGGCCTGGTCGCTCACCAACGCACTGCGCCAGGAACTGGCTCCACGCGGCATCGTGGTTTCCGCCTTGCACGTCGGCTATATGGATACCGACATGGCCAGCGCAGTCGAGGCTGCCAAATCAGATCCTGCCGACATTGCCCGCATCGCCATCGATGGCATCGAGGCAGGCCAGGCCGAGATCATCGCCGACGACACCAGCCGGGCCGTGCTGGCCGGCCTGTCCGGCGGAGTCGCTGCCCTGTATCCCAAGGTCGCCTGAGCAGCACGCTTGCCGGGCCGCGTGGAGCAGATCATCACGGACTCAGAGCGTTCCGGCTGACTAAGTGGCGGGCTGGACGCTGCCGCTCAGAGTTCAGCCTGCGGGCTGTGCTCGCGCTGCAGATAGCCGGCCGTCATGCCGCCGTCGACCAGGAGCGTCGTCCCGGTGATGAACTCCGCCTCGTCACTGGCATAGAACACAGCCGCGGCCGCAACGTCGCTGGCCTGCCCGACCCGGCCGATCGGCGGTAGCGGCCAGGCGCCGCCCTCCTCGCCGCGGCCGTCTTCACCGGGCGGTGCCATGTGCCGCATGCCCGGCCAGATATCGCCAGGGCACAGCACGTTCGAGCGCACGCCGTCCGGGCCGCCATCGAGCGCGAGCATCTTGCCGAGCATGACGACGGCGGCCTTGGTCACCGAATAAAGCCCGATCGACTGCTCTCCCCAGATCCCGGCATCGGAGGCAATGTGGATCATGCAACCCCGCCGCCTGGCCAGGTACGGGTAGGCGTGCTGTGCATTGAGCAGGTAGCCACGAACGTTGACACTCATAACCTGGTCATAATCGGCCAGCGGAGTGTCGATTAGCCGCGCGGTTACCCCCACGCCCGCGTTGTTCACCAGCACGTCCAGGCCGCCGAGGTGGTCAGCCGCCGCGGTCACCGACCGGGCGACCGCATCCGGATCGCCCGCGTCGGCAGCGATGAACAGTGCGCTGGTTCCTAGTGACTGCTCGGCACGTCTGCCCAGTTCCGGATTTCGGCCGGTGATAACGACCTGTGCGCCCTCAGCCATGAAGCGCTCGGCGACAGCCAGGCCCAGGCCAGTGGTGCCGCCAGTGACCAGTGCCCGTTTTCCCGCCAGCTTTGTCATGAGCTGAGCTTAGATTTCCCCCTCGACACCCGGGGGCATCGGTGCCGGGAAAGTAGGCCCAGGGCACCACTGATCCGGCACCGACGGGCGCCACTGAGCCGGCACCGACGGGCGCGACGACGCGTATATAGTTAGCTCTGTGAACGATTCATCTGTCTCGGCGGCAGGCCAGCTGCTGGAGGCGACCGGACGATTGCGCCGCACCATACGCAGGGCGCTTCGGCAGATCTCGCAGACCGAGCCGCTTCCGCCGACGCACTGCGAGCTGCTGAGGCTGGCGGAGAACAGGCCGGGAATCACGGTGGCTGATGCCGCGCAGGAACTGCATCTCGCACCGAACACGGTGAGCACGATGGTCGGCAAGCTGTCCGGTGACGGGCTGCTCAGCCGGAGCCGGAGCGCTACCGACGGCAGGACCGCGCAGCTGACGATCACCGCTGCCGCCCGGAAGCGGCTGGCTGAGCGACGCGACCTGCGAGCTGAGGTCGCGGGACGAGCGCTGGCCAGGCTGTCACCCGCTGACCGGCAGGCGCTAGCAGCGGCAGTGCCAGCCCTGCTCAGACTTGGCGAGGAGATACAGAGACTTGAGCGAGCTGCGTAGCTATCCCCGGCCGCCGGCGACTGCGCACGGCGGGTCCGGCCAGCCCGCGGCGCGCGCCGCGGCCGTCGTGTGCTCGGGCCTGACCTACCGGTTCGGCGAGCACACCGCGGTCGACCACGTCGACCTGCGCATCGAGCAGGGCGAGACTTTCGGGCTGCTCGGGCCGAACGGCGCGGGCAAGACCACCACGATCAGGATGCTTACTACCTTGCTGCGGCCAATGCTCGGCGGCGTCAGCGTTCTCGGCGTCGACGCGGCCACGCAGCCGATGCGGGTGCGCCGGATGATCGGCTACGTACCGCAGCTGCTGTCCGCCGACGGGACGCTGACCGGGCGGGAGAACGTCGAGCTCTTCGCCCGTCTCTTCGACGTCCCGCGCAGCCAGCGCCGCGACCGGGTAGACAACGCGCTGGAGGCGATGGGGCTGACCGACGCGGCCAGCCGCCAGGCGAAGACCTACTCCGGCGGTATGGTGCGCCGCCTCGAGCTCGCACAGGCGCTGGTGAACTCGCCCCGCCTGCTCGTGCTTGACGAGCCCACCGTCGGTCTCGACCCGATCGCGCGCACCGACGTCTGGGAGTTCATCGCACGGCTGCGCGAGACGGCCGACATGACGGTTCTGATGACCACGCACTACATGGACGAGGCCGACACCTACTGCGACCGCGTCGCGCTCATGCATGCCGGCTCGCTCCGCGTGATCGGCACGCCGGGCCTGCTCAAGGCCATGCTCGGCGAGAACGCAACGCTGGACGACGTGTTCCGCCGCTACACCGGCGGCACACTCGACGACAACGCCGACACAGGAGGCATCCGTGACGTCCGCCGCGCCAGGCGTACCGCCCGCCGTCTCGGCTGAGGCCGCGCTGCCCGGTCCCGGATACTTCGGGACCGAGCTGCTGCCGCCGCCGGATACGGCGGCTGCCGTCGTCCGCAGGCTCGCCAGCCGGATCGTGACCCTGTGCTGGGTCGAACTCCGCAAGATCAGGCACGACCGGACCGAGCTCTACACCCGCGCCATCCAGCCTGCCCTCTGGCTGCTGATCTACGGCGAGGTGTTCACCCGGATCCACGCGATCCCGACACCGCATGGCATCCCTTACCTCGCATACCTGGCACCGGGCATCCTCGCTCAGTCCGCGCTGTTCATCGCCATCTTCTACGGCATCCAGATCATCTGGGAGCGGGACGCCGGCGTGCTCACCAAGCTGATGGTCACGCCGACACCCCGAGCGGCGCTCATCACGGGTAAGGCGTTCGCCGCCGGCGTCCGGTCGGTCGTCCAGGCGGTCGCGGTGCTGGTGCTTTCCGCACTGCTCGGAGTATCGCTGACTGACGATCCGCTTAAGCTGCTCGGCGCCGCGCTAGTCGTGGTGCTCGGGTCAGCGTTTTTTTCCTGCCTGTCGATGACCATCGCCGGGCTGGCCTTGTCCAGGGACAGGCTGATGGGCATCGGCCAGGCCATCACGATGCCGCTGTTCTTCAGCTCCAGTGCGCTGTACCCAGAGCAGGTCATGCCGGGCTGGCTGCAGGCCATCAGCAAGTGCAACCCGTTGTCGTACGAAGTCGACGCGTTGCGCGGGTTGCTCATCGGCACCCCTGCGCACCTCGGGCTCGACCTGCTCGTGCTGGTGATCGCCACCGTGCTCGGCGTAACCGCGTCCGCGCTCTTGCTGCCGCGGCTCGCCAGATAGCGCGGCTCGAGATCGGCGCCGCGGACAACACCCTGATGCCAGTTTGCCGGGCACATAAACGACAAATAACCCCGCCGAGCCCGGCAAACTAGCAGGGTGTGGACGAATCACCGTCGGCGTGGCACCCCTCGGCGTGGCGGGCGTCTTCGGTGCGCATGGCGCCGCACTCGGGGCAAACGAACTGCGCCCAGCATGCCGAATCACCGGCCTCGTCTCCTCCGGCGAGATACTCCAGCCGTACTGGCTTGTCGCCGGGCTCGCTCACCGGCCCCGGCGGCGACTGATCGCTCATGATGCCTCCTTCGATGCACCCGGACGGCTCCCGGCTGGCGGGAGCTTCCGGAGCCGCCGGCCCGAGGCGGCGCGCTGACTCGGCGCCTCCACATACAAGAGTCGCTCACGGCGGGAATCTTCGTCGACATCGCGGCGTCGTGCATGCAGCAACTGGGCGAGGGTGACCTCGCCGAGCAGGCGCTTAGTGTCACCGCGATCGACGACGGGAGCGCGGGTCACCTCGTGCCGGGCGAACGCATTCGCCACTTCGCGCAGCGTGCTGTCCCCGTAGACAACCACGCGGGCCGGGTGCGCAAGGTCGCCAACCGTAACCCCGGGCGTGGCCGGAGCGCGCCTGAGGATGCCACGCGGGAGCACCCCGGTGAACGCGCCCGTCCCGTCCAGCACCATGTACAGCGCGCTCTCACCAGCAGCGACGGCAGCGGCCTGTGCACCGTTGATCAAGGTCGCCGGATTAGTCGTCATCACCTCCCGCGCGAAGAAGACCTCGAGCGGGTCGGTGGTGTACTCACGCGTCAGGTGCAGGCCGCGACGAGCGACTTTCTCAGTGAGAACCGAGCGCTTAAGGATCAGCGCTGACACCAGGTAAGCACCCGTGGCCGCGACGAGCATGGGCAGCAGGCAGCTCCAGGCGTGCGTCAGCTCAAGGGTGAAGATCACGCCGGTCAGCGGTGACCGCATCACGCCGCCCAGCACGGCCGCCAGCCCGGCCATTGCCCAGAAGCCCGCGAACACATGCGGCAGCGCCAGACCCTCAAGGGCGCCGAGAGCGCCGCCGATCATGAACGTCGGCGCCAGCACGCCACCCGAGGTCCCCGATCCGAGCGACAACGACCAGATCAGCGTCTTCACGATCAAGATGCCGAGGATCAGCGACAGCGCCGCGCGCCCGGTCAGCAGCTGGTCTATGACGTCATAGCCAACGCCGAGCGCGCGAGGCTCCGCGAGTCCCCCGATGCCGATGATGAGGCCGCCGATGGCCGGCCACCACATCCAGTGGACGGGCAGCCGGTTGAAGCCATCCTCGGCCAGGTAGACAAGCCCGGTGGCGGCAATGGCCAGCAGGCCGCCAGTGATGCCGGGCACTAGCGCCAGCGCAACAGCGGCCGCGTCCGGCCGCACGGCCGCCGTGACCGGGAATACCGGCCCGGCGCCGAGGAGGAAACCCCGGCAGATGGTCGCCACGGCTACCGAGGCCGTCACCGGAATGAAGCTCCGCGGGCGCCACTCGAACAACAGCAACTCGACAGCGAGCAGCACCGACGCCATCGGAGCGTTGAAGGTCGCAGCCATCCCGCCGGCGGCGCCGGCGACGAGCAGCGTCTTGCGCTCGTCGGCCGACAGCCGCAGCAACTGCGCCAGGATCGACCCGACCGCGCCGCCCGTCATGATGATCGGGCCTTCCGCGCCGAACGGCCCGCCGGTTCCGATGCTGATCGCGGCCGAGACTGGTTTCAGTACTGCTACCCGCGGCGCGACCCGGCTGCCGCCGGTCAGGATCGCCTCAATCGCCTCGGGCATGCCATGGCCGCGAATCCGTTCCGAGCCATACCGGGCCATCAGGCCCACCACCAGGCCGCCGGCCACGGGCGCCAGCAGGATGAGCCAGGGGCTGTGATGCTGCCGGCCCGGCGCGACCAGACTGGTCGACACTCGCTGATCGAAGACCGCGTTCGTGATCAGCCCGATCAGGCGCAGGAGCGCGAAGGCCGTCACCGCGCTCGCTCCCCCGACCACCAGCGCCATCGCGGTGATCGGTAGCACCCGCGGCCTGAGCGTAAAGTCCCCTAGATGCTTGGCACGCTCCGGGTCCGGCCGGCTCACAGCGGCAGCGGCCCGACCGCGAGCGCCTCCCCCGCGCCCCCCGCAAGCTCGGCGAATCGGCTGGCGGCACGGGCGGCATCAGCTCGCTCGGCTGGCGTCATGCGGTCCAGGACGTCCGCGAGCAGGACGTGACGCCGCGCCACCACCCTGGCAACCAGGTCCCGTCCGGCGGATGTCACCTCGACTGTCACTATCGACCGGTTATCCGGGTCGTGACCCCGGGCCAGCAGGCCGGTGGCTTCGAGCCGGTCAGCGAGCCGTGTCACCGACGATGCGAGCGTCCCTAGCCTCGCTGCCAGCCGCGACGACGGAACCCGACCGATCTCGTCGAGTACAAGCAAAAGCCGGAACTGCGCAACGGTGACCGCGCCGTCAAGCACGTCCAGGCTCCGCATGGTCAGCCCGACGAGCGCGCGAGTCATCAGCTCCAGCGCCGCGACATCACTGTGCGGTCGCAAAGTATTCACATAGACAAGTATTGTCGATGACAAATGATCTGGCAAACCGGCGCGCGCCGGTGCCACGCCATGCCACAGGGCGGGAACGCGCGCTAGCGCTGCACTGACGCCAGGAAGGCCGCAGCGTACGGGCGCGCGGCAACGGCTTTGCCTGATTACGGTGTTTGCGTTGCAGTCGTGGTCACTGAGGCGTTAGCGCTTTGTTTGCCCCCAAGTTAAGTGGGTAGCCCGCTCATGGCGCGCCGCGTCGTAGTCGGGGGCCGGTGGCGCGCCCGGTCTGGAGGCTGCTTCCTCGAAGCACGCGCCCTCGCGTTACGGGGGGATCCGATGAATACCGGGGCCCGAGTCGGTCTTGCCCTGGCTGCGGGATACGTCCTGGGCAGGACGCACAAAATGAAGTGGGCGCTGACTCTCGCGGCGCTGGCTAGCCGGGGACGGCTGCCCAGCGGCCCAGGGGGGTTGCTTGAGCAGGGCGCAAAGCTGCTTACCTCGTCGCCTGAGCTGACAAAGCTGACCGAGGAAATGCGCGGCCAGCTGATAGAGGCCGGCAAAGCAGCTGCAGTTGCCACCGTCAGCAGCAAGATCAACTCACTGAGCGACGACTTGCGCGACCGAAGCGAAGCGATGCGCGCTGCAGGCAAAGGCACCGCCGCAGCCGGTGACGAAGAGGACATCGAGGACGAACGGCGGCATCACGACAAGGACGGCCGCGACGAGCACGAGCGGTACCGGGACGAGGGCGAGCGGGATGGCGACGAAGAGCGTGCCGCGGTTTCGCGGCCCAGGCGTCGCCGGGACGAACGCGTTGAGGGCCGCGACCAGCGTGAGCGTGTTCCGGCACCCCGCGGTGAGTCGGGCCGCGATCAGGCAAGCCGACCGTCACGGAGCCGGGAACGCGCGGACGCTGATGATCGCGAAAGCCACCCTTCCCGGTCCGGCAGACGGGGCAATGGCGCCGAGACTGAGCCGGCTGGCAGCGGCCGCAGGGGCGGTGGACGTTCTCGTCCGCGATCCACGGCATCTCGGACGGGGGGCGACAACGAATGACTGAACGGATAGCGCAGGCCAAGCATGGTGCGATGCAGAGCTTTATGGACGAACTCCCGACGGACCGGCTGAAAGAAGAACTCGGGTCATACCTCGGGGCACTGGCACTGCGCGCGACAGAAAAGCTCACCGACTACGCCGAGAATGGCGGCCCGACTATTAAGGCTCTCAAGGAAGGCGCGCCCGACCTGATCCATGGCAAGCCACTACGCGGGCTGGCAAAGGCAGGCTTCGGGAGCATTAAGGACAAGCTGAGCAACGCTTTTGGTGGTGGAGGCGGCAAAGGCGGGGGGAAAGGCGGCGGTAAGGGTTTGAAGGTTACCAATATTGTCGAGCAGATCGACGTCGGTGCCCCGCTCGAGCTGACCTACAACGTCTGGACGCAGTTCCAGGACTTCCCGACCTTCATGAAGAAAGTCGAGACCGTCAACCAGGAGGAGGACGAAAAGCTCAGCTGGAAAGCGCAGATCTTCCTGTCGCACCGGAGCTGGCACTCGACGATCATGGAGCAGGTTCCGGAAAACCGGATCGTCTGGAAGTCCGAAGGCGACAAGGGCCACGTCGACGGAACGGTCACTTTCCACGCGCTCGGCGACCCGGAATTTACCCGGATCATGGTCGTACTCGAGTACCACCCTGGCGGCGTGATCGAGAACGTCGGCAATCTGTGGCGGGCGCAGGGCCGGCGAGTTCGCCTGGAACTCAAGCACTTCCGCCGTCACGTCATGACCCAGGTGATCACGAACCCGGACGAGGTCACGGGCTGGCGCGGCGAAATACGAGACGGCGAAGTAGTCAGCGACGGCGAAGGCCGGGCCGAAGAAGACTACGACGAAGACCAGGACTACTACGACGAAGACCGCGATCAGGACCGGGTCGAAGACGACTATGACAAAGACCGGGAGGCTGAAGAAGACCGGGAGGATGAGGAAGACCGGGAGCCTCAGCGTGCCAGGCGGAGTGATCGCGACCGTACCGGCGATGGCCGGTCGCGCGACCGCAAGCCAGTGAAGGCCGGGTCGAGGTAGCGATGACGGCTACGACCACGATCACGCGGCGCCAGCGTGGGGGCTACCTTGAGCGGCCAACGCCGAGCGGACTAGCCGAAGTCGTCGACCTCATCCTCGACAAGGGACTCGTGATCGACATCTATGTCCGGGTCGGAATCGAGGTTCTTACGATCGATGCCCGCATTGTCATCGCGAGCGTCGATACGTACCTGCGCTTCGCCGAAGCTGTCAATCGCCTCGACCTGACCGAGAACGGGCCAAGCGGCCTGCCGGATCTCCTCGGGCGCATCACCGAAGGTGGCGCGCGACACAAGACCCGCGGAGCTTTGTCGGGAGTCAGAGAGACCGCTCGCGAGGTACTCGGCCGAGACGACGACTCCAGAGGCAACGGGTCCGACGGGCACCGCGCGCGTCCCCGCCGACGGGAGTACGAAGACGAGGACGACGAATGAGCGCGGGCCTGCGCGGCTCGCGACAACAATCTGCGACCAGCCCAACCCGCCCTGCCCGCCCGACCCGCCCTGCCCGCCCGACCCGCGCTGCCCGCCCGTCAGGACGGTCCGGAAGCCGGCGGCCAGTTGCTGCCGAGCTCGAGGCGGTGTATGTCTACGGCATCGTCGGAGCCGGGGTGCCGGTACCGGACGAGTTGCCCGGCGTCGGCGACGCCCCGGTCCGCGTGGTGGCCGACGGGTCAGTCGCTGCGCTCACGAGCACCCTCCCATCGCGAGCGCTGGGCACTGCGGCGGACTTGCGCGCGCACGCTCGGGTCATCGAGACGATCCACCGGTCCTGCGCGGTCCTGCCGATGCGCTTTGGCGCCGCGCTGGAGAACACGCACGCAGTGGTAGCGGAACTGCTAGAGCCGCATGCCGACGATTTTGCCGGCGCGCTGCAGCGCGTCGGCGACCACGACCAATTCGTCCTCAGGGGCAGATATCTCCAGGGGGCAGCTTTCGCCGAGGTTCTCGCCGAGGACCCGCAGGTCGCGCGCATGAGTGCGTGGCTGCGCGAACGCGACCCAGACACGCATCGCCTTGAGGCCATCAAGCTAGGCGCGCTAGTCGCACGAGTGCTGGAGCGCAAGCAGCAGGCCGACATCGAGTTCATGACGGAGTTCCTCGAGCCGCGTGTCACAGCTATCGCCGAGCGGGTTCCGGCAACGCCTGAGATCGCGGTCGACGCGGCGTTCCTGGTACCGCGGCCAGACCGGCCGTCCTTCGAGCAGGCCGCAGAAGAACTGGGCAGGCGCTGGGCCAACCGGATCCGGCTGCGCCTCGTCGGCCCGCTCCCGGTATACGACTTTGCGCAGACACCGGAGATGGACCAGTGGGCTTGCTGACCGGGCTGATCTTGCTTCCGCTCGCGCCAGTCCGCGGCGTTGCCTGGCTGGGCGAGCAAGTGCTCGATCTGGCGACGCAGGAGGAATACAACCCGGCCGAGACTTATCAGCAGCTGGCAGACCTTGAGGAGGCCAGGGAGGCTGGAGACATATCAGCGGAGGAGTGCGCAGCGGCCGAGGAAGCTCTCGTCGCCCGGCTGATGCGAGCTCGGGGTGAGATGCGAGGGATTCCGGAGGCGGACAGTGACTGACCGGACTAGCACCCGAGCCCCGAGCCGGGAACGTCGTGCTCGAGATGTCGCGGAACGCCCGAGCCGGGAACGTCGAACTCGGGACGATGCCGAGCGAGACAGACGGGTCGTCCACCGCGAGGATGCCGAACGCGAGCGCCGCCGGCCGCGCCGTGCGCAATCCGACGGAATGGAAGCCGCGCGCCTGGCCGCTGAGAACGTCCTTCAGCTCACCGGCCGGTGCCCGGAGAACGTCGTCTCAGTGGTGCGCGAGGACGACGGCTGGCAGGTCGGCGTCGAAGTGATGGAGCTGCATCGCATCCCGGAGACCACCGACATCATGGCGGTCTACGAGGTCATCCTCGACGCCAACGGCGACTTGATCCGCTGTGAGCGAGGGCAGCGCTATCACCGCGCCCAGGTCGAGGAGGAGCTATGACCGGACCTAAGGGGGCGTATGACCCGCGAGTGGGCGCCGGCGCCGGCTAGCAGGGAGCGGCTTCCGACGCATCCGGAGCCCTCCAGCCTCGTGGACATCCTGGAACGCGTACTCGACAAGGGCATCGTTGTCGCGGGTGATATCCGCGTAGATCTACTCGACATCGAGTTGCTGACCATCCGGCTGCGCCTGCTGATCGCATCGGTAGACCGCGCGAAGGAAATGGGAATCGACTGGTGGGAGCACGATCCCACGCTCTCGTCCGGGGCCAGAGACCTGGCGGCAGAGAACCGGCAATTGCGAGAGCGAATTGGCGCCCTCGAGGCAGGCCGCACTGCCGGGTCAGGTTCGAGAGCCCGGCGTGCGGAGTCCGCAGTGACGCCGCCGCCGCGCTCGAGGAATTCATCGCAGTGACTACCCGAGCTGGAGTTGAGCGGATGTACGACGCCGCCGCACCGCCGCTGACCGCGCACGAAACGATCTGGGTTTATGCGATAACACACAGCGGCGATCACGCCGGACTCACCGGTCTGCGGGGCATCGGCGGCGGGCAGATCCGGGCGCTGCGCAGCGGCCCGCTGGCCGCGGTCGTGGAATCGGTAGATCCGGGCGTCTTCAGCGCGGAACAGATCCAGGGCCGGCTGTCGGACCCGGCGGAACTCGAAGCGATAGCGCGCCGCCACCACGACGTGGTCGTCGCCGCCGCTGCGCTGGGTCCGACGCTGCCGTTCCGGCTGGCAACCGTCTACCGGACCGACGACCGGGTGCGCGGCCTGCTCGATCAGCGGCGAGACGAGTTCTGCCACCGGCTCGGCTGGCTGACTGGCCGCACCGAGTGCGGGATCAAGGCCTGGGCTGACCCGGACGTGCTGGTCAGGGAACGCGGGACTGCTGAGCCAGCAGATCGCGGTCCTGGCGGTCGGCCGGCGAGCCGCGAGGCGCCCGGCTCTGCTGATCAGTCTGGCGCGGCGTACCTGTTTCGGCGACGCGCGGAACTGACGGCCCGAGTGGAGGGACAGCGGCTGGCGGCGCGGTGCGGAGACGAAATACACGCGGCCCTAGGCCGGCTGGCAGTTGCCGCGCACCGGCATCCGCCGCGTGACTCCCGTACGGACGGTGACGAGGGCGTGATGGTGCTCAACGCGGCGTACCTGGTCGAGTCAGCACAGCTGGCAGAGTTCGCTGAGTTTGCTCAGGCATCCGCTGCCGGGGCAGGAGCGCTCAAGGTTGTCGTGACCGGACCGTGGCCTGCCTACTCCTTCGCTGACGGGCCGGACGCCTTAACGTGTCCGCGTTCGCTGGCGTTGACGTAGCGTCGCGCACACCTCCAACCCACGTCGCGCTAGTTGACCTGCTGGATCGTGTCCTGGCCGGCGGCGTCGTGATCGCCGGCGACGTGACCCTGTCGATTGCCGAGGTCGAGCTAGTCCGAATCTCGCTGCGAGCACTCGTGGTCTCGATCCGGGCGGACATGGCGGCGCGCGGCCATATCGACGAGGAGCTCCTATGACCGCTCGCAATATCGAGATGGATCGCGCGAACGCCGAGCGCAGCCTCGTCGCCCTGGTGCTGACGATTGTCGAACTGCTTCGGCAGCTGATGGAGCGCCAGGCCATCCGCCGGGTCGATCAGGGCGATCTGAGCGACGGGCAGATCGAGCGGATCGGCTCGACGCTCATGCGACTGGATGAGCGGATGTCCGAGCTCTGCGACCACTTCGAGCTAACCCGCGACGACCTGAATCTCGACCTCGGGCCGCTCGGTCCCCTACTCGGCCGTGACTGAGGACAACCCATAGCGGTCGAATCTCCCCAGCCCGGCCGATAGCATCCAGCTACGGCTCGGCCAAAGAGCCATGGGACCTGGCTCACCCTGGGAGGCGACTCTGCACAGTCCGTCCCGCCGCACCGTCTTGTTCGGCGGCGCGAGCCTGGCCGCCATCGCCTTCGCGGCTACCGGTTACGAATTTGTCCAGGATGGCGTGCTGCCAGGCAAGTACACGCTAGCGCGGCTCGACGGCGCGTGCGGCTCGCCGCCTCAGCCCCCGAGCGGCCCGCGGCCGGCGGCCCACGCGGTGACCTTCGAGTCCGCCTACCGGCACACCGCGGTGCAGATGGTCACGCTGATTCCGCCGGATGCGACTGCCGGCTCCGATCTTGGCGCCGTGCTCGCGCTCCATGGCGCGGGAAACACGGCGGCAGGCCTGGCCAGCCAGGTCGCCACGGCCATGACAGCAGCCAGGATCACCTCGTTCGCCGTCGTCTGCCCGGACGGCGGGGGCACCTACTGGCACAAGCGGGCCGACGGCGACGACCCGATCGGCATGATCCTGCACGAGGTGCTACCGCGCGCTGCCGCGGCCGGCCTCGCGACTAGGCGGATCGGCATTGCGGGCGAGTCGATGGGCGGTTACGGCGCGCTCTTGCTGGCCGAACGCATCGCCGCAGCGACCGGCGGTGGTCCGGCCGTCGCCGCGCTGGCCGCGATATCACCGGCGATCTTCGCCACGTACCCGGACGCGCGCTCCGCGGACAACAGTGCCTTCGACAACCAGGCAGATTTCGCCAGGAACGACGTGTTCGCCGGCATCGGCGCGCTGCGAGACGTGCCGACCTGGGTCGCCTGCGGCTCGGACGACCCGTTCCAGCCAGAGGTCGCGCTGTTTCGCGCCCGGCTGGCCGCGCTGACCGGCCGTCAAGTGCCGGGCGGGATTGCCGGAGGCTGCCATGACGGCGCCTTCTGGGCGCGTAACCTGCCGGCCGCGTTGCAGTTCATCGGCGGACATCTCGCCTGACTGCGGCGTGCCGCCGCGAGCCAGTCAGGCAGGACCGGCACCGGCGGTGCCGCCTTTCCACTGGGCCGAGCCCGCGTCCCATTCTGTGTAGGTGTACGGGTTGTCGAGCACCGCGGTCTCCGGGATCTCCGGATGCATCCCCTCGGTCCAGGCATCCGGCCCGAGCTGGCCTTGCAGGTAGTCGACCGTCTGGCCGACGACATCGCGTGCCTTGGCGAGGTCAACTCCGGTGAGCTTGTGGTCGTATTTGACCACCCGGCCGTTGACCACGACCGTGTGCACGTCGCCGCGCTGCGCCTGGAACGCGACATGTCCGTAGGGGTTCAGCAGCGGGAACATCACCGGCGACGCGTCGTTCTTGATCAGCACGACATCGGCCTTCTTGCCCGGCTCCAGCGAGCCCGCGACGGAGTCGAGGCCTAGCGCCCTGGCGCCGCCTCGGGTCGCCCAGTCGACCACGTCC
>Ga0335075_10006219_pt1 | contig 18438 bp, 19 predicted proteins | sample Lox_Sample_24_FD_206723 | JGI IMG/M metagenome (GOLD analysis project Ga0335075, IMG submission 206723) | Soil microbial communities from Loxahatchee National Wildlife Refuge, Florida, United States - Lox_Sample_2.4 | ecosystem: Environmental > Terrestrial > Soil > Wetlands | place: USA... | reverse complement strand
TGGCCGGCCAGCCGCGCTGGCCTGCCCGGCTCCGGCAGCGGCCCGGCTGTGGTGATCAGCTCAAGCGGCGCTCCGCCGCCACGCGACAGCCAGCCCGCGATGAACGGCCGGCGGTGCCGCGCCGCGCGCAGCGCTGCCGGAAGCACCGAGGCATAATCGCTGGCCGCCGTGCCGCCAGTGCCACCCGCGTTGACCACCAGGACCCGGTACCACAGCGCGCCGGCGTTGCCGCCGATGCCCGCTGACTCTCCCATGGTGCGTGCTTACCAGGCCACAACGGCGCGTGCTACCGGATTGCGGGGAATTGTGCAGCGACTGCGCCAGACGCCAGCATCCCGATGGCTGGATGCGGGCGGCCGGTACCTATAGCTCGACACTGCCTGAGATGCAGGTAACGGCATTGCCGCCGACCCAGACAGTGCCGTCAGCGCTGGCAGTTATCCGGACGTGCCCGTTCCGGCCCAGAACTGTCCCCTGGCGAACCAGGTAGGGCGCGGCCGCCCGGCCGGTGGCAATCAGCCACTGCGCCAGCGAGGCGTTCAGGCTTCCGGTGACCGGATCCTCGTCGGTGGCGCCGACCTTGGGCGTGAACGCCCGGACCTCGAACGCCGCCGGCCCGCCAGGCGGATACGGCCCGGCGATGCCGATGTCCAAGTCAGTCGGACCTGGCCTGACGGCCAGCACGGCATCGGCGCTGGCGAGCAGAACCGCGATCCAGCCAGGTCCGTTGTCGGCCCACTGCAGATCGACGATCTCGTCACGGCCGATCCCGAGTATCTCGGCGACCCGGCGCGCCAGCGGCTCATCGACCGGGCCCGAGCGCAGCAGCGGCGGAGCGGCGAACCTGAGGCCAGACTCGTCCTGTCCGATGGTGATCAGTCCAGCGGCGCACTGCTGGATGACGACACCCGACGTGCGGGGCTTGCCGCCCGCCTCAAGCCAGGCGTGGCAGGTGCCGAGCGTTGGATGGCCAGCGAACGGCAGTTCCTGGGCCGGCGTGAAGATCCGCACCCGGTAATCAGCCTTGTCACCCTCGGGCTCGAGGACGAACGTGGTCTCGGACAGGTTCGTCCAGTTGGCGAACTTGTTCATCTGGCCGACGGTGAGCCCGTCGGCACCGAGCACGACAGCAAGAGGGTTGCCGCCATATGGCGACCCAGCGAAGACATCGACCTGGCGAAATTGCCTCAGCATGGCCTACATACTGTCAGACCGGGTCCAGGCAATATCACGCCGGAACGCCCGCTACGGGGCATCATGAGGCCCGCCAGGCCGCAGGCTAGCGGGGTCAGGCCGGAGCGCGAGCGTGGCGGTTGGCAGCGTCATGATCGCCGGGTTCGCGTCCGCCAGCACAACTCGGGGACCGTGCGCTGACGGGTAGCTAAGCAGCACGGCGCTCTGCGGGAGTTGCTGCAGTTCGTGCTGCTCGACCAGCGACTCGCGGGATCGCAGCGCCGTCAGTGCGAGTGAGTCGCTGGCGCCGAGGGCGCGAGACGTGCTCCAGCCCCAGGAGGTTCCGGCGCTGATTCCGGCAGTGATCGAGCCGGAGTCCGACACCGCTGTCGAGGCACTGACGTCCGTGCTCGCCGAGCCGGTGAAATCGGCGAACGGAGCAAGCATCCCCTGGCTGCTCCGGCCGCGGCCACGGCTTCGACCACCGGTGCGGGTGACGGAATCGGACTCGGTATCCGACTCCGAGCTGCTCACGGAGCTGGAGTAGGACAGCCCGATCGTGTCCGTGACGGAGGCCCCTACGGTGTCGGTGAGCTGGCTGACCACGAAGCGGTGCTCGGTCCCGATCTGCTCGGCCGCCACCCGCGCGTCCTCGGCGTTGCCCAGGCGCATGAACCCGACGGCGGCGTCGCCGCGCCCGAGGCGCTCGCGCACGTGTGCCGGGATGGTGCGGTAGGCCAGCACCAGCCCGGCTCCGGCGATCTCGCTAGCGTCGCACAGGCGGTCGAGAACGTCGCCGCCAAGCCGCTCCGCCCCGAGCAAGCACACAGTCTGCTGCCAGCGCCGGCCGGGCGGCGCCTGCCGGAGCAGCGCAGTGAGGGCGACTGCCAGGTATGCGGCGATGACGCCGTTGCCGGTCGCTGCGGCCCGCCGGTCAAGCCAGGCGACCTTGAGGCGGCTTGGCGGCCGGCTGGCCAGATTCGTCGCGAGCGGCGCCAGCGCGTTCAGGCGTGACTCCATCACCCAGGCTCGCTCAACGACCAGGTGCTCGGCGCCGCGGCCTGCCAGGCTGCCGAGGCTGGCCACCTGCGCCGGTGTCAGCGTTGCGGAGCGGAGGTGATCCGCAGGGCCGCCAATCTGGCCCAGTGCGCGTAACGCGGCAATCAGCGCCGGGATAGGCGGCGCGGGCGCTGCCGTTGGTGACACGGGTGCGTCGGCGAGCACGTGCAGGATGCGGCGAAGCAGTGCCGCATCCGTGGCCGGGTCCGCGCCCGCGCCCGCGCCCGCCTGCGCCGGACCCGTCGCACTGTCTGCCGCGCTGATCGTCCTAGCAAGGACGTCGGCCAGCAGGTCGGCGCTCAGTTGCGTGCCGAGCTCAAGTTGCGGGAGGTCGGCCGGCAAGACCCAGACCAGCGGGTCGATCCCTGAGCGGCGCGCAACGGCGAGCAGGTCGGCCGCCACGGCGCCCTCAGTCAGGTCGACGACCGTCACCTCGCCGCCAGCCGCCAGCCGCGGCGCGGCCAGCATCGTCAGCAACGCCGACCAGCCAGCTAGCGTGCCCCCGGCGATGTCCACGCGGTGCGTGGCTGCCGGCACCGTCACCGGATACCAGTGCGGCTGGCGCCGGACGGCAGCGGCGCGCTCCCGCCAGTACCGGTGCTGCTCGGCGTACTGGCGCTGGCGGTCGGCGTACTCGCTGCGCTGGACCTCCCTGAAATCGGCTACGCGCAGTTCCTCAGCGCGGACCTGAGCAGCGAGCGCACGCCGGCCGTGCCAGAGCTGCTGTCCGCTGGCTGCTGCTGCCCCGGCCGCCAGTACGGTCAGCAGCGGGCCCAGACCGCCGGTCACGTAACCGGCGTACCAGGCCGAGCCGGCCGCCACCAGAATCGGGGCTGCGGTCGCCGCCGTGAGCCTCGCTGATCGCGTCAGCCGCCGGTGCTCACGGCGCTGGGCGGCCAGCCAGTCCGGGCTGACATCGTCCAGTTCTGGCTCAGGCGGCGCTGGCGGAGGGCCGGCATCTGGCCCGGCCGGGACGTGCTGCCAGCCGAGGTAGATCACGTCGTCGCGGATGCGGCCGCGTGCCCTGGCAGCCTGCTGGTGTCGGGCTCCCTCGCCCGCAGCCTGGTCTGGCCACGTGCTCACCGGACCTCCGTTACCCCGATGGGGACCGTCAGGAAGCTGCCGGGCCCCGCGATGGTGTCGCCGGCGATCAGCGTGGCCGATCCCCGACGCTGACTTTGCAAGAAGTCCGCGAATGTCCGCTTCGTGGCGGCGGAACCAGCCGCCGACTCGGCCGCTGAAGGGCGTGAGTTACCGATTGAGGCCCAAAGAAGAGGGGCATCGATCGGTAACCCACGCCCCACTGGCGGTGCAGTGGCACAGTTACCGACGGCCAGATCCGCTAGTACCTGAGCCAGATCGCCGGTTATCGGCCCGCTTGCCACCACGACGCCTGCGCCGGCAGCCAGATCGGCAGCGAACTCGGGGCTGGTCGTGCTCAGGACCACTGCGGTGCCAGTCGCGTGCCCGAGCGCCAGCAAGCCGGACAGGCGGCTAGCGTCGGCAGCCTCGCAGCCGGCGACCCAGGCGAGGCAATCAGCCCGCAGGCCGAGTTCGCGCACGCTAGTGAGCGTCCCGGCCAGTTCGCTTAACGCCTGCTGTGCGTGGCGCGCAGGCACCAGAACGACGCTGCGCCGCCTGACCGCGCGGCCGAATGCGCCGCCGATCGAGACCACACCGCTGGTCCCGGCTCCACCCGCAGCTCCGGCCGTTGAGGCGCCCGGCCCATCGTCAGCAACGGAGCCGATGGAGGTCACCGGCGCGCCGACACGCTCAGCCAGCAGGCCCACCCGAGAGCAGACGCCGGCGCCGCGAGCATCCCGCCCAGCCGGCTCGCGAGTTGCTCGCGCCGCAGTCAGGTCGAGTACCAGCATGCTCTTACGGCGCCGTACACCCGCGCACGCTATGGCCAGGCCAATCTGGTCAAGCTCCGCTGAGTCGCTACCGGTGAGCAGTACTCCGCGCTCCGCCTGCGCCCAGCTGACAGCGCTGAGCCGCCCCGAGCCGGACACGCCGATCGCGAAGCCACTGGCTGTCACGGTGTGACCAGCCGCAAGTGCCGCGGCCGCAGCGCGCCGCCGCAGCGCGGCAACGAGGCCAGGGCGCTGCGTGCGGTGCGGCCACAGCATGATGGCCGCCTCGGCCGTGCCAGCCAGCAACAGCAGTGGCAGCTCGCCGGGCAGCCATCGGCCCGTTCCCGCGAACGCTGCGGCCGGATGTAGCAGCCGCCCCGGGTGAAGCGCGACAGCAAGGTCGGCAGCCATCAGCCGGCTTGCCCCGGCGGTTAAGGCGTGAGCCGTTGCGGGAAGGCCAGCGACGGCTAGCCAGCACGCGCCGCCCAGGGCGGGCAGCAATAACCACGCCCGCGGCCAGCGTGAGATGCGGCCGACCAGCATCAGCAAGCCCGCGACCAGCAGCGTGACTGGTGCCAGCGCGCACTGTGCCACCACTGCAACAGCGGCCAGCCCAGCGGCTAACTCACCGCGGCGGAAGCTTCCGGTCAGCAGATCGGGGTGATCGAGACGGGAGCGATGCGGCCACCGCTCCGCGACCCCGGCCGTGGTCATGCGCATAGCGGATCAAGGTTCCCAGTCCTCCACTGCGTGCGTCCAGGAACCTGACAAATTGCTGGTAGTTCCGTCCGGCAGCGGCGCCTGTGGCGTCTGCACTACCACCCTGAACATGTCCGGCCGCAGCACTGCGATCGTCAGCGCCACCGGCCGGCCAGTGTCCAGCTCGTCGAAGCGGACTGTCACCATGACGGCCGGCTGACCGGCCGTCAGCCGCAGGCTGCGAGCCACTGCGGGCGGCGGCGCCTGCAGTTCGATGTGCAGCGCACTAGGCGAACCCACGACCGGCGGACCGGCCGGACCGTCGGTGCCGTTGCCCGTCTCGTCGACCACGCCGGTCAACTGCAGCAAGTTCAGCACGGCCGGCAGCCCTGCAGGCGTGCCGGCATCCGGGCGACTCGCTATATCGCCGGGAACGTACGAGGTACACAATGCGGCAGGTTCGCCGCCCGCGGTCCACAGGAACCTGACTACGCATACCTGCTGCTCGGGTTCGAGCCTGAGTGCCCAGACGATGTCCTCAGGCGGCAGCCGCCATGTCACTTGCCGGCTTCGGCACGAGAACTCACCGCCCATCGCATCCACGTAGGACTCCAGGCCAGGCACGCCCTCAATACCGATCACGTACTCCGCGGGGCTGGCCCGGTAGAGCTGGCCATCGGCGAGTCGCCGGACCAGGTGCCTGCTCACCAGTTCCTCGACCGCTGCGTCAATCTCCGCGACACTCACGTTGTAGCGGCGGGCTAGTGCTGAATGCCGCGGCAGCCGCCAGCCTGGCTCGTGATGCACGAGCGCTGCTGCCAGCCGGTCCGCAAGCACGCTCACCGCCGCCCCGGCGTCCGGCGGCCTTGCAGACTGCCGAGAGACGCGAGAACCTCGTTCCCGGTATGGCGGGTTAAGTCGGCCGGGAACGTCGGAGCTGCCTGCAGGCGGGCGCGCTTGAGGGCTCTCGTCATCATCAGCCGCCATCGTCCAGCCGACGTGCGGGGTGCCCATGTGCGGTCACTCGGAATTGCGCCGCGCGATGGCGGCGACCAGCCGGCCGAGCAGGATCAGCACTAGCACGAAGACGAACAAGACCAGCGCCGCGTCGTAGGACAGCACGTTGGCACTGTTGACCTGACTGATCAGCGGGGAAAAGTCGTAGACCACGTAGGTGAGGTACGGCACTCCCTGGTGGGTGATGTGCGCGGCCGATGGGAACTGGTCAGAAAAGAAGGCGGTATAGATCAGCGGCGCGGTCTCCCCGATCGCGATAGCAGCCGCCACCAGGAACCCGGTGATCATGCCGGGCAATGCCGACTTCAGCACGATCCGGCGCATTGCCCACCAGGCCGGAATCCCCAGCGCTTCGGCGCCTTCGCGGTAGCCGGTCGGCACCTGCGCGAGCGACGTCTCGGTGGACTTGGTGATGTACGGAATCGTCAGCACCGAGATAACCAGGACGGCCGGCAGCAGGCCGAATCCCATGTGCAGGTCGACAACCAGCGCGATGTAACCCACGAACCCGAGCACGATCGACGGGATCCCGGCGAGCACCTCGTACGCGCCGCGCAGGATGCCGCGATGGCGCCCGACCGCGAACTCTGTCAGGTACAGGCCGGTGAGCACGCTGATCACGCCACCGATGATCATGGCACCGAGCGTGATCACGATCGTACCGATGATGGGCTGGAGCAGGCCGCCGCCCTGAGCTGCCGTCGTGTCCGTCCAGAGCACGCTCAGGTGGAAATGCGGGATGGCCCGCGCGAGTATGCCGGCCGCCAGCCAGACCGTCGGGACGATGACAAGCGCCAGCGCGATCATGCAGACCGCCCAGAAGATCAGGTTGCCTATCTTCCTGCGGCGGGGAACCGGCGGCCAGTAGCCGGTGTCGCCCGCCCCCGTGCCTGCGACGTGCTGCGGTGCCGCTGCGCCGCTCATCCTCGTCCTCCCTTACTGCCTGGCTGTGCCGCGCTCAGACGCCTCGGCCGACCGGCAGCGCCGTGCCGGAGACCCTCTTGACCAGCAACCGTGCCGCCACGTTGACCAGCAGCGTGATCACCATGAGGACGAAGGCGAGCTCGGCGATGCTCTTGACCGCGAACCCGGTGCCGTCGGTGAACGCGCTGTCGAGCTGGGTAAGGATGGTTGCCGAGATAGTGGTAAAAGTTCCGTAGATGTTGCCTGGCACGGCGTTGAGGGCGACGCCGCAGCACATCGCGACGGCCATAGTCTCGCCCAGGGCGCGCCCCAGGCCGAGCACGACCGCGCCGACGATGCCCGAGCTCACCCAGGGCAGCGTTACTTTCCGCGCAGTCTGCGCGTCGGACATGCCGAGCGCGATGGCGCCCTCCCGCGGCAGGATCGGCACCTGCCTGATCAGGTCGCGCGACGTCGCGGCCACGATCGGAATGATCATGATGGCGAGCACCAGGCCAGAGGTGAGCAGACCCTCGCCGTAGCCGACTGGCTCGCGGAAGTAGTTGAGTACCGGCACGTCCGGCATGTTGCGGGCGATGACCGGGGTGATGTGGTGAGCGATGAACGGCCCGAATGTCAGCGCGCCCCACAACCCGATGATGACGCTCGGGATACCGGCCAGCAGTTCGAGGAAGATGCCGACGCCGTTGGCGACTCGCCTGGGCAGCCGTTCGACGATAGCCAGTGCCGCGCCGATGGAGATCGGCACTCCGACGATCAGCGCGATAGCCGAGGAGATCAGCGTCCCGGCGATCTCCGGCACCGCACCGAACGAACTGCCGGACAGGTGCTTGACCCCATCGGTGCTGACGATCGTCGAGTTGTAGCCCGCGCCGAGCTGCCAGATGCTCTTGGTGAAGAATCCCCCGCCGTTCACCCGGAACGCCGGAATCGCCTCGATGAGCAGCGCCACGAGGATGAAGCCGAGGGCCAGCAACGGGATGATCGCGCCGATCCCGCCTAGCCAGCGCAGGACGTCGCCGCGGCGGGCTGCCGCGCGGAGGGCCGCGCCGGCCCGGCGGGGGAACGGAGCGCCCGCTCCCCCGTCCGGACCGGTTGGCCTGGCTATCGCTGCCATTGAATGTCAGCTGCCGATCTTGGCAATCTGGTTGTCGGACAGAGTCACGACCGATGCCGGCAGCGGCTGGAAGTCCACCGCGTCGAGGTAGCTCGTGCCGTTCTGGCCGCTGTGCACAGCCCAGTAGAGGAACGCGCGCATGTCCTCCGCGACGGTCCCGTTGGTCTGCTTCTTGCTCACGATCGCGTACTCGTAGTTGATGATCGGGTAACCGCCGGGAACCTTGGCGTCGATCATCGACAGCGTCTCGCTGGCCGGAGTCTTACCGGTGAGGGCGCCTGCCTCGGCTGAGATCGTGGTGGACGTCGGAGCCAGGTACTGGCCTTCGCCGTTCTCGACCTCCGCCTGGCCGAGCCCGGCCGCTTGCGTCTTGCTTGAGTAGCTGATGCCGATGTAGGCAATGCAGCCCTTGGTCGCGCCGCAACCGCTCACCATGCCGCCGTTGCCCTCTTCGGCCAGCGCGCCGCTCACCGACGGCCAGCTGATCGTGGTGCCGACGTTCGAGGAAGACCAGGCGCTGGAGTCCTGAGCGTTCAGGTAGCTGGTGAACAGGAATGTGTCACCCGAGCCGTCCGCGCGGTGCAGCGGGACGATGGTCAGGTCCGGCAGGCTGACACCCGGGTTCAGCGCAGCGATCGCCGAGTCATTCCACTTGGTGATCTTGCCGGTATAGATCTCGGCCAGGATGGTGCCGTTCAGCTTCAGCGGCTTCTTGACCGTCGGGAGGTTGTAGTTGATTTGCTGTGCGGAGATCGCCAGCGCGATGTTCATCAGGTCCGGGTAGCTGGCCATGTCGCTGCTGCTGAGGTAGGCGTCCGAGGCGCCGATGTTCACCGTGCCGTTCGCGGCGTCGCTGATGCCGGTACCGGACCCGGTGCCGCCGGTCTCGATGGTTACGTACGGCGCACCGGCACTGGTCTCGTATGCCTTCTGGTAGGCCTCGGTCCAGGTGCCCATCAGCGGGTACAGCAGCGTGCTGCCGGTCTCCGTGACGGTCTCTGGTGTCTTCGCTGGAGAGGTGGGCAGCGCGGCGCCGACCATTTTTGCGGCTGCGGGGGTCGACGATGCGGACGGGGACGGCGATGACGACCCACAGGCCGCCGCCAGAACCGAGAGCGGAATCAAGGCGGCCGCTGTGTACGCCAAGCGGAATTTCTTCGCCACCTAGGAGTACTCCTTTTATTTCTGCACGCTCAGGCGTGCGCTATACGACTCGCACGCGGGCGCGTGCGATTGTGGTCCGCGCTAGCGCGGCCCTGCGCCCCGGTGCGGGGGTGTGCTGCCTCCCGCCCGGGTGGTCTTTGTTAGCCGAAGCGCCCGCCCACGTAATTGGCGGTCTCCTCGTGCTGCGGGTGTTCGAATACCTGCTTGGTCTCGCCGTGCTCGACCATCCGGCCCTGGTTCAGGAAAATCGTCCGGTCCGAGATCCGGACCGCCTGAGCCAGGTTGTGCGTCACGATCACGACAGTCAGCTTCGGCACCAGCTTCCTGATGAGCGCCTCGATGGACTCGGTGGCGTTCGGGTCGAGTGCCGACGTCGGCTCGTCCAGCAGCAGCACATCGGGGTTGATCGCCAGCGCCCTGGCCAGGCAGAGCAACTGCTGCTGACCGCCCGAGAGCCTGAAGGGCGAGTCCTTCAGCCGGTCCTTCACCGCTGCCCACAGGCCCACTGAGGTCAGGTGCTCCTCAGCGACGTTCCGCAACTCGTTGCGGCCGGCCATGCGGTGCGCGCGAGTCCCGGCGGTGACGTTCTCGATGATCGACATCGGGAACGGGTTCGGCCGCTGGAACAGCATGCCGACCTTCCGCCGCAGCGCCATCAGATCGACGCCAGGGCCCCAGATGCTGCGGCCGTCGAGCATCACGTCGCCGGCGTGCCGGTAACCGCTCACCTTGTCGTTCATCCGGTTCAAGGTGCGCAGCAAGGTGGTCTTTCCCGAGCCGGTCGGCCCGATCAGGGCGGTCACTGCACCACGGCGAACGTCGGTGCTGATGCCTGACAGGATCGCCCGGTCGCCGAAGCTGAGCGTCAGGTCGCGCGCGGAGATCACCGCGTCGCCGCTTGGCGGTGAGCCGAGGTCCGCGGCCACGGTCTCGGTGATCGTGGCTTTGCGGGTCCCGGGCATCACCGGAGACTCTGCGACTGCCGGCTGGCTCGCCGGGATGCTGTTGGCGTCGCCGGACTGAGCTGGATCAGCCTGAGTTGACATATGCCGCCTTGCCCCTGACGTTCGGTGATTCGCCAGCCGGCGATCTGGCGGCTGACGGGTCAAGTTTTAGGCGGCGAAAGTTAACAACTGTTGAACTAGAGGTAACTAGTCAGGCGACAGCGCGATGGCAGTTAGGAGAACAAGTTGGGGCAGCGCGCCCGGATCTGACCGGTCGCACTGCCCCAGCCCGTTGCCAGGCCGTCCTAGGCGGCGGCTATACCGCCACCTCAAATTCGCTAATCCGGCCGGTCGCCGCGCTGACACCCAGGTCAGCGGTGATGCCGCCAGGAGCGAGCACCCGCAGGGTCCAGTCGCCGGGCGCGGCGAAGAACCGGAACCCGCCATCGTCGCCGAGCGGCACCTCCGCGACGAAGTCGCCCCCGGCGTTAAGCAGCCGGGCGTACCCGACGGGGACCGGCGCGCCGTTCTTCGTTACCTTGCCCTGCACGATCGCCTGATTGCCTGCGCTGCTGACCGGGGCACCCCCGGCCGGCGCGCCGCACCCGCCAGCCACAGCCTGGCCGGCCGCCGCAGTAGCTTGCGTGTCGCCGCTCATGCTCCGTCCCCGAGCTCGATCGGGACGCCGACCAGGGAGCCGTACTCGGTCCAGGACCCGTCGTAGTTCTTGACGTTCGGCTGGCCGAGCAGTTCGTGCATGACGAACCAGGTGTGCGCGGACCGCTCGCCGATCCGGCAGTAAGCGATCGTGTCGGTGCCGAAGTCCACCCCGGCGCCGCTGTACAGCTGCCGCAGCGCGTCATCGGACTTGAACGTCCCGTCGTCCTCGGCTGCCTTCGACCACGGCACGTTCCTCGCCGTGGGCACGTGCCCGCCGCGCTGCGCCTGCTCCTGCGGGAGATGCGCGGGAGCCAGCAGGCGGCCGGCGAACTCGTCCGGAGACCGCACGTCGATGAGGTTCTTGTTGCCGATCGCGGCCACGACCTCGTCCCTGAAGGCACGGATCGAAGAGTCCTGCTCCTGCGCCTTATAGCTAGTGGCGGCTCGCTGCGGAACCTCGGTGACAAGCTCACGGGAGTCCAGCTCCCACTTCTTCCTGCCGCCGTCGAGCAGCTTGACGTTCTGGTGGCCGTACAGCTTGAAGTACCAGTAGGCGTAGGCCGCGAACCAGTTGTTGTTACCGCCGTAAAGGATCACGGTGTCGTCGCCTGCGATGCCGCGCTCGGACAGCAGCGCCTCGAAGCCTTCCCGGTCGACGAAGTCCCGGCGGACCGGGTCTTGCAGGTCCTTCTTCCAGTCGATCTTCACGGCCCCGCGGATGTGTCCCTTGTCGTAAGCGCTGGTGTCCTCGTCGACCTCGACCAGGACGACGCCGAGGTCGTCACGGTGGGCTTCGACCCAGTCAGCGTCCACCAGGACGTCGGAACGGCTCATGCTCAAATCCTCTCCTTGCGTTTCGCCGGGACTCGCCGTGAGCCCTGGCAGCCTGTGCAGCAAGCCTGCGGCTTGCTAACGATGCTGTTGTCGCCCGTAGTTGTCGCGTGAGTTGAATGTCGCCGCCATGGCAGCGCGCGTCAGCCCTGACCCGCGCTCGCCCGCGGCGGCCTGACCCGGCGGATGACCAGGTACAGCTCGCACCCCAGGCAGAGCCCGAACACCCCGTTCAGGATCGCAGCAACCAGCCCGGCCGCGGCGGCTGCCATGCCGAGCGGCGTGGCACCGGTGCCGTACCCGATGATGCCGACCAGTGCAATACCCAGGCCGACGGCCTGGGCGAACCTGGGAGGCGCCTCGGCTTCGAGCTCGCGTGGCGGGCCCAGCCGCGGCCTGACAAGCCATTTGTAGAGCAGACCGTACGGTGAGTAGCGCAGGCCGAGCAGGGCGCCCGCCGCGAAAGCGACCGCCTGCACTGCGAGCACCCAGATGTTGCCGGTGATCAGCACGACCGCGAACATCACCATGGTGATGAGAGCGCCGAACCGCGGCCCGCGCGGGTCTATCTCCATCCGCGGTGCTCCCCTTTGATCTGGGCTCCCATTGGATCTGGGCTCCCCTTCGGTCTGGTCTGCCGGCCGGGACGCAACCGCGTCCTGGAATCCTGTCAGCTCGGGCTAATGCGGCGGCCCGCAAGTCCGCGGGCCTGCGGTCTCCGGCTATGGCTGCGCCGCGCTGCGCTTCAGGCCGGGAACGAGCCGTCGTGCCTGGCAGTGGCTCGCCCGCGCACGGGCTGCGAGTTGGCCAGAGTCACCTGCGCCACGCCGGTTAATCCGGTCAGGCCGGACAGATGGCGGTCGCCACGCGGCAGAAATCCACGGCGCGGCGCTTTGTCAACATGGTCCGGGGGCCACAGACCAAGCTCCGGCTGGCTGTCGGTGCAGGCACGTAGCCGATGTTATGCGGGCGGGCTGCTCCTGTCACTATCTGCTATCCCGATCATTTATGTGGGAATTATAGTCAACTGCAGCCCCGATCGCAGCTATAACGTCGGGCTTTCTGGGCTGGCCGCTGGCGCGCCGCACGATCGTCCCGTCGCCCGCTAGCACGAGGACAGTCGGCGTGCGCAACACGTTCAACTGCCTGACCAGGTCGAGCCGCGACTCGGCATCGATCTCGACATGTGCAATGCCCTGAGTCAGTCCGGCTACGTCGGCGAGGATCCTTCGGGTAGCCCGGCATGGCGCGCAGAACGCGGTGGAGAACTGCAGCAGCGTGGCCCGCTCCCCAAGCGGGTGCCCGACCTCGTCGCTGGAGAGCTTCGGCCCCGCATCCCCGGTCCGGGCTTGCGCAGTCCCGGCTAGCGCAGCCCCCGCCTGCGCGGGGGGATGAGCCGGCGGAGCCGCATCGGCAGCGTGCCCGGTCGCGAGAACCGTGTTGCGCATCCGGCCGTTTGCATGCCGCCAGATGCCACCGCCCGCGACGGCGACCGCTAGCGCGGCAATGAGCGCGACCACACCGGCTGTCATGGCGGCTTACAGCGTCCAGCCGCCGCCCGGCATTCCCGGCTTAGGTGGCGGGGATGTTCAGCAGCACACTGCTGCCTGAGGTGATCTGGAAGCCGCGCACCGAATTAGCTGAGACCACCGACGATGCCGGGTACCAGGCCTTATCGCCGTAGCCACGGCCGTAGTTGCCCATCACTGTCCAGGTGCCCGCGTACTCCGAGGTCCCGTTCTTGCCCACTACCCAGAACTGGCAGACAGTGCCTGGCTTGAGGCCGCTGACCTGGACCCGCATGGCCGTGCCCCAGTGAACAGGCGCGTAGTCGACAACGGCAGTGATGTGACCGGCGCGAGCGGTGTCGCTAGACCACCCTTGCTGTGCAACTGCCCCGCTCGTCGCCGAACCGGTCAGCTGCGACACTGCCGCGGTAGCTCCGCCAGCCGCGATCACCGCCGCCGCAGCGACCGCCGCGACGTTGCGCCACATCCGGCTCTTGCGCTTGGCCGACACCTTCCTGAGCAGGGAGTCCAGCAGCTCATCCGGCGACTGCATCGCCTCGGGCAGGCTCAGCAAGCCGAGCCGCTCGACATCGGCAGCCGGAACCCGGCTGAGCATCGCGGGAAGACCGGCGAGCCCGGCGAGCTCATCGCGGCACGGCTGGCACTCGGCAAGATGCTCATCGACCTGGGCCCGCTCGGCCGGATCGATCGCACCCACTACATAGACCCCAAGCAACTGCCGTATGTCACGGCAGGCGGGACCGCTCATCCCCCCGGTGGTCACGGCGCCAGTCCCCTTTCTTCTAGCGCCAGGCGCAGTGCCCGGAGTGCATAAAAAGTCCGGGACTTGACCGTCCCGGCTGGCACTCCTAGCGCTGCCGCTGCCTCGGCAACCGATTTGCCCCGGTAGTAAGTTTCCAGCAAAACCATGCGGTGATCGGGTCGCAAGGCCGTGAGGGCGTCCGCAACCGCCCAGGACTCAAGCGCCCGTTCCGGATCGTCTGGCGATGGCATCACTTCCAGCGCGGCCTCGCCTACCTCGAACGGTCGGGCCTTGCGCGACCGGTATGAGTCGATTGCGAGGTTCCGCGCCACCGCGAAAAGCCATGGCCTGGCCGGGCGCCCGGCGATCGCCTCCGGATGCTGCCAGGCACGCAGCAGCGTTTCCTGCACGATGTCCTCGGCACGCTGGCGGTCGCCGTTCATCAAGTGGACGGCGTACCGCAGCAGCGGCGCAGCGTGCTCCGCATAGAGCGCCCGGACCAGGTCCTCGTCTGACGGGTTACGCCGCGGATTCCTGGCGCCTGCGCTTCCAAGCCCTGCCATGTCAATTAATACGTACCGGGCTGCCCGCCGGTTCAGCTCCATTTCGTGTCGTCCGCCCTGGCCAGCTGCGGTGTCAGAGCCAGATGGGCCGCGTCGGCCTGGTCGTCAGCCGCCTGCGAACGGCGGCAGCACCTCGATCACGTTTCCGTCGGCCAGTTCGACCGATTCCGCAGCCCGCCGGCCTACCGGGTTCCCGTCGATCAGGAACGAGGACCGGTCCAGGACTGCCCTGAGCTGGGCTCCGCCGTTAACCCCGGCCAGATTCAAGGCCGTTGCCAGCGTATCGGCAGTCAGCTGCTGCTCAGCAGTCCCCGCGGCGTCCTTCGCTGCAGCCCAGTAGCGCATAGTGACGATGGCCATGTCAGCTATCCTCGCTCATAGCGGCACCGGACGATGACGACCTGGGTGTACACGCGGGAGACGGTGAGAGTTCTCATACCGGTGCCTGGCACCGGGGTCCGGAGGTGGCGGTTTGAGCAACGTCTTGCTGCTAACCAACGGGCGCGAGCCGCCCGCTGACATCCTGCCCTCCCTGGGGCTGCTCGGGCACCGAGTTCGCGTCGCCCCGGCCACCCCCGACCAGGCGAGCACCAGCCCGCCGCCCGACGCGATCCTGGTCGATGCCCGCCGCGACCTGATGCAGGCCAGGCGACTACTGCTGGCGCTGCGTCCATCGGCGAATGAGATACCCGTCATCGTGATCGTCAGCGACGGCGGCTGGGCGGCGGTATCGGCCGACTGGGGCGTCGACGACCTGCTGCTGCACACGGCGGGTCCGGGCGAGGTCGAGGCCCGGCTGCGCCTGGCGATCGGCCGGCGGGCGCAGTCAGCGTCGCAGCTGCCGGACGAGATCCGGTACGGCGGCCTGGTCGTAAACGAGTCCACCTATAGCGCCCGGATGCAAGGCCGGTCGCTGGACCTGACGTTCAAGGAATTCGAGTTGCTCAAGTTCCTGGCCCAGCACCCTGGCCGGGTGTTCACCAGGGCCCAGCTACTCCAGGAGGTCTGGGGTTACGACTACTTCGGCGGCACCCGCACCGTCGATGTTCATGTGCGGCGGCTGCGGGCGAAGCTAGGCGCAGAGAACGAGGCGCTCATCGGCACGGTTCGCAATGTCGGATACCGGTTCGTGCCGGTCAAGGGTCCCGCGGCCGGCCAGGACATTGCCGGCCAGGACACTGCCGGCCAGGACACTGCCGGCCAGGGCGACGAGAGCCAGGACACTGCCGGCCAGCAGGGGGCCGGAGCCGACGGAGCTAGCTCCTCACAACCGAACGCCGCGGGGTCCGGGCCCGCCCACCCGCAGCGGGCGGCGGCGCATGCCAGCAGATAGCCCGGGCGACGAGATCCGCGTCAGCGGTCCGCTGCCTCTTGAGCAGGCTGCGAAGGTGCTGGACCTGGTCCGCCATGCCGCAGAGGAAGACGGCGTCAGCCCGCTGTCCGAGCACGTGATGCTGCACCTGCGGTATGGCGGTGACCCGCGCGCACGCAACGTGCTGCTCTGGCACGACGGCGGACTGGCTGGCTACGCGCACCTGGACCCGACCGACCCGGTCGAGGGACCGGCGGGCGAGATGGTGATCGACCCGGCCGTGCGAGGGCACGGACTCGGGCTGAGGCTTACCCAAGCCCTGACCGCCGAGGCTGGCAACGCCGGTCTACGGCTATGGGCGCACGGTGACTTGCCTGCCGCGGCGCGCCTGGCAGCTGCCGCTGGCTTCAGCCGGTCCCGTGCGCTGTGGCAGATGCGCAGGTCACTGCAGACCTGGATCGGCAAGCCGCAAGTCGCGGACGGAATCACCGTGCGCACCTTCAAGCCGGGCCAGGACGAGGACGCCTGGGTGAGCCTGAACCACCGGGCCTTCTCCAGGCACCCGGAGCAGGGCGCGTGGACCAGGGCCGATATCGATATGCGTGAGCGGGAGCCGTGGTTCGACCCGGAGGGTTTCTTCCTCGCCGAGCGAGACGGCGACCTCGTGGGCTTTCACTGGACGAAGATCCATGGCGGGAACGAGGAGCTCGGCCACCCGGCGGCCGGGCACGGGCACGAGGCCATCGGCGAGGTCTACGTCGTCGGGGTCGATCCGGCCACGCGCGGCACCGGCCTGGGCCGAGCGCTGACTCTCATCGGCTTGCGTTACCTGCGCAGCCGCGGGCTGGCCCAGGTCATGCTTTACGTGGACGAGACCAACACCGCGGCGATCGGACTCTATGAGTCCCTCGGCTTCACCCACTGGGACACTGACGTGATGTTTTCTAAGAGCGCTCCTACCTGACGCCCAGGGACGACAGCCTGAGCGTCAGCGGCGGAGGCAAGGGCTGCTACGTCGCCAGCCGCCAGGACGTAATCCGGGGATCGCTCCTTCGCGTCTTAGCAGAGTTGGTTAGCAACGCGAAGGAAAGCACCTGGTGGACGTGCAGCGACCGGACTGGTGGTCTTATCCGTTGACCTGCCGGAACTGGCACGCCTGGAAGCCTGGCACCATAACCGTGAGCTGGCATCCCTGCGAGTGTCCGGCTGCACAAGCCAACAAACGGGGGCACTTGCGCGTGTCTTGCCGGACGCCAGGCTGCGGATCCGTCTGGTGCCGGCCCCGGCATGAGCCCGCCTGCCCTTGACCGCTGCCTGGTCCCATAGCAGCTAGCCGGCATTTTCAGCGCTATTCGCGGAAAATGCCAGGCGTCGTCTCGTCAGCCGATGTTGGCTTCAGCGCCAGTGAGCCTGCGCACTCCGAGGACCTCGTCGATCTCCTCGGTTGTCAGCGGCCGGTCGGCGGCCGCGACCGCGCTGAGCACTTCGGCATAGAGCTCGATCTCCTCGAGCGCGACTAGGTCAGGGACGCGGAGGTCGACGTCACTGCGCATGCGCCCACCTCCGGTGCCGGACGAATCCGGGATAAGCCTGTAACTCCGCTGCAGAACAGGCTAGCCGTGTGGACGGCGTATGCGCATGACCCATCTGGACCATTTAACGCACCACCCGACCGGCATGACCTGCACCGCGTCACCGGCTTTCTGAAGGAGTGGCGGAATGCTCCCTGCCTACGCCGGCGCGGTCCACTTCGCCGTCCGGTGCAGGGCTGCCCGCTGCGCGTAGCGCTCGGCCGTCTCGGCGAACGTCTGGCGGTCCGCGTCGGTCAGCTCACGCACTATCCGGCACGGCACGCCGGCCGCCAGCACGCCCGCCGGCAGGATGGTGCGGGGAGGCACCACTGCCCCGGCAGCGACCAGCGTGCCGGCGCCGATGCGCGCACGGCCGAGAACGATCGCGCCCATGCCGATCAGCGCGCCGGTCTCGACGTGCGCACCGTGGACCGTAGCCCGGTGGCCCAGGCTGACGCGATCTTCAAGAGTGACGGGTTCGCCGGGATCGACATGCAGGCAGCACAAATCCTGGATGTTTACCTCGGCGCCCACGACGATCTCATCCGTGTCTGCCCGGAGAACGGAGCCGTACCAGACCGACGCCGCACGGCCTAGCGTGACCTTCCCGACTACGACAGCACCGGGGGCGACCCAGGCCTGCGGATGGATGACAGGGCACGCGTCGCCCAGCGACCCGATCAAGTTCTCTGGCTGCACCAGCCTGACTCCTATCGCTAGCAGGCGGCAGCGGCACCCGGTGCCGCGGCGGACATCATCTTCCTCTTCCCTGGCTGGACCTCGGCTCCGCCATCGCCGGCACCGCCGCGCGTCAAACGCGATAAATGAGACAAAAGATTGTTTCGGTTGCGCCCAACGAGCGGTAGGGACAGAGTCAAGCCCGACATCTGTCATTGTTGTGCTCGTCTAGTTGCCTAGCCACCCAAAGCTGACCGGGCGTGCACGACATAGCGGAACTACCGCAGTCCTCCGCGACCGCCCGACCTCGGCATTTCGGATCCGGCGTGACTGCCTGGAACATCTGATGGGTGAGGCGATGAGCGAGCAGGGCCACCTTTCCGACCTCGGATACGAAGGTCAGTTCGGACTCGAACGGCGCGGCTACAACCGCCTTCAGGTCGATGAGGCCATCGCTCAGTTGCGGCTTGAAGTGCGCGCCCACGAAGACAGCCGGCGTGACCTGGAGGACCGGCTCTCGCAAGCGCTCGATGAGCTAGAGCACCTGAAGCTCGAGCTGTCCGCAGCGCGCTCCAGCGGCAGGCCGCCCCACGAAGAGATCA
>Ga0335075_10006218_pt1 | contig 18438 bp, 24 predicted proteins | sample Lox_Sample_24_FD_206723 | JGI IMG/M metagenome (GOLD analysis project Ga0335075, IMG submission 206723) | Soil microbial communities from Loxahatchee National Wildlife Refuge, Florida, United States - Lox_Sample_2.4 | ecosystem: Environmental > Terrestrial > Soil > Wetlands | place: USA... | reverse complement strand
ACTCCTACAACTTCAAGCAGACCGCGGCTCCGGCCAGTGCGGTGCTGCCGCCCGCCTCCTACCGCCGCTTGCAGGAGATCAAGGCCGCCTACGACCCGGACCAGGTGATCATCTCCACCCACCCCGTGTGGCCGGCCCGGCCCTGACATGACGATGCGCGTCAACAACAGGTACCTCGCCGTCGAGAGCGCCGGCACGGGACCCGCGGTGGTGTTCCTGCACGGCATCGGCGGGACATCCAACGTCTTTCAGGTGCAGGCGGCGGCGCTGTCGTCCGCGTACCGGGTCATCCGGCCCGATTTCGCCGGCGCCGGCCGGTCGCCCGCCGGCGGCGAGATCAGCGTCGACTCGCACGCGGCCGACATCGCGGCCCTCCTGGACGCCCTCGACGCCGGCCCGGCCGTCATCGTCGGGCACTCGATGGGCACCCTCGTCGCCCGGGTGCTGGCGGCGCGTCACCCGACGCGGGTCGCCGGCCTGGCGCTGCTCGGCCCGGTGCAGCCGCCGGACGCCGCCGGGCGCCAGGCGATCCTGGCCCGCGCCGCGACGCTGCGCGCGGAAGGGACGGCCGCGATCGCCGACGCGATCGTCGCCCGGTCGATCTCGCCGGTAACACGGTCGGGCAGGCCGGAGGCCGCCGCCTTCGTCCGGGAGCTCGTCATGCGGCAGGACCCGGAAGGGTACGCCCGCAACAACGAGGCGCTGGCCGCGGCCACGGATCCCGGGCCCGTCGGCCCGCACCTGCCGCTCCTGCTCATCGCGGGCCGCGACGACACGCTCAGCCCGCCGTCGGTCAGCGAGCAAATCGCCGTCGCGCATGGGAGTGCCGACGTCCGGGTCCTGGACGGCGTCGGCCACCAGATCCCGCTGGAGGACACGAGCCGGACCAGTCAGATCCTGACCGCGTTCGTCGCCGCCTGCTTCGCCCGGGCGAGCCGGACAGCGTAGCTGGCGCAATGAGGATCACCAGCCCTGGGCAGCGGCTGCGGGTTCAGAGTCACTGCGGGCCCGTTCAGATAATTGTTTCGATTTTTCGAAACGGTCCCGTAGTGACCCCCGCTCACCAAGCCGCTGCGCGGGCCCGCGGCTGCCGATCGCATCAATCAGGTGACGCCCGCTCACCAGGCCAGCCGGCAGTCTGGCCCTGAACGTGCACCTCAGGGAGGCGGTTGTGATGACGGCGAAACCAGACGAGCGGACCCCGGCCACTGCGGAGCACTCCGGCGCTACGCCGTCAGGGGAGTCATCCGGCGGCGGACGGCAGCGGCCCGGGCCGTCGCGGCGGCTGGCGATGACAGCCGTAGGCCTGGCCGCCGTGGTGGTGTTCCAGCTGCTGCTGGCCAGCGTGTTCCTCGGCGTGCTGCACCGTCCGGCCCTGCATCACGCCCCGGTCGCGGTGGTCGGCACCTCACCGCTGAGCGCTGCGGTCAGCCGCCACGGCGGAAGCCAGATCCGGCTGGTCCCGGAGCCAACCGCCCAGGCGGCCGAGGCCGCGATCCGCGGCGGACAGGCATACGCGGCGATCCTGGCCGGCCGCCACGGGGAGACCCTGGTGATCGAAACCGCGGTCAGTCCCGGCACGGCGGCCGTGCTCACGAAGGGCTTCACCACGGCCGCGGCGGCCATCAAGGTCCCGCTGCAGGTGCGGGACCTGTCCCCGCTGCCCGCCTCAGATCCCACGGGCATCTCGGCGTTCTTCCTGGTCATCGCCTGGATACTCGGCGGGTACGTCGGCGCCACCGTGCTCGGTCTGACGTTCGGCGGGGTGCGCAGCCCCGGCTTGCGGCAGGTCGCGCTGCGGCTGGCCCTGCTGGCCGGCTACGCCGCCGTCTCGGGGCTGCTGGGCGCGCTGCTGTTCGGCCCGGTGATGGGCGTGGCGCCCGGTTACAACGCCGCGCTGGCCGGGATTGGCATGCTGGTCGTGTTCGCGGCGGCCACGGCGACCGCCGGCCTGCAAGCGGTCCTGGGCCTGTCGGGAACGCTGCTGGCCATCATCGCCATGGTGATATTCGGTGACCCGACCTCCGGTCAGTCCATCGCCACGTCGCTGCTGGCCTCCCCGTGGAACGTGATCGGCCAGGGCCTGCCGCCAGCGGCCGGGCTCAGCGCCGCCCGCGGCGTCATCTACCTCAACGGGGTGAACGTGGCCGGGCCGCTGACCGTGCTGGCCACCTGGGCGGCGGCCGGGACGCTGCTCATGCTGGCCGCCGCGGCCTGGCGGCAGTACCGTCACGCCAGCTCCGCGGCCCAGCCCCAGCCGGCCTGAGGTTCATGGCCGGTTCAGTCGTCGTCGGGCAACCGCTGGCTGGCCCGGCGGGCGGTCCGCTTCTTCGGGACGTGCACGCGTATGTAGAACAGCAGGGTTAGCAGCGTGGCGACGACCCCGAACTCCCAGCCGAAGGGGAGGTCACCCAGCCCCGAGAGCCCCGTCGGGACGATCGCGACACCCGTCAGCATCACCGTGCTCCCGTCGTGTAGTGACACACGGCCAGGTCCATGGTGTCACGACATGCCGCACGACAGCGCGAGGGCCACGCCGGTCCACCTTCATATGTCCGCCAGCGGGCGTAGGCAGTTCTGTCAGTGGTGCGGGCCATAATCCGGCCATGAAACTGAGGCGGCGGCGAGACGGCGACGTCCTGGAGGACGGCGGCGTCGTGCTGGTGCGCGGGGGTGACCTCGACCCGGACATCCTGTCCGCGGACGCGGTGCGCTATCAAGCATCTACGGCGTCTACGGGATTTCGGTGTTCGCGGTTCGCGATGCCGCCATCGATGAACTCGCCCAGCAGGCGCCGCTGGTCCGCTTCGATCGCCTGAGCCTGCTGACGGTCAGGGATGTTCTTGCCGCGGGGATGAGGCTAGAGCCGACCGGCCGCAACCCGCGCCATTTCACTGTGGGCTTTGATGACCTGGCGTCCGGTGGGCAGCGGCTTGTCAGCTGCGCGCACCGGGTCGTGCCGAACGCCTATCACGACGCGTAGCCTGGTTAGTGGAGGAACTTTTGATGGACCCGCGCATCGACTTGGCAGCGGACCTCAACGACGAAGACGATGAGGGACTCGGCTGGTCCACGCTGAGCGACGCCAGTGACCCGGCCCGCATCCGTCCCGGGGTGATGGTGGTGGGTGGGAACCGTCAGGCCCAGGCGGTCGTCCGGGTGGTGGCTGTCGATGACGACGGGCAAGTTCATTTCGCCGTCCTGCCCGGGTCCGTGGCGAAGAACAGCCACCTCATCGGCCGCGCCCTGGCCTGAGCGGCTGCCAGGTTCCAGCACATCAGCCTGAGAAGCGCCTCCTGGGCGAGATCCAAGTCCTGACCTCTGCCAGGGAGGCAGCTGGCTCTACTCGTAACGCCCGTCAAAGGAGTCACTGCCTCCGGCCTGGATAAAGCTCAGCCCCCTGACAGCGCCCTCCTCGACGATCCAGCGGAGGATGTACGTGCCGCGGTAGTCAGGTGGCCAGGACGAGGAGAACTCCCCGTCCCGCACTATCGACCACTCACCCTGCGTCGATCTGCCGTGCTCGACGTAGGTCGTCTTGCCGTCCGCGGCGAAGGTCTGGGTGGCACCGTCGCTGAAGACCAAAGCGGCCGCGGTCAGGGCGTCCTGCATGTCCTTCGCGAGTACAAGGTCGCCGTTAGCCACCTTCAGATGGTCCAATGGGCGGGGCATGTCCCCTCCTTGCCTGGGCTTGACCCGGCTGTGCCCGGCGTGCGCTCATACTCTCGCCGTTCTCAAGAGCCCACATCGTCAGGCCGGGTAGTTCGCCCGATGGGTCAACCGACAGACCCCGCGGATCGGCGATCCGCGGGTCGCTCGTGAATGGTCCGGCGAAGCCACCCTCCGGACCGAAGCCGAGGATCGTGCCGTAGCCGTAGCCGTTGGCTCCGCTGCCGCTGGTGACAAGGATGTGCATCGAGACCGCCTTTCGCCCGCGGGCGGCCCGGCCGCCGCCCATGACCACCGCTTACCCGTGTGGCCGACGTCAGCCGGGCGGCTGTTGGGGGCCATGCTGGCGCAGCCCCAGGATGTCCGCGAGCGCCGGGATGTCGCCCTGCCCGGCCGGCGCGAGGTGCGGGAATTCGGGCACCACCGGGTGGGGCGAAGTGGTTACGCCGAGCCGTCGGCCGGCCACCACCGACAGCGTGGTTCCGAACGCGTCGTCGTGCAGGCCGCGTCCGTTTCCGGTGCCGGGCGCGAAGAGCACCGGCTTGCCGGGCCGGTACCGCAGCAGGTCGGGAAGAAACGCGGCCAGCAGCGTCGCGGCGTGCTCGTCGGGGTTGCCGGCTTGGCTAACTTCTGCCACCTGCCTGGCGGTCCGCCGGACGACTTCGCCGAACGCGGCAATGTCGCCGGCCGGCGAACCGGCGTTGAGTGCCTCGGTGTCCGCGCCGGGCCGCGGGAAGAAAAATGACCGCAGCAACGGGTGGGCCGCCCGGCTGACCTGTCGCTGGGGAGCGTGCCCGTACAGGCTGATCCGGGCCCACAGGGCGACATCGGCGCCACCGAACGCGACATCGGGGACCTGCAGGGCGATAGCGGTGACGTTCCGGCCGGCCAGCAGATTGCCGGGTGTCCCGGCGAACAACTCGGGACGGTACTGGTTCTCGGCCAGACCGTGATTGAACGCGAACAGCGCGGCGGCGTCGCCCCAGAACGGGTCCTGCGCGAGGCCGAACCACGCTGATCCGCCATTGCGCAGCGCGAAGGTTTCCCCGGTGTGGCCCACGCCAAGGTCGGTGCCCTCCGCACCGGAGCGGCTGGGCGGGCCGACGGCGTAGCGGACCCGCATCTCCTGGCCTCCGTCAGCGTCCGGCTCACCGAAGCTCATCCGGAACCCCCGGTCTTCGCGCGTGCCGCCATCGCTTGCGATGACGAACTCGTACAGGGCGTCCGGCCGGAACGTGGTCGGGTTGGACCTGCCGGAGTCCGGGTTGACGGTGAGCACTAGCGTCGTTGTGCCCGGCGACTCCGGAAACACGTACACGTCGCACAAGTTGAGCCGACCGTCCTCGATCGCTGTCGGACTGTCGAAATGGTGGGACATGCCGGTCTAGCCCTGCTGCTCGGCATGGCCACCGAATCCGCTGCGCATCGCAGAGAGGATCTTGTCGGTGAACTCCCCGGCGCCCCGCGATTCGAACCGCTCGTACAGCGACGTGGTGATGACGGTGGCGGGGACCCCCTCATCCACCGAGGCGAGCACCGTCCACCGGCCTTCCCCGGAGTCCGAGACCCGCCCCGCGAACCCGTCCAGGTCCGGGGACCGCGCGAACGCGTCCGCGGCCAGGTCGATCAGCCATGACCTGACCACCGATCCGCGCCGCCATACTTCCGCCACCTCGGCGACGTCGATGTCGTACTGGTAGGCCTCCGGGTCACGGAGCGGGGTGGCCTCGGCGTTGGCGACCTTGGTTTCCTTGCCGGCATTGGCGTGCTTGATGACGGACAGCCCCTCGGCGATCGCCGCCATCATTCCGTACTCGATCCCGTTGTGGACCATCTTGACGAAGTGTCCGGCACCGTGCGGGCCGCAGCGCAAGTAGCCGTCGGGCGCGGTGCCGCCGGCCTGGGTCCTGCTCGGTGTGGGCTCGGCGCTGCCGGCCCCGGGGGCCAGCGACTTGAAGATGGGATCGACCCGTCGCACGGCCTCGGCCTGGCCGCCGATCATCAGGCAGAAACCGCGCTCCAGCCCCCACACCCCACCGCTGGTACCCACGTCGATGTAGTGGATACCCGTCGGCTGCAGCGCCTTCGCGCGGGCGATGTCGTCGCGGTAGTAGGAGTTGCCGCCGTCGATCACAATGTCGTCGGCATCGAGCAGCGGGACTAGCTGGTCAAGTGCGGACTGCACGGCCCCCGCCGGGATCATGATCCAGATGTTCCGCGGCCGGTCCAGCAGGCGCACGAACTCCGCGTAAACGCTGGCTCCGTTGGCGCCCTCGGCCTTCAGCGCCTTCACGACGTCGGGGTTGCGGTCGAACGTGACGCAGCGGTGCCCGTCACGCACGAGCCGCCGGACGATGTTGGCCCCCATGCGGCCCAGCCCTACCATGCCAAGCTGCATTGGCCTGTCGGTCGTCATGTTCCCTCCTTGCCGGCCTGCCGATCACGTAGCAGCCCAGTGTGGTCGGCTAATCTGCGCCGTACATCGTCAAGGCAGGTAACGTATCGGCCCCGGCGATGACGCGAGAGCCGGACCTCGTTCGGGGTCTCCACGTGCTTGCCCGACAAATGGTGGGTGAGCACGCGGCGGCTCTGGGAACGGCGCACCAGCCACGCGGCGAGCGCCGCCCCCGCGATCGGCGCCAGCAAGTAGCTGATCAGGAAGCGGAACTGGCCCGCGAAGATCGCCGGGCCGAATTCCCGTGCTGGGCTGAGGCTCGCGCCGGTGATCGCTCCCAGGCCGGTGATCGCTGCCCCGATCAGGATGCCCGACAGCCACGGCACCAGCCTGGCCAGCTCGTGCACGGACAGGAACAAGGCCACCAGCACCACGATCACCGCCACGCCCGCGCCCTCGGCGGGGAAAAGCATGGCGTTCGTCCAGCCAGGGGCCGGCCGCAGCACCGCGTACGCCACCGGCGCGCGGGCCACGGGCGCCCCCCAGACGGCCCGCGCGAGCACCACGCCGAGCAGCGAGCCGCCGAGCTGCGCGATCGTATAGGGGATGACGGCGCGGCGGGAGAACACACCGAGCCACCACATGCCGAAGGAGATGGCGGGGTTCATATGCCCGCCGGAGGCCCTGCCCAGCGGGGACAGGACCAGCGCGGGGATCAGCAGCGCGACGGCGAGGCCGACGAACAGCAGCTCCACGTGGATGGCCGGCGCCGCCCGCGACACTGCCGACGGGCCGATGAACCACCGGACGAAGCTGGTGACGCAAAAGAGCAGGGCTGTGGTCAGCGCCGCCTCGGACGCGCTGTGCGCCGCCGTCAGCCGCCAGGACGGCGGCGCCGCCCGTCCCGCGTCCGGGTCCGGTGGCGCCGAGGTGCCAGTGCTCACCGGCCAAGGCTGCACCGCGTGCAGCCTTGGCACATCGTCATACGCGATGGGGTCCGCGAGACTGGCCGCAGTGCCTGTCCCCGCAGGCGGGTTAATATCGCCGGATGAGCGATGAGCTGTTCGTTCCGGAAGACTTCGCGGTACCTGGCGGGCTCATAGCCGGGGAATTCCGGCTGGCCCCGCTCGGGCCGCAGCACAACGAGGCCGATTACGCCGCCTGGACGGCCAGCATTGACCATATCCGGGCGACGCCGGGGTTCCCTAACGGCAGCTGGCCGCACGAGATGCCCCTGAGTGACAATCTCCGCGACCTGGAGCGGCACGCACAGGACTTCGCCGAACGCCGCGGGTTCACCTATACCGTGCTCGCCGCCGGTGCCGGGGACGTTATCGGCTGCGTGTACATCTACCCGGCCCGCGGCCATGAGCCCGGCGGCGCCGAGGGCCAGCGGCATGCTTCCGTCCGGTCCTGGGTACGCGCCGACTGCGCCGCGCTCGACCCGGTCCTGCATGACGCGGTTCTCGCGTGGCTGGAACGCGACTGGCCATTCGATTCGATCCAGTACGCGCCGCGGACCCGACCCGCGCCCTACCCGTCTTGACGATGTGCGGTTGACTGCCGGGCAGCGACACTCGGGCCATCCTTCTGATGCCGAGGAGTCCCATATGCCGATGACTGAGCCTGCGTACTTCACCGCGTTCAAGAATTTCGTGTTCACCCGGACGCCATCGGGTGTGCTGACGCTGAGGTTCCACACCGACGGCGGGCCGGCGACCTTCACCGGGCAGATGCACGCCGACTTCCCGCGGGCCTTGTACGAGATCGGCCAGGACCGAGACAACCGGGTGCTCCTGCTGACCGGCACCGGTGACCGGTTCATGACCGAGATCGACGGGGCCAGCCTGGACGACCCCGCCAAGCCGGCGGTCTGGGACAAGACCACCGCCGAGGGGCGCCGGATCATGCAGCGGCTGGTCGACCTCGAGATGCCCATCATCGCCGCGATCAACGGCCCGGCCACGGTGCACAGCGAATACGTCCTGGTCGCCGACATCCTCGTCGCCGCCGACACCACCGTCTTCTCCGACTTCCCGCATCTGACTTTCGGGATCGTGCCCGGCGACGGCATCTTCCTCGCCTGGGAGGAAGCGATCGGCCTAAACCGCGCCCGTCACCTCACCCTGACGCAGGGGACGTTCACCGCCCAGCAGGGCGAGCAGTGGGGCGCGGTCGCCGAGGTGGTTCCGCTCGATCAGGTGCTGCCCCGGGCACAGGAACTCGCCGAGGGCCTGGCCGCCAAGCCGCAGCTGCTGACCAGGTACCTGGCGCTCACCGTGCGCCAGCGACTCAGCCGCCGGATGGCTGAGGCGTACCAGCTCGGCTCGGCGCTGGAAGGCCTCACCGGGGCCGATCTCGCCTACCGTCAGCAATGACTACGGCCCTTCGGTATGTACGTGCCGCCATTCGCGGGGCGACATGCCGTAGGCCTGCCGGAACCGGCGGCTGAAGTGCGTGGAGTCGGCGAAACCCCAGCGTCTGGCTACCGCCGCGATGGTCTGGTTCCGTCCGCGCCGGCTCGTGAGATCCTGACGGGCCGCGTCGAGCCGGCACTCGATGATCCATTGGCCCAGGGGGCCGGGTTCGGTCTCCCAGAGCTTGTACAGCTGCCTGACCGAGATGAACATCGCGCGGGCTATCTGCTCAGCGCCGAGGTCCGGGTCGGCGAGATGCTGCGTGACGTAGCTCTTGACCACTGCGACCTGGTTCCGGTCCGACCCGTCGCGCCGGAATGGCTCCTCGTCGACGGCTGCGATGAGAGCCGCTCGTACCAGGTCCGCCGTCGCCTGCGCGACCGCGGCAGCGGCCGGACCATGCGAGATGGCGTCGGCGTCCCGGAACAGGATCTGGAGATGACGCTGAAGTTGCCCGGCCAGCGGGCTCGCGTGGATCACTTCGCTGGCCCGCGCGGCGTAATCGTGCTCCAGCCCGAGACGATCAAGGGGGAGGTGAAACCCGGCGTTCTCGCCGCCGCCATCGAAGTACGCGTAAGGGCGCCACAGGTTCATGGCGAACAGGTCTCCTGGGTGCAGAAGCCGCCCAGGGGCGTGCGAGTGAGTCGCTGTCCCGGCCACTCTCAACGAGACGACGAGCTGATCGGGCTGGGCGCCGTTCAGGAGAGCTGGTGTCGTGACGAGGCCCAGGGATGACTTACGGGATTTCAGAACCTGGGCCTCGCCGACCGTGAAGTGCTCGAACCGGGCCGATACCTCGTCATCGGCGGAGTTGCGCACGATGCGCGTACGGGCACCGGAAAATTGAAGGACCTCTGCGACAGCGGCGGCACGACGGCCCGGCGGGAGGTCGGATGTGTCGAGAATCAGCGCCATGGCTGGCCGCTCACATTCAGTCAGTGCCGAAGGACTTCACCAGTGCCCGTCCCGATGGCAAGACTGTGAGTTTACCCAAGCACGGCCAGGTGGTATCGGTCTCCAGTGCACGGAATCCGGCTGTCTCTGCAACGCCCCTGCTCCGGCGGGGTGAAGGGCGACGCGTGGTGGTATTCCAGGGGGCACGAGGCATCCCGATGGTGGCGAGCTGACAGCGTCTGTGAGGGTCCGCCGGAGCGGGTGCGGTCGGCGGCGGAGCTGGCCGGGCCTTACCGATAGGAGACACGATGACCACGGCAGTGATCGGCGCCACCGGCCGGGTCGGCGGCGAGATCGTCCGCGGCCTCATCGCGCGCGGCGAGGCGGTCACCGCACTGGTTCGCGATCCCGGCAAGGCCCGCCGCGCCTTTGGCGAACCCGGCGGGCTGCACATCCGTCCCACGCGCCTAGACGACCCGCGCGACCTGACCGCGGCATTCGACGGAATCCGCACGGTGTTCATCGCGATGGGATCAACCGGGATCCAGGGCGTCCTGCAGCGGACCGCGATCAACGCCGCCGCCGCGATCGGCTCGATAGAGCAGGTCACCCGCCTAGCGGTGCTCAACACCGCGGCGGACTCACTGGGCATCAACCAGCGAGCCCACTACAGCATCGACCAGTTCGCCTCCTCGACCGCAGTGCCGTACTCGACGATCCGGCCCGCGATCTTCTCGGCGTCGCTGCTCGCCGCGGCGCCCGAGGTGCGCGCCTCGCGCACCTGGACCGGCCTGGCCGCCACCGGCCGGATGGCCTTGATCGACCATCGCGATGTGGCCGAGGCCGGCCTGCGCGTGCTCACCGACCCGGCGCTCTGGGGCACGCACCACGACCTGACCGGACCGGCCCCCATGTCGTGGCCGGAGGCGCTCGAGCTGCTTTCGGCCGAGCTCGGCGAACCCGTCACTTTTAAGGTCGCAACCGAGCGGCAGCTTCTCGAGCGCCTTACCGGTGCCGGGGTACCGGCGGGGGAGGCTGAGCTGCTCATCACGCGCGAGTGGGCGATCATGGCCGGCGAGAACGACTACACGACCGGCGCCTTCCAGCAGATCACCGGCCGCCCCCCACGCCCGGTCGCCGAGTTTCTCCACGACCACCGCGCGGAATTCATCTGACGCGGCCATCAGGCCGAATACACGAGTCTTCCGCCGATAACCGTGCCCTCGACTTCAATGCTCCGCAGATCTTCCGCGGGTACCGCGAGCGGGCTGGCCGAAAGAATCGCCGCGTCCCCGAGGTAGCCGGGCACAAGTTTCCCTTTTGCGCTCTCCTCGAAGGCACCATAAGCCGCCCACGTCGTGAACATCTTCAGGCCCTCGAGCGGGGTGACGGCCTCATCCGGGCGGAAACGGGTTCCGTCTAGCCGTGGCCGGGTCACCGCACAGGCGACGTTGAAAAGCGGGGACGCCGACTCCAGGACGGTCCCGGTAGTGTCCGTTCCCCCGATAGGCCGGAAACCGGCGTCAATCAGCGTCCGCAGTGGCGTCGGCGGAGCGATCTCAGCAGCGCCGGAATAGATGAAGTGCGGGGACGCGACGAGACTTACCCCGCTGGCCCGGATGCGGTCGAGATCATCGAGGCTGGCATGGTCGCCGCCATGCTCTATGCGATGCCGCCGGTCAACCCCGGGGACGCGGCGCGCACCGAATCAACCGCGCTGGCCGCCATCATGATGCCACGCCGCATAAAGGCATGGGCCAGGATTTGCAGGTTAAGGCGGTCAGCCCTTCTTGCCAGCTCATCGAATTGCGCCTGAGTGATTTTTCGTCGTCAATGATGGCGTCCAGCCCGTCGCTTCCGATGCTGTCGACGAAGAACTTCACGCCGCCGAACCGATAGCGGTCGTCCCCTGTCTTCCTGGTGCGCGGAGACGGCCGCGGCGACCAGTTCGGCCTGCCATTCCGGCAGCTTGCTGAAGATCTCGGTCACGACCCCGGTCGGCTCGCCCGTCTCGTCGCGGTGCACCGTGACGCCGGGCGGCGGCGGACCTTCCAGCAGGTGGAGCACGGTCATCGCGGCGGTGTTGAGCATGGAGACGTGCAGTCCCGCGAAGACCACTAGTCGGGATCGATCGGATGACCTGAGCTGTAACGGAGCCGGTACCACTGTGGCGAGGTCTTGTTCATGGGCCAGCCCAGCCCTGCGGTGTCTGCCGGATCGACGGCGAGCAGTTCCCAGTCCGGGAACGCGGCTTCGACCTCTGCCCGCGACACCCCGCCGATCAAGGACCGCAACCGGGTGGGTCCGAAGGCGAGTATCAGCAATGTTGCCCCGGGGTTGGCGAGCTGGGACACGCCGCGCCCCTCGCCGAGACGCTGCCCGGCGTCGAACCCCTGAAAGCAGCCGATGTCGAGGAAGAAGTCGAACCTGCCGTGGTCGGCCAGCTGCAGGCGCGTGACATCGCCTACGAGGTAGGTCACTCCCGGGATGTCCTTGCCCTTGGCTGTTTCGATCGCCGCGGGCACGATGTCGATGCCTACGGCATCCCACCCCCTGCGCGCGAGTTCGGGAGTGAACTGGCCACGGCCACAGCCCAGGTCAAGGGCACGGCCGAGCGGCCGGTGGCGTTCTATCTCCTCGCGGCCCAGCACAGCCGCGATGCTGGCTGTGGCCGCCTGCCCGTAACGCTCCCAGGGCGTGATCCCGAAGCGGTACAGGCGGAAGTAGTTCGTCATACGGCTGCCCTCCTTCAAGGCCACGGGAAAGAAGTGGAACTCCTCACGACGGTAATCCGGTAGGACCCAGGCTCCTGATTCCGCAGATCGCCTGCCGGCCGGTCAGGAACGCCGGAAGCGCCCCGGTCATCGGTCTGGGCCGCCACGGCCTCACAGGCCACAAGCTCGTAGTGCACCATCTGCCCTCGCCGCGCCCGAGTGGCTCCAGGCCCGGAAGTGGGCCCGGCCATCCTCGACGATCCCCTGCACGACAGCCGGAGCTGGAACGCCATCTGGCTTGAACGTGGTGAGCAGCATGTACCTGGGCGCCCCGAGAGCAGCGAAGTCACCGCCGTCGGCGGCTTCCCGCTGGTAGCTGCTGCCGATTGCGGACGTGCGGTCTGCCATGTGTCTCCTCCTCGATCACCGCTACGACCAGTGAGGACGACAGGAATGAAGACCAGACGCCGGCCCTGTGGAGGAGGAATGGAGACGCGAAGCGCCTCACTCACTGCACGCGTAGCTCGTCGAACCAGGCCAGGACGCTGGGCATAGCCTCATTGATGTGGTCCAGCATGCCGTTATGGTCATGACCTCGGTCCCGGTCATCTTGATCGCTCGCTGCCGACGCCAAGGGTAGGCGGTACTTCAGCGCAACGTGACACAGTGTCTGGCATGGATGCCCCGATCGCTCGCCTGATCTGCCTGCGCCACGGCGAATCAGCCAACGTGATCGGGCAGCAGGCCGGGGCGCTGCCCGGTGCGCCCCTGACCGCTCGCGGCCGCGAGCAGGCAGCGGCCGCCGCCCGTCGGCTGGACGGCCAGCACGCCAGGATGATCTACGCCAGCAGTGCCGTCCGGTCCCAGCAGACAGCCGCCATCATCGCCAGCGCGCTCGGCCTGGAAGCTGCCGTGCTGCCCGGCCTGTCCGAGGTCGCCCTCGGCAGCAAGGAAGGCGCCACGGACCAGCCGACTCGGCTGCTGACCGCCCAGGCACTCAAAGCCTGGATCGTGGACGGCGATCTCAGCGCCCAGGTCGCCGACGGCGAAAACGGCTATGACGTCACTGCCCGCGTCACCGCAGCCCTCATCCAGATTGCCGCAGACAGCACGGACCAGCCCGCAATCGTCATCGGCCACGTGGCCAGCCTGACCACCGGTATCAGCGCGCTGTGCCACCATGGATCCGCTCTATGGGGAACACCGCTTCCGTACGCCACCCCGTTTCCCCTCACCCGCCGCCATGCACACTGGCACGTCCAATGGCCCGGGCCGGGCATATTCAAAACAGTGACTGCCAGCTGCGACCACCCTTAAAGATCACGATCTACGGCTGGAGCACCAGATGGCACGCCAGCCATGGGGCGCGGGATCCGCGCGCTGGTGCAGGGAAGATCCTGCCGCGTCCGCGTAGGTCGTCAGGGAGTGAAACAGCGGGGCCGACGAGGCCCGTGTCAGGCAGGATGACTGCGTGACTGAGCATTCCGAGCACCCCTGGGGCGCCTATGACGTTCTCACTGACGCTGCGGACTTCAAGGTCAAGACAATCGAGGTCCATCCAGGGCAGCGCCTAGCTACCAGACGCACCCACGTCGTTCTGAGCACTGGTTCGGGGCGCATGGTCAACGCGCCGTACCTCGTTGCGCTGGTCAGGGCCGGGGCACGCTTCGAACGCGGTGTCCTGATCGAGCGCCCCGAACCGGCCGCGGCATGACCGGACAGGCCGGCGCCCGGCCACAAGAGCCCATCCGTGAGGGCAAGTACGCCCGGATCGAGCGGGAAAGACGCTTCCTGCTGGTCGCACCGCCGCCGCCCCCGGCCGTCACCGCCCGCCGCCGCATCACCGACCGGTACCTGCCGGGAACCCGCCTGCGCCTGCGGCGTATCGACTACCCCGGCAGCGGAAACCGCGAGTTCAAGTTCACCCAGAAGGTGCCCGCCAACCGGCCCGGCTACGTCCAGGGACTAATCACCAACACCTATCTGTCCGCGGCCGAATACGACCTGCTCGCCACACTCCCGGCCGCGGTGCTGACCAAGACGCGGCTGAGCGTCCCGCCGGTGACGGCGCGCGGCGGTTGTCAATCGCGGAGCATGCTGTCGTACACGGTGATGAGTGCCGCCTGCTGGGCGTCGGTTAGCCGCCGGTCGGCCCGGATCGCCGACATGACGCGCTCGGTCATTTCGGCTTCGTAGGTTGCGTGGTCGTGTCCCTCGAGCAGGCCCGCCTGCGTGAGCAGCGTTTCCGCGGAGACGTTGAGAGCTTCGGAGAGCAGCTTGAGGACGCGTACCGAGGGCTGGTGCATGCCGCGCTCGACCTGGCTCAGGTACGGATGGGAGAGCTTGGTCATCTCGGCCAGCTGGCGCAGGGAGAGCTTGGCCAGCTCGCGCTGGCCCCGGATGAACGCGCCCAGCGCCTCGGTCTGGGCGGTCCACGGATCGCTCATATCCCACCTCCGCTCGCTGAGGATAGTAGCTGGCGCACAGCCCCGGATACGAGGGCTGTGCGCCAGGTAACAAGGCCAGGTATCTGGCTACTTCGCGCCCGACGGCTTCTTGGCAGGCTCCGCCGGGGTCTCGCCTGCCGCCGAGGCGGTGACCTGGAGGACGTCCTCGGCGAACTTCCGCTGCGTGGCCAGCAGCTGGGCAGCGAAGTCGAATGCGTCCTCGACCAGGTCCTTGGGCGCGGGCAGCTTGTCGGCGAACGGCACGGCGGAGACGGGCAGCGGCGGCATCACCGACTGGACGGCCTCGGCCCAGGTCCTGAGCGCGTCGACCACGGTGTCCTGGCTCTGGCGGATCCAGTCGATGGTCTGCGTCTGCAGCTCCTGAGTGGCGGTACGGGCATCGGTCATTGAACTCTCCTCACCTGGCTGATCTGGAAACTATAGTATCCATACCGGCTAGTATGTCAACCGGCATTCCGAAGTCAGCCGCGGACGTAGGTGCCGGGTGCCGGGCCGGCCGCCGGATAGCGCTCCGACCCCATCGGGGGCGGGGCGGCGAGGTCGCCGGCCCTGGCTCCGGCCCAGCCGGCCCAGTCCTGCCACCAGGAGCCGTCGTGGCGCTGCGCGCCTTCCCGCCACTGGGCCGGGCTCGCCGGGTTGTGTTCGGCGGTCTGGTACCAGGCCTTCGGGCTGGGCGGGTTCACGATACCCGCGATGTGGCCGCCGCTGGACAGGACGTACCGGACGCTGCCGCCGAGCAGTCCGGTGGCCTTGTAGGACGACGTCCAGGGCACGATGTGGTCGTTGATCGCGCCGACGATGTAGGCGTCCTGCTTGACGTCGGCCAGCTGCAGGGTCTGGCCGGCCAGTTCCAGCCTGCCCGCGGCGAGTTCGTTGCGGCCATACAGAGAGCGCAAGTAGAAGGAGTGCATGGCGGCCGGCAGCTGCGTGCTGTCTATGTTCCAGGCCAAGATGTCGAAGGCCGGCGGCCGCTGGCCCATCAGCCAGTTGGACACGACGTAGTTGAACAGCAGGTCGTTGGCCCGCAAGATGTCGAACGTGGCCGCCATCTGGCTGCCGGGCAGCACGCCGGTCCGCGCCAGCTGCCGCTCCAGCCGGGCGACGGTGCGCTGGTCGGCGAGGGCGCCGAGCACGCCCGGCTCGCTGTAGTCCAGCAGGGTGTTGAGCAGCGTGATCGTGCCGAGCCTGGTGTCCCCGGTCTTGGCCAGGTAGGCGGCGAGCATGCCGGTCAGCGCGCCGCCCAGGCAGAGTCCGGCAATGTCGGCGGCGGGCGCGCCGGTGATGTCGCAGATCACGTCCAGCGCGGCCTGCGGGCCGTGGATGAGGTAGTCATCCAGCGTGACGCCGCTCATCGACGCATCGGGGTTGCGGTAGGAGATCGCGAACACCGTCCGCTGGTGGGTGACGGCCCACTCGATGAAACTCCGTTCGGGCGCCAGGTCCATGACGTAGTACTTGTTGATCCACGGCGGGCTGGCCAGCAACGGCACGGTATGCACCTGCTCGGTCTGTGGGGCGTACTGGATGAGCTCCATCAGGTCGTTGCGGAACACGACGCGTCCCGGCGTCGCCGCGAGGTTACGACCGAGCTCGAACGAGGAGACATCCACCTGGCGCGGCCGGCCGCCGTTGTGCGCCAGGTCGTCTGCGAAGTTCCGCGCACCCGCCAGCACGCTGGCGCCACCGGTGTCGAACGCCTTCTTCAGCGCGGCCGGGTTGGCGAGCAGGAAGTTGGTCGGGGCCAGCGCGTCGAACGCGAACCCCATGGCGAGCTGCGCCTTCTGATCCGTCAGCGGATCGCCGCGCCCGGCGGCCAGCAGGTCCTCACCGAGCTGCCTGGTCGCCAGGTAGGCCTGCCGCAGCGTGAAGTACGCCGGGTTGCCATCCCAGGCGGGATCGGCGAACCGCCTGTCCCTCTCATCGAGCGGCACCGGCGGCGGCGTAGCGGCCCCGGCCCAGCGGGCGACTGCCGCCGGCCCCGCCGTCGCCATCGCCGAGCCGTACCGGAGCCAGGCCCGGCCGACCTCGGCCGGACGCCCGGCGGCTCGCGTGAGTGCCGTCAGCAGGGACTTGCCGAAGTCGGCCGGGTCGAGCCGGGCGAGCAGCCCCATTTCAGGGCCGAGGGCCTCACTGGCCTGCGCTCCGGTTTGCCACGCCGGTTCCTGAACGCTCACGGTGACCTCCCTGATGCGATCTGTACAGCGACGTCGGCCGTATTGTCGCTCGCCCGGCTAGTCCTGCCAAGCCCATCCACCAGCGACGAACATCGCGGCGGTATCCTGCCCCGCCGCCGACGCGCATCGTGACCAGCGCCGTACCCGCCGCCGGTACGGCACAGCTCAGCCCTGACCGGGTGCCCGAGCGAGCGGGACCTGACCGGAGCCCGGGACCTGCCCTGTGTGATCGAGGCAAGGCTTCAAGGCGAGCGCTACGGCACCGTGTCGCGGGTGAATGCCTCTGTGGTGTTGGCCGATGGCGATGGGACCACGATCGTCGAATACGCCTCAAGGCCGGTGCCGTAGGGCGTCAGGCCCGCTAGGGTCACCGTGGCCGGGCATCCGGTGAGGGTTCCTTGCGCTCAGTAAGGGAGCGAGCATGAGATTGCCGGGTCAGTGCAGACGGTGACGGCGATCAGCGAACTTGCCGGCATTCGCCTGCCTTCATCAACAACCGGGCAGGGTGGCTCTGACAGCGGCAGCCCCGGAGCGGGCCGCATGTGGTAAAGAGAGCATTATGAGCGTATACAGGGTGACCGAGATCATCGGAACTAGCAGTACTTCATGGGAAGATGCCGCAGCGGAGGCGATCAGGACTGCCGCCGGGACGCTCCGCGATCTGCGCGTGGCCGAGGTCGTCAAGCAGGACATTCACTTGGACGAGGGCGGGGCGATCACCTATCGCACCAAGCTTCAGCTCTCCTTCAAATACGAACCCGATCACTGACCCAAGGTCAGCTGGTCTCGCGATAGCAGGTTGAGTGCGCCGGCTCCCGGGGCAATCCTGCCGCTATGCCTGAATGGACCTGCGTACGCATCGTAAACGCACGGAACATGTGCCCGATCCGCGGCATGACAGCGCGTTTCCGCGCAGGCGGTCACTGGCTCCTGCTCCGCAGCGTTCCGCAGGCGGTACGCCGCCCGTAGATGTCCCGGACAGCGGTGGTCGTCTCGTGTCCGAGGACGGCCTTGACAATCATGCCCTGATGGTCGAACAGCGGGGACTCCAGCCGGTACCGGAACTCTACGCCGCCATCTCGTCCCCAGCAGTATCCGGCGCTACGTGCGGCTTCGGCCATGGCGAGAGCCTGGAGCGGTCCATGGGTGAGCAGTCCTGGGTAGCCTTCGACGTCGCGGGCATAGTCGCGGTCGTAGTGAATGCGGTGGGAGTTGTAGGTGAGTGCCGAGAAGCGGAACAGGAGCGTTGGCGAGACCTCGATGGCCCACTCGTCGTCGGCGGCAGGCGATGCCTGGCCGTCCGATGGCGGCCAGGGCACTTGCACGGTCGCCTGACGGTAGACGATGTCCTGCTGCTCCTCGACCACGACACAGCCGTGCTGCACGATCTCATGTCCCACAGTGACGAAGGTGAGCGGACCCGAGCGGCCCGGCTTGTCTTGGATGGAGAGCACGCGGCTGCGCCTGGTGGCTGTCTGGCCGCAGCGCAGCCGCGCGCTGGTGCGGACGCGGCCGCCGGCCCACATTCGCCGCCGTCCTGGGCCGGGAGGAGCGGGCAGTGCGCCCCTGACGGGGTGCCCGTCCAGGCCGAGGTCAGCCTGCCTGGGCCGGTCGAGGAGGTAGATCCAGTGCCAGAGCAGGGGAAGCCCGTCGGTATCCAGGTCTGGCACGGGCACGTCAAGGAGTCCGCCGAGTGCTTGAGCAGGA
>Ga0335075_10006217_pt1 | contig 18438 bp, 22 predicted proteins | sample Lox_Sample_24_FD_206723 | JGI IMG/M metagenome (GOLD analysis project Ga0335075, IMG submission 206723) | Soil microbial communities from Loxahatchee National Wildlife Refuge, Florida, United States - Lox_Sample_2.4 | ecosystem: Environmental > Terrestrial > Soil > Wetlands | place: USA... | reverse complement strand
GGTGCCCCTTGGCGATCTGGCTGGCGGTCAGCTCGATGTCGTTGAGCGGGCGCAGGTTCGCCTGGATGACGGCGGCGCCCACGGCGGCGAGGACGATGACGATCGCGCCGCCCACGATCAGGTCGAAGAGCACTAGCCGGTGGGTCATCGCGCCGATGTTGCCGAGGTCCACGGCGACGACGAAGTTGAGGGTTTCCTGCTGTGTTGTGCCGGTGGCGAGGTTGGTGACCTGATAGGTGTTCGATGTGCCGATGATGCGCCAGGTGTCCGGACCGGACTGCGCGGGCACGGTGAGCAGCACGCCGTTCTGGTTATTCGCCCACGTGCTGCTCGCGGGCAGCCTCGGGAGCGGTTCCTGCAGGCTGTTGAAGGCATTATTGCTCGTCGGGGACCAGCTGACCTGGCTGCCCGGCCGCTGCAGGGCGAGGACCAGGTTCGAGGGGGTCTGGGTGGCGTATCCGGGCGACAGGTCGCGGGGGACCTGACTGCCCGAGGAGTACTGGGCGAAGGCGCCCTGCAGCTGGGGGTCCTGCCGGGTGGTCACGTAGCTCCGCAGCATGACGACGCTGGCCACGCAGATCGCCGCCAGCGCCAGGATCACCAGCGCGAGGACCGCGGTGATCAGCTTCGTCCGCAGCGGCGTGCGGCTTGACAGGCTCCGCAGGGCCGCCCAGCGCCGCTCGTCCCGGTGCCGCCACGGGGGTGGCGGCGGCGGCTGCGTGTCCAGGTAATCGGCCCGGATGTCCGCTCCCGACATGACCGGAGACCGCCTGGCTACGACGGGAGCCGCAGCACGTATCCGACGCCGCGCAGGGTGTGGATCAGCCGCGGCTCCTTGGTGTCGATCTTGCGGCGGAGCACGGACACGTAGGACTCGACGATCCCGGTGTCACCGCGGAAGTCGTAGTCCCACACGTGGTCGAGGATCTGCATCTTGGACAGCACCCGGTTGGCGTTGCTCATGAAGTAGCGGAGCAGCTTGAACTCGGTGGGGGAGAGCTGCACCTGGTCGCCACCGCGCCAGACCTCGTGGCTCTCCTCGTCGAGTTCCAGGTCGGCGAACTTCAGCCGCGGCGTCGGCTCGACCCCGTCCCCGCGCGTGCGCCGCAGCACGGCCTTGATGCGCGCGATCACCTCTTCGAGGGAGAACGGCTTGGTGACGTAGTCGTCGCCGCCGAGGGTGAGGCCGCGGATCTTGTCGTCGGTGCCGTCGCGCGCGGTGAGGAACACGACCGGGATCCGGGCGCCGCCGCCGCGCAGCCGCCGGATCACGTCGAAACCGTCCATGTCCGGCAGCATCACGTCGAGCACGATCAGGTCGGGCCGGTGCCGCTGCGCGGCCTGGACGGCCTCGGTGCCAGCCGCCGCCGTGATCACCTCGAAGCCGGCGTAGCGGAGGCTCGCCGAGAGGAGCTCAAGGATGTTCGGCTCGTCCTCGACGACGAGCAGCCTGGCGTCGGATTGCTGCCGCGCCTCGGCAATCGTCGTGTTCATGATGAATATGCTCACTCGCTAAGCTGAGGGAAACCTGAAGGCTCCCTGGAGATGGTCTCCTTGGTGCAAGCTTACGCTTGAGTGAACGTTCGCTGACACAGCGGACAGCGGCACCATGAGTCCCGCCAGCCACGGCCCTGGCCGGGACCGCCTGCTACGAGCGCCGGGGCGCGGCGCGGGTCGCCAGCCAGTGCGCGATCGCGGCGGTGCGGGAATCCACGCCGAGCTTGGAGTAAATGCGCCTGACGTGGTTCTTGACCGTCTTTTCCGCCAGGAACAGGTGCGCGGCGATCTCGCCGTTGGTATGCCCGCCGGCGATCAGCGACATGACTTCGAGCTCGCGGGCCGAAAGACCCAGGCTGGCCTGCTCCTCGCCGGCCCCGCCGGGTGCGCCACGACTAGCGTGGCGGGTGGGCCCGTGATGCCCGTTGAGCACCCGGGTGTGTCCGTTGAGTCCAGCCGCCTCCCCGTTTCGGCCAGGAACCTCACTACGGCTCATGAATGAGACCTCCGGTCAGCCGGCCTGCGCCCTGACGTGTTATGCCAGGCGCGGCCCAGCACTGTCACGTCTCGGTGTCAAGACCCTGCCTCTTAGGTAGATCTACACCAAAATGCCTGGTCTCAAACCCGCCCGGACGTCCCGCGCGGCGCCGTGCGGCGGCCCTTACCCCACGGTCGTGCCGCTCAGCAGCCCCGTCGGAACGGGCTTGTCCTGCTGAAGTGCCCCGAACAACTGCTGCGCCTCCGTCTGGTTCCACAGCACGGCCTCGCCCGCGTTCGACGTCTCGTAGGCGGCGTTGGCGATCGGCACGGTGCCGGTCTCCGGGTTCCGCAGCGCGAACGCCGCCTGCGTCAGGTCGTACAGGCTGGTGCCCTTGTCGACGGCGATCGAGCTCGCGGCGGTCGAGGCGAACGGGTAGGCGGTGAACGGGTTCAGGTACACGCCCGGGCTGGTGGCCTTGCTCAGCAGCGCCTTCAGGAAGTACCGCTGGTCCTGGATGCGCTGCAGGTCCGAGGTGGCGAACGAGTGCCGGTCCCGGACGAAGGCAAGCGCCTGGGTCCCGTTCAGGTTGTGGCAGCCGGCCGACAGGCTGGCCCCCGAGTACGACGGGTCGTCGATCGCGGTCGGCAGGCAGACGCGCACGCCGCCGACGTTGTTCACCACGCTGACGAGCCCGCCGAACCCGATGCCCATGTAGTGGTTGATGCGCAGCCCGGTGACCTGCTCGACGGTCTGGGCGAGCAGCGTCGGCCCGCCGAACGCCAGCGCCGCGTTGATCTTGTTGTATCCGTGCCCGGGGATGTTCACGTAGGAGTCGCGGGGGATGCTGAGCAGCACGGGCTTGCCGCTGCCGAGGTGCAGCAGCATGAGCGAGTCGGAGTCACTGGTGCCGAAGTCGAACCCCACGTGGTCCTGGATGATCTCCTGCGTGGTCAGCCCCTGCCGGCTGTCCGAGCCCACGATCAGCCAGTTCGTTCCCGCGGACGTCCCGGTGTACGCGGGCAGCGCGACCGACTTGTTCAGCTTGCCGTCCAGCCAGAAGTACGAGCTGACGACCGTGATGATCAGGATGAGCACGACCACGCCGGCGATCAGCGCGATCCGCCGCCCGCGGCGCCCCGGCTGTCCCCAGAAGCGCCACCGGCGCCCGCCGCCGGAGCCGCCGGTGCCCGGGTAGGGCGCGTTCCGGGAGGGCGGCGCGGCCCGCCCCGGCGCCGACCGGGGCGGCGGCTGTGCGGGCCACGCGCCTCCCGCCCCGGATCTCATGTCGTGCGTCGCCTCGTAGCCAGCCCCCGCTGCGGACGGCTGGGGCTGGTCGTCCTGATACCAGCCCTTCCAGTCCTGGTCACTCATCCGGCGGTCCCTCCCGGCACACTCGTTGCTATCGCGGACGCTCCCGGACGGAAAGCATCCCCCACCAGACAACGGGCGCTGCCGTGCGTCAGGTTCGAATTGGCTTTGAATACAGCCCGCGACGAGCGCGGGAATTCTCAGCGGGGATCCGTAGCGACGAGGGATTCTGTTCCCGCGGCGGGCGGGCTGAGGGGTCACGGTCACGGATCAGCGCGCGCTTCGGAGCCGAGTGTACCCGCGGTTTCCGGGCATATCCCCGAGCCGCGCCGCGCGCCGGGCGCGGCGGGTAGCGGGTGGCGGGGCGATCGGCGTTACGCCTGCGCGGGCTCCTCAGGCTCGCCAGCCTCGCCAGGCTCTCCGGTACCAGGGTGGGTGTGCTCCGGTTCCGGTTCGTGGTCGCGCTGGTGCAGGGTGCGGTGCAGGGTGGCGAGGTACTCCTCAGTGAACCCGTGGGTTCCCTTCTGATGCCCGTCGCGCAGGTGGTCGACCAGCGAGTTCTCGGTCCCGTCCTCCATGGTGACGTGCGTGGCCACGGTCCCCCCAAGCTCCGTCCCAGTCACCACCAGGAACATGTTCCCGCCCCGCCCCACTGGTAACCGCTTGGTGCCGGAGTGCGGCTCGTCCGCCGCTACCGCTTCCCATTCATCCGAACGGGCCCGTGGCATCCCCGCCGCCGCCATGGCAGACCCCCGCGGCGCGGCCCCTACACGGGGATAACTTCCAGTTTCCTGGAAATTCGAGACCGCTCGGGGGCGGTCCGGCGATCGTGAGCGCGCGACCACGCCGCGCGACCCTAGACGGGGATCACGTCCAGCGTGCGATGCACCCCGTCCGCGAGTGCCCGCAGGTTTGACGCGTTGGCGCTGACGACGGCGTCGCCCCGCCGCAACGCGCCTTCAGCCACCGACGCGTCCACCGCGCCCGGGTCGCGCCCACCCGGGTCCGCCGCGTCACCCGCGTCCGTCGCCCGGCGGCCGAGCAGCGTCCCCGCCGCCTTAGCCGTTCGCTCGTCGAGCGAGTCGACCTGGCAGCCGCGCAGGAGCCGGGCGAGGTCGGCCTGCCGCGCGGAGCGGTAGACCTCGGTGAGCACGCCCGCCGGCACCACCGGCCGGACGCCGCGCATCAGCGCGCCCTGATGGATGAGCCACATCCGCCGATCGCCGCGTTCCGCGGCGACGAGCGCTCCCGCGTCGTAGGTGAGTCCGCTCACTGGTCCCGCCCCACACCGTGCTCGTCGAGGATGGCGTCCGCCTCCGCCTGCTCCTCGGGAGTGAACTCACCGTTCTCTCGTTCCCACTCGTGAACGGCGCGCAGGCCGTCCCGGATCGCGAGCAGGTTCTCGAGCGCTTCGGCGATCAGCGCGGATACCGTCGTGTTTTCGTTGGCGGCCTCGTCCTCGGCCGCCGCCCAGATCACGTCCGGCACCGACACGGACTTCTTGACCACTCCGGCCATGCGGCCATAGTAGCACCGTGGTCGCACTATTGCAACCCGGGCCGGGCTGGCTGGAGCGCCCGCGCGGCCCGGTCATTCCCTGGGGCGGCTGCGCGCCGCGTCCGAGACCGGCCCGAGGTGCGCGAGCTTGTCCGGATTGACCACCGAACGCACCGCCTGCACGACCCCGTCGGCGATGTCCAGCGCGAAGACGCTGATCACCCGGTCGGCCGCGTCGTACGCCACCGCCCCGGGCTGGCCGTTCACCCAGGCCAGCGTCACCCGCACGTTCTCCTGGCGGCCCCGCCGGAACAGACCGGTGAGGAACCGGGCGACCCGGACCTGCCCGTGCAGCGGGTCCCTGACGGCCTGTGCCTTTCCGCCGCCGTCCCCGTAGAACACCACGTCCGGTGCGAGCATCTCGAGCAGCGAGCTCATGTCCTCGCCGGCCGTGGCCGCGAAGAAGCGGCGCGCGAGTTCCTCGCCCTGGGCGCGGGACGACTCGAACCGCGGCCGCCGGTCGCCGATGTGCTGGCGGGCGCGGGCGTAGATCTGGCGGCAGTTCTGCTCGCTCTTGCCGACGATGCGCGCCACCTCGGCGTAGTCGTAGCCGAATACCTCGCGGAGCAGGAAGACCGCGCGCTCCGCCGGGGCCAGGCTCTCGAGCATCACCAGGAAGGCCATCGACAGCGAGTCGGCCAGCTCGGCGTGTTCCGCCGGATCCGGGTCGCCCGCGGGCCGCGGCGCTCGCCCGGCGTCCCATACCAGCGGCTCGGGCAGCCAGGCGCCGACGTAGGCTTCCCGCCGCACCCGGGCCGACCTGAGGTGGTTGATCGCGTGCCGGGTGGTCGCCGACGCCAGGTACGCCTTCGGCGACTCCACCACGGTGCCTTCGCCCAGCGCCCGGGTCAGCCCGAGGAACGCCTCCTGCACGATGTCCTCGGCGTCGCTGACGCTCCCGGTCATCCGGTAGGCGATCGAGAACATCAGCGGCCGCAGTTCCTGGTAGGGTGCCTGCTCGTCAGGCGGCTGGTCGTCAGGCGGCACGGTCACGGGCCCCTTTCTGCGCGCCATCCGAGGCGGCCCACCCGGGGAACCCGTCGCGCCAGCTGGGGTACCGCGGCGTCCAGCCGAGCTCGCGCTTCGCCTTCGCGTTGGACGACCCGCGGCTCTCGGTCATCATCATGACGACGGCCTCGCCGGCGAGCTGCCGCCCCAGCCACGCGGGAACGTGCCGCGGCGGCTTCGCGCCGAGGCACGTCGCGAGGAACGGCAGCCACTCCGACACCGGCGCCGGGTCGTCGTCCACGACGTTGTAGATGCCCGGCGCGCCCTGGGTCACGGCCGCGGCGGTCGCGGTCGCGGCGTCTTCGATGTGACAGAACGTCCAGATGCCCGCGCCGCTGCCGATGACGGGGAACAGCCGCTTGCGCACGGGGGCGAGCATTTCGCTCGACGCGCTGGGCCCGTAGAGCCCGCCGTAGCGAAGCGCGATCCCGCCCGGGAACCGGGATACCGCCTCCTCGACGTGGCGGATCGCCCGCATGGACTCGGTCATCGAGGCCGGCGCGTGCGGGTCGAGCGGGTCTTCCTCGGTCTTGACGGGGCCGCCCTCGCGGATGTTCGGCCAGCAGGTGTAGCTCTGCGCGATGAAGCGGCTGGTCCCCGTGGCGCGAGCGGCGGCGAGCAGGTTATCGGTGCCCGCCGTCCGCAGCTGGTTGGTGACGGCGAACACCTTGTCGAAGTTGCGGAGGTTCTTCATCGAGGTCAGCGCGGTCATCTCGTGGATAATCACCTCCGGCTTCGCCTCGCGCACCGCGGCGAGCACGCCGTCGGCGTCGAGGCCGTCGACGACGACGGGCGTGGCGCCGAGCTGGCGGACCAGCGCGGCCTTGCCGGACGAGCGCGTGGTGCCGGTCACCTCGTGGCCGGCCGCGGTCAGCTGGGGGATGAGGTGCTGTCCGAGGACGCCCGCGGCGCCCGCTATGAACACTCGCATCGGTGGCTCCTTCCGTAGCCGCTGCGTGGCTTTCGCCAATCTGAGACAAGGCACGCCCGCTATCTGTGACACCCGGGCGGCCAGTTGCGGGCCGGTCACGCCCCGGCCCCCTCCGCCGCCACCTCGTGCCGTGGCGTGCGGAGGGCGGGGAGCCCTGCTAGGCAGGCCAGGCAGGCCCCGGCGCCGCAGCAGGCGACGAGCACGTATCCCCAGCGGGCGCCGCCGACGTCGATGACCTGGCCGGCGGCGGCCGAGCCCGCCGCCGTGCCAACCGAAATCGCCGAGGTAAGCCAGGCCATGCCCTCGGTCAGCCGCCCGGGCACGGCCTGCTCCTCGACCAGGCTGAAGCCGCTGATCAGCATCGGCGACAGCACCAGCCCGGACGCCAGCATGACCGCGGCCAGCGGGAGGAGGCCCGGCATCGCCCAGAACGTGGCCGCCCCGGCCGCCGCCGCGCACAAGGTGACGGTGAACCGGCGGTGCAGCGGCGTGTGCCAGGAGCGCGCCCCGTACCAGAGCCCGCCGCAGGCGCTGCCGAGCGCGTACCCGCCGAGGATGACGCCGGCCAGCGGCTTGTGCCCGTGCGCCTGGGCGAAGTCCACCGTCGACAGGTCGATCGCGGCGAGCATCGCGCCGAAGCAGAAGAACACCGGCAACAGGGTGACCAGGCCCGCCGCCGGGAGCAGGGGTCCGCGAACGGCACGCCCGTGGCGTGCCGGGGGCGGATCGGCTGGCCGCGCCGGGGGTTCGGTGCCGCGCTGCGCGGCGAACAGCAGCGTGCCCGCGAAACAGGTGGCCGCCGCCACCGCCAGGCCCGCGGCCGGGTAGACCTCGGTCGCCAGCAGGGTGACCAGAACCGGCCCGGCGACGAAGATGACCTCGTCCGCCACCGACTCCAGCGAGAACGCCGCGTGCAACAGCGGCGAGCCGGCCAGCAGGACGCTCCACCGGGCCCGCACCATCGCGCCCAGCTGCGGGGTGGCGGCCCCGGCGACCGCGCTGGCGGCCAGCAGCACCCAGCCAGGCGCGCGCGCTATCGCGCCGCCGATCAGGGCGCAGCTCGCGGCCGCGAACACGCCGATCAGCGGCAGCAGGACCGCGCGCTGGCCGATCCGGTCGCCCAGCCGGGCGGTGAAGGGCGACACCACCGCGTACCCGGCCGCTCCCGCGGCCGTCACCGTCCCGGCTAGCCCGTACCGGCCGGTGAGCGAGGAAACCAGCAGCACCGTGCCCAGGCCGTACATGGAGATCTGCAGCCGCCCCAGGAACCCGGCCGCCGAGAACCGCAGCGCCCCTGGACTGGCCAGCGCCGCTCGGTACGGGCTCCGGCGCGTCACGTCCGATGGCCTCCATTCGGCGTCAGCTCAGCCTACGTCCGGCCGGGCCGGCCGGGCCTGCCGTATTCCGGCGTGGCCGCGGGGGCGGTGCGGTTCCCAGCGGAACGTCACGATCGCGACGAGCAGGCCGCCGGCCGCCCACGCGGCGAGGACGGCCGCGTCCCGGCCGGGAATGAACGGGACGCCGGCCCCGTGGCGCACCGAGTTGGTCGCCGCGTCGATCATCGGCTGCGCGGGCAGGTAGCTGACCAGAGTGGACAGCCAGTGCGGCTCGTTGAGGCTGAACAGCACGCCGGAGATGATCACCAGCGGGAAGTAGATGAGCGTGAGGGTGGGAAAGGCGGCCTCCACGCTGGGGATGATGCTGGTGACGGCGGTGACCGCCGACGCCCAGGCGAGTGCGGCGAGGGTGAAGACGATCAGCAGGGCGGCGGCGCTCCTGCCTGTGAACTGGATGGACCGGCCGGCGTCGAAGTGGCTGCCCCACAGCGCGAGCGCGACGGCGACGGCGACAGCGCCGGCGATGACCGCGGTCAGCGTCGTGGCGACGACGGCGCCGGCGAAGTAGCACCACCGCGGCAGCGGCGAGGCCCGCCAGCGTTTGAGCAGGCCGGATTCTCTGGCGGCGACGAGGCGGACACCGTAGCTGGCCCAGGCGGTGATGGTCAGGCCGAACGCCGCGTACCCGGCCACGTCGGGCGTGCCGCCCTTGCCCTTGGACGCGACAAGCAGGATGACCGGCAGCCCGATGCCGATGGCGAGCGTGCGGCCGTTGGCGAGCATCTGCCGGATCTGGTAACCGATCTGCGCGACGAGCAGCCGCGCCGGCGTGGGCAGCCGGGCGGTGGCGGCGTGCCTGGCCGGGACGGCCTGCGCCGCCTCGGTGGTGACGGTGTTCGCGTTGTCAGTCATGTCCGGGTTCCTTCCGGGCAGGCCTGGCCCTCGATGACCGTGAGATAGGCCTCTTCGAGGCTGGGCGGCCCGACTTCCAGTCCGCTCAGGGCCAGGTGGTGCCGTTCAGCGAAGCTGGCCAGTTCGCGCAGCACTCCGGCGATGTCGGCGCTGCGGATGGCCAGGGTGCGGCCGTCGGGTTCCAGGTGCGGGGCGAGCCGGGCGGGCAGCGCGGGGGCGATGCCCGGGTCTTCGAGCACGTACCGGATGGTCGCCGGGCCGGCCTGCGCCCGCAGCCGGGCCGGGGTGGTGTCGGCGGCGATCTTTCCGTCGGCCAGGATGAGGATCCGGCCGGCGAGGTGGTCGGCTTCTTCGATGTAGTGGGTGGTGAGCACGATGGTGGTGCCGGTGGTGGCCAGGTTCTCGATGGCGGCCCAGGTGCGGCGGCGTGCTTCGGGGTCCAGGGCGGTGGTGGGCTCGTCGAGGAACAGGATCTCGGGCCTGCCGATGATCCCGATGGCCAGGTCGACCCGGCGGCGCTGGCCGCCGGACAGCACGCCCACCTTCGTGATGGCGTCCGCTCCGAGGCCGGCCACCTCGATCGCCTCGCTGACCGGCCGGGGATCGGGGTAGAGCCCGGCGAACAGGGCGAGGGTGTCGCGCACGGTCAGTCCGGGGTCCAGGCTGGTGGACTGCAGCACCAGGCCGATGCGGGCGCGCCAGGCGCGCCCGCCGCGGTGCGGGTCGGCGCCGAGCACGCGCAGCGTGCCGCTGGTCGGCGGGCTGAACCCCTCGAGCATCTCCAGGGTGGTGGTCTTGCCGGCGCCGTTCGGCCCGAGCACGGCCAGGAACTGGCCGTCGGGGACCTCGAAGCTGACATCGCTGACAGCCTCGAAGCCCCCGAACCGCTTGGTTACGCACTCGGCGGTAATGGCGCTCACCGGGCCGTGCCGCGCGCGGCGATGAACCGGTAGATGCCCCATGCCAGCACGACCACCCCGGCCAGCCCCAGCAGGCGAATGCCGGTGGCGAACCCGACGACCGCGAGAGCCGGCCCGGTGACCATGCTGATCAGGCCCCGGCGGTAAAGGCTGAAAAAGGACGACATGACAGGACTCCCTTGCCTGACTGGCACCGGCTTGCCGGGGCCGCCCGGGTGTTTCCCGGTGCTCCAAGCGTCCGGTTTCCCGGCCGCCGGGCGCATCGGCGCGGGGGCAGATCTTCGCCGGGGCCCACGGCCGCCACCCCGGGTGGAGCCGGTCCACCCGTGGTTAGAGGACGCGGGTCAAGCCCTGGGCCGATGCGCCGGGCCACAGGAGATGTCTATCGTTCAGGGCATGAGCCAGGACCGCGCGAACGCGCCTGCCCCGGTCGCGGCTGATCCCGCCGGCCTGCGCACGGTACGGGCGCAGCACCGGACGGTCGTGAGCTGGGTGCGGAGCATCAGCCCGGTCCTCGTCGTGGTCATCGTGGCGACGGCGATCCACGACCACCCCGGTCCCGGCATCACGGGCCGGGGCCTCGTGGTGTCGCTCGCCACGGCCGGGATCGCCGTTGGCTTGTCCGGCGGGCTCTGGGGCGCCATGCGGCCCGCTCCCCGGATCGTGGCGGTCTGCGGCGGTGTGCTGCTCGCCAGTTCGGCGGCGCTGATGTGGGCGCAACCGGCCGGTCCGGGCGCGGCGAGCGCCCTGGTCGGCTTCCTCTTCGTCGCCCGGATCCTGCCGCTCAGGGCCGGGGTGGCGCTCTCGGTGACCGGTCTCGCGGTGCTCGTCGCGATCGTGGAGATCACCAGCCACGGGACGGGCATCGGCATGCTGGTCGCCCTGGCCGGCCTCATGGGGATGATCTTCCTGGCGGACCGGCTCGCGCAGGTCAACGACCAGGCGGCCCGGCTGCTCGCGGAGTTGCAGGCCAGCCGGGCCGCGGAGGCACGGGCCGCCGGACTGGCCGAGCGCCAGCGGCTGGCCCGCGAGATGCACGACGTGCTGGCGCACTCGCTGTCCGGACTCTTGCTGAAGCTCGAAGGCGCCCGGATGCTCGCGGCCCGCGACCCGGGCGATCCCCGGCTGCCTGAAACGATTGACGAGGCGCATCACCTGGCCGGGTCCGGCCTGGTCGAGGCGCGGCGGGCGATCGGCGCGCTGCGCGGTGAGCAGATGCCTGGCCCGGACCGGCTGCCCGAGCTAGCCGCGCGATTCGGGCAGGACCGGGGCATCCCCTGCCGTCTCACGGTGTCGGGCGCCGAACACCGGCTAGGCGCGGACGCGCGGCTCGCGGTGTACCGGGTGGCGCAAGAAGCCCTGACCAACATCGCCAAGCACGCCCATCCGGACCGGGTCGAGCTCTGCCTGGCCTACGAGCCGCGCGCGACCAGGCTCACCGTCGAGGACTTTATCGCCCCGGGCGGCGACGCGGACGCGAGCCAGCCGCCGGCGGGCGCCAACGGCGGCGGGTACGGACTCGCCGGCATGCGCGAGCGCGCCGAGCTCATCGGCGGCACGCTCAGCGCGGGTGTGACGCCCACCGGGTTCCGCGTGGAGCTGGAGGTGCCGGAATGACGTCGGGCACCGGCGGGCCTGGCCTTATCCGCGTCCTGGTCGCCGATGACCAGCGGGTCGTTCGCGAGGGACTGGTGATGGTCCTCGGGCTGCTCGATGACGTCGAGGTCGTCGGCACCGCGTCCGACGGCGCGGAGGCCATCGCCATGACGGCCGACCTGCGCCCGGACATCGTGCTGATGGACCTGCGGATGCCCCGCTGCGACGGCGTGCAGGCCACCCGGTCGCTGCGGGAGCAGCACCCCGAGGTGAAGGTGGTGGTGCTCACCACCTACGCCGACGACCGGTCGGTGATCGACGCACTGCGCGCTGGCGCCCGCGGCTACCTGACCAAGGACGCGGGCGGGGACCAGATCCGGCAGGGGCTCCGGCAAGTGTTCCAGGACGGTGCCGTGATCGACCCCGCGGTGCAGCGCCACCTGCTGGACGCGATCGGGTCCGTGCCGCCACCGGCCCAGGCCACGCCGGCGCCCGGCGGGAGGACCCGCGCGCTCCCGGACGGGCTGACGCCCCGCGAGGCCGAGGTGCTCGTCCTCATCGCCGGCGGGCTGTCGAACGCCGAGATCGCGAGGCAACTCGTGGTTACCGAGGGCACCGTCAAGAGCCACATCAACCACCTGCTGGCGAAGATCGGCGCCCGCGACCGGGCCCAGGCCGTCGGCTACGCCTACCAGCACGGCCTCGCGAGATAACCCCGCCCCCGCCCACGCGCCCGCACTCAACGTATTGGCCCGGTGGCCCACCGGACCAGCTCTATTGGCCCCGTGGCCCACCGGGCCAATAAAACTGCCCGCGAGCATCGGCAGCCCACTCACTCCGGCACCTCCAGTTCCACAAGAAACCCGGTAGGGGTGGGCCCGGCGCGCAGCGTGCCGCCGAGCAGTTCGGCCCGTTCCCGCATGCCGGCGAGGCCGTACCCGCCGTATCCGCCGACTGCCGGCCGCGCGGCGACGTCGGAGCCGGCGTCAGTCATGGCGAAGTCCTCGACGGCGAGGCGGACCGACTCCGGGAGATAGACCAGGCGCACCTCGACGCGCTCTGGACGCGCGTGTTTGGCGATGTTGGTCAGGGCCTCCTGCGTCACCCGGTACACCGCCAGCCGCACGTCCGCGCCCAGCCGGCGCTCGGCGCCGGACACGGTGAGCCGGCAGGGGACGCCGCGATTCGCGGAAAACAGCGTCGCCAGCCCGGCCAGGCGGTCCGGGCACGGCAGCTCGTCGTCGCGGAGCATGCCGATCGCCTGGCGGGTCTCATCGAGGCCGGCCCTGCCGAGGTGCTGGGCGCGGTCGAGGGCCTCGCCGAGCCGCGGGTCGGCCGCCGGGTCCCTGGCGGCGAGCATCCGGGCGCCCTCGAGCTGGAGCAGCAGTCCCGAGATCGTGTGCGCGAGGATGTCGTGCATCTCCCGGGCCAGCCGCTGGCGCTCGGCCAGTCCGGCGGCTCTCGCCTGCGCCGTCCGGCCGCGCTCCAGTTCGGCGAGCAGCCGCTCGGCCAGCCCGGTAGCGTCGGCCAGCCGCCTCGCGAAGTACACCATGCCGAAGAAGCCGCCGAGGAACGCCAGTATGGCCACTGTGCCCGCGGGGGATGCGTCCGTCGCCGCCGCGGCCGCGACCAGCGCCGCGAAGGTGACCGCCGAGCAGCCGAGGGCCCACCGCCAGGGCAGCCGCAAGGCGCCGAGCAGTACTCCCGTGAAGACGCCCGCGATGCCCGGTCCGGTCGTCTGCACCCACATCAGCCCCGCCGAGCTGACGATGAGAATCCCGGCGGCGGCCAGGCTCGGACCGCCCAGGCGGCCGATGCTCACGTGCACCGACGCGAACGCCAGCAGAGCGGCGATCGTCAGGGCCAGCACGGCGAGGCCGCGCCCCGCGAACCCGGGCCGGGGACCCTGCTGAGCCCAGACCGCGGACACCGTGAACAGGCCGATGAACATGAGCAGGCCCAGCCGCCGGATCTCCCGCCAGGCGAACTCCCACCGCGCCCGCTCCGCTCGCAGCCTCGCGATGCCCGGGTCGGTCGGCTGACCACCGCTCACGGCACGAAGATACGGTGGCCCGGCGAGCACGGGCAGTCGCGGAAGGGCATCCGGCGGCTGATATCTAACCGTGGGCAGAGATCCCTCTAACCACGGTTGGAGTGCCGGAAATCCGCCGGATCCGGGCAGGCGTGCGGCCGCGCGGGCAGGATAGAGGCATGGCCCGAGCTCGCTCCGCGCCCCGTTCGGCGCCCCGGCATGACCGTGACGCCGGCGGCCCCGCCGATGTGCTCGCCGCGAAGGCGGCCCTGCGGGAGGAGGTCTGGTCGGCGCTGCGCGCCGCGAAAGTGGCCAGGTTCCCCGGCGCGGAGGGCCGCATTCCGAACTTCACTGGCGCGGAGGCGGCCGCCGAACGGCTGCGTGCCCTGCCTGTCTGGGAAGTCGCGCGTGCCCTCAAGTCGAATCCCGATTCCGCGCAACTGCCGGTGCGCCAGCGCGCGCTCGAGGATGGCAAGACCGTCTACATGGCGGTCCCGCGGCTGGCCGCGCCCGAGCCGTTCTTCGCGCTGGACCCTGACCACCTGGCCGAGCCGCCGCGGAAGGCGGCGTCGATCAGCGGCGCGTCCCGGTCCGCGCGCCGGGTCAGCCTAACGGAACTCAGCCCGGTCGACCTTGTCGTCATGGGCTGCGTGGCGGTCACGGAAGACGGCGCGCGGCTCGGTAAGGGCGGCGGCTTCGCCGACCTGGAGTTCGCCCTCGCCACCGCCGCTGGCCTGATCGGGCCGGACACCGTCTCGGTCACGACCGTGCACGAACTCCAGGTTCGCCCGGGCGGGACAATCCCGCTGACCAGCCACGACGTGCTGGTCGACTTCGTCATCACACCTGAGCGGGTCATCGACTGCCGTCCCCGGCACGGTTCCCGCCCGGTGCCTGCCATCCAGTGGGATGACCTGACAGAAGAGAAGATCGCCGCGATACCCCTGCTTTCGGCGCAGCGAGCCGCGCGGCGCTGAGCGGGCTAGTCCTTAAAGGCGTCCCGCACGTTCTTGCCGGCGTCCTTGGCCTGCTCGCCGACCTGCCGCGCGGCGCCGCCGATGCGTTCGCGCTGTCCCTCGGCCTCCAGGTACGGGTCGCCGGTAGCCCGGCCCGTCTCCTGCTTGGCCCGGCCCTTGCCCATCCTGAACCGGTTGCGAAGCTTGTCCATGAAACCCATTTCTCGCCCCTCCTTCGAGTTGGAGACGCCTTTTACTCCCCGCAGACGCGCTCTTTAACCTCCATGGCGGGGCCGGGCCCGGTTGGGCCGCGCCGAACCCGGGTACAGCGCCCGGCATGTCAGAACGCGATGTCCCCCCTAACTGGCTCGGGATATACCTCAATGCGCGGCTAGCGCGCGCTACGACGGGACTGGAACTGGCCCGCAGGGCCGCCCACGGTAACCAGGACGCGGAACACGGCAAACGGCTCAGCCTCCTCGCCAGAGACATCGCCGCGGACCGGCGAACGCTTCTTCAGCTGATGCGGACCGTCGGCGTACGCGTCCACCGCACCAAGATCCTCGGCGGATGGCTGAGGGGAAAGGCCGCGCGGCTGAAGCCGCACGCGAACGTCTTCACCCGCTCTCCGATCCGTCAACTGATCGAGCTGGAGGCCTTGTACCTGGTCATCCAGGGCAAGGCGGCATGCTGGCGCGTCCTGCTGGCAGCCGCCGCGAACGGCGCGCCAGTAGACGAGCAAAGCCTCCGCCTCCTGCACGACCGCGCCAACGATCAGCTAGCCGTCGCCGAAGACCTCCGCATCGAGGCCGGCACCCGCGCCTTCACCTGCGGCTAACCACGCGTCCCGCAAGCGTCGACGAGGTTGCCCTACCGCCAGTCCGCTATCTCCTGCTCATTGGCCTCGATCCACTGATCGATCTCATCCCGGTGGGCACCGTAGTAGGTGATGGCGGCCTCGACCAGGCCGAGCGGTATCTCCAGATACCGGGCTGTCTCGGCAGCGTCGCCGTCATTGTCGCGAACCACGGCGATAACTTCCCACACGTCCTTGCCGGTCCCCACGAGCCGCGCGCGTCGTCCAGCTGGCCCTTCGGCGGAATGGATAAGGGGATGCTCGTCCATCCGCAAGCCCTCCTCGACATAAGGGGATTGTGCACTACCTGGTCAGCTTCTCGCGGACGGCGGGGACGATCTCCTAGGCGAAGCGGTCGAGTTGCTAGTCGCCCTCGCCCCAGAACAGGAAGGTGCCCGAGGCGCTCGATCCGCTGCGCGGTGGCGATGAGCGGGCTGCTGGCGTCCGGCACGAGGAAGTACCCGAACCGGAGCGGATGCTCGGACCTGGTCATGCCCTTATCGTGCCGTCGGTCCCCCCGATCTGGAACGACCCCGACCGTCCCCGTGACCGCGGTTCACCGGCTGTGCGCGTCCACCGGGTCGGGTGCAGCGCTCCTGGCGGCCAGCTGCTGGTGGGACTTCACGGCCGAGTAGCGTTCCTCTTCGGTCATCCCGCCCCAGATCCCGTGCATCTGCCGGGTCTGGATCGCGAAGTCAAGGCACTCGCGGCGGACCAGGCAGCGGGCGCAGAGCACCTTGGCCTCGGTTACCTGCAGCTGATTGCTCGCGGCGGCTGAGATGGGGAAGAACAGGTCGGGTTCGGCGGATCCGCATGCGGCCATGGACTTCCACTGCTCGCCACCCCCGAGCAGTGTCAGCAGGCGCGCCAGGTCAGACTGCTGCATTCTCTTCTCCGTAACGCGCGATGATCCGGCTTTTCCGGTCACGTGTCTGCAGGATTTCGCACAGCCGGGCGAGCGCACATCACGCGATCTGGGTGATTCACCTGGTTCGGGGGATGAAAGATCACCCTCGTGGCCGGGAATCTTGGCGGCGAATGACCTAGAAGGGAGCTTGCCATGAGCGCGCCTGCGGTTACCAGGTATCGCGTCGCCCGGCTGACGTTCGACGCGGGCCAGCCGTACGAGAAGTTCCGCGCCCGGTACGAGGCCGCCGTACCCGCGCGGGATCTAGAGCAGCCGGGCGCGCCCGCCGGGCGGCACGCCCGGCTGAACGAGATCAGCACGGGCGCGATCGCACGCAGCCCGCACGGTTTCGTGCTCCACTGGCGCGCCGAGACCGTGCCGCGGATGACCGATGCCGGGGAACCGCAGCCGAGCACGGCGTACCTGATGGGCAGCGACGCGGTCAGCGAGCGGTTCTACCGGCAGGACCCCGCCATGATGCTGTGCGTGCCGCTGCGCGCCCTCATCTACATCGACGCCGAAGGCCGGACCCGGTTCACCGTGGACCAGCCGAGCACGCTGTTCTCTGGCTTCGGCGGCGACGACATCGCCCAGGCGGGCCGCGAACTCGACCGCCGCCTCGCTTGCTTGCTCGACGCGCTCGGCATCACGTCAGGACGGCTGCTCCGCGCGGCGGCGTGGCCGGTCGCGGCGACAGTCAACGGCCATGAGGCAGCGGCGGGATGAAAACGGACGTCTCTGGGTGACCGAATTCGGTCACCCAGAGACCGAAGTGGGGTGAGCGACGGGATTTGAACCCGCGACACCCAGGACCACAACCTGGTGCTCTGCCAACTGAGCTACGCCCACCATTGCCGCCGGGCTGACCATGATCGCGGCGTTGAAACGCCCGTTCCCCGCCCGGCTGAGAAAAGTATAGCGGTCCCGCGGCCGCGAACGACCGCGTTACTGGGCCGGTGCCGCGGGCGGCTGGTTGCCGTACTTCGCGGCGATCTGCCGGGCCGTCGCCGAGTCTGGCCCCGGCTGCGGGACGAACAGCGCCTCCCGGTAGTACCTGAGCTCCTGCACGCTCTCCGTGATGTCGGCCAGCGCCCGGTGCCCGCCGTGCTTGGCGGGGGAGGCGAAGTAGATCCGCGGGAACCAGCGACGCGCCAGCTCCTTGATCGACGACACGTCGACCATCCGGTAGTGCAGCCAGGCGTCGAGCTCGGGCATGTCGCGGGCGATGAACCAGCGGTCGGTGGCGATCGAGTTGCCGCACAGCGGCACCTTGCGCGGCTCGGCGACGTGCGTGCGCACGTAGGCCAGCACGGCGTCGGCGGCTTCGGCGAGCGTCACCCCGCCGGGCAGGTCGGCGAGCAGACCCGACGTCGTGTGCATGGTGCGCACCACGTCACTCATCTGGTCGAGCGCCTCGGCCGGCGGCTTAATGATCAGGTCAATGCCGTCGTCGAGCAGGTTCAGGTCGGCGTCGGTCACAAGGCACGCGATCTCGATCAGCGCATCGCGCTCGACGTCCAGCCCAGTCATCTCGCAGTCAATCCACACCAGCCGGTCGTTCATCTCAACAACATTACCGGCTCACGGCAGCGCGGCACCCTACTCCAAGGGGCAGACCCACACGACCGTCTCCACCATGGACCCCGTTCATGATCGTGGGGAGTTTTCAGTGATTATCGCGGAAAACTCCCCACGATCATGGTCTCGCTACCCGGACCACGCGCGGACGGGGGTGACGGTCATGATCATGGGTCATTTTTGGCGAATAGCGCCACCTACGACCCGCGATCATGGAAACCGCCTGCCCGGCGGGGCCGGCAGGGGGCCCGCGCTAGCGGGGCTTAGCTCACCCGGTCGCGGATGTGGGCCGGCAGCGGGATCTCCGTGCGCATCGCCGGGTCCGGGTCAGGCTGGCCGAACGTCACCGCCACCGGCAGCACGCCGGCCCAGACGTTCAGGTCGTAGTCCTCCGGTTCGTCCTTGGGCATCCCGGTGCGTATCTTCACCGAGGCTTCGGCGAGCGGCACCGACATCACCGCGGTGGCGGCCATCTCCTTCTTGGTCGGCTGCCGGGCGGCGGCCCACCGGCCAGGGATGAGGTGGTCGGTGATGATCCGCAGCGCCTGCCACCGCTCGTCTT
>Ga0335075_10006216_pt1 | contig 18440 bp, 14 predicted proteins | sample Lox_Sample_24_FD_206723 | JGI IMG/M metagenome (GOLD analysis project Ga0335075, IMG submission 206723) | Soil microbial communities from Loxahatchee National Wildlife Refuge, Florida, United States - Lox_Sample_2.4 | ecosystem: Environmental > Terrestrial > Soil > Wetlands | place: USA... | reverse complement strand
CCGGATCTTGTCCGCTTCTTCCAGCCCGGGTGCCGGCACTTCGAGCGGCGGCACGCGATAGACGCACTCCCCGTCGATCTGCAGCACTTCGCGGCTCGTCGCCAGGATCGTCGTATGCGGGCACGAGCGCACGAATATCGCGGCCAGGTTTGCCACTGCGTCGACCACATGCTCGCAATTATCGAGCACCAGCAGCAGCTTGCGTTCGCCGACGGTGCGCGTCAGAGCCTCGGCGGAAATCTCGTCGCCACCGAGGTTCAGCCCGAGCACGCTGGCTACGACGGACGGCAGAAGGGCGGGGTCGGACAGCGGCGCCAGCTCGACCAGCCACCCGCCGTCATCAAACTCGGCACCGAGAGCCCGGGCGACCTCCAGAGCGAGGACGGTTTTGCCGATGCCGCCGGGACCGGTCACGGTCAGGACGCGATAGGCGGAGACAAGATCGCGTAATTTCTGCACCGCCGCCGAGCGCCCGACGAGGCCGGTGACGAGCATCGGGAAATTGCTCATCATGGATGTTCGCGGCGGTCGCGATCCGTTCGGCGGTGTCGATGTCGGGTGGTGCCGGACGGTCCAGTCACCGAGCAGGCGGTAGCCACGGCGGGATTCGGTCTTCAGCAAACCCCGGTAGGGACCGAGCGCCTTGCGCACCGCCGCGGTGTGCACTTGAAGCGTATTTTCCATGACGATGGCGCCCGGCCAGACGCGGTTCATCAACTCCTCTTTGGTGACAAGTTCACCGGCCGACTGGGCCAGAACCTCGATTATTTCGAAGGCGCGGCCACCAATCGGCACCGGCGCGCCACGAACGCGAAGTTCACGGCGGGCGAGATCGATCTCGCACTCGCCCGCGGCGTAAATCGGTCGAACACTCCTTGCAAGCATACCAACAGCCTCGCTGTGCCCGCCGCGGAGGTCTTCTTCAGGATTTTTCAGAATATACCCCAGGATTCGCCGTCGGGGCGCGTCAATCCTGGGCCACGCTGGTCACCGGCCGGCCGGCTGCCCGGCACCAGGGCGTTGCCGCGCAACCAGAGCCGGCCCGACATGGTGATCAACCCGGTCAAGATCGCCGAGGCGTTCTGGTACCTGCATACCCAGGATCGCTCGTGCTGGTCGCACGAGGTCCAGCCGACCCCATTCCCGGTCAAGCCGAGCTATTAGAGCAGTTTTCCGTTCACCTTTGAACTGTCATTCCCGCGACAGCGGCAGGCCCTGGGCCCGGCTGGCGCGGAGGTGACGAGTTGATGGTGCGACCTGGTCGGAAGAACCTGCTGGAGAGGACGCTGTGCCGCTCCAGCGCCGGCAATGCCTCATTGGTGAGGGCCGCTCGCCTCAGATTTGCGCGGCGCCGCCATCGACAAAGAGCTCGATACCGGTGATGTAGGCGCTGTCGTCAGAGGCAAGGAACACCGCTGCCTTGCCGAGATCGTCCGGCACGCCGATCCGGCCGAGCGGGACGGTGGCCACTGCGGCTGCCTTATCCTGCTCCCCCATCAGGTGGGAAAGGCCCGGCGTCTCGGTGTAACCGGGGCTCAGCACATTGACGCGGATGTCCCGCCCCTTCAGATCGACGATCCAGGTCCGCGCAAACGAGCGTATTGCGGCTTTTGTCGCGTTGTACACCGAGCAGGCGGCGAAGCCCTTGATCGACACCATCGAGCCGGTCAGGATCACCGAGGCGCCATTGGCCAGCAGCGGCAGCGCCTTCTGCACGGCGAATAACAGACCGCGCACGTTGGTATTGAACATTCTGTCGAAATGCTCCTCGGTAATCTCCCCGAGCTTGCCGGCTTCGTAGACCCCCGCATTCACCGCCAGCACGTCGATACGACCGGCCTGTGCGCCGAGGATGGCGTAGATGCGGTCGAGGTCGGCGAGCTTCGTGGTATCACCTTGGATTGCCGCGGCGTCGCCGCCGATCGCGCCGACCGCCTTGTCGAGATCGGATTGATGGCGGCCGGTAATGAAGACCCGCGCACCTTCCTCGGCAAAGCGCTTGGCGATACCGAGGCCGATGCCCGAACTGCCGCCGGTCACCAGTGCGATCTTTCCTGCGAGCCTGCCTGTCATCATGCTCTCCTACTGCCTGCGGCGAGGGGCACGTTTTCGAGCAGCGAGCCCAACCCCTCGGCCATCGTCGGATGCGCGAAGATGGCGTCGCGGAGCCTGGTATAGGGCAGGTCGGCCAGCATCGCAGCTTGCACCACCGCCATGACCTCGCCGGCCTCGGCGCCGATCATCGTAAAGCCGAGGATGCGGTCGTCATCGGCACCGACCAGAACCTTCATTAAGCCTTGCGTCTCGTCCGTCGTCGCGGTTCGTCGCACAGCGCTCATCGGCAGTCTCGCAACCCGTATGGCGATGCCCTGGCGCCGTGCCTCGCTCTCGCTGAGGCCGACGCGGGCGAGCGGAGGCTCGGTAAACATGCAATAGGGAACGAGCCGGCCGCGCGTGCTGCGGTTCGCCCCGGCGAGATTGTCTTTGATGATCCGGAAATCGTCGATCGAGACATGGGTGAATTGCGGGCTGCCGGCGCATTCGCCGATCGCCCAGACGTTCGGCGCCGTGGTCTCGAGCCGATCATTGACGCGAATATAGCCATCGCCGTCCAACTCGATGCCCGCAACCTCGAGACCGATCCCGGCGGTGTTGGGAACACGTCCTGTGGCAACCAGGATGTCGCTGCCCTCGATCTTTTGCTCGACGGCGCCGGTGCGCAGCGTGATGCTGACTTCACCTCCGGAGCGGCCGCGCACGTCGAGGGTCTCGGCGGCCATCAAAAACTCGATGCCCTCGCCACCGAGTATCCGCTGCACTTCATCGGCGATTTCGGGATCCTCGCGGGCCATCAGCTGAGGCCCGCGCTCGACCACGGTTACGCGGCTGCCAAACCGGTGATAAGCCTGCGCCAGTTCGAGACCGACATAGCCGCCGCCGAGCACGATCAGATGCGTCGGCGCATAATCGAGCTCGAGCGCCTCGATATGGGTCAGCGGCGCCGCCGCGCCGAGACCGGGTACATTCGGTATTGCCGCATGCGTGCCGAGGTTCAAAAACACCTGGTCGCCCGCCAGCACGCGCGTGCCACCATCATTCAGGCCGACTTCGAGCGTCTGCGGCGCGACAAACCGCCCGCTCCCCATGATCAGTTCAGCGCCACTCGCCTTGTAGTTCTGCAGATGCAGCGCGATCTCGCGCTCGACCATGTCGCGCTTGCGCTGGCGAACTTGCGCCATGTCGGTGGTGACCGGACCGCCGATCATGGTGCCGAACTGTGCCGCGTGCCGCGCCTGATACGCGATCCTCGCGCTCCAAATCTCGTTCTTGCTGGGCAGGCAGGCGATGTTGGGACACGAGCCGCCGATCCACCTGCGCTCGACGACGGCGGTCCGTCGACCCGCTCGTGCCATATGCCACGCCAACAGCTTGCCGCCGAAGCCGCTGCCGAGGATAAGAACCTCAAACCGCTCTGGTTCGGACATGAGCTTCTCTCTGTCATGGTTCCGATTACGCCGGCTCGGCGCCGATTGGGTCTCGCCGCAATCAACGTGTCCGAGGATATGCTTGCAAGCGTGTGAGACGCAGCGCGCGCGAATTTGTCGTCTCGCCGGCCTCACTCTATCGGCGGCGGCACTCGTCGCCAAGCCCGATCCAAGCACGGTCCGCCCTCGGCAAATCGGCGGGTGGGGCCGACTTTGCCCCGCGAGGCGGCACCTCGGGACGCCCGTGCCGAAACCAGGCAAAACAAAAGGCCGGCAATCACGGTCGGGGCGGAAGCGCGGCCCCCCGCCGCGATCGCTTGTTCCTGAGATCCTGGTGCCCCGATCGCTCGGGTCGGCCTGGGACCCGCAGGACCCGTTTTCCCGCGGAAGGTGTTTTCCCGCGGAAGGTGTTTTCCCGCGGAACCTGTTTTAATGAGAGGTCAGGTTGAACTCGTGCAGCAGCGCTTCCCGGATCGCGATGAAGCCGCTGTGGCTGCGGTCTCTCGGTCGCGGTAGCGAGACCGGCATCACCTCGCCGACGCCGTCGCGCGCAGCCGACATCACCACCACTCTGTCGGCCAAATAGACGGCTTCGTCGATGTCGTGCGTCACCATGATCATCGTGACGCCTTGTTCCTGCCAAATCCGTTCCAACTCTTGCTGCATGCGCAGCCGGGTCATTGCGTCAAGGGCGCCCAGCGGCTCGTCGAGCAGCAGAATCTCCGGGTTGGTCGCCAATGCCCGGGCGATGCCGACCCGCTGGGCCATGCCGCCGGACAACTGGCTCGGATAGGCCGAGGCGAACCCGTCGAGGCCGACCAGCGCCAGGAACGCATCGACACTGCGGTCGATATCGCGTCGCGGCAGATGGCGCAGCTCGAGACCGAGGCTCACATTCTTGCGCACGCTCAGCCAAGGCAGCAGGCGCGGCTCCTGGAACACCATGCCGCGCTCGGTGCCGACGCCATCAACACGCCGGCCGCCGACCGCGACCGATCCGACATCCGCGGCTTCAAGGCCGGCGAGGATGCGCAGCAACGTGGTCTTGCCCGACCCGCTCTCGCCGACGATCGCGACAAATTCGCCCGGCGCGATCCGCAGGTCGATCCCGCTGAACACCCGGTGCTCGCGGCCGTCGATGACAAAGGATTTCGCCAAATCCCGGATTTCGAGGCTGTGTCCGGTCGCCTCGCTGGTATGCTCGCTCATCGTGCGGTCCCTGTTCAATTCTGCCCGAGGCTCGTGGCAAAGCCGTTATAGCGGTTGGTCTGGACGTCCTCGGGGGTGAGTTGGCCGCGAGCGAGGCGGCCGGCGCGCACCAGGACATCGATCCAGAACCGGCCGTCACGCGGCGTGTACAATGCGTGAGCCCGCAGACCGTAGCCCGGCCAGTATTGCGCCAGCGCCGGATTGTCGCCGCGCTTTTTCAGGATCTGGGCGAACAGCTTTCGGGCTGCCGCCGGATGCGCCGCGCTCCAATCGACCGCCCTGGCGGAGGCGGTGACAAAGTCCCTGACCGCCTGCGGGTGCTGCGCGATGAACGCGGTTTTCATCTCGTCATTGCCGAGCGCGATGTCGCCCAGCACCTGGTAGTCAGTGAACAGGACGCGCACCCCGCCCTCGGCTTCGATCCTGCCGGCGAAGATGGCTTGCCAGCCGCCGACGGCGACGACATCGGCTTCCTTGTGCCGCAATACCTGGTCGAGCTGCGGCCCCGGCACCGCGATCAGCTTGACATCGTCCGGCGTCAGCCCGTGATCTCTCAGATACTCGCGAACCGTGTAATCGAGATGCGCCCCGAGCGTGTTGACCGCGATGGATTTATTCTTCAGGTTCGGCGCGGTCTTGAGGTCGCTGTCGGCAAGGACAAAGAACTTGCTGTTGACGGTTTTGCTGACGCCGCTGTCGGGCATCACGCCGATGATCTTGGCACCGCCGATCATCGCATTGATGGCCGCCGGGGTGGCGGCACCGGCGATGTCTACCGAGCCGGAAGCGAGCGCCACCAGGCTTTCCGGGCCGCCTTGCGAAAAGCCCTCCGATTCGATCCGGATCCCCTTGTCTTTCAGCCAGCCGAGCGCCGCGGCCATTTCATAAGAGGTGACGGCACCGCGATTGGCGAGGTAGCGAATGACCGTGACATTGTCCGCGCCTTGGCCGGCTGCGGCAGCCGCGCCGCCGACTTCGACAGCCAGGGCCAAGACAAGGGTGGCGAAGACCGACACCAAGAGGCGGGCCTTGCGGCAACAGGCATGCTGGATCATCTCGATTCCCCGAAATCGGCCGGTTGGCCGGTTCTCAAGCCTCGTTCGCGTCGAGTCGGGTGCGCCGCCGTGACGATATCCTGGAGCCGCCGACCGGCGCGTTGCCCCTGCCCGGGTTCTCCCAGCGGCACAAGCGCTGCTGGAGCAGCAGCAAGCCATAGTTGACTGCCAGTCCGATGATCGCCAGCAACACAATCGCGGCGAACATCAACGGTATCTCGAAATTGTATTGCGAGTTGATGATCAGGAAGCCGAGGCCCTCTTTTGCTCCGATCATTTCAGCGGCGACGAGCAGCAGCAACGAGGTGGTCGCACCGAGCCGCAGCCCGACAAAGATCGCAGGTGTGGCCGACGGCAGCACCACCCGCCGGAAGACCTCCGCCTTCGATGCGCCGAACACACGTGCCATCTCGATCAGGCGGGCATCGACCTGCTTGACGCCGGAAATCGTATTCAACAGGACCGGAAAAAACGCGGCCCAGCAGATGATCGTGACCTTCGAGGTTTCGCCAAGCCCGAGCCACAAAATGAAGATCGGATAGATCGCCAGGGCCGAGGTCTGGCGGAACAATTGGATCAGCGGATCGACGACCGCCTCGAACCGGCGGAACGACCCCATGAACAAACCGAGCGGGATCGCCAGCGAGATGGCGATCGCGAAGGCGGTCCCCGACCGGCGCAGGCTAACCAGCATGTTGTCGGCGAGCCCGCCATCGGCAAACCCGTGGATCAGCGCGCCGACCACCGCGGTGAATGACGGCACGATGGACCGGTCCACCAGCCCCAATTGCGACACCAGCTGCCAAGCCGCAAAAAATGCCAATATGGCGCCATAGCGGCGCAACAGCTTCGCAGACGTCCCGGCCGCACCGACCAGCCGCGCTGTCGCCTGGCCGCGCCGCGGTGAAGCTTCGCGATCGGAGCGGCACGGCCGCGAGATGGACGGCAGCCCGGCTCTGCTGGCGTCGGGCACCGCGGCACCGTCACGCCGCGCCAGCGACGGGAGCAAGTCGGTGGCCATCGCCACCGCGGCGATTGACACGGGCGTCCGCGGGCGGTGTCGGATGGGATTGCTTTCGGTCATTGTCGCAGTCTCTCCGCTTGCGAAGTCGGGGCCTCGAGTCAGGCTGCCGCGTCGAAGGCGATCTTTGGCCGTTTGCGGGTGCCGCCGAGGCGGCCATCGACGCCGACCGGCCGGATCGACCGGCCCGTCGCTGGCAGCACGGCCCCGTCAACTTTCGTCTGGTGAAGGCGTCGCTATGGCGATGTCGAACGGATGCTCAACAGCGGGTCGCGATTGCCGATGCGCAACAGGGAGCGATCGTCAATGGAAGCGGCATCGGTTTCCGTCTTGCAGCTATCGCCATAGCAATGGCGAGCATGCCTGTCTGCTCAATCCATGTAAATAGTAGGTTTTTGTTTTTATTTCCGATAATGAGGTCAACATCTTCTTCGTGATCGACCGATAGAAGAACGCTATTCTTCTCTGTTCTCTCCAGGTGTGCGGCGGTCGCGAAAGGCACCGGCATGCAGCGGATAGGCCGTCGTGTGCTTGATCCGTTCCATCGCAAAGCGCGAGGTTACGTTCTTCATCGGCGCCGCCTCGATCAATCGTTTGTAGAAGCGGTCATATTCCGCCATGTCGGCGACGGCGACCCGCAGCATGTAGTCGACGTCTCCCGCCATGCGGTACAGTTCCATGACCTCGGGCATCGCCGCGACCGCGGCGCTGAACCGCTCCAGCCATTCGGGCGTGTGTGCTCCGGCCTCGATCGCGACAAAGACCGAAAGTCTGACGCCGACACTGTCGGGATCGACCAGCGCGACCCGCCGCCGAATCACTCCCCTGGCTTCGAGTTTCTGGATGCGCTTCCAGCAAGGCGTTGCCGACAGCCCGACACGTTCCGCCAGTTGCGCGATCGACAGCGTCGCATCGTGCTGCAGGATTTCCAATAGTTTGCGGTCGGTCTCGTCCATTCGACCCAGCTTTGTCGGCGGGCGCGGCGCGGTTTACACGGGGATCGGCTGATCCGGCGGCGCCGGGATCGGCGGCATCGGCTCGGCGCCGTCGGCGCCGACGCGGTGCCGGCGGAAACTACGTAACTACGATGATATTTCTACGTCAATAACATATATATTTAGTATAAACCTGCCGGTATATGTGGCCGGGTTGAAAATCTCTCCAACCGGATGTCTCCGCCCGGTTCACCTTGCTCTCAATATAGGCAGGCATGCGGATAGGCAGGCATGCGGATAGGCAGGCATGCGGAGAATATTATTTTATTTTAACATTTACGGATAGATTAAATAACCGGATTGACACCTCGAATGATCTTCGTAACTTTTGGTCATCGCTGAGCCTGCTGGTTGCTTTGAGCGCCGGGCCTTGGGGGCTGGTTCTTCAAGCCCGAGCTCCGCGGGCATTATCGGCACGAGTGGCCACAAATCAGCCGGAGGGCGCGCCTCGAGTGTCAATCGGTGCGCGCCGAAACACGCGATACGTCAACGATTGGACCGAACGCATCGCAAGCTCGCGCGCTGAATTGGGCGCTTCACGCCTGCGGCTCAGCACGGCAAGCGGCGACCTCGACCGCCAGATCCACTACGTGAACATATTCACCAAACAGATCATGCCGCATTTCCGACAGCGTGCTGCGCTCGACGATGCGCCAGAACCCTAGCGGACCGAGTTGTAGACGTCGCGCCAACGCCTGATGGCGTTGATGTGGCCGTCAACCGTGGTGAGGTTCGCACCCATTGTCACGACCGAGATGTGGCTTCCGCCGCCTTCGCGCCACGCCGCAATGTCGCCGGGCCATTGGTTGTCGCCACGGCTGTATTGCTGAATCGACTCGAAGCCGAAGGTCTTCACGTCTCGGCCGAACTCGCGCAGTTTGGCCTCGATCTTCGCCTTGCTGCTGACCGCCTCGGTCTGAGCCCGGGCCCCGAAAAGGAACCCGTCCCCGATTCTGGCCGCCCGATCAAACGCGGCCTCGCTGGAACCACCCAGCCAAATCGGGATCTGCCGTTTCGGCCGCGGCAGGATCCCGGCCCGGTCGATCCGATGGTCGGAATCCTCATGGTCGACCACCGGCTCCGCCCACAGCTTGCGGATCACGGCAATCTGGTGCTCTTGCCGCCTGCCGCGACGGCGGAAGTGGCCGTGCATCTCAAGACCGTCGTATTCGACCCAGTTCCAGCCGATCCCGACGCCAAGGCGAAGCCGGCCATCCGAAAACAGGTCGACATCCGCGGCCTGTTTGGCGAACAGGGCCGTCTGTCGCTGCGGCAGAATGATCACGCCGGTGACCAACTCAAGTTTCTTGGTGATACCGGCGAGGTAGGCGTAGGTGACCAACGGTTCGTGGAACGGGTCGCTTTCCTTATACGGTCCGGTCAGCTTTGGCTCCCGGTCCGCGTGAACGGCGCCAAGGACATGGTCGTAGATCACGATGTGGTCGTAACCCAGGTCTTCCGCCGCCTGGGCGAACGCCTTGATTGCCCCAACATCGCCGCCGAGCTCGATCTGCGGATAAACCACGCCGGCTTTCATCGTCCCCTTCCCCTTTTCCTAAAAGAAGACAAAGGACCGGACGACGACGTTCTTCCGGCACGGAGCGTTGAGGGACACGGTCGGGTCGACGCAGGCGGTATGGAACGACCAGCGCGAGACCGAGCCGTCGGTCACCGAATCATAGCATTTGAGCATCGACACCTCGGTCGGCTTCTGCCGCGGAAACCAGTACCACTCGTGGTCGGGGCGGTAGGTGAAGCGGGTGGTCTCGCCGACCCGGTCGTCATAGATCCGGTAGTTGGTGATGTAGGGCTGGTCGGCGAAGGACGGCCAGGCGCACAGCACGAACGGGAACTGCTCGATCGTCTCGATCGGCTTGGCGAGATTGATCGACATGAACCGCCGCGACATCTTCGCGTCGGCTTCTTCCTCGGTGTAGTGCTGCGGGCGCCCGAAGTTCCGCAGGTTTTTGGTCAAGAGCTCGCGGCAGCGCACGCGCCCGCTGTTGTCGTTCAAATCGTTGTGCACCAGGTTCGCGTAATTGGCGTTCACGCCCGGGTTGTTGCTGTCCTGGTCTTCGGTGCGGTCGCCTGTGTAGTCCTTGTCGAAGACGTCGTGGTTGTAGACCAGCGCATCGGTCGCATCCGGGAAGAATTCGAGCAGCAGCTTCTCGATCTCCGGGTAGTACACGCGCTCTACCTCTGCCGAATCATAGATGTTCGTGCATTTGGACTCGAGGTGCGCCAGCGACAGACCGAGCCGGTCCATGCATTCGGGGCTCTCAGGCGAGAGGCCCGGATAGTACTCGCCGATCCGCCGCGCATCGCGCAGCACCTGCGGGAAATAGAGGTCACGCCGCCGGCTGCCCTGTTCGTTCTGGCGCAGGATCGCCGCGACGTCGGCGCGTTCGGGGTCCCGCCAGAGTGCGTTGGACGGGACGACGGAGTAGCTCGGCCGCTCGTACACGGTATAGGGCAGCGGCAGCGCCACGCCGCCCGCCGGGGCCTTGAGGCTGTTCGACTGGCGGATGTACTTCACGCACTCGTCATAGTCGCGGAACCCGAGGCCCCATTTGGTCTTGATCGGGCCCGCCGCCGCCTTGTCGATCATCTCGATGACGCGCTGGCTCTCGCCCTCGGCGATCTCCGCGAGTGCGTCCTCAAGCGCCGCTGAGGTTCCCGCGTCGCCGTCCCGGTCGAACGCCATGTAGGACAGGCCGCCATGCGCCGCGATCGGCGGCGGCTGCCCTTCCGTGCGCTGGAGCGGCGGCACATAGGCCGAAGCTTTCTCCGCGTCCATGAAAGCGTTGTTGTCGGCGACCTGGAGCTGGCTCATGGCATACCTCCGACTGCTTCGGCCGCATCGTGGCACACCGAGCCCGCGTATTCCAGCCTATGCGCTCGGCGACTTGCGGGTCGCGGCGCATTCCGGCCGAGATACCCCGACCGAGATGCCCCGATCGATCAAAGGTCCCTCGCCGAACAGACAACCGACGCTCATCCTCAGCGGTGGCAATCGATCGGCGCCAATTGCGTGCGCAACGGCGCCCGTATGCGCTCGCGGCCGAGTCCCCGTTGGCCCAGCCTGGCCAGAAGGGGAGGATAAACAGGAGGCTCAAATCAACCACGGACTCTCGTCTCACCGGGAGAGCTTGGAATGCGGCCGATCCTCATTGCAATCGCACCGCCACGGCTCCAGCATCGAACGAGCGTGGGGCATCGCTACGGCTGAAACGAGAACACGGTATTCCAGTCCTGGGCCATGTCTACGACCACCCAGCCTCGCCCCGGCGCCTCGTGCAACGCCGTGACAAGCTTGCCGGTGCTTTGGGGTTGGGCATCGTAGGCGTATTCGCGTTTGGCGTCGGTGTGATGGACGATCAGGCCGAAACTCGGCCGCGGATGACCGATCGTCGTGTATTCGAGCATTTCCTTGTCGCCGTCGCTGTTGCCGAAGGCGGCGATCGGACGGCGGCCGATGAACTCGTGGATGCCGGCAGGCTTGCCGGCTCCATCATCGACGAAAAGATAATCCAGCGTCTTGACCAGCACCGGCCCGCTCGGGCGGAGCTCGTACCTGGTGCGGCCAACCGATCCGACCACCTGCTCGGGCGGAATGTCATAGACGCGCTCGCTCCACACCCGCATGAAGTCGCCGCCGCCGCCGGAGGCGATGAAGGTCTTGAAGCCGTTTGCCCTCAGGTAGCGCAGAACTTCCTGCATCGGCTGATAGGTCAGTTGGTCATACGGCTTGTCGTAGCGGGGATGGCGAGCCTCGGAGAGCCATTTCTCTACCTGGACCTTGAATTCGTCCGTGGTCATGCCGGCATGGGTGAGTGTAGCGATGCGCAACAGGCCGTCGTGATGCGGGCCTGCAAGCAGCGCGGCGGTGTCGCCCTGCAGCGCGGCCCGCACCATCGGGTCCTCGCGCAGCGACGGGTTCTCGGCCGTCATCTCTTTCAGTGCATAAAGGGCATAGGCGAGCTGGAACGGCAGCGGGTCCTCGGGCCAGAGCGTGCCGTCATTGTCGAACACCGCGATGCGCTCGGCCGGCGGCACGAAGCCGGGCGACCCTTGCTCCGTCACACGGTCCACGAAGTCGATGATCGATCGCTTCGGCTTGCCGTCGTTCCAGGAAGGTAGTGGGTCGGTCTCGGCCGGCGACGCGGACGGACGCAACGATCCCGCGACGACGGGAAGTGCAACCGCGGTGGTGAGCATGGCGCGGCCGCCAACGTCGCCCTCATTGATGGGAGGTGTCATGATCGATCCCCTTCTCCAGCCATCCTCTGCGCTTGTCGCACCCCGCCATCGTTGCCCCGATCAAAGCCGTGTCTTCTACCGGCAGTGACATAGAGCCGAAATGAGCCTCTCCGGATGACAGAAGATGAGCTTGGTGTCCATCGCCGAGGTGAATGATACCGGCCAACTCCAATTTCCTGCCGCGTTGCAGACATTTTTGGATCCGGATACCGCCAAAAGCTGGAAATCATCGCACAGGAGGCAACATTCTTGGTCAATGCGGCGATCCGGTTCAATCTTGCACATGCCGCGCGAGCGCAAGTGGCGGATACCGCAGAGGTGAGTGGGCAAGCCGTCGTCGGCCCAGTCACTGTCGTCGTCCAGACCCGCGTGCGCGAGGGGCAGGACGCCGCGTTTGGGCTCTGGCAGGCCACGGTCAACGCTGCCGTGGCGGAGCAGCCGGGCTTTGTCGAGCAGTCGGTCATGCCGCCCAATCCACCGGTTCAGATCGATTGGGTCATCCTGCAGCGCTTCACCTCGTCCGACGCCGCCGAGGCTTGGCTGCGCTCCGACCGGCGCCAGCAATTGCTAGCAGAGGGCCAGCATCTCCTGGTCGGGGTGCACGACGTGCACCTGTTGCGCGATGCCTCACAGGGTGTCGTGCCGGCGCCCGTTTCGGCAGTGATTGCGACACGGGTGAAGCCGGGGCAGGAGGCCGCATTCCAGGCCTGGGAACTGCGTATCGCCAAGGCGCAAGCTCGCTCGCCGGGGTTCCAAGGCTATCGCTTCGAGCCGCCGATCCCGGGCGTGCAGGAGGACTGGCTGGCGATCCTGCGCTTTGACAGCGAGCAAAACCTGCAGAAGTGGCTCGACTCGCTCGAACGGCAGGCGCTGCTGCGCGACGCCGAGCCGTTTGTCGAGGAATTTCACACCCGTGTGGTGCGAACCGGGTTCGAACAGTGGTTCCCGCGCCGCGGCGCGGCGTCCGCGCCACCGGCCTGGAAGCAGAACATGATCGTTCTGCTGCTGCTTTATCCGGTGGTGTTCCTGTTCGGCCTCTATGTGCAAACCCCGCTGCTGATGGGCCGGGCGGGTATTCCGTTCTGGGCGGCGCTGTTCATCGGCAATGTCGCCAGCGTGTTGCTGCTGAACTGGCTGGTGCCGTGGGCCTCCGGCTTGCTTTCCTGGTGGCTCGATCCGCCGGCGCGCTGGCGCAGTCGCGCGACCGCTCTGGGCCTTGCCGTCCTCGTACTGCTCTACGTGATCGAACTGCTCGTGTTCTGGAAACTGCTTTAGCTGGGGTGGGACAATGGAGCTTGTGGCATTGCGCCGCCGTATCGCCGGAGCCGTTGTCGAGAATGGCGCTCCCGATTATCCGACGGTCCGCGACGCGATGGTGTGGAACAGGCTGAAACCGATACCGCAGCGGCGATCGCGTTTTTTGGTACGGCGGCAAGGTATGCATGGTCACCGCGATTGCCTTCGCGAGCCGCTTTTTACTCTGCACGATTGCATGAAGCTTACCGCAGATCGCGGCCGCTCATTTTCGCGCTAGTTTACCGATCAATCGAAATCTTGCGCCAGTGCTGAACGCCTCAAATCGGGCAGCGCGACCATATGAGCATAATCGGCATGGTCGAAGCCGACGACGATTTGCGCGCCCGGCATCTTGAACCGGGAAATCAGGTCCGGGGCGAAGGTAAATTTGAGGAACTGCACCGCCGAGGCCTTGCCTTCCGCACTCGTATTTTCACGCGTCGGGTCGGGCTCACTACGCACCCGATGCCCGTCGACATCGATGTAGGCATGGTTTTCGATCCCGCCGAGGCGCATCAGCACCTCGCTTCGGCGCACCGGGTCGTCGATCTCGAACATCACCGTGGCGATCAGGTCGGCCCCCTGCGGGATCAGCGGACCGTAGGCTTCGAGCTCCTCTTCGAGCTGAGCATCGCCGCCCTTCTCGATGTAGAGCATCTCCTGGACCTGATGCCGCACGGTCTCGAAATTCTCGAAATGGAAGATCGCGAACGGGCCGATCTCGACCTGGCGCTGACGCTTCAGCTCGCTGAGCCGGCGGCGCCGCTCTCGCCGCACCGGCAGATACTCGGCAGGCGGCAGGAAGTCGTCACGCGTCAATTGACGCGGCTGCTTTGAAAGCTCCTCGGTCATCGGCTCCTCGCGTCTTTGGCTGACCAATCGCCCGGAATGCCGTAAGCGCGGGCGACCAGTTCGATCGGATGCAGGTGGCGCTGAGCCAGCGCCCCGTTGCCAGTCTCGATCTCCATTTCTTGAGCGATGTGCATGCCGGCGAGCGGGCATTCGGAAGCCACGAACCGCGTTGCATTCCTCAGTGCCTGGCGCGCCACCGGTTTGCCGATCTTTACCGCCGTCTCGAAATTCTCGTTGAGGACGCCCCAAGTCCCGCCATGCCCCGAGCATCGCTCGATTACCGAAACCTGGGTGTCGGGTAGAAGCCGCAGCATTTCCGCCGCCTTCTGCCCCATACTCTGGGCACGCGAATGGCAGGCGAGATGGACGGTGACCCCGCCGTCGAGCGGGGTCACGCCGGGGGCAAGCCCCTCCTTATGGGCAATGTCAACGATATATTCACTGACGTCGAAGGTCGCGGAAGCAAGCTTCCTGACCGCAATATCGTCGGGCAAGATCAGCGGCCATTCGAATTTGAGCATCAATGCACAGGACGGGACGAGTGCGATGATGTCGTAGCCCTTGTCGATCCATGATGACAGCGCCGCCGCGACCTTGCGCGCCGCGGTCGCAACCGCGGCAAGATCCCCCTGTTCAAGCTGCGGCATGGCGCAACAGCGTGGATAGGCCACCTCGGTGGCGACCCCATTGCGCGCCAGCACCGCCCGGGCCGCCTCGCCGACGCTCGGGTTGTTGTAATTGACGAAACAGGTCGCGTAGAGGACGGCCTTGCGCCCAATGGCGGGGGCGCTGTGATCGACAGGTGGCGCGGCTTTCTTCGCGCGCGTGACGAAACTGCGCCCGCGATAGGTCGGCAATACCGCCCGCCGATCGATGCCGACCGCTTTTTCCATTAGCGAGCGCGGCAATCGATTGTGGCGGTTGCTCGCCCAGTTGACGAGCGGCGCCATGGTTCCCGCCAATTTGCCATTGCGGTCGGTATTGGTCAGCTCGCGATGCCGCCGCGAAACCCGTCCCTCGCGGAGTTCGACCGCACGGTAGCGGAGCATCAGATGGGGAAAATCGATATTGAACTCGTGCGGCGGGACATACGGGCATTTGGTCAGAAAGCACATGTCGCACAGCGTGCACGCATCGACGACCCCCTGGAAATCGGCCGAGGCCACGCCATCGACCTCGCCGGTTTCCGAATTGTCGATCAATTCGAACAACCGGGGAAACGAGTCGCACAGATTGAAGCAGCGTCGGCAAGTGTGGCAGATGTCAAAGACCCGCTGCATCTCCGCTTCGGTTTTCGCCCGATTGGTGAAATCGGGATCCTGCCACGGGATCACGTGCCGGGTCGGGGCCTCCAGGCCGCTTTCTCTCATCGATCGTCTCGCATCGCCTTAGTCGGTTGAGACCAAGTCATGTTGAGCGGCGCCGAAGCCCTGGCCTTCGACGGCCGCTCAACGCTAGGCGAACCCGGTTCTAGGCGAGCTTATCGAGCACCCGCTGGAAGCGGCCGGCATGCGACTTCTCGGCCTTGGCGAGGGTTTCAAACCACTCGGCAATCTCGTCAAAGCCCTCTTCGCGTGCGGTACGGGCCATCCCCGGATATAGGTCGGTAACTTCGTGGGTCTCGCCGGCGACGGCCGAAACGAGGTTGTCCGCAGTCAGGCCAATCGGCTTGCCGGTCAACGGATCCCCAACCTCTTCCAGGTATTCGAGGAGACCGTAAGCGTGGCCGGTCTCGCCTTCGGCGACCAAGCGAAAAATCTCCGCGGCGGCGCTGTGACCTTCGATCTCCGCCTTTTGGGCGAAATACAAATACCGCCGATTGGCTTGGGCCTCACTGGAAAACGCGACCTTCAGATTTTCCTCGGTCCTGGAATTTTTCAACGTCGCCATAGGCAGCTCCCATGTTTCCTGCTGCCGCCACTGCGACAGGCAGCCTTGCTGGAGACGCAATGAATTTACCATAGCGTCTCGCGCGAGGCGCATGCAGTAAATGCAGGGTAGTTAAGACTCAGCTGCCGTCGCCGGCAATGATGTCGGCGCGCTTGATTTTGGCCATTCTAGAATTGGAAGAACTCTACAATAGGAGCGATTTTCGAATTGGAGGAATTCTACAAAGTGGGAGAGCGAGTAGTGCGGGCTGCTGGAACCCAGCGTGGCGAAGCGGCTGCGGGCGCTAATTATGTCAACCGGCAGGCGATCGGGGCTCTGGCGCAATTTCGATGCAGATACGCAGTGGTGCGATGCTAACAGATGGCCTCCATCCGTTAGCTGAACGCACCACCAGTCCACGTCAGCGCCGCCAATACGCCGCCTGTCGCTTTGTCGGCATGCATCGCTCGGCTCCCGTGCCGAAAGAGGGCGCGCAAACGGCACGGTCCGCCCGGCATTTTTTCGGGCGCGGCCGCGGCGAGCGATAGCACCCCGGCGCGGCCGCGCAGCCTGGCCGGCGGAGACGACATTGATCGGGTCGCCTTACGCCTCCGGTGCTGACGGGCGGTGAGCCGCCGCGCCACCCTCAGACCTTCTCGATCAGCTCCATCTGCGCGCCGTCGGGTGCGGCAACCCAGCACACATGCCGACCGTTGTTAAACCGCTCCTCCAGGATCTGCGCCCCGTTCCTCTTAAGGTTCGCAACGGCGCCGGGGTAATCGTCGGTCTCGATCGCGATGTGCTCGATGCCGACATGCTGCTCGTGGTTCTGGTCGGCGTTGATGGTCGTCACGTTGAGCTGCACGCCGTGCAGGTCGAGCTGGCAGCCGCGGCCGGGGTTTTCCCGCTTCACGCTCGCCCCGAAATTGTCGATGTAGAACTTTGCGACCTTCTGCGGATCCTCTCTGGTCTTGATGTGGACGTGCCCGAGTTGCATGGCCATGCCCGTCTCCTGTGTCCGCGGCGCGCCGAGGCGGCGCCTACCGCCGCAGCTTCGCAGCACGAGCCGAGAAACTCAACCGACATTCGAAGCCGGTCAAAGGCGCGCTCCCGCCGCCGCCAGACCGCCCCTGTCCAAGCGTCCGGTGTCAAGCCCGAATCCGAGAACTGCTTGTGCCGAGCTTCGGATGCAGCAACTCAGGGTTCACCCAGCCCGCGCATCGGCACCCACCCGCCAATGCGGAACGGGTCGGGCGCGCGCCCGTCCTTGCCGCGCGGCACGGTTTGCGGATCAGCCGACACGGGCATTGGCGCGACGCGCTTCGGCCTCGTGTCCGGGCCGGGCTTCGGCCGCCTCCCAGGGATCGCGCCGGTCGAAATTCATGCGCACATATCCGCACGGGCTCGCCGGCCCGCCAAAGCCGATTGGGGATCTGCTGCGACGCCGCGAATTTCGGGTCGCCTTCCATGACCCGCTGCTCCCAGGTCACCTGGTTTAGGTCCTCATTGTTGAAGACCCCGCAGATCCAGCGCGGGCTCGACCATTTGCGCCAGCATTTGGCGACGGTGATCAATTCGGCCATGTTGTTCATCTGCATGCCGCCATCGCCGACGAGCGCGATGACCGGCCGGTCGGCATGGGCGAATTTGGCGGCGATCGCATAGGGGACGGCCGCTCCCATCGAGGCGAGCCCGCCCGACAGTGCGCACCTCATGCCGCGCCGGATCTTGAGGTCGCGTGCGTACCAATTGGCGCATGATCCTGAATCGCTGGTGATGATCGCGCGCTCGGGAAGCCGTGGCGACAGTTCCCAGGCGACACGTTGCGGATTGAGCGGATGAGCCGGCTGCACGGTGCGATCGTCATTGATGACGGCGCTAAGATTCGGCTCGCGCTACACGCTTGACGCACTAGCGGCGTTGCGGCTCGCCGGCCGGTTTGCCTAGCGCGGATCGGCATTGAGCGCAGCCGTAAGCAGGGAGTGTCCTAGCACTGATCGCGCCCTGAACTCCCGGCCTCTGGATTATTCTACGCTGCAGGATGGATGGCTATAAAATTGGTAGCCGGATACCTTGCGAATTCATTCAGAGTCAGAATGTTTGATCCAAGAGGCGGACGCCACGGCAGTGAGTTTATTGAATACCCATAACCTGACAACAAATTAAACAGCTCAGGTCGCGCCGCGCCATGGAGGCTTTCAAATATTAGTTTCGGCTTACAATGTTTTATAAGTTGATGTTCTATTTTGATTACTTACTTATCAAAACCCTCAACATCTATTTTGATTAATATTTTGTCATAAGATATTACATCAAGGTAGTAGTCATCAAGCCGTTTTAGCGGGGCCTCCGTTGTAGTCACTATAGCGTCTTCCTCTGTCTTGGGTGTATTTGCCGA
>Ga0335075_10006215_pt1 | contig 18441 bp, 20 predicted proteins | sample Lox_Sample_24_FD_206723 | JGI IMG/M metagenome (GOLD analysis project Ga0335075, IMG submission 206723) | Soil microbial communities from Loxahatchee National Wildlife Refuge, Florida, United States - Lox_Sample_2.4 | ecosystem: Environmental > Terrestrial > Soil > Wetlands | place: USA... | reverse complement strand
GGCGCGGCCGGCCGCCCCCGGGCGCCCCCCCCCCCCCCCCCCCCCCCCCCCCCCCCCCCCCCCCCCCCCCCCCCCCCCCCCCCCCCCCCCCCCCCCCCGCGGGGGGTCACCGGGAGGTCGTCCCCCGGGGGAGATACAACCGCCATTAGTCCACCAGCCGCCGGCCGGTCAGGTGCAGGAAGACGTCCTCCAGGGTGGACCGCCTGACCAGTTCGGTGACCGGTTCGAGTCCGATCTGCCTGATGCGGGCCAGGGTTTGGTCGCCATCCGCGACGTAGAGCAGGATACGGTCGGCAAGCACCTCGGATCGTTCCGGCGAAATGTCCTTGATCTTTTCCGCCGCTTGCTCGTGCAGCGCCGGGTCGAACCGCAGCTCAAGTACCTCGCGAGTCGAGTAACGCCCGATCAGCTCGCGGGGGGTGCCCTCGGCGACGATCCTGGCGTGGTCCATGACGACCAGGCGGTCGCAGAGCTGCTCGGCCTCGTCCATGTAGTGCGTGGTGAGCACGAGGGTGACGCCGCGCTGCTTCAGCCGGAACAGCCGGTCCCAGACCACGTGCCTGGCCTGTGGGTCGAGGCCGGTGGTCGGTTCGTCCAGGAGCAAAATGTCCGGATTGTTAATCAGCGACCTGGCGATCGTGAGCCGCCGCTTCATGCCGCCGGACAGCGGATCCACCTTGTCCTTCGCACGGTCGGCGAGCTGCACGAAATCGAGCAGCTGGTCGGTCCGTTCCCTGATCACCGCGCGCGGCAGGCCGAAGTAACGGCCGTAGACGAGGAGGTTCTCCCGTACGGTGAGCTCGACGTCGAGAGTGTCCTCCTGCGGGACGACCCCGAGCCGGGCGCGGATCATGGATCCGGCGCGGACGGGATCGGCACCGAAAATGGTAAGCTCCCCCTGTGTCGGCGGGGAGACGCAGCCGATCATCCGCATCGTGGAGGACTTCCCGGCGCCGTTCGGGCCGAGAAAGCCGAAGGCTTCCCCCGCGTGCAGGTCGAAGTCGATACCGTCGACTGCGGTGAAACTGCCAAATCGCTTCGTAAGGCCTCGGGCGCGAACGAGTACGTCAGGCACCCGATGGAGAATACCCGGCTTTGTGACAGATCCCGAACGGTTTTCGGGTCTGCCGCGGGCAGCGGATCAGGGAAGGTAGGGTACGAGGGTCACGGCACCGCGGCAAGAGCGGGGCGCGACGGGGACCAGCGCGAGAGGGTAGAAACCAGTTGAGTCTCATCCGCGACACTTACTACCGGTTTCAGGTACTTGTACACGAGGTCGCAAAGTTCGGCATCGTCGGCGCCATCGGCTTCGTTGTCCAGCTCGGCGTGCAGAACGGGCTGCACCCCAACCCCAAGGCCGCTATCGGCCCGACGGCCGCCCTGGTCGCGGCTTACTGCGCCGCGACCGTTGTCACTTTCATCGGGAATCGTTACTGGGCGTTCAAGCACCGCAAGGGCAAGGGCCTGAAGCAGGAGACCATCACCTTCGTGCTGCTGAACGGCGTGGGCATCGTGATCCAGATCGGCCTGGTTGACGCCGTGTACTACGGCATGGACATGAAGAGCAACCTCGCCTACAACGGGGCCACGGTCGTGGCTATCGGGATCGCCACGCTGTTCCGGCTGTACACCTACCGCAAGTTCGTGTTCCTCGCGCAGCCGCCGTCGAGCGAGGCGGAGGAGCTCGCGGTGGAGACCACCGGGCGCTGAGCCGCCCGCCGGGACGCTGAACCGTCACTAGCAGCCCGCGTCCGGGCGGGGGACGATGCCGAGCGAGCTGCTTGTCGCGGCGGCTCCCTGTGCCTGGGTGAGGTCGCCGACCGCGACCATCCTGCTGATCACGTGCGCCAGCCGCGCGTGCGCCTGGGCCGGGAAGTCGATCGGGTCGTCCGCGCTCGGCGCGTTGACCACGCCGGCCAGCATCGCGCCCTGCACCACGGTCAGCTGTGACGCCGGGTGGCCGAAGTACCCGCAGCTCGCCGCCTCCAGCCCGTAGTAGCCGTGGCCGTAGTAGGCGACTTCGGCGTAGAGCCGCAGGATCTCGGCCTTGCTGTAGGTCAAGTTGAGCTTGACCGCCAGCGTGACCTGTTCGATTTCGGTCAGGACTCCGCTGCTTCCCGGCGTGTAGAGCAGCTTCGCCAGCTGCTGCTCGAGCGTGGCGCCGCCCTGGTCCGGCTTGCCGGTGATCTTTCCCTCGACGACGCGGCCGACGGCGAAGATGTCGACACCAGGCTCGCTGTAGAAGCGGTGGTCCTCGGTGGCGATCAGGGGACGGGAGAAGTTCGCCGGGACCGCCGGGCCCGGGTAAGCGATGCCATGGGAGCTGGCCTGCGCCCGCGCGAGCTTGGTTGCCTGGCCCGCTGAAGGGGTGACCGCGAACAGCACGCCCACGGCGAGGGCTCCCACGAGCAGGATGGACACGAGCGTGATCACCGCGCGCTTCGCGTACCGTCGCCGCCTGCTCTGCTGCCTGGACAGGGGGAGCGGACGGGTGCTGCCTGGCGTCTCGTCCGCGGTATTGCTTCCCGGTACTCTCCAGACCATCCAGCCTCCCGTCTGTCTCTAGGACACAACGCACGGTCACGGCGGTTCGTTGCCCAACGGATGCCCCCGCTGCCTGATGGTAACCGCGGCGATACGGTTTCCGGCAAAGCGCCGAGTTGCGCTAAGGTAGTTGCGCCAGCCGGTCCGCGGCGGGCACCGGGACGTGGCGTAGCTTGGTAACGCGCTTGACTGGGGGTCAAGAGATCGTGGGTTCAAATCCCGCCGTCCCGACAGGTTTGGACGTATCTGGCTATAGCCCGCCAACACTCGCGCCGCTATAACGACAGTTATCCGCCGAGAACTACCCACAGTCCCATGGCCCTGGATGCGGCGCTCGCGCCGCCGCGGGTTCGTCACTATCCGCCATCGGAAAGACACTGTGTGTAAAACCTCATGCTGGTGGAAAGAGACTTCCCGTAGCTGATCCACGATGAGGGGAGATCAGTGGCTACCACGAGGAGCACCAAGACCACGAGCACGTCGCGGGACGTCTCGTCGCAGGCCGCCAAGGTGAGCGCGGCGACGACAAAGCTGAACGATGCCGTCATGAAGGCGACGACCTCGGCCAAGTCGATGGCCTCCGCGATGGCGGCCATTAGCTCCGCCACCAAGGCGATGGAAACCGCCGCCAAGTCGCTGACCGTCGCGGCCAAGACCATGTCCATGGCCAAGCCCGCCGCGTCCACCGCGGCACGCGCCACCCGCAGCACGTCAGCGAAGCCGAAGAGCGCGGCAGCCGGCCGGAAGGCCCCGAGCAAGGGGACCACCGCGAAGGCGGGGACCAGGGCGAGGACGTCCGCGACCGGCACCGGCAGGGCTAACGGCAGCGCGAGGGCGCGGGCGACGCGGACGACGCGGACGGCCAAGGCGGCCTCAAGCGGGAGCTCACAGGGCGCCGTGCCGTCGCAGCGCACGACAACATCGAAGACCGCGCCAAAGGAGGGCGTGGCCGCCACTTCGGCCGGCTGACGCCCGCGAAGCCGCCTCGGCTGACGCCCGCGAAACCGCCTCGGCTGACGCCCGCGAAACCGCCAGCCCAGGCAGAGCCCGCGCCCGCGGTGGTGTTGGATATGACCATGGCTGTTGACGGTGAATACGGACCGAGCCCGGCGGCCTGGGTCCGGGACCAGGTTGAGGAGTACGAGGGTTCGGGCGGCACGCGGGGAACGACGCTGCGCGATACGGGCCTCCCGGTGGTGATTGTCACCAACCGGGGCGCGAAGACCGGCAAGGTGCGCAAGACGCCGCTGATGCGCGTCGAGCACAACGGCTCGTACGCCGCCGTGGCGTCCAAGGGCGGCGCGCCGGAGCATCCGCTGTGGTACTACAACCTCCGGGCGGACCCGCATGTCGAGGTGCAGGACGGTCCCGACAGGTGGGAAATGGCCGCGCGTGAGGTAACCGGCGAGGAACGCGCCATCTGGTGGGAGCGCGCTGTCGCGGCCTACCCGCCGTACGCCGAGTACCAGCGGAAGACCTCGCGCGAGATCCCGGTCTTCGTGCTTGAGAAAACCGGCTGACCGGCTCCGCGCCACTCACGGCTGGCCCGGGTTCCGTGTGGACCCGGGCTCTCCCTTAGGCTCAGCCGCTGAAGTCGCGCTGACGCTCGTGCTCGGCGCGCAGCCAGTCCTCGCGCAGCCGCGGGTCGGCGGGGTCCCGGCCCGCTTCCGCCGCGTCGAGGTAGCGGAAGTCCGCGGCGATCCGCCGCCGGAATCCGGCCCGGTCCGCCACGTGACCGTGTCCCGGCACGACGACCCGGACGTCGGGCACCCGCTCCAGCAGGCCGAGCCCGTGCCGGTACGCGCCGAACGGGTCGGGTGACTGGAGGTCAAGCAGCGGTATCTCGATGTCGGAGCACATATCCCCGGCGATAAGCACGCCCGTCCCCGGCAGGAAAACCGCGCCGTGTCCGGGGGCGTGCGCGTCATGGGGCAGCACCACGGCCGTCGGCCCATCCCACGGCACCACATCGGTGTGCGACAGCGGCGTCAGCCTCGCGAACAGCGACAGGTCATGCCCGGGTGCGGCCCGCGTTAGCTCGCGGACCTGCCGCGGCAGGTCCGCCTCCGCGGCGGCCACGGCGCCCGCCGTGGCGTACCGGACCACGTCGCCAAGCGCGCGGCTCCAGAGCATGTGGTCCCAGTGCGGATGGGTGGACCAGCCGACCGCGGGCCGCAGGCCCCGCGCCGGGAACCACCGGGCAAGGGCGGCAAGCTCCGCCACGGTCACCGCCGGGTCGATGACCAGGCACCCGCCGTCGCCGGAGGCGACGACCGTGGTCGTCGTGGTGAATAGCGTGGCCGTCGCGACGAAGACGCCCGGCGCGACCTCATCAACGGACCAGCCCCGCGGGTCATCCACGGGCTGGCCCCGCGGGCTTGCGCCCGGTCGCGCAGAGCACCGGCCCCGGCCGCACGCCGGGCGGCGCCATGTCCAGCCCGGCAAACAGAAACGCCACGTCCTCGGGCGCGAAGCCGCCCGGCGCGACGGCATCGGGCAGCCGACCCGCGTCGCCCTCCCCCACCGAGACGATCAGGTAGCTCCCCGGCGCCAGCGCCCGGACAAGCACGCCGACGATGGCGCGCGCGGCCGACGGATCGAGCACCTGCAGCACCATCGCCAAGACCAGGCACACGGGCCGGGAAAGATCGATCGGCGCCGGGCCGGACAGCGCGTCAAGGATCGCCTCCGGCTCGGCCAGGTCGCCGTCGGTGACCCGGACGCCGGGCGGGACCAGGGTGGCCGCGTGCCGGATCACCGCGGGGTCGTGGTCCACGTACACCACCCGGGACCGCGGCGAAACGCGGCGCACGGTCTCGTGCGTGCTTGGCCTGGTCGGAAGGCCGGAGCCAATGTCGGCGAACTGGTCCACACCCTGGCGAGCGACCTGCTCAAGTGAGCCGGCCACGTACGTTCGGGATGCGATGAGCAGTTCCCCGGTGCGGGGGTACAGCGACAGCAGGCGTCCGGCAAGCGCCCTGTCGGCGGCGAAGTGGGCTCCGCCGCCGAGCAGGTAATCGTAGGCGCGTGCGAGGTTGGGGGTGCTGGTGTCGAGCACTCGTTCAGGGTAGCCAGGGCGCGGGGAACGCGGTGGTTGTGCATGATTGAGAGGTGGAAATTCGCGGCAGCATACCGACGGCCGGCCTTCCGGACGGGATCGTGACGGTCGAGGGAAACGTGATCACCAGCATCGCCGCCGCACCGGACACCGGTCCGCCGCCGTCGGCCGTGATCCTGCCCGGACTGATCGACATCCACTGCCACGGCGGTGGCGGGCACGGCTTCTCCACGTCCGACCCGGCCGAGGCACTGGCCGCGGCCGCGCATCACGCGTCGGCCGGCACCACGGGCCTGATCGCAAGCATCGTCACCGCCCCGCCCGCTGACATGCTGCGCCAGGTCCGCGCGCTCGCCCCGCTTGTCGCCGCCGGCCACCTGCTCGGCATCCACCTGGAAGGCCCGTTCCTTTCGCCCGCGCGCCGCGGCGCGCAGTCCGCGGCGGACATACGCGACCCGGACCCCGCGCTGGCCGAGGACCTGCTCGAAGCCGGCGGCGGCGCGATAAGGATCATGACCATCGCTCCCGAACGACCGGCTGCGTCTGTCGTCATCAAGCTGCTGATCTCGGCGGGCGTGGTCGTGGCGCTCGGGCACACGGACGCGGACTACGCGACCATGTCCGAGGCGCTGTCCGCCGTCGGCGGGACCGCCCTGGTCACGCACCTGGCGAACGGCATGCCCCCGCTCCACCACCGCGCCGCCGGGCCCGCCGCCGCGGCGCTCGTGGCCGCGGCGGCGGATCAGGCGAGCGTGGAGCTCATCGCCGATGGGGTACACGTGGACGCGGGGTTCACCCGGCTGGTGTTCGGGGCGGCCGCGCCGGGCCGGGTGGTGCTTGTGACCGACGCGATGGCGGCAGCCGGGATGCCGGACGGGACGTATGAGCTGGGGCCGCAGCGGGTACGCGTCAGCGAGGGGGTGGCCCGCCTCGCCGACGGTGACGCCCTAGCGGGCGGGACGAGCAGCCTGCTGCAGGTCGTCGCGACGGCGCGGGCGGCAGGCGTGGGAGAGCCGGAGGCAATCCGGGCGGCCACCGAGGCGCCCGCCCGCGTGCTCGGGCTGCCGGGCCACGGCCGGCTCGCGCCCGGCTCCCCCGCCGACCTCGTGGTCGCCGACGAGCGCCTCACCCCACGGCGGGTGATGCGGGACGGACGCTGGCTAGAGTGATTCTTGTGATGAATGTGGACGAAGACGAAGAAAAGGAAAAACGCGCGGGATCCTTCGGCGCGGTCGCCGCGGCTTACGCCGAGCACCGGCCGGACTACCCGGAGGTGGCGGTGCGCTGGGCGCTGGAGGTGGCCGCTGAGCTGACGGCCGGGGCCGGGCTGTCAGGCGTTCGCGTGCTTGACCTCGGCGCCGGGACCGGCAAGCTCACCGCCCAGCTAGCGGACCTCGGCGCGGACGTGACCGCCGTGGAGCCGGATACCGCGATGCTCGCCGAACTGCGCCGCCAGCTTCCGCAGATCCGCGCGCTTGACGGCCGGGCGGAGGCGATTCCGCTGCCCGACGGCTCGGTGCACGCGGTGCTTTGCGGCCAGGCGATGCACTGGTTCGACATGGACCGGGCGCTGCCGGAGATCGCCCGGGTGCTGGCGGGCGGCGGCGTGCTTGCCGGGCTGTGGAACAGCGACGACGACCGGGTGGAGTGGGTCGCTGGCCTGCAGCGGGTAGCCGAGGGCGCGGCGAGCCCCTCGCTGTCGGCCCGCAGGTCCGAGGCCGCGGACTACGACATCGGCCTGGCCGGGGCACGGTTCTTCCTGCCCACGGAGCGGGCCGAGTTCCCGAACAGCCAGGCACGCACGGCCGACTCGCTGGTCGCGACGATCGCGACCCATTCCAAGTTCCTCATCATGCCCGCGGCCGAGCGGGAACGGGTACTGGCAGGCGTCCGCGATTACCTGCGGAGCCGGCCGGAGACCGGCGGCGAGTTCGCGCTGCCGATGGTCACCTCGGCGGTGCGCGCGAGGCGCCGGTAGGCGGCCGCGGCGCGGCAGCGGTAGAGTCCACCCGTGGACACCGATCTTGAGGCGCTTTCCTCGCGTGAACTGCACGACCTGGCCATGCGCCACGCGCTCCACCACGCGGACGTGGCCTTTCTTTGGCGGCTGCTGCGCGCCATCCCCGCGGCGGAAACCATCGAGGGAGACGCCCGCGAGGCCGGGCAGGACATGACGAAGATTTCGTCGCTGATCTCGGATGCCGTCGATTCCGGCGAGGGCGCCGTCGCCGAGGCGCTGCGGCCGCTCTACATCGAGTACCTGACCAAGCACCCGCCGAAGTAAGCGGTGCGGCGCTCCCGGCCGGGAAGCGCCGCACCCGTGCCGCCCGCGGGCTCAGCCCTGCTGCAGGACTGCCTCGATCTCCAGGGTTACGGTGACCTTGTCGCTGACCGCGACGCCGCCGGGAACGCCAGGAATCGGCCCGTTGAAGCTGACGCCGAAGTCGTTGCGGTTGATCTCGGCGAGCGCCGAGAAGCCGATGCGGGTGCCGCCGTAGGAGTCCGGCCCGATGCCGTTGAGCTCGACCTCGAACGTGACCGGCTTGGTCACGCCCTTGATCGTGAGGTCGCCGTCGAGCAGGAACGCGTCGCCCCCGACGTTGCGCAGGCCGGTGGAGGTGAAGGTCATCGTCGGGTGCTTGTCCGCCTCGAAGAAGTCCGCGCTGCGGATGTGGCCGTCACGCTGGTCGTTGTTGGTGTTGACCGAGCTCAGGTCGACCGACGCGGTGACCGACGACTTGGCCGGGTCCTCAGCGGTGGTGATCGTGCCCTCGAACGTGTCGAAACGGCCACGGACCTTGCTCACCATCATGTGCCGGACGGTAAACGCGACCTCGGAGTGAACGGGGTCGATCGCCCAGGTACCAGCGACGTAGCCGGGAATGTCCACGGCGGTCGTGCTCATCATGCCTCCAGGAAAGTTACTATGCAGTACGCTGAAGTGCGTTACTTCCTTTAGGTAACCACTGGGTGGTTGAAATGTCAAGCACTATCGGTGCCCACGGTCACCGCGTAGGCTGATTACATGACGGCAACAACCAGCGAAACGGCGCTAAGCGGGCAAAACGCCATGCCGTACGCGTCGGCCTGCCGGGTCCGCACGGTGCTGGACAGGATCGGCGACAAATGGGCGATCTACGTCGTCGACAGGCTCGGCCATGGCCCGCACCGGTTCAGCGAACTGCTCCGCGGCATCGACGGGATCACCGCCCGGATGCTCACCGTCACCCTGCGCGGCCTGGAGCGCGACGGCATCCTGATCCGCACCGTGCACGCCGCGGTGCCGGCGCGGGTGGACTACGAGCTCACCCCGCTTGGCAAGACGCTGCTCGACACGATCGGGCAGCTTGTCGCCTGGGCCGGCGCGCACCTCGGCGACATCGAGGCCGCGCAGGCCAGCTACGACGCCAGGTCCTGCCCGCCTGATTGCGCCGAGGACGAGTGACCGCCCCGGCTACGGCGCGGCACCGGCTACGGCGCGGCACCGGCTACGGCGGAGGCGGATCGCCGGCCAGCCAGGCGGCACCGCGCTTGTAAAGCTCCTCGACTTCCGGGCCGCGCAGCCCCGGCATGTCCGGCTTGACCGGAAACCCCGCCTGCACCTGCAGGTAGGCGAGATGGCGGTAGCCGACAGGGAACTTGCCAAGGAGTTCCGGGTCCAGGCGGACCGCGGCACCGGGCTGCACGGGGTCCAGCCGGTCCTTTTCGTAGATGGGCTGGCGCAGGACGATACGCCACCGTCCGTTCCGCCTCGCGAAGAAGTCATAGAAGCGGCCGATGCACGCGACATCGACTTCCGCCCCGTGTACCTCGCCGCGCTGCATGATCGTCATCCGGGTCTGCGAGATGGCCCGGTCCCCCGCGACCTTCGCCTGGCTCGCCCCGGTGTAGTGCAGGATGTTGACGCCCTTTTCGAAGCCTTCCCTGCTGACCCGGATGAAGTCTTCCTTCGGCCCCTGGAACCAGGTCGCCATCATGTAGCCGTCATCGTGCCACTGCTCGCGGAACCAGTCCCAGTCCGCCGAGTCCCTGGCCAGTACCCAGGACTCGACGACCTCCCTGATCGCGAGCCGGTCAGCTAGCGTTTCGTCTGCCATAGCCCCATTCGTACCATTCCGAGGCACCGATGGCCGACTGTTGGGGGCCACAAGTCACAGTCCGTCTGCTAGCTGCTTCGCACCTGGCCCGGGCGCCACACGGCGCCTAGTGCCAGCGGAAGCGCCAGACGGCGAAGCCGATGCCAACGGCGGCCCAGGCGGCAAGGACCAGCAGGTCATTGACGCTGACCACGTGCGCGGCCGGGGTGTACCCCTGCTGCAGGATCTGGGCGAGCGCGCGGACCGGGAACAGGCCGATCGCGACCGACAGCCAATGCGGCACGCTGAACGTGGGGTCGAAGATCCCCGACATGATCGCTAGCGGCAGGTAGCTGGCGTTCGCGATCGGTGCCGCGGACTCGGCGCTGCGCGCCACCGAGCTGAGCGCCAGGCCCAGCGACCCGAAGCACACCACGCCGAGCAGCAGGCCGCCGGCCAGTTCCGCAAGACCGGCCGGCCGCGGCACCACGCCGAACGCGGCCCAGCCGATCATTCCCGTGCACGCGGTGATCGCCAGCGTGGTAGCCGCCGTGCTGCCAAGCACCCCGGCCAGGTACGCGGTCGCCGACAGCGGCGTGGTCCTGATCCGCTTGAGCACGCCGTCATGGCGCAGCGTGGCGAGCTTGCTGCCCAGGTTGACGTAGGCCGCCACGATCACGCCGAACGCGATGATGGACGGCACGAAGAGCATCTGCGCCTTGATGTGCGTGTCCGGCAGGTAGCCGGTGGCCGTGGTCGAGCCGATGAGCAGGAGCAGGGCCAGCGGCAGGGCGAAGGTGAACAGCGCGTATTCGGCGCTCCGCCAGAAGGATCGCTGCTCGTGCAGCGCCTGCCGGACGGCCAGGCGTAGCGTCCTGGTCACTGGTCCCCTCCGGTGACGAGCCGGAGGTAGGCGTCCTCCAGCGTGGGCGTTTCCGCGGCCAGGTCATCGAGGTCGCCGAGGTCGTTCGCGGCGGCCCAGGCGAGCAGGGCGCGGAGCGCGACCGCGGCGTTCGCGGTGTAGCAGATCGCGGCCTCGCCCCGCAGCGTGATGCCGAGGTCAGGCGGCGGCTCGACCCGGCCGCTGCGCAGCGGTTCCGGCGCGGTGAACGAGATCCTGGTCGGCACGCCGGCCTGGCGCGCGACCTGGCGCACCGGGCCGGAGATCTCCACCCGGCCGGCCTGCAGGATCGCCACCCGGTCGGCGAGCCGCTCGGCCTCATCCAGGTAGTGCGTGGTGAGCACGATCGTCTTGCCGAGCGCTCGAAGGTTCTCGATCGCCGCCCAGCAGCGGCGCCGCGATTCGGGGTCGAAGCCGGTCGTGGGCTCGTCAAGGAACACCAGGTCCGGGTCCCCGGCCAGGGCCAGTGCCAGGTCCAGGCGGCGGCGCTGGCCGCCGGAGAGCTTGCGGACCTGAACGCAGCGGTCCGTGGTCAGCTCCACCACCGCGAGCAGGTCCTCAAGCGGCCGCGGCGCCCGGTAGTAGGAACGCCACATGTCGACAAGTTCGGCTACCCGCGCCTGCCGCGGGAAGCCGCATTCCTGCAACACGATGCCGATTCGCTCGCGCAACCTGGACGGCTGGGCGGCCGGGTCAAGCCCGAGCACCCGCACGCTGCCGCCGGTACGCTGCCGGAAGCCCTCGAGTATCTCGACCGTGGTGGTCTTGCCGGCGCCGTTCGGGCCGAGCAGGCAGAACACCTCGCCGACGCGGACCTCGAAGTCCACACCGCGCAGTACCTGCCGGGCACCGTAGTTCATCATCAGGCCGCGCACCTCGATGGCCAGCGGCCGCGGCTCCGGCCGGGAGACGGCTTGTCCCGCGGCGTCCACGGCCGCTTCGGCTGACCGGGCCACTGTCTCGGTCATGCGCGCCCCGCCCGCGCGAGGTGATCCGGCGACACCAGGGCGTGCAGCAGGGCGTCCACGGCGGTGTCCTCGGCAAGATGGTCCGGGATCGCCGCCCCGTACGGGTCGGAGAACCGGTGCCGGGCGAACCAGGTGAGCGTCTCAAGCACCAGCCGCGCGGTCGCGGCCGAGTCCGGCGTGTCGCGCAGCCTGCCGCTCCTTGCGCGTCTGTCCAGGTACTCGGTCAGCGCGCCAAGGACCGGGCTGCGCAGGCCGGAGTTGAGCAGGTCGGCGAGTTCGGGCAGCTCACGGGCGGAGCGCTCGATCATGTCCGCGGCTTCCCTGGTCTGCGCCTCGAGGCTGAACAGCTCGCGCATGATCGACTCGAGCTCGGCGGCGGGGTGCTCAGGCTCGTCCACGCGCATCGCCTGCGCCAGTGACCCGAACGGCACTTCCTCGGCGACGAACTCGCGGACGTGCTTGATCGTCTCTTCCAGCGACGGGGGCTTGAGCGGGAACACTTCCGCCGCCCCGTCCTGGGAGGCCAGCAGCTCCGCAACCGGCTCAAGGAGCAGGGCGTGCCGTATCGCGAGCACGAACAGGCCCTCCTTGCTGCCGACGTAGCGGTAGAGCGCCGCTTCCGACATGCCGGCCTCGCGGGCCACGTCGCTCATCCGCGCGGTCCGGTAGCCGTCCCTGGTGAACACCCGCACGGCGGCGTCGATGACCTCGGGAAACCGTTCGTGGGCGCTGCGCTTGCCCGCCCTCTGCCTGGTCGTCACGGCGCGAGTATATGAGTGAGTGAGTGGATCACTTACCCGCTTTGCACGAAATTTCCTTTGTTGGGTGGTCTTGATGACGCTCCCGGCTAGCCGAGGGCGCGCTCGACCCGGTCCAACGTCTCGCGCAGGTTGTTGGTGCCGACGAGCTCGAGCGCCTCGTTCAGGGTGACCCAGCGCAGCGGACTGTCCGGGTTCTCCGGGCGGGCCGCGTCGGGACTGCGGGTGGCCATGAAGAACCGCAGGTCGGCGTGCTCGTGCCCGGGTTCGCTACTGCTCGGCGGAACGCGGCACATGGCGGCGTGCCGCACCGCCGCGTCGGGCCAGGGCGCGAGGTCCGCGAGACCGGTCTCCTCCCGTGCCTCGCGCAGCGCGATCTGCAGCGGGTCGCTCTCCCCCGGATCGCCGTGCCCGCCGACCTGCAGCCAGGCTCGCAGGCGCTGGTGCCAGCGCAGCAGCACGCGTTTGCTCTCCGGGTGCACGACCAGCGCGGAGGCGGTGAAATGCAGCGGCAGCGACCGGAGCCACGGATCCTGTTCCGACTCGGCAAGCTTCCGCATCCGGGCGACGTCCCCAGCCTCGGCCTCCCCCACCGCCTCGTATCCGGCGAGCCATCCGTTCTCCATCCGCCCATCCTGTCACGCGGAGATAATTCGGGGCGGAGCAGATCGCCACTGACCTGGCTCTGCGGGTGGCCTGGCCCCGCGGGTGGCCTGGCTTCGCGGACACCCCGTTTCCCGGTGAACCGCCCGATTTGCCCCACAAGTCACATAAAGCTCTTTGGTCACCGGGATACCGTATTTTGCGCCACAACCAAAACGAACCTCAGTTCTAACCGAGAAACCATTCCCTTTTGGTCGTACGCGTGTTCTAATACTTTTCATGAGTGCGATCCGTCCGAAGGCGAGCCGGCCCGTACGGCCACGCGCGGCCACTGCAACCAAGCAGCCGGCCGCGGTCGTCCGGGTGCTGTGGCACGCCCCGCCGGATCGTGCGGGTCACGCCGCCCTCTGCCGAGACTGACGGCCCCTTCCCGAGGCAGCCCCCCGCGGTGACTCGTTCACCGCTCATTTCGCACGGTTAGTAGTTCGTCACTACTCGTCCATGCCGCCTGTTAGGGGTGAAACGCAGTGAACGACTTCGAATATACTGACAATTCAGATAGTCAGCGGCTTGCCATGCTGGAAAACAGGGCCGCAGAACTGGAGCGCCGACTCGGGACGGCCCCTCGCCCCGAGTACCGCGGCCACGCGTTCATCGCGACCGCGACCGGGTCCTCCCAAGCCGGAACGCCGTCAGCCGGAGCGCCATCCGGGGGCGCAGCCTACCGGGAGCCACGCTATGCCGAGCCGCGCTACGCGGAGCCGCGCTACGCCGAGCCGGGCTACGCGAACGGAGACCATGGGGCCAGCGGACACCATGACGCCGTGGCCGGACGTCACGCGCGCGACTACTCCCCACCCGGGCCGCGCGACGCGGACTACGGCGGCGGCGACGTGGGCGACTACCCGGAACCAGGCGCGGACGAGCTGGACGGCGGCCCGGCAGGCACCGCGGGATGGGGCGGCCCGGACGACCGAACCGAGGTCCTGATCAACCAGGGGCGGCGCAACGTCCGCCGATCGAGGCTGGCGCGCTGGCGCGAGCACCGGCGGGCGATCGTGATAGGCGGCGTCGCGTTCGCGGCTGGCATCGCTATCCTGGCGACGGTCCTGTCTGGCAGCAGCGCGTCCTGGCCAGCCAGCGTGGCGACCGTGCAGGCCGAGATCACCACGGCCTGCCAGAACCCGAACGTCGCGGCCGAGCCGACCCAGGTCAACTTCGCTTGCGCGAAGGACACCCAGCAGATCCTTTGGGTCTTCTCCCTGCTGACAAGCGGCGACAACCCCGGCTTCGCGGACGCGGCAACCGGCAGGAAGGGACTCGAGCCGATCGGCCCCACGCAAGGCGGCGACGTCGCGTGGTCGCTCAACTTGCACCATCCATACGACCCGGACAATGCGATCGACAGCCTGCAGGTGGCGGCGCGGGCCATCAACAACATCATCGGTGGTGCGACACTGACCGGCTCCAACGGCGCGCCGACGGTCCAGAACGGCCTGGAGAGCAGCCCGGCGAACTGCCAGCGGTACACCGGATCGTCGGCGCTCGTCACCCGCCAGGGATTCCCCGCGCTCTGCGCGTCCCCGGTCACCAGCCCTCAGGGGCAGGCCGCGCTGGTCAGCGACGTCTTCCAGAAGTGGATGGTCGGCACGCCATCGCAGGTCGCCGCCGAGGCAGGCGTGCTGTTCGTGAACGCTAACAACCCGGGCGACCCGCGAGTCCAGGCAATCCTGAACAGTCTGCCTAATTCCGGACTATAAGCGCCAAAGAGGGGAAGTGGTGTCCGTACATTCCGCCAGGAAGCCATGGTGGCAGCAGGCAACGGCGCTTGTGACCGTGAGTACCGGCGGCATGATTACCGGGTTCACCTTCGCTCCGGGGGCGACCGCCTCGATGACCTCGCCGACAAGCCTCCCAGTTCACCTGCTGGCGCTGGAGAAGACGGCGATGCCTGCCCAGTCGCCGGACAGCACGCTGCGCCCGGCGATCGTCAACGTGGCGAACTACTACCTGCAGCTCGCCAAGACGCGAACCCCGGCCCAGATGGAGGCGCTGATCTGGGACAAGGACAGCCTCGACGGCGCGGACCACGGCGAGTCCTGCGCGGCCTTCGCCAGCCTGACGCTGGAGCTGGCCGCGCAGGCCGTCGGCCAGCAGAGCTGGGTCACCGGGGGCAGCACGTACCCGTGGCCGGTGCACCAGTGGGTGGACGCGCGGGTTGACCCGAACCCCGCGTCGCTCAGCATCACGTCCGTGCTGCAGGATGCCCAGGCGCACGATCGCTGGCACCCGCTCGGGGATGGCTACCAGCCGCAGCCGGGCGACTGGGTGCTGTTCGACGGGCACGTGGAGGTGGTCACCAGTTACTCGGGCGGTGTGCTGCACACGATCGGCGCGGACTCGGCGCCTAACTTGTCGGTCAACGCCCACTCCTACAGCGACCCGCTCTCCGCCCAGGGGGTCGCCGGGTTCGTCGATAACGGAAACCTCGCGTCCGCGGGGTCTGCGGCGGCATCGCCTGCCAGCGCGGCACAGGGGTCACCCCGGGCGCCGGCATCCGCGGAAGCGCAGGGATCCGGCGGGAGCAAAGGGCACGGCCCGGCGCAAGCCCCCGAGGCGGCCGCACACGGCGGGCGGCAGGAACAGGCCGACATACCGGGCGCGTTCGCGCCATCCGTCGCGGCGCCGAAGCCGCAGGCGCCGACCGCACACGCACCTGCCGCACACGCACCGGCGCGCGATCACACGGCCCCCCTGGCCGGATCCACCGCGGACATCCCGGGCGCCATCGCACCGCCCGCCGTGCTCACGGGTACCAATGCCGGTGACGAGTCAGCCGGGCACGACAAGCGGCACTCCCAGCCGCGGTCAGCGCCGGTTCCAGCGACGAGCACACAGCAGGCGTTCATCAACCAAGTGGCGCCCGGTGCCATGGCCGCCCAGCAGCGCTACGGCGTGCCCGCGTCGGTGACGATCGCGCAGGCGATCGACGAGTCGGGGTGGGGGCAGAGCGCGCTCGCCAGCCGCTATCACAACCTGTTCGGCATCAAGGGGACCGGTCCGGCTGGCTCGGTCACGCTGCCAACGCAGGAGTACCTCAATGGCCAGTGGGTGTCGGTCTCCAGCTCGTTCCGCGTGTATCACAACATCGCCGAGAGCATCGCGGACCACGCCCAGCTGCTCGCGACCAGCGGCTACTACACGCATGCCATGGCGGATCGCCTCGATCCTGACGCCTTCGCCAACGACCTGACCGGAATCTACGCGACCGACCCGAACTACGGCGCCAGCCTGATCGCCCTCATGCGGCTGTACAACCTGTACCGCTACGACACGGCCAGCCAGCACGCGGCCGCCGGGCAGGTGGCCACAAGCCCCGCGCGGGAATCCGTGCCACCAGCGGGGGGCCACGCCTCCAGCCCGGCGCGGACGCCGCCACCGGCACTGGCACCATCGCTCGCGCCCGTCCCCGCACCGGCGCCGGCCACCACGTCGGCCCGGGGCGGCGCGAGCATTCCCGGCCTTGCCATGCCCGGCGCCGCAGGCCACCAGGCGCCGCACGCGCAGGCCCCCGGCCAGGACGCCACCCGCTCGCCCGCACCACGGCCCCAGGCGACCCAGTCGCAGGCGCCCCGCGCACGGGCGCCCCGCGCACAGGCTCCCCGCGCACAGGCACAGCCGGGCAAGGCCCCGCGATACCAGGCACAGATCCCGGGAGTAGTCGCGACCGCGTTCTTCGCCACCGCGAAGGGGCCGATCGCCCGGTCGGAGCCGCTCTACCGGGACGTGGCGAACCGCGTCGGGATCAGCTGGAAGATGCTCGCCGCCTGCGACTGGATGCAGTGCCAGGCACAGCCGCGCTATTCACCGGTACATGGCGAAAAACTGGGCACCCTCAATGAAGACGGCACTGTCTACCTGACGAAGTCGGAGGCACTGGCCCAGTGCGCCGCTGACCTGATCGAACTCGCCGGGACGGTTTACGGGATCGACCTGACCGCCCGCCGGGCACTGTCTGTCCGCGCGCTCGCCGACAGTTTCGCCGCGTTCCGCTGGGGCGGACTGCTCGAGCGCCACGGCGTGTCCGCCATGGAGTTCCCCTACTCAGTGGCGGGCCTGACCGCGGACCACCTCAAGATGCACTGGCCCGCCATTGACGAGCGGTATGCGCCAGACAAGCCAGGCGCGAAGTTCCGGATGCCGTTCGGAGCGGTGCCCGTCGTCCTCAGCCTCAACTATCCGGCCACCGTCTGAAGCCATATGTGAAGAGAGCAGGTGCCCCCTCATGGTCCATCTCCTGATCAAGCGGGCCGTACGGCCCGAGCCACGAGATGCGGACGTGACCGCTCCGCTGCCTCCGGCCGCCCCGCCTCCGCGACGCCGACGGCGGCGCGTTCCACGCTGGGTCAAGTGGTCGGCGGTCATCGTCGTCGCGGGCCTGATCTTCCGGCGGGCGGTGGCTTACCTGGTGCTGGCGGCGCTGTCCGCGGCGCTGCACCTGATCGGCGTTAACGTGCACCTGCCGAGCGTCAAGTTCGGCTGGCCGTGGCAGTCGGTCACCTCGGGTACATCCAGCGACGTCATAGTGGGTCCGTGGGTGCTGCAGAAGATCGAGGGGATCTCGCGGCCCGCCCTGGGCACCGAGAACTTCAACTTCCTGTTCACCCACAAGGTCTCCAAGAACATCGGCTTCTGGCCGTGCTGGTACTCAAGCACCTTCTACGCCGTCGGGCACGCGTCCGCGACCGTCGACCTCAACCCCGGGCCGGCCTGGTGGAAGACGTCGACGGGGCATTACCGGCTGCAGGTGCTGCGGCAGCCGGCCAGCGGCGTGCCAGGGCGTGTCGCGGTCAGCATCGCGCTTCCCACCCCGCAGCTGCCGCAGTCCGTGCACGATGTCACCATCGACAACACGCTGTCTTCGCCGGTCGCGACCGACCACAGCTGGACCTACCCCGGGCTTGGCTGCGGGGCGGCCATCAACCCGCAGTTCCCCGAGTCGGTGCTCTACAGCCAGGCACAGAGCATCGCGTTCTACCGGGTCAATCACGTGTCCAGCGTGACCCAGCCGCTGATCGGCGCGGCCGAGACCGAGGCCACGCAGATGGTCAGGGACAACTTCATCCAGCCGACGCTCAACGCCCTCGGCTACACGCTGACCAGCTTCGGCATTCGCTGGATTAATGGGTGATGACCGGCCGCCGATTTACCACCTTAATGTCTGAACTTGAGATTAAGGCATTCCGGGCGCACGGCCTTAGGCGTGTTGTTTCTGGCGCTGGCGTTTCGCAGTTTCTGGTGAGGGGTGACGGGCGTGATCCCGGGGGGCTCGTTCCTTCATCTCGCGCGCCCGGCCAGGGGGTAGGGGTATGAGGTCCGCCCGCTATGGCCGGCTGTTCCATGATCATGGGTTGTTCACCGCGTTATGAACGCGTCGGTTATTTACCTGTCATCGCGTGATCTGGCTGCCAGGATTGTGCTATGGGTGCTGATGATGCGGTGGTGGCGGTGCTGGCGGGGAAGTTCGCGGAGT
>Ga0335075_10006214_pt1 | contig 18441 bp, 17 predicted proteins | sample Lox_Sample_24_FD_206723 | JGI IMG/M metagenome (GOLD analysis project Ga0335075, IMG submission 206723) | Soil microbial communities from Loxahatchee National Wildlife Refuge, Florida, United States - Lox_Sample_2.4 | ecosystem: Environmental > Terrestrial > Soil > Wetlands | place: USA... | reverse complement strand
CCCTGTGCGGCAGCCGCTTCGGCCGCGGCGTCGTGGTCCCGGGAGGGATCGCCGCGTTTCCGCGGAAACGCCCAGCGGAGATCCTGGCCGAGCTCGCCCCGCTGGAGCAGCAGGTCAGCACCGACATGCGAGCGCTGCTCGGCACATCCTCGTTCCTCGACCGGCTGCGCGGCACCGGCCCGCTCACGCCCGCCCGCGCCCGCGAGCACGGGGCGCTCGGCCCGATCGGGAAGGCATCGGGCTACGCGGACGACGCGAGGCTCACCCGCCCCTACGACGGCTACCCGGCATTGCCCTCCGCCGAGCCAGGCACTCACAAAGCAGGCGATGCCCTCGCCAGGCTCAGGGTGCGGGCCGAGGAGATCACGCAGGCTTTCGGTCTCATCCGGCTTGCCCTGTCAGATTTTCCCGAACGTACCCGGCTGACTCCCCGCGTCCCCTGCCACCCCGGGACCGGGAGGGCCACTGGCTGGGCCGAGGCCCCGCAGGGCGAGGTGCTCTACGACGTGACGGTCGAAGACGGCCGGATCTCCCACTGCCAGCCGCGCTCCGCGTCGTTCCACAACCTCGTGCTGATGCACGAGGTCTTCGCCGGTGACATCCTCACCGACTTCCCGTTCATCGAAGCCAGCTTCGGCCTCTCGGCCGCCGGGGCCGCCCTATGAGCATCTGGGCGTTGCGCGGATTGCGCGACGGGGTGGTGACAACGCGGTGGCCACGGCGTGCCGACGAGTACGCCGACGCTTGGCGCGGCCCCGTGACGGTGATCGGGGACGCGGACGCGCAGGACGTCGATGGTCTTTGCCCGACCGGAGCCATCGAGGTAGCCGGTCAGGTACGCGTCGACCAGGGGAAGTGCATTCTCTGCGGGCGGTGCGTCGCGCAGCGGCCTGACCTGTTCGCGTGGTCCGCGGGCGCAACCGGACCGGACGCGGCCGCGCTTACCCGGGAGGCGCTAGTCATCCCCCACATCGCCGAGACCGACGAGGCGGTGGCGGCGGTCCGCGCCGCGCTGGCGGCGCGGACCGCCGCGCTGCGCCGCAGCGTCCACGTCCGGCACGTGGACGCCGGGTCCGACGGCAGCGAGGAGTGGGAGATCCAGGCATTGCCCGGCCCCGTCTACGACGTCCACCGGCTGGGGGTCTTCTTCACCGCCAGCCCCCGGCACGCCGACGTGCTGCTGGTGACCGGCGCCGGGTCGCCCGGCATGGCCGGGCCGCTGCGCACCACCTACGACGGGATGCCAGACCCCAGGGTCGTGATCGCGGTCGGCACGGACGCGATCAGCGGCGGCCTGCTAGGAGACCGCCTCACCGGGGTGGCAGGCGCGGTTCCGGTGGATGTGTTCGTGCCGGGGAGTCCGCCGAGCCCGTTCGGAATACTGAATGCCTTGCTGATCGCGACGGGAAAGCTCCGATGACCGCGGCGGTGGCGCGATGAGCGGGCTGTTCGCGGCCGGGCTGATCCTGCTGGCCGTGGCGGGGGCGAGCGGGCTGGTCGTCACGGCGCCAGGGTGGCCGCGCGGCGTGCCGTACGCGGCAGGCGCGGCCGGCGCCGCCTGCCTGGCGGTGGCGGGCGGGTTCGCGCTGGCGGGTCGCATGGTCGTGTTGAACGTAGCGGGGTGGCTTGGCGACCCCCTCCCCGGCCAGCAGGCGCTTGGCCTAGCGGCCGACCGGCTGTCCGGCCTGTTTCTCGTCATGGCGCTCGGTGCCGCGGTGCCCGTGTCGGTCGCGTTCGCGAACTGGGCCGCCCGGCCGGCCAATAGTGCAGTGCTTGCCCAACCAACCAGCCCCGACCGGCCTCCCGTGCGGATGCTGGCCTGCGGGTACGCGCTCGCGCTCGGGTCGGTCGCGGTGATCGTGACGGCCGCCGACGCGTTCACCGCCCTGTTCGGCTGGGAGTCGCTAACGGTCGCGTTCTACCTGATGGCGGGGGCCTCGCGGCGCGATCCCGATCGGGCGGGGGCGGCGCGGATCACGGTGGCGTTCGGGAAGGTGAGCGGGGCGGCGCTGCTCATCGGGCTGCTGTTGCTCGCGGCGAAGTCGCATTCGATCGCGCTGGCCTCGTTCGTACATGCGCCGGCGGGCGCGGCGCGGACCACCGCCCTGGTGCTGCTGCTCGCCGGGTTCGCGGTCAAGGCCGGGCTGGTGCCGTTCCAGGTGTGGATGCCGCGCGGGTACGCGGCCGCGCCGGGCCCGGCCCGGGCGGTCATGGCCGGGGTGTGCGTCAACGTCGCCTTCTACGGAATGTGGCGGACGCTCGCGCTGCTCGGGCGGCCGCCTGGCTGGCTGGCCGGGATCCTGCTGCTGCTCGGCGGGCTCACCGCCCTGCTCGGTATCGCGCACGCCGCCGTGAGCAGCCGCCTGTCACGGGTGATCGCCTACTCGAGCGTGGAGAACACCGGGCTGATCGTCACCGGGTTCGGCGTCGCGCTGACCGGCGCGGCCGTGGGAGACCAGCGGCTGACCGCCGTCGGGCTGCTGGCCGCCACGCTGCAGATGGTGGCGCACACGGCGGCGAAATCGCTGCTGTTCAGCTCGGCCGCGGGCCTGGAGGCGGCGGCCGGCGGCGATGATCTCGAGGTGCTGCGCGGGATGGGGCGGAGCACACCGTGGAGCGGGTTCGGCCTCGCGGTCGGGGCCGTGACGCTGGCCGGGCTGCCGCCGACGGCGGGGTTCGTGTCGGAGTGGTTCCTGCTCGAGTCGCTCATGCAGCAGTTCCGGGTGGCGTCGCTCGGCGGGCGGCTCACGCTGGCGCTAGCGGGGGCCGCGGTGGCGCTGACCGTCGGGTTCGCCGGGGTGACGTTCGTCCGCCTCGTCGGGATGACCGTGCTCGGGCCAGCGCTTAGTGGTCTTCGCCAGGGAGATTATGGCTGGCCGGGGCGGCTGGCGATCGCGCTGCTCGCGGTGTGCCCGGTGGCGCTGGCGGCGGTGACGCCGCTGGAGATCCGGGTGATCGCCGCCGGGCTGTCCCCGGCCGTGCCGGCCGCGGTGACGATGGGGGCGCTGAAGTCACCGTGGGTGCTTCAGCCGGTGTTCGCCGGGTTCTCGATCCTGTCCCCGTCCTGGCTGTGGGTAGAGCTTCCGGTCATGCTGGCGCTCGTGGTGTTGCTGGCGCTCGCCCTGTCCGGGCGGCGGCTGGTGCGGGTGCGGCGGGTTCCGGCGTGGCGTTCGGCGACGATGGGCGTGGCGGGCGCGGATTCCTACACGCCGTTCGGCTACGCCAACCCGGCCCGGCGGGTGCTGGCGAGCGTGCTGCACACTCGCACCGAGGTGGCGGCGGCCGGGGCGTGCGAGCCCGCCGATTCCGGGGGTGACCCGGTGCCGCACCTGCGGTACGCCTCGGATGTCGTCGAGGTCGTCGAGACCTGGCTGTACCGGCCGGGCATGCGAGGTTTCGCCGTCGTGGTCGCGCTGGCGAAACGCCTCCAGTCCGGCCGGCTGGACGCCTACCTGCTGTACATGCTCATCGCGCTGGTGGCCGTGATCGCGGTGGTCACGGCGCTGGCCTGACGGCGGTCAGGAGACCGCCGCCGGTCGGCGGATCAGCAGGATGCTGACCGTCACTACCCAGATCAGCGGGGCCAGCGCGGTGAACCAGATGAACGCGAACAGCGTGATCACGGCCATGATCATGCTGAAGATCACCATCCCCCGCCCGAACGTCCCGGCGCGCCTCGCCTGCACCGCGAGGATCGCGATGGCAAGCGCGAGCGGGATCATGCCGGCCACCAGGATCAGCGGCCCGGCCGTCTGGTTCAGAACGCGCAGGACGTCCGGACTCGGCTCGGGCATCGAGCCGAAGATCATCCCGCCGGGCACCACGGCGCCCAGCGCGAATCCGACCCCGATGCCGACCGCGGACAAGGTGCCGAGCAAGGGCACCAGGAGGCTGGACAGGCCGTTCCGGCCGGCCGCGACCAGCCGCGTCCAGGCGATCGCGACGAAGCACAGCAGTGCGACCGCCGCGATGACCCCCAGGAAGCCGCTGAGAACCCCGGTAACCTGATGCGCCGAGCTCGCGTAGTAGCTAGTCCACTTCGCGTTGGAGTCGTTGGCGTTCGGCGAGTTGTCCAAGAACGCGCTCGCCACCACCAGGACCACGAAGCCGATTCCGGCGACCGGTCCCCAGCCGGCCCAGGCCCCGCTGACGGCGCTGTCCTGGCCCCCGGCCGCCCGCACGTCGCTGGCTGATGTGCTGACCATCGATTGTCCCTCCCCGATTTGTAAGGCGTGCCGCCATCGTCGGCCGGCGCCCGGGGAGCGGACATCACGGGTCATACCACAGTCATTCGCGGTCCGGCCCGTAGCGGCTAGGCCGGGAGCGGCTCGCCGGTCTCGAGCAGGGTCTTGAGGCTGGCTATCACGGCTGGCCAGCCGACGCTGACCATCTCCGCGACCGTGCTGTCCGGACCAAAGCCGTCGTGGACGACGGTGAGCTTGACGACTCCTTCGCCGGCGGGCTCGATCTGGAAAGTCACCGTGGACCGCGGCTCGCTGGCGATCTTGGCGAGGAAATCGGCGTCCCAGCCGAACCGCTCGGCTAGCTCCGGCGTGAGGGTGTGCCAGGTGTAAGACAGCCGCCGGAACGGGTCGGACTCGATCACGACCTGCTCCGGGTCACTGATCAGGACGCCGTGGTTGTCCCAGGTCATCGGGGAGCCCTTCGCCCAGTCCGTGATGAAGGACGTCTCCCAGTAGCGCTTCGTGAAGGCCGGTTCGGTCAGGGCTTGCCAGAGCCGCTCTGGCGTGGTGCTGATGTAGGTCGCGTAAACGAACCGGGGCTTGTCCATCGGGCTTTCCTCCAGGGCTGTTTTGAGGTCCGCGAGCGCGCGGACCCGCGCGCGGTCGTACTGGCTGATCCACCGGTCGGCGATGGCGTTGATGGGCTCGGCGTTGAGGTAGTGCAGCTTCTCCCGGCCGCGCCGCACGGTCGTGACCAGGTTGGCCTCTTCCAGCAGGGCCAGGTGCTTGCTCACCGACTGCCTGGCCATGTCCAGCCCCGCGCACAGTTCGCGCAGGGTCTGCCCGTTCCGCTCGTTCAGGCTGTCAAGCAGCCGTCGTCGGCTCGGGTCGGCCAGCGCCCGGAACACCTCATCCATCTCAGCTCGTCCCGCCGTCAATAAAATGCAGCCGTTTAGCTGCCTTTTACGATAGGCAGCCAGACGGCTGCATGTCAACATGATTCACTCCGTGATGCCGGCTAGCTGGGTTCAGCCCAGGCCCGTGAACATTTCCGCGTAGTAGCGGGCCGCGATGTCGGAGGACAGGAGTCGCTCGAGGCGAGCGCGCATGATCCGTTCCCTGAAGGACCCGCCGCCACCGACCGGGGACCCCGACGCGCCGTGCACCATGTCGGCCAGCCAGTTGGAGTACTCCTGGTACCGCCATGTGCGCGCCAGGCAGGCGTCCGAATAGCCGCGCAGCGCGGAGTCGTCGCCAGTGGCGCTGTAGTCCCGGACGGCGGCGGCGAACATCTCCGCGTCGAACAGGGCCAGGTTCATTCCCTTGGCGCCCATCGGGGGAATGATGTGCGCGGAGTCGCCGAGCAGGTAGAGGCGGCCGTAGCTCATCGGCTCGCGGATCGAACTCCGCAACGGGAAGACCTCGGTGCCGGTGATCGGCCCGGTCGCCAGGTCCGGCTGGTGCAGGCGGGACTTGAGCTCGGCCCAGATCCGGTCGTGCGGCCAGTCCGCGACCGTGTCCCCCCGGGGGCAGTGCAAGTAGAAGCGGCTGGCCTGGGGGCCCCGCGCGAACTGGGCCGCGAACCCGCGCTCGCCCGTCGTCATCAGGGCGTGCCGCGGGGCGGGGGTGTCCGCGAGGACGGTCAGCCACCAGATGCCGTAGTCATAGGTGTGGACGGTGAGCGCGTCCGCCGGGACGCTCGCCGCGCTGACGCCGTGGTCGCCGTCGCAGCCTGCCACGAAGTCGCATTCGATCTCGTGCGCCCGCCCGTCGCGGTCGGTGCAGGTGACGACGGGCCTGCTGGTGCCGAGCCCCCGCAGCGCCACGTCCGGCACCTCGAACCGCAGGTCACCGCCGTCGGCGAGGAGCGCGGCGATCAGGCCGCGGACCAGGGCCTGCTGCGGGATCACCGTGCTCGCGGTCTCCACGCCCGGCAGGTCCTCGGCCAGCAGCCTGCTGCGGCCGTCGACCCGGATCTCGAGCACGTTGTTGGCCGGGAAGCCGTGCAGCACGTCGCCGAGCCCCCATTGCCCGAACATGCGTACCGCGCGATGCTCGACAACCCCGGCGCGCTGGCGCTGCTCGACGTGCGAGCGAGTCTGCCGCTCCAGGATGATGCTGTCGATGCCGCAGGATCGCAGCAGCGCCGCGGCGGTCAGCCCGGACACCCCGCCCCCCACGATCGCGACGGTCGTGGACTCGCGCAGCGGCTCCGTCATGGTGTGGAATCGTAGCCGCTCGCTGAGAGCGCGGGCCGAGCGTCAGCCCTTCAGGAGCTGGCGGACTGCGGAGTGTCGTATTCGTCGTGGCGGCGCCACCAGAAGCCGTTCTCGTTGCGGCCGAGCGGCGCGCGGTCGAGCCACTGGTACATGCCCCACAGGATGTCCAGCCCGCGCGCGTACGCCGAGTAGGTGTGGTAGACGGTGCCGTCCTGCAGGGCGAACGCGCTCACGCCGGGTCCTTCACTCCGGTAGGTCTGCCAATCCGTGCCGACGATCGACTGGCTGAAGGCGTCGAGGGAGCCCTCCTGGTCAGCCGCTGGCCGCAGGTCCTGATCGCCGAAGTTGTAGGCGACCGTGCCCGCTTCCCACTCCTCCTTGGTGGACGCCACCCCGAAGTCGAAGTTGAAGTCGCTGCCGTAGGAGGATGCCCACGGGAAGCTCCAGCCCATCCGCTGCTTGTACGCCTGCAGCTTGGCGAGCGGGGCCCGCGACACCGCGTACAGCGTGACGTCGTGGTCGGCGAGGTGGACAGCGGACCCGTTGAAGCCGTCGGCGATCGCCGAGCAGGACGGGCATCCGGCGGTGTAGTCGGGCCCGAACATGAAGTGGTAGACGATCAGCTGCGAGCGGCCCTGGAACAGGCCGGCGAGCGATGTCGTTCCTTCGCCGGTCTCGAACCGGTAGTCCTTGTCGACCCGGACCCAGGGCAGCTCCTGCCGCCGCCTGGATACCTCGTCGCCGCGCTTTGTCAGCTCCTTCTCCGCCTCGAGCAGCTCTAGGCGGGCGGCGAGCCATTCCTCGCGGGTCCCTGTCTTGTGACTGGTCATTGCCTGTCTCCTTCTTTCTTGTTTCGTGTCGTTACATCGGTGGCGGGGTAAGCCCCGGAATCAGCGAGGGCGCGTAGACGATCACGAGTCCGAGCCCGACGATCGCCAGCGCCACGGGAACGTCGATCGCGGCCCTCGCGGGCAGCAGCTTCTGGGCGCAGCAGAGGACGGCGACCACCGCCATCCAGGGCAGGCTCATCACGTCGAGCGCCACCAGCATCGCCATCAGCCCAATGCCCGAGCCCAGACAGCACAGCCCGTATCCAAGGCCGGAACCGGCGTCCTCACGGCAGCGCCTGCGGAAGTCCTGCTTGACCGGCGTGAGCTCGTACACGCCTGCTGCGATCACGACCGCGCCCGCGGCCAGCGACCCATGCGGCCGGTCCAGCACGTACGCCACGACGCCCGCGAGCGCCCAGATGGCCAGGTACAATCCGGTGAACGGCAGCGCGGCCCGCACCGTGCCGGTCAGCCGGGCGCGCCTGGCGACCGCTGGAGCCGCGCCCGGCAGCATCATCGCCGCCATCATCGTCACCCACGCCGCGGCGAAGAACCCGAACGATCCAGGCCGGGTCGCGACGCCCATATCCATGCCGTCCATCAGCCAGGCCGTTACTGCCCAGCAGGCGGCCGCGAGCCCGAGGGTCGCCGTCAGCGCGATCGGCGGAGCCGTCGTACGCCGGGATTCCACGCTCACCATCACTGCTCCTCCGATCCGCGAGCCTGCCGGTCAAGGTGTTCTTTCAGGGCGTCAAGCTGGCCGTCCCAGTCGCGCGCCAGCGCGGCCAGGAACTGCTGCGCCACCCGCATCGGCGCGGAGCGCAGCCGGTACCGCACGCGACGCCGCTCCCCCGGTTCGGCCGTCACCAGGCCGGCCTCGGCCAGCAGCACCAGGTGCTTGGCGATCGCCTGACGAGTGATCGGCAGCCGGGCGGCCAAGTCCGTGGCGGTGGCCGGCCCTTCCGAGGCCAGCGCGGCCAGGATGGCGCGCCGGCTCGGGTCGGCCAGGGCGGCGAAGACTTGCTCGGCGATCGCCTCGACGTCAGGCGGCGGCATTGAGGTAGTCGACGAGCTCGCCCAGCTCACTCGCCCACCCCTGGGCGTTGGCGTCGTAGGCCGCCCGGTAGGCGTCGCCGGGAAGCTGCGCGAAGCCGGACTCGACCACGGTCAGCCGCGTGCCGGCGCCGGCCGGCTGCAGCGTGAACTCCACGTAGGTGCGGCGCAGGTCGTCCTCCGGCAGCCCGTAGACCTGCCAGGTGTAGCCGAACACCGTCGGCTCTTCCACCCGTTCCACCCGCATGTGGACGGTGGAGCCGTTGTCGAACCGCATCCGGGCCGAGCCGCCGGGTCGCAGGTCGATGCTTGCCTCCGTGCCGAACCAGGCGTTCAGTCCCTCGGCCGTGGTGAGCGCGGCCCAGACCTTGGCCGGCGGCTGCGCGATCTCGACCGTTCGCTCGATGCGATCAGGAAACCCCACGATTGCCTCCCTCGCTTTGCAACTATCTGGTTGCGATAGTATGGCAACCAATCGGTTGCGTCAACTAGGCGCCGGTGTCAACTGAACGGCGATGTCAGCGGCCGAGGATGGCCAGGTCGGCTTCGGCGATGCGGCCGGGGTTGTCGATGAGGTCGATCGCGACAATCTTTGAGCCGGTGATCGTGAACGCCATCAGCGTGACCGGCCGCCCTTCCGCGGCGTTGACGGCACCGACGGCTCCGTTGACCAGCGCGGGCAGGGTGACCTGGGCGAATCGCGCGAAGCTGAGCGCTCGTCCGGCCACCGCCGCCGCGCCGCGGACCGCTTCCGCGCCGTTCGAGAGCACCACGACGTCGGGATCGAGTGCCTCGAGCAGCGGGTCGAAGTCGCCGTTGCGGGCGGCCGTGAGGAAGGCGTCGACGATCGCTCGCTGGCGCGTCAGATCGGCGTCGAGGACCGGGGCCGCGCCCTGGACCCGCCGCCGCGCGCGGCTGGCCAGCTGCCGGGCCGCGGCGGGCGAGCGCCCGACGACGGGCGCGATGTCGTCGAACGGCACGGCGAACATGTCGTGCAGGACAAACGCGAGTCGTTCGGCCGGCGCCAGCGTGTGCAGGATCACCAGGAGCGCCGGGCCGATGGAGTCGGCAAGCAGCGCTTCGCCTTCGGGGTCGATGCCGTCGGCGTCGGTCACAGCTGACTCCGGAAGGTACATCCCCGCTGGCTGTTCCCGGCGCGACTGCAGCATGTTCAGGCACACCCGGGCGACGGCCGTCGTCAGCCACCCGCCGAGATTCTCGATGCTGCCGGGGTCGGAGCGGCTCAGACGCAGCCACGCTTCCTGAACAGCGTCGTCGGCCTCGCTGGCCGAGCCGAGCGTTCGGTAGGCGACCGCCCGCAGCCGGCTCCGGTGGGCCTCGAACCGTTCCGCGAGCTTGTCATCGTCGTCCATCGGTCACATTCCCTCGTCGTCGCCGGACATAGAGATGACCGGCGAGACCCCGCCGATGTGACGAAGGAGACCGGCTTGACACCGATCCTGGAGGCATATGGCCTCGTGAAACGCTATGGCAAGACCCACGCGCTGGCCGGGCTGGACCTCGTGGTCCATCCGGGCCGGGTGGTCGCGCTGCTGGGGCCGAACGGGGCAGGGAAGACCACGTTCGTGCGGACGGTGGCCACCCTGCTGCGCCCGGACGCCGGGACGCTGCACGTCGACGGCATCGACGCCCTGCGCAAGCCTGGCAAGGTGCGGCAGGTGATCGGCCTGGCGGGTCAGTTCGCGGCCGTGGAGGAGGCGATGACCGGCCGGGAGAACCTGGAGATGGTCGGACGTCTTTTCGGCCTCAGCAGGAAGGATGCCAAGGCAGCAGCGGTCAGGGTTCTCGACCAGATGCAGCTCACCGATGACGCCGACCGGCTGGTGCGCACCTATTCCGGGGGCATGCGCCGCCGGATCGACCTGGGCATCAGCCTGGTCGGAACCCCGCGGCTGCTGCTGCTCGACGAGCCCACGACCGGCCTGGATCCGGGCAGCCGCCTCCAGCTGTGGGACGCGATCCGGGACCTGGTCGTCACCGGCACGGACATCCTGCTGACCACCCAGTACCTGGATGAAGCCGACCGGCTCGCCTCGGACATCGTCATCATCGACCACGGCACGGTGATCGCCGCCGGCACGCCCGCTGAGCTGAAGTCCCGCGCCGGGGACGACATGATCGAGGTGCACGTCCGCGCCGCCGGCGACCTCCCCGCGGTCTCCGGCGTGCTGGCCACCGTTGGTCACGATCCGCAGGCTGACGTTCCCGCTCGTCGTGCCTCCGTGGCGGTCGACGACGGCAGCAGCCGCCTGATGGACGCGCTGCGGCGCCTGGACCAGCAGCGGATCACGGTCGAGGACATCTCGCTGCGCCGGCCCACGCTCGACGAGGTCTTCCTCTCGCTCACCGACAGGCAGGAGGCATCATCATGACCGGCACGTCCGTGATCGCACCATCTCCGGCGGTGCCCCGGGCCGCGGTCAACACCGGGGCGCGGTTGTGGACCAGTTCCCTGCTCGTGGCGGGGCGGACGGTGCGCAAGTTCGCCCGCACTCCGCAGCTCATCGTCTTCACCACGATCCAGAGCGCGCTGTTCCTGCTCATGTTCCGCTTCGCGTTCGGCGGGGCCATCGGCACCGGAGGTTCCCTGTCGTACGTCGATTTCCTCGTGCCCGGGTTCATCGCCAGCAGCATCTTGTGGTCGGGGATGGGAGCGGCGACCGGGATGGCCGAGGACGTCGAGCACGGCTTCGTCGACCGGCTCAGGTCCCTGCCCATTCCCCGCGCGGCCGTGCTGATCGGGCGCAGCCTCGCCGACGCCGCCCTGCTGGTCTGGGCACTCGCGGTCGCCGCGATCCTCGGATTCGCCGTCGGGTTCCGGCTGACCGGCACCGTTCCCGGAGCCCTGGCCGCGTTCGGGTTGTGCGTCCTTTTCGGCTTCGCCTTCGAATGGGTCTTCATCGTGATCGGCCTGCTAGGCGGCACCGCGCGAGCCGCCCAGTCGCTGGGCCTGCTGGTCACCCCGCTGGTGTTCCTCTCCAGCGCCTACGTACCAGTCGCGAGCATGCCGGGCGGGGTGCGGCAGTTCAGTGAGATCCAGCCGCTGACCCCGATGGTCGACGCGGTGCGCGGCCTCGCCGCGGGGGCTCGCGGGCAGGCCCTGCTCCAGCACAGCACCAGCTATTACATCGGCCTGTCGCTAGCCTGGGCGGCGGCGATCTTCGTGGTGTTCGGACTCCTGGCCGTCCTGCGCTTCGCCCGGCGCTGAGCGCGCCCGCTTTCAGCCGAGCAAGATTCAGCACCGTTCCCTGGCGTCGTCGCGATGGTAGGCCTTGTTCGCGATGCGCCATTGTCCATCAGCGCGGACCAGCAGGAAGACGTCTGTGAAGACGTCTGCTCCGTGCCAGAGCGTCATCGATGCCGTCGCGACCGACCCGTGGACGTCCACGGCATCGATGCGACGGGAGCGGGTCGGCTCGTCTGGTGCTGGCCGCCCGTGGAACAGCGCGCAGTAATCGTCGAGGCGCCACGACACGAAAGTCCCGTTCCGCATCCCCTCGATGTGGGCCGTGGGCAGGAAGGCCTCCCGGAAATAGGCCGGGTCGCCAGTGGCGTGCCCCCGGATGTAGGCGCGCAGGGGCGTGAGCACGTCATCGCTGACTGCCGGAGCCGTGATCGCATGTGCTGAGGTCATGTGGTCCACGATGAGCCATTGACAGGATTGCGACAAGCGCATGTCATGCATCGCAGTCATGCGAAACGCGCATACTTTAGTCATGTCGCCGAACGCGTGGCGGACCTTCGTGACCGTGTGCCGCCTCGGGTCGCTGTCCGCAGCCGCAGCCGAACTCGGTTACACGCAGTCCGCCGTGTCACGGCAGATAGCCGGACTGGAGCGCCAAGTCGGCGCGCCGCTCGTAGAGCGGCACTCTCGGGGCGTCCGGCCCACGGCCGCCGGCGAGGCGTTCCGCCACCACGTCCAAGCGGCACTCAGTGAGGCGGAACGCGCGATCCGCGCTGCCCGGGACGCCCGCGACGGATCTCCGGCCCGACCGCTGAACGTTGGCGCGACGCCTTCCCTGGCCGCCGGCGTGGTGCCTGCCGCCATGCGCCGCATGCTCGACGAGACCGGAGTCCTCCCCTGGAACCTGGTGCCCGGACTCACCAGGGAACTGTACGAGCGGATGGCTAACGGAGAGATCGACCTAGCGACCGTGACGGACGCGCCGCCCGGCCTGCCCAACGACCCGCACCTTGAGCGCCACTTCCTGGGAACCGACGAGATGATCGTCGCGCTCCCGGCTAACCATCGCCTTGCCGGGAGCGGGCCGACGGGGATCGAGGCGCTGGCCGACGACACCTGGGCCGAGGACAACGAGGGCTCGGCAGCGCTACTGCGCCAGCATGCCGCCCTCGCCGGTGCCTTCGCACGCATTGATCTCCGCGCCGCCGACCTGCCCGGGAAAATCGCGCTAGTCGCGACCGGCCACGCCATCGCGCTCATACCCGGAGTGCTCGCCGACACGCTGCGAGCAGACGTGGTCACCCTTGCCCTCGTTAACCCGCCGACGCGCGGCATCTACGCGGTACTTCCGCGCCATAACCAGCACCCATCAGCACCACAGCTGCTTCATCAGCTCATGATGCACTTCCAGTTAGGCCCCGCGTTAAGTGGAATTCGGTGTTATTTCGCAAGTTACTGATAAGTAAGGAGGAAACCACTACAGTCGTGGCCATGCGGGACAGTGAGCTTGCCGCGTCCATCGTTGACGGTGATCCCGACGCTCTCGCAGAGGCATACAGCAAGTACGCTGATCTGCTTTGGTCATACTGCCGGTCGCTGGTCAGCGATGCTGACCATGCTGCCGAGGCGGTGACGGACACCTTCGTTATCGCGGCCTCGCGGCTGGACGTGCTGCCTGCACCCGGGCGTTTCCGGGCCTGGCTCTACGCTGTCGCCCGCAGCGAGTGCCTGCGGCGCCTGAGGTCGTCGCGGATCAAGACGGCCGTTGACGAGGGCCCGCGACTCCGGCGGGCCGCCACAGTCCTGTCCACTGGCGAGCAGCGGCAGCTCCGCTCGCTGCTGAGCGTCGCGTTCGGCGGCCTTGAGCGCGCCGAACGGGACGTCATGCAGATGGTGTGGCATGGCCTGGACGTCGCCGAGGTGGCCGCCGTGCTCGGAATCTCCCGGACCGACTCGTACGCGCTGTTCGCGCGGGCACGCGATCAGCTCGAGGTGTCCGTCGGCGTGCTGCTCATGGGCTGGTCCGGACGAGTCGACTGCGGCGAGTTCGAGGCGATGCTCTCCGGGCACGACAGGCGGCTCACCACCGACCTGCGCGCGCGCCTGTGCCGGCACGTCGACAAGTGCGCGGTCTGCGCCGAGCGGTACCGGCAGGTGATGCGCCCGTCACTGCTGCTCGGCCTGTCTGCCGGAGCGCTGCTGAGTGAGGCCGCCGGCGCGCGGGCCACGGCGAGCCGGGCACCCAGGGGCCTGTGGGAAGAGGTCTACCGGATGACCTCCGACCGGAATCAGGATGCTGCCTGGCACCGGCTCTTCGGCGGTCGCCGCGTGTCATTCGGCGCCGACGGCTTCCCCCGCCAGGTACCGGCCGACGGGACGAATCGCGGGCCGCGTGTCGCCTTCGCGGCCGTCGGCACGATGGCTGTCGCGGCCACAGCGACCGGCGTGGCCGCGCACGCGCACTCCACGCAGTCGCCGTCGACCGCCGCGGTGTCGCCGGACCTCGCCACGGTGGGTCAGGCGCCTAGTACCAGTGACGCGACCTCGGCGGGCAACGGCACGCACCGCGCCGGGGCTCCCGGCAAGAGCGCCGCACCGCAACCGGGCCTGCTGGCGCCTTCGGCGTCGCCGTCCTCAATGCCCACGTCGGGCACCTCGGCCGTCAGAGTTTCCCACGCAAGCGCCTCGCCGGCCAGCAGGACAGCAACCGCGTCGCCCTCGGGTGGTTCGTCCTCTTCCCCGTCGGGCGCGACCACGGGGACGCTGAGCGTGTCGACGACCAACATCCCCCTTGCCGTGGGGGGCAGCGGCTCGTTCACGCTGACCGCGAACGGCGGCCCGGTCACCTGGTCTATCTCGGCAGCGTCCCAGCTGCTCGCCGACGTCAGCCTCTCGCAGTCGTCAGGCACCCTCGAGGCCGGCCAGAGCGTCACGATCACGGTCACGGTGACCGGGCTCGCGGCCATCGACGAGCCGCTTACGATCAGCCCCGGCGGCCAGACGGTCACCGTCGACATCGCCCTCCTGTAGCACGGCCGCCCGTCAGCCCGGACTTTTGCGTCCCACGAGATGGAAGACGCGACTGAGCTGGCGGTAGGGGTCTCGCCGGCTGGCTTCGAGCTCGACCGCGGCCGTCGCCGCCACCTGCTTCGCGTCGGTGGGGTCTAGCTCGGCTCCGCTGAACTCGAGCCAGTCGACAAACAGCCACACCCCGTACCAGCGAAGCGTTTCCACGCCGCGGCTCCGGATGAGCTCGCTGAGTTCCTCCACCGTGTCGGCCCGGCCCTGCACCCCCAGCACCCCGATCTCGGTCCTGGCATCGAACGACGCCAGGGCATCGTCCCACCGCCGTTCCAGGGCCGGGCGCACCGCGCCCGCCTTGGCGTTGCCTGTCATGATCGACACGACGCCGCCGGCAGCGGCACACCGGCACAGCTGGGCGACCAACGGCTCGGGCTGCTCGAGGTAGCCGAGCACCCCGTGGCACAGCACGCCGGCGAAGCGCCGGCCGTCCACCGCCTCGTCGGCGTTCTCGCCGTCCGCCTCCACGAGCGTCACCCGGCGCTGAGCCGCACCCGGCAGCCGCGCCAGGCGCTCTCGGGCTTTGCCCAGCATCGCCGGTGACGAGTCGAGCAACGTCACGTCGTATCCGGCCTGAGCCAGCGGAAACGACTGGTGGCCCGCACCGCCGCCGACATCGAGCACCGGCGCCGGGGGTGGCGGCAGATGCTCAAGCAGGTGCTGATGCATCACGTAGGTGCGCACGTACCCTTTCACCGACGCGTACGCTTCGTCGGCGAACAGGTCAGCCAGACTGGCCCAGGCGTCATCGCTCACCACGCCAAGGTACTCGTGTCAGCCTGGCTGCCACCCGTCCTCGTGCGGCCGGGCCGCGACGGGGGACCCGGGCCCGTAGGGCTCCCGCGTGAAGATGAACGTCCCCAGGTCCAGGTAGGCGGCGACACCGCCGGCGGCGGGGACCAGCCGGAGCGTCTCGCCGGTGTAGTAGCCGTCAAGCCCGATCCAGGTTCCGTCGCCAGAAGCGCGGAACCGGGACCGGCGGCCTCGCCCGGAGGCCGGCGTCAGCTCCAGCATCTCGGGAGACAGCACCCGCAGCACGGTCGCACGCGGCCCCCAGTACCACAGGCCGGTGAGCGCGAGGAGTTCCGGGCCGATGCCGGCCTGCGGCTTCCATCGCTCGGGCAGGCGCGGCTCGTTCTCCGCGACGATTTCGATGAGGTCGGCGGCGACTTCGCCGACCGCCAGCCCCGCGGTGGTGTTGGCGAGGGCCACCGCCCCGAGCCCGTCGTCCGGGGAGACCCACAAGGTGGCCAGGAACCCGGGCATTGATCCGGTATGTCCGAACAGAGTCCGGTCCTCGCGCTCCAGGATCTGGATTCCGAAGCCGTATCCATCCGTGTTCCCGGCCGGCGGCGCGGCCTGCACCCGCATCTCCTCCAGGGTCGCGGCGGGGAGCACCCGGTCGTCACCGTCGAGCAGAAACGCGGCGAACCGGCACAGGTCATCGGCCGTCGACCACAGGTCCGCGGCTGGCGCCATGTACCCGGTGTGCTCCACGGGCTCGGGCTGCATCACGTCGGCCCACGGATGGACGGCGAAGCCACCCGCGTGGGGCGCCTGCGCCCGCAGCGTGGTCCGTGTCATACCGAGCGGCGAGAGGATCTCGCGGCGCACCGCCTCGTCCCAGCGGTGGCCGCGCAGTTGCCCGGCGAGCGCGCCGAGCAGCGCGAACCCGGGGTTGGAGTAGTGGAACTGACGTCCTGCGGGCAGCGGCTGCGGGCGGTCACCGAAGATGTCGCCCAGCGACGGTCGCAATTCCCCCGGGGTCCGCTCCCACCAGGGCCCGCGGGACTCGGCGGCCAGCCCCGCCGTGTGCGACAGCAGTTGCGCGATCGTCGCCTGTCCGGCCTCGCCGGCATCCAGGTACTTGCCCACCGGGTCGGCGAGGTTGAGCAGCCCCTCAGCGCGCAGCCGCATGATCAGCACCGCGACGAATGTCTTGGTCAGCGAACCGATGCGGTACTGGACGTCTCCGTCCGGCTCGTGGTCTTCCATCATGCTCCGCGAGCCGCACCACACCCGGCCGCCGTCCCGCACGACCGCACCGACCAGCGACGGCGTCCGGCCCTCGGCCTGCCCCACGGCGACCCGGCGCAGCAGAGCCCGCCGCGTAGCCGGCAACAACTCCCTAGACTCGTCTGCAGCCACTATTTACGCCAGCGCCAGGATTACGGCCTCGCCGGTCGTGGACTCGCCCTTGCTCCGCTTCTCGATCAGCGTGACGGTGGCGGTGACTGTCCGCAAGATGCCGGAGGCGTCAGCCCCTGGCGATGTGGCGCTGGCGGCCAGGGCAAGTGCGACAGCTCTCAGCCCTGCGGCCTCCGGCGGGCTCGGGGACTCATGCGTGCCGGACATCGGCGCGCAGGCGTCCGCCAGACGGCGGAACCCCAGCACCCAGTTCCCGTCGGGGGAACGATCTCCGTCCCGGAACTCGGCTACCTGCACATCACGGAGTGAGTCAGTGAGCGGATACGCGAGGGACGCCGTGAGCTGGGTGGCCTCGTGAATCCCGGCCCGGGACGAAAGCGCGCGTGCGAACGCCAGGTAAAAATCGCCGGGCACCGGCGGGGCACCCGGGCTTGAAGGCGCGCTCTCGGCCAGCACCTGAAGCAAGGTGCTGGCCAGCGGTCCGCCGGCAGCCCACCGGAGCGGAAGCCCGAGGATGGCGGGGAGCGGAAGTTCGGGGTCGAGGGTGCGGACGGTCGTGAGGCCGAAGACGCGCGTGAGGTCAGGATCAGGGTCGCTGGCGACGTCGTGGGCGAGCAGGTCCGCTCGGTCAAGGTCGCTCCAGTGAATGCGGGCAAGGTTGTCGGCGTGACCGACGTCGAAGTCGAAGGCGCCGAGGACGCTCCGATCGCGATCGATAGCGTCGGCGAGTTCGACGGCGCGGGTACGGGCGAGGTCGATGGCACTCGCGAGGTCGTGGGCGATGCCGTCGGCCAAGGCGCGAGCACCAGCGAGATCAAGTGCGCGCAGGAGGTCGGGGTCGGCAGCGCACGTGTGAGTGATGACGTCGGCACGGGTCAGGTCGAGTGCGTGGGCATAGGTGAGGACAATGGCGTGGGCGTGAGCGTGCATGAGTTCGACCGCCTGCCCGCCCGAGTTGGCGCGGGCGCTGAGGTCCTCGGCGAGGGCGCGGCTGAGCGCACGGACGTCGGCAAGGTCGCGGATAATATGGAAAGCGACGTTGAGGACTGCGGCAGTGAGCACCTGAGGCACGATGGCGGTGTTCTCGGCGTCGACGGCGATTGCCTGACGGAGTGAGGTGCCGCTCAGCTCGTGCGGATGGGGCTGGCCAGGACGAAGCCACAGTTCCGGGGGCGGCTGAGTCCACGCACAGGTCACGGAGTCCGGAAGCCGGCCGCTCAGCGTGCCGGGGATAGGCTCCTCCTGAAGCTCGTCATGACGCGGGAGCCGCACCTTGACGCCCGCCGCGGTGGCGGTAATCGAGTTCAGCCACTTGACGAAGGCTTGTGCCTCCGGGCCCCAGATGCCGATGGCAGGCTGGTCGGGGAGGGGATCACAAGGACTGTCAGGTGCGGGGGCCTGGGTGTCGGCCAGGAAGAGCCAGTACAGATCCGCGGGGACGGGCCGGGCACAGATCCTGGTCCCGGCGGCGGTGGTGAGAGTCTGGCGCGTGAGGCGCGAGGCCACGACACCCGCGATCAGCCGCCGGTGCTCGGGGGAGCAGTCGGGCTCGAAGGCCCGCCGCCGTTCCCGGTCAAGGCGCTGGCGCAGGTCGAGATCGATCTCGGTGCTGGCTTCGCCGCAGTCGAAGGCCAGGGTGAGGGCGGGGATCGTGCCGCTGTCCAGGCAGGCACGGACGATGGGGCTGGCGTCCGCGGTCGCCGCGTACAGCAGGATGGCCT
>Ga0335075_10006213_pt1 | contig 18445 bp, 11 predicted proteins | sample Lox_Sample_24_FD_206723 | JGI IMG/M metagenome (GOLD analysis project Ga0335075, IMG submission 206723) | Soil microbial communities from Loxahatchee National Wildlife Refuge, Florida, United States - Lox_Sample_2.4 | ecosystem: Environmental > Terrestrial > Soil > Wetlands | place: USA... | reverse complement strand
GGCAGTCTACCGCGCTCCCCTTCGGGTCGCGGCTAACCAGAGAGCTGGACATGATTGGCGCACGACTTGGCTGCTGGATCCTCGATAAGGAGCTTGGTCGCGGCGGCATGGGCTGCGTCTACCTCGGCCGCCGCGATCCGGCGGACGCCGACGGACCCAATCAGGCGGCCATTAAATTGCTGGCCGCCGAATTGACCGTCGAGCCGGGCTTCCTGGCGCGTTTCCAGCGCGAGATCGACATCCTGCGCCAGCTCGATCATCCCAACATCGTGCGTTTCCGGGAGTCCGGCCAACAGAACGGCCGGCCCTATTTCGTCATGGAGTATGTGCCGGGGCCGAGCTTCGAGAGCGTGCTGATGCAGCAAGGCCGGCTGCCGTGGCCGGAAGTGCTCGACCTGGCCTGGCAGATCGCGCCCGCCCTCAAACACGCCCACGATCGCGGCATCATCCACCGCGATGTCAAGCCGTCCAACCTGCTGCTTGCCCCCGAGGCGGAGGTCCAAGCCCGAAGCGTCAGCGAGGGCCGTTCCCTCACTGACGCTTCGGGCTCGCAACGCTCGGGTTTGGTCAAGCTGACCGATTTCGGCATCGCCAGCCTGTTCGCCAGCCCGCATTTGACCGTGACGGGCGGCGTCGTCGGCACGGCGGAGTATCTGTCGCCGGAGCAGGCGGCGGGCAAGCCGGCCAGCCGGCGCAGCGACCTGTACTCCCTCGGCGTCGTGCTGTACACGCTGCTGGTGGGTCGCACGCCGTTTGTCGGCGATCCCCTCGATTTGCTGCACAAACATCGCTTCGGCCAGTTCGATCGGCCGGCCCGCATCGTGCCGGAGATCCCCTATGAGCTGGATGAGATCGTCTGCGCGCTTCTGGAAAAGGATCCGGACAAACGTCCCGGCGACGCCATGGTCCTGTTCCGCCGGCTCGACAGCTTCAAGCGCAAGCGAGCCTACCAGGCGACGCACGGCGAGCTGAGGACGGCGGAGTACGAAGTCGGGCGATCGGCGACGCGCGACCGCAGCAACGAAGAAGGACCGGCCACGCTGATGAGCCGGCTCATGCGGAACGAGCTGGAGCGCGAGCGAAGAGGCGGCCCGGTGCGGCAGTTTTTCAATCGGCCGTGGGTGCTGGTGCTGCTTTTGGCCGTCACGCTGGGAATACTCGCCTGGGCGTTCTGGCCGACCAGCGCCGAGACGATGTATCAGCGCGGGGCCGAACTCATGAAGTCGTCCGATCCGGCCGATTGGAAGACGGCGTGGGACAGCTACCTGGGACCGCTGCTGGCCAAGCATCCGGACACACCGCATCGCCGGGAGATCGAAGCGTTTCGCGAGCGTTGCGAGGAAGCGAAGGCGGCGCGGCAAGCGAATCGCTCGGCGCGGCGGGCCGGACCGATGAGCGAGGCCCAGTGGTTTTATCAGGAGGGATTACGGCTGCGCCAGCAGGGCGACAAGGCCAGGGCGCGGCGTGTCTGGAAAGCGCTGGTGCAGGCGTTCCAGGAAGTGCCGTCCGAGGAGCCGTGGGTGCGTCTCGCCGAGCAGGAGCTGGACGAGGGCGACGGGAAGCCTTCGCCGGATCGTCAATGGGATCCGGTGCGCAAGGCGGTGCGGCGAGCGCGCCAGCTGCGCGAACAGGGACGCGAGAAAGAGGCGGCGTCGATCCTGAACGCCTTGAAGGAGCTGTATCGCGGCGACAGGCAGGCCGAAGCGATCCTCAACGGCGAGTGATTATTGTGGCGGCACGTTTTCAACGTGCCGATCAATCCGGCACGTTGAAAACGTGCCGCCACAATAAATTGCAAGGTTAAGCAGGCGGACGTGATCGCAGGCGCTTAACGAGGTCGTTCATGTCCCTGGTCAGTGTCGAGGTCCAGCGCATCGCTTCGCCGGTGACGGGGTGCTCGAAGCCCAGCAAGGCGGCGTGCAGCGCGACGCGCTTCATGCCGCTGTCATCGGGCAACGGCTTGCCGTGCAGCGGTCGATCGTAGAGGCGCTCGCCGCACAGAGGCGTGCCGGCCTCGCCGAGATGAATGCGCACCTGATGCGTCCGCCCCGTCTCCAGCCGGCATTCGACCAGCGTGTAATCGCCCAGCTCTTCCAGCACGCGGACGTGGGTGACGGCTCGCTGTCCTTCGCCGGGCGTCGGTGCGCTGCCGCGCCGGCCATCGCCGCGATCGCGTACCAGCCATGACTCGATCCGCGCGTTCTTCGCCCGTCCGCGCACCACGGCCAGATACTGACGCTCGATGGTGTGCGCGCGGAATTGCCGGCCGAGATGACGCTCCGCTTCGACGGTCCGCGCGAACACCACCAGACCGCTCGTTTCCTTGTCGAGCCGATGGACCGCGCGAACCGGCGTTCGCTCCTGGGGAGAGCGCCGCGCCAGCAGGTCCGGCAGCAGGTCGGCCAGCGTCGGCGGCAGGAATCGTTTGCCGCGCGATCCGAACTCGGCGGCCTCCTCGGCGTGCCGCATCGTCGTCAGACCGGCGGGCTTGTCCACGACGACGAGGTGCTTGTCGGCATAGCGGATGGTCGGTCGCGGACCGTGCGGCAAGCGAGCCGGGCTGGTCTTGTCGCGTTTCTGCGGAGCGTCAGACAGCCGCACTTGCACGCGCTGCCCGCGCTGGAGCCGCCAATTCGGATCGAGGCATGGCTTGCCGTTGACGCGCACCTGCTGCGCCGCCAGCAGACGGCGCACCGCCGCGCGCGACAGGGACAGCCGAGCGCTCAGGCAAGCGCCGACGGGCCGTCCCGCCTCCGCTCGCCCCACGATGAAAAACCGCACGCTCATTAGGGTTTAGGGTTTAGGGTTCAGGGTGTAGGGTGAAGAGGATTTAGCTTAGGAGGCGAGTACGGTATGACCCGGTGTCTTTACCCTAAACCCCAAACCCTAAACCCTAAACCCTTTTTCTCACGGTTTGGCGAACTCCGTTTCATCCACTTTTTCCAGCACTTTCGCATCCAGCAGCTCCGCCTCCATGATTTCCTGGCCGTTGCGATAGGCCCGTACCTTCGTGGCACGCTTGTAGCCGCCGATGTCCTTGAAATCGCCGAAGAAGAAATGCTGGCGAACCTCCTTCTCCTTGCTCTTGCTGTCGCCCAGGCGGTTCTCGGCCCGCACGAGGAGGCCAAATTCCTTGTCGAAATACAGTCGCATCTCCCGGCGGCCGCGGCCGGTGATGCGAATGCCGACGGCCGGCCGATCGTTCACCTTGAGCTCCTCGACGACGGCGAGCTGATAACTTTTGTCCTCCAAGAGCGGCAGCAAGCGCTTGGCGCGTTCCAGCTCCAGGCCGCTGCGGATCTCGGCAAGCTGGGACGGATCAGCCGGGATGGCGCGGCCGTCGAGCGTGATGTAAACCTTGCTGCCGTTGATGATCTGGAGAATGGTGTGCTTGTCGCCGCCGCTGTTGGTTTCGATGACGTGCTTGTATTTTGAGGGCAATTGCATGGTGGTCTCGGCGACGAACGGCGTGGTGTGGCCCTGAATGACGAGCGTGCCCTTGAAGCGGACCCGGTCGGCGCGAACGCGGCCGAGCGCCTCGGCGCCGCCGTGGGCCTTGACGGCGCGCTCGACGAGAGCACGAGCTGCGTCCTGTCCCCAGGCGCGGGCGGCGCCGCCGAACAATACCGCGACGGTCCATGTCGAAACGATGAGCGTGCGCATGATTTCCTCCTGAAAATCCGCCGTTTCACGGCTTGGCGAACACCTTGTCCTCGAAGGCATTGAAAAACTGGTAGTCGAACGACTCCATCTCCATGTCCAGCTTGCCGTTAATCCAGGTCTTGTGCTTCGCGGGTCGTTTAGGCATGGTCGCAAAGAGCCGCCGTCCCGGCTGCCGCGCATAGGCGCCGCCGTCCTTGCCGAGAGCGGCAGCCGCGGCCCGACGGCGTAACGGATCCTTGTCGTCCAGCGCCCGCAATAGCACGGGATCCGGCTCACGCTTCGCCTGCGCGACAGCGTACAAGGTTGCCTGCAATTCCTTCGCCAGATCCGCGTCGGCGCTGGGCAGATAGTTCAGCAGCACCTCGGCGGCGCCCGCCGGCTTACGCAGGCCTAACAAGCGGATGACGGCGGCGGTCTGCGTCTTGCTCCGGTCCTCCCCGATCGCCTGTAAACACTCGCGAGCCCGGCGCACGATTTCGCGATCGTTGTTCTTCGTCGCCTCGCGCAGGAAGGGGATGGCAATCGTACCAAGGGCGACGAGGTCCCGCGAGGCCTGCTCGCGCACCGGGAAAGCATCGTCGCCGAGCTTGGGGATCAGACCGCGTGCCTGGTCGAGTCGCGCCGGCGTCGGAGTCCGCTTGCGCAGAAACGCCAGCAGCGCCGGCCCTGTCACATCGCTTTTCGCATCCCGTACAAGCTTTTCATCAGCCGACGCCAGGTCCGGCTCGCGGTAGCCGCTCAGGACCGTCTCGCGCAGGGCTTCCTTTTCTCTCACGCCGAATCGTGGGGCGCGGTAGCTGTACTTGACCAGCAGCCCCGTCTCTTTGTCGAAATACAGGCTGACATCCGGACGGTCCTTGCAGGAGACCTGGAGGACACGTACCGGCCGACCCTCGACCTGCGCGTCGGCCAGCGGTGCCAACGTGAAGCCCTTGTCCGTCAGCAGGTCCGCCAGCTCCGTGACGCGATCGACGTATTCGTCGAGGCGCAGCGAAGCAAGATCGTCCTTGTCGAAGTCCTGTACCTGGCCGTTGATGGCGCGCCAGGACTTGTCGCCGTCGAGGACGACCGCGAAGCGCAACGGGGTTTCCGCGACGCTCAGCTGCAAATTGATCCGGCCGCGCGGGCCAAGCTCCCAAATTTCCCCCGCGACGGCGACATCGCCGATGCCGCCCATGTGGAACTTGCCCTTGACCCTCATGCGGACGGCGACGCGTTTCTTAACCAGCTCGACGCCGCCCCGCGCCTTCAAGGCGCGTTCGATCAGCGCGCGCGGCTCCTCGGCGGCACGCGCCGCGGGGATGTCTTCCAGCAGCAGGACGACGAATGAGATCCACAAGCAGCAACGCATGGGCAAGCTCTCCAATAGCGCCCGTTCTCCGCCCGGCGAACCGTCGTGTATCATCGCAAGAAATCGGCCTTCGCACAATCACGTTCTCTCTCCTCGATTGCCTGCCGAGAAGCTCACCATCGCAGTCGTGGAAAAGCGGCGAACGATGCTGGATGGTCGGGGGGGTTGCTTTTTTTGGAGTGCGGCGCTTTTCCGCCGCTTTTTTTCTTTCGGATTTCAACACAAACAAACAAAAAAAGCGGCGGAAAAGCGCCGCACTCCAAAAAAAGCAAAACCGGTCGATGGGCGTGTTTTTTCTCCGTAAGGGATTGACAAATGAAAGGCCGCGGATGACACTATCTTTGTAGTGTACGCATGACCAGTATAACCGGGTGGTCATCCCAGCCGACCGTTCGGCGAGTATTCTCCGCGACACAGCGGAACGGAACAGGAAACCAAGTTAAGCGGCGCCCAAAGGCTTTCACCGGCAGAGGACGCGGATAGAGCGTTGTCCGGCATTAGCCGGGCGGCTTTGACTGCGCGAGACCACCTTGATGGGCAGCCCCGTGTCTTTGCTCGTCGGGCATTTCATCCGAGCGGCCACACTTATTGTTTCCTCGCGCTGCCGTCGCCTCCCGCTACGCCGACCTGCTCCCTTCCAGGGTTTCCGTCCGCTCCGCGCAAACGCCGCCCGACGCCCCACTCATGCCGAGCCGAGAACCACAAGCATGAACCAATCTGTTGCCAAGCCTCTTTCTCCTCTGGATACCGCCGGTCAGGCGCGGGCGAGCGCTCATCTGCCCCTGGCGGAATTGCTGGCTAACACGCACTTCCGCCGCTATGGCCGTTTGGTGCCGTTTGATGTGTTGTTGTCGGAAGCGCACTACGGATTGATCTATGCCGCCAGCCGCTTCGATGAGTCGCGCGGAGTGCCGTTCGGCGCCTTTGCCACGCTGGCCATCCGTCATCGACTGACCCAGGTGACGACGGTCTGGCAGCGCGGAGGGCGGCGGGCCGTGTTGACATTCACGGACCTGGCCGCCCTCCGCGGCGAGGCTTCTGCTCATCCGGACCCACCCTGCTCGCGGACAACATCGCCCGAGCAGGAGGCTTCCAACCGCGACTTGATAACCTGGATTCACGCCCTCTTGCCGCCGCGTTGGTTCACGTTGCTCCAGATGCATTTCGCGCACAACTACACACTGGAAGAAATCGGCAGCCGCTACGGTATCTCTCGGGAGCGCGTCCGTCAGCTGTTGGGGAAGGCCATCCAACGCATCCGTCAGGAGATGAGCAAGGAGGCGGGGTAGGCCAGCTGCGGAATTGGGGTAGCGGCAAGGTTGGGCGAGCGGGGTCGCTGCGCAGTAGGCAGTAAGCAGTAAGCAGTCGGCAGTCAACAAGCAGCTTCTTCCGCCTACTGTCTACTGCCTACTGCTTACTGCTTACTGGCTGCTCGGGGCGCTTACGCGACCCCGCTCGCCCTCGTTCCCAGCTCGCCTTGGCAACGAGAGCGAGCTTTCACGCGCAGGATGGCTGCGTCGCCTCAAGACGGCTTTGCTGTAGCGCCTGCTCTAGAAGCAGACGTGTAGCGGGAGAATGAGGACGGAGGCGCAGCGATTCGCGATACGCCTTGACGGCCCTGTCTCCCTGCCCCAGGCGCAGGTAGATGGTGCCGAGGTTGTGATGGACCGCGGGGTCGCCCGGCTCGCGTCGCAGCAGCTCCTGGAGAGCGCTCTCGGACTCCTCCGGCCTACCATGCTCGAACAAGAAATGAGACCAGCTTTGTCGAGCCGGCAGATCCTCGGGGGCCTGGTTGACGGCGCGCTCGAAGGCGCGACGGGCCTCGTCATAGGCCCCGCGTGCCAAGAGCGACCGGCCGCGCAGCAGCAGCTTCTCGACCGCAAGGCTCCCCTGCTCGGGGATTTGTTCGATCACCTGCTCCGCCTCCGCGAGCTGGCCGTTCTGGACCAACACCTCGACCAAGCCTCGCCAGCCGAGACGGTAAGCAGGCTTGTCGCCGACGACGCGCCGCCACTGCTCCTCTGCCTGGGACAGCCGCCCCATCTCCTGGTAGACGATTGCCAGGTTTTGCCGGGCCTTGTAGCCGAGGATGCCCTGGTCCATGCTGCTGAAATGACGCTCCATCGGAGCAGCCAGCAATTGTTCGTACATGCGTGCCGCCTCCTCGGTCTGGCCGCCCTCATGCAGCAGCAAGGCCGTCCGAAAGCAAAGCTCGGGATCGCCAGGGATCCGTCGCAATCCTTCCTGGCAGGTGGCCCAGGCCAGCTCGCCCGCGCCCATCTGCTGATAGCAGGTCGCGAGCAGAGCGTATGCCTTGCGGAGATGGGACTCTCCCGGCGTGGCGCGGGCGATGCTGCGGCGAAGGTAGTCGGTCGCCTCACGCCAGCACCCCAGATGGGTGTAAGTCATGCCGAGGTTGAAGAGGGTGAAGGGGTGATCACCGCGCTCTTGATGCTCCAGGTGCAAGAGGCGCAGGTCGCGCTCGCGCTTGCGCCGTTGTCCCTCGGGGGAATGATCGTAACCGGCATGGACCACGTAAATGTCGGTCCAGCCAACTTCGCCGTCCAGGCGGCGAATGGATGCCAGCACTTGCTCGTGAATGCGCCCCTCGAAACGAATGGCCGGCAGGTTGCGGAGCATCTTCACGTGATCGACCACGGTCGTATGCAGCACTCCGTCCTCGCCCGCTGCCGGGCAATGTACCTGCATCACATAACCCAGGAGAGACGGGTCGGCGTCCTGACAGGCCAGGTCGCGAAGCTTGCGGCCGTTGGCTTCGTCGATGATGTCATCGGAGTCCATCCAAAACAACCAACGTCCACGAGCGTGCCGCAACGATTCGTTGCGTGCCGCGGCAAAGTCATCGCACCAGGGGAAGTAGAACACCCGCGCACCCAGACGCTCGGCCAGGTTGGGCGTCTGATCGCGTGAGCCGGTGTCCACCACGATCATCTCGTCCACCCACGGGCGGATGCTGGTGAGACACGGCCCCAAGATGTCCTGGTTATCGCGGACGATCATGCAGAGAGATAATCGTATGCCCGATTCATCACCCGTGCGGAGCTGTGCGACAGCACGCCACGCATCCGATCCAGGAGCCCACTTGGCCTCAAACTGTCGGCGGTTGTGTTGCAGCAGCCCACCCAGATCCACGCCATTGCCGCGAAACGTCTGGCTCCCGAAATGATGGATGAAGACATCGCGGGCAATAATGTCTCGATAGCCGGCCAGCAGGGCGCGGCGGCTGTAATCGTCGTCCTCAAAGTTGCCAAGGCCAAAGCGCTCGTCCAGGTAGCCGATGCGCTGGAGCAGCTCGCGGCGCAGCAGGAGACAGAAGCCGGTGAGACGATTCACGTCCATCCGCTCGCCCTGGTGCTCCTCGGCCCACTTGACGGCAAAGTCGTCCAGGCCGGAAAGATCCTGATACGTTACCGGAACTTGCTGGACGCCGCTAATGTTGTTCGAGCAAGGACCAACCAATCCAATTCGGCAATCGTCGTCAAGCGGCGCCAGCAAGCGCCGCAGCCAGCCGGGAGTGACGACGGTATCATTGTTGAGCAGCAAGAGCTGCTCACCCCGAGCGATGCGTAAACCCTGGTTGACACCCTTCGGGAAGCCCACGTTGGTGGGATTGGTCAACAAAGTAACCCCCGCCTGGGACTTCAGGTAGTCCACCGTACCGTCGGTCGAGCCGTTATCGACAAAAATCAGCTCGTAAGGTACGTCGGTGTGGCGGCGAATGCTTTCCACGCAGAGGCGGGTAAAGTGCAGCTGGTTGTAGGTAAGAATGATGATGGAAGTAAGGTTGGGTGGAGCCGGGGCAGCTGGAGTGACGTGAGGCGCGGGGGAAGGAGGATTCGTTTCCTCGGCCGCCTCGACGCCAGGAAGCGGTGCGGACATGATCGCACGGCCGTCAAGCCCGCGCTCCACGGTAGCCAGCAGCCTCTCCATACGATGACGGTAGGTGTGTTGCTGCAAAACGGCCGCTCGACCGGCCGCCGCGATCGCTTCCCGTTCCTCCTCGTGACACAGGTAATAGGCCATCTTGTCGAGCATTTCCTCCGCTTCGGAGTATACGATCAGGTGCTCGCCGGCGCGGAGCAGCTCTTGCTGTCCCTTGTCGGACAGGTCGTTGGTGACCAGCAAGGAGCCACAGGCCGCCGCTTCGAAAACGCGCATGTTGACGTCGTTGCGGATACTGCGGTTGAAGACCAGTCGCGATTCGGAGTAAGCTCGCGCCATGTCCTCGAAGTAGCGTTGACCCACGAAGCAGCTCGGGAATCGCTTTTGGAAGCAAGCCACCAGGTCGGCCCGCGGACCAGGAGCCAGGTGGCCGACGAAGCAGACATCGTGACATTTCGGCACGGTATAGCGGCGGTGAATGTCCGGATCGCAGGCCAGCGGCAGCCAGAAGGCTGGCAAGCCGTCGTCGCGGAGGGCGGCAGCCCCGTCTTTCTGAGCGGCGAAGAGAAAATCGAAGCTGCGGCCGCGGGTGCGATACCAGTCGGGATCGAGGTGGGTATCAATGGCCCACCAGGCACAGGGGTGGAAGTCGGCAGGCCAAAACCAGCGCAGTCCGTCGTCGATGACGAGATACAGGTCAAAGCCGCTGCGGGGAACGCGATCGAGATCGTCTGGGAGGAAATGCTGCACCTCGGCGAGACCTTGCAGGGCGCGGAGGCAATAACCGCCCGTCGTGTCGGGACGAATGAGGTTGTCAAAAATGAGGGCAATACGCATGGCTCATCGCGCTCCGTATGAAGAAATATCTTTGGCCAGGAGAGAACAAGGACGTGTCCGCTCACCACGTATCGGCGACGCCAGCGCGCGTCAAGCTGCACGATTTCAAATTGGTGGGATTGACCGTCGGAATGTCCCGACAATATGTCAGGGGAGCTGGGTAACACCTTCGCCCCTACCCGCCTCTCTTGCCAAGCGACTGGGGGCAAAAAAATTGACCTTCCCATACGATCATGAGACGGGAGCGCCGTCGTGACGACCTCCTCCGGTCCCGAAAAGCTTATCTTGCGTTGTTTTCTCAGTCCGGGCGACATTGTCGTCATGACGGCCGCCGTGCGCGATCTGCACCGCGCCCACCCCGGCCGCTTCCTCACCGACGTTCGTACCTCTGCCCCGGCCATCTGGGAAAACAATCCCTACCTCATACCTTTGGATGAGGCCAGCTCCGAGGTGCGTGTCCTCGACCTGCATTACCCGCTTATCCAGTGGTCCAACCAGCGGCCCTATCACTTCCTCCACGGCTTCCCCCAATTCCTCGAAGAACAATTGCAGCTGCGCATCTGTCTGACGGAGTTCAAGGGCGACATTTACCTGGCGCCGCAAGAAAAAGCCTGGATGTCGCAGGTTGAGGAATTGGGGTTCCACGGCGCGTTCTGGATCGTGATGGCCGGCGGCAAGTACGACTTCACCGCCAAGTGGTGGAACCCCACGTGCTGGCAGCGGGTAGTGGACCACTTTCGCGGCCGCATCCAATTCGTGCAGTGCGGCGAGGCTTGCCACTGGCACCCACGGCTTACGGGAGCCATCGACCTGGTAGGAAAAACGGACATCCGCCAGCTCGTTCGCCTGGTGCATCACGCCGACGGCGTCCTGTGTCCGGTGACGTTCGCCATGCACCTGGCGGCGGCCGTGGAAACCAAACCCGGCAAGCCGCGACACCGGGCCTGTGTCGTCGTGGCGGGCGGACGCGAGCCGGCCCACTGGGAAGCCTACCCCCATCATCAGCTCCTTGGCACCAACGGCGCGCTGTGGTTCTGTGAGAGCGGCGGGTGCTGGCGGTCCCGCTGTCAAACGGTCGGCGACGGCGATGAGAAGGACCATAACCTGTGCGTCCTGCCGGTCGCCGTCGCGCCCGAGCTGCGCATTCCCCGCTGCATGGACATGATCGCTCCCGCCGACGTCATCCGCCGCATCGAGATGTACTACGAAGGGGGAGCACTGCGCTACAATGCTTGACCGCACGGTCGAGCCGCTTGACAGCCAAGCAGCGGCCCAATATGTCTCTTTCGCCGGACGCTTGCCTGACGGCCGGAAACACCCGCTCTTCTGGGCCATCCTACTCGGTGCATTTCCTGCCGGAGGAGTAGCGACATGAGTCTGCTCGACAAATTATCTTGTGCCGAACAAGGAGAAGAGATGACCGAGCTTCGCGAAGCATTGGCACAACTGGGCAGCCCGCGCTTGCTGGTGCTGGGCGACCTGATGCTCGACCGCTACACGCACGGCTTGGCCGAGCGGATCAGCTCGGAATCGCCGGTTCCCATCGTCCAGGTTGAGCGGCACGAGCAGACGCCGGGCGGTGCGGCGGGCGTGGCCGTTCTGGCTCGCGGTCTGGGGGCGGAAGTGAGCCTGGCCGGCATCGTCGGCGACGATCCGGAGGGGGAATTGCTCTGCCGGCTGCTCGACGAGGCCGGCATCGAGCTGGCGGCCGTGCTGTGCGATGAGGAAAGACCAACCACTACCAAGGACCGCGTCCTGGCGTGGACGAGCGACGGGCGCGTGCAGCCGTTGCTGCGACTCGATCGCGAGCGGCGACAGCAGCCGCGGCCCGCCCTGGAGGAACGGCTGCTGCGGCTTGTCGGCAAACAGCTGGCCGACTGCGACGCCTTGCTGATCTCCGACTATGCCAAGGGCGTCTGCTCTCCCGGCTTGCTGGAGCGCCTGCTCGAGATGGCGGCGAGCCGAGAGGTGTCGGCGCTGGTCGATCCGGCGTGCCTGACGGATTACCGGAGGTATCGAGGAGCGAGCCTTCTCATCCCCAATCGCCGCGAGGCGGAGTGGGCCACCGGCTGGCACATCCGCAGCGTGAGCGAGGCGCTGGCCGCTGGACAACGACTCTGTCAGCAGTGCGAAATATCCGCGGCGCTGGTCAAGCTGGGTGGAGACGGTATCGTCCTGGTGGAATGCGGCTGGGGAGGCCGTGCCTGGCCGGCGTGGACGCAAGCGGCGCGCGACGTGACCGGCGCCGGCGACATGGTGCTGGCGATGATGGGTCTGGGTCGAGCGAGCGGCCTGAGCTGGGCCGAGGCGGCGCCGCTGGCCAACGCGGCGGCAGGGGTGAAAGTGAGCCGGCAGGGCGCCGCAATGCTGAGTCGAGAAGAATTGTGGGCGGAATTGCTCCCACTGCGGCGCACGGCAGAGGACAAGATCGTCAGCGTCGAACACATGGAGGAGCTGAGACGAGCCTACCAGCGGCAGGGCTGCACCGTGGTCCTGACCAATGGCTGCTTCGACCTGCTGCACGCCGGACACGTAAGCTGTCTGGAAGAGGCGGCGCGGCTGGGCGACGTGCTGATCGTGGCCGTCAACAGCGACGCCTGTGTTCGCCGGCTGAAGGGACCAGCTCGTCCGGTGGTGAATCAGCAGCAGCGGGCGACCTTGGTGGCCGCACTGGCTTGCGTCGATCACGTGCTGCTTTTCGAGGACGACACGCCCCATGCGCTCTTACGTCAGCTGCGTCCCGACGTGCTGGTCAAGGGCGGAACCTATGACGAAACCGAAGTGGTGGGACGCGAAGTGGTCGAGGAGTATGGGGGGCAGGTGTGCGTGACGGGCAAGACGGACGGCATCTCCACCACGCAAATCCTGGCAGCCGCGTGCAGGGTACGTTGTGAGGCCCCTACATGAGGGCCAAGGTGGGATTGACCCATCCTCTCCAAATAGCCGTTCCTGGCTCCCAAACGGAGTTTGGGGACCAGGAACATAACAATCCCTAACCCAATGGGATCAGGCGAGCCGCCGGGCTTGTCCCGGCGGGGATGAACCCCGCCGCTCGCTCATTCTGTTAGTGCCTCTTATCACTTCGGCTCGCTATGATGAGGAGGAGGGCCGGACACGCCGCGTCGTCGATTGGCTCGGCCCCTCCATCAGCCGGTCGCGAGAGAACATGAACAACCACGATCTCCTCCCCAAAGAACAAGTCAGCGAGGCAAGCCATCTGTTGGTGAAGCTGGAGAACAATGTCGCCAGCGTCTTTCTCGGCAAGCCGGAAGTGACCCGGCTGGCCCTGGTCTGCTTGCTGGCGGAGGGACATCTGCTAATCGAGGACGTGCCCGGCATCGGCAAGACGCTGCTGGCCAAGGCGCTGGCGCGCAGTCTCGGCTGCTCCTTCCATCGCATTCAGTTCACCCCGGACTTGCTGCCCAGCGACGTGCTCGGCACCAGCGTCTTCCACCAGGGCACGGGCGCTTTCATGTTCCAGCCGGGACCGCTGTTCGCCCAGGTGGTGCTGGCCGACGAGATCAACCGGGCCACGCCGCGTACGCAGAGCGCGCTGCTGGAAGCAATGAGCGATCGTCAGGTATCGCTGGATGGCAACACCCACCCGCTCGGCCCGCCGTTCTTCGTGCTGGCCACGCAGAACCCTTACGAGTTCGAGGGCACCTATCCGCTGCCGGAGAGCCAGCTCGATCGCTTTCTGCTGCGTCTGCGTATCGGCTATCCGGAGCGCGACGCCGAGAAACGCATTCTGACCGGCCATCGCGGCGGCGAGCCGGTCGAGCATCTGCACGCCGTCCTCTCCGCCGAGGAGGTCGTCTCGTTGCAGCAGCTGGTACGGCAAGTGCGCGTCGAGGAGTCGCTGGCCGATTACTTACTGGATCTCATCACCGCCACGCGCTATCATCCAGATATCCACCTGGGCGGCAGCACACGGGCGGCCCTGGCTCTGTATCGCGCCGTGCAGGCGCTGGCCTTCGTCGAGGGACGCGATTACGTGGTCCCCGACGACATCAAGCGTTTGGCCGTGGCCGTCCTCGCCCATCGCATCCTGCCGCGCTCGCCGCGCTCGGACAGCGCCGCCAGCGCCGCCGCGGAGCTGGTCCAGGAGATTCTCGCCCAGACGCCGATTCCGCAGTAGGCAGTAAGCAGTAAGCAGTAAGCAGTAGGCACGAGAACGAGGTGGAGAGCATGCAGATTGCCGGTCGCCGATCACCTGCCTACTGCCTACTGTCTACTGCCTACTGCCGTCTGCCGGCGGTGGGACGAGGCTTTCTGTTGATGTCGCTGGTGCTGCTGGGCATCGGCGTGCTTCGACGAATCAACTTGTTGATACTGCTCGCCGATGCCCTGCTGGTGACGGCGTTTTTGAATCTGCTGGCAGCACGGCAGAGCGTGCGCGGCTTGGCGGCGCGCCGGCGCTTTGCGGAATGGCTGTTCGCACGCAAGCCGTGTAGCGTGGAAGTGCAGGTGAGCAATCGCAGCCGGCGCGCACGACTGGGTCTACGTCTGGACGACGGCGGCCTAGAGAAGGCCGAGACATGGTTCCTCGATTGGCTTGCCGGCGTCGGCAGCACCTCCTGGCGACGCGAGGTGCTCCCTCCGCGCCGCGGGCGCTACACCTGGGGAGCAGTGTGGGCCAGCAGCGGCTATCCCTTTGGTCTCGTCGAGCGGCGCGTGCTGCTGGTGCCCGAAGAAGAGGTATTCGTCCTGCCCTGCCTGGGCTGGCTGCACCGAGGCCGATTTATGCGTCACCTGCGCAACCTCGCGGTCCAGCCGCAGCTCGCTCCGGTCCGCCATCGGCCGCACTTGCATCCCGCGGCCCAGGCCGAGTTTCACGGGCTGCGTTCCTACCAAAGCGGCGACAGTCCTCGGCTGATTCATTGGCGCACGTCGGCGCGGCGCGGCGAGCTGATGGTCCGCGAGTTCGAGGACGAGCCGAGCGACAATCTGTTGCTCGTCTTCGATCCGACGCTGCCGGCCGAGTCGGATTATTGCAGTGTTCCGCTGCGCGAGCAATTCGAGGAGGCGATCAGCCTGACTGCCTCGATCTGCTGGGAGTGGTGCCGGCGCCACGGCGACCGTCTGGTGCTGGCCACGGCGACGGCCGACCCGGTGCTGCTGGACGGCCTGACAGGGCCGGTGCATGCGCGGCGCATTCTGGAGTGTCTGGCAGTGCTGGAATGCGGCACCGGACCCGCCAATCCCAGGGTGATCGCGCGTTTGCAAGCGCATCGTTTACCGCCGGCCATCGTCGTGGTGGTGGCGCTGGGCCGCAGTGCTTTGGCCGACCCGTTGCAGCATGGGCTGGGCCGCCGCGCGAATTGCCTCGACGCCACGCGCACGGATCGCTGGGATTTTTATACGCCCAGGGTTTAGGGTTTAGGGTTTAGGGTAAAGACCAACCGGCTATGCTTACCCCTATGCCTCTCAAATTCCTTACCCTAAACCCTAAGAGGCAGTAACAAAATGTGGCGGCACGTTTTCAACGTGTCGGGCCATTCGGCACGTTGGAAACGTGCCGCCACATTTTGTTACTGCCTTTAAACCCTAAACCCTAAACCCTAAACCCTAAACCCTATGTCCCTCGATCACTGGTTTCGTCTGTCGGGCTATCTGGCGCTGGCGCTGTCGTGCGCCGCTCTGGTGTTCGCGCTGGCTCCGTTCCTTCCCGACTTGCAAATCTGTCTGCCTCCCGTGCTGGCGCTGCTGCTGCTGGCCTGGTGGGTCGAGGGACGCTGGCGGCTGCCCAACTGGGGTGCCAACCTCCTTGGCGTCTTCATCGTCGCCGGCGGCTTCGCCTGGCTGGCGGGGCAGCTGACGGATAACGATTCCTTGCTGATGCGCATTCCGGTTCATCTCGCCTTGCTGCCGTACATGGGACCGCTGTTGATCGCGGCTTTGCTGGTCAAGCTGTTCGGCTCGATAGACGCCGACGATTTCTGGCGCTTGCAAGGTCTGGGGCTGATGCAAATCGGCCTGGGCTGCGTGCTCGACGGCGGCCCGGTGTTCGGCGGCCTGATGATCGCTTACTTTGCCGCCGCTCTCACCTGCCTCGCTCTGCGTTATCGGCTTTACGCCGGCCAGCGCGACACCGGTCCTCCACGCGCTTTGTCGGCGCGCGGGTTGGCTGCTTTCACGCTCCGCTGGACGCTGCTGATCATTGCTCCGGCGCTGGGGTTGTTTCTGTTCACGCCTCGCCGCGACAACGGCGCCTGGGAGCCGCTCAATGGCCTCCGTTCCGGCGACCTCCGCGTCCGCGGCGGCAGTGAGGAGATCAACCTGAACGACACCGGCCGGGTCGAGCTGGGCGACGAGGTCGTCCTGCAAGCTGCCGCCGTCGATGCCTCCGGACAGCCCAAGCTGGACTTGCCGCTCGATCAGCGCTGGCGCGGCCACGTGCTGGACTGGTACGAGAACGGTAAATGGAGGGTGATGCACCGGATGCCGATGAGCCGCGGCCGCCAGCACATTCTGCCCGACTTCGGTCCGCACCAGTATTTCCTGACATTCACTGTCCCGCCGCGCCATCCCAGCGCCGTAGTGTTGGCCGAGCCGGTCCGCCTGGGTCCGCCCTCCGCGCGCCTGCCCGTCGTGGTTCTGTCCGACGCGAGGCGTCCTCGTCTGTTCTACGAGCTGGCCGGCAGCGTCCTGCCGCTGACGGCCAACGGCCGGCGAGAGCATCGCTATCGTCAGGTGGTGCCCGCGGACGGCGATTCGTCTGGCTCATCTTCCGAGGGAATTCAGCTCGACAACTATCCCCTGCGCTTGGCAGAGCCACCGCCTCTGATCCAGCCCTCTCTGTTCTCCTGGACCGTCGATCTGCTGCGGCGTCTCGCGCGGGGCTCGCGAAATCGTCTCCCCAAAGGCGTCCACGCCGCGCTGGCGCAGCCGACGGAAAACTTCCTGATCGATCCCGACGACTGGGAGGCGGTCGCCCGCGTCCTCACCGATTACCTGGCCGGTTCCGGCGAATTCACCTACACCCTCTACCTCACTCGCCACGATCGATCGATCGATCCGGTCCTGGACTTTCTGTTCAACGTCAAGCAGGGGCATTGCGAACGGTTCGCCACGGCGTTGGCCCTGATGCTGCGTTCGGTGGGCATCCCCGCGCGGCTGGTCAAGGGCTTTCGCGGCTGCGAAAGTGTTGGCGACGGCTACTACGTGGTGCGCCAGCGTCACGCTCATGCCTGGGTGGAGATCCTGCTGCCACACCGCTCGGTGGGACCGGCGTCGGTGGGACCGGCGTCTCGCCGGTCGGTGGGACCGGCGTCGGTGGGACCGGTGTCTCGCCGGTCGGTGCGGTCGGAAGGGACCGCCGGCTTGAGGTCCGCAGAGGGCGGCTTTGAATGGCTGGAGCTGGACCCGACGCCGCCCGAGCAAACCCCGGCCGAGCCGCGATTCTTGCTAACCTATTTTTGGGAGCAAATCCAGCGGATCGGCCAGCAAAGCTGGCAAACCCTGATCGTCGATTACAACGCCGACGAGCAGGCTGACCTGTGGGACATGCTTCGGTCCGGCCGGCTTGTCGAGACGCTTCGGAAGCTCGGAGTCGCGATTCCGGCGTTTGCCGCCGTTCTCTGCGCCAGGCTGTTGCTGCGCCGCCTGCGGCGATCTCGCCGGACGAACGGCGTTCGTCTACCGGACATCACTGCTTGTTACCAGCGTTTGACGCACATTCTGGGCCGCTACACCTCCTTGCGGCCGAGCTGCGGGCAAACGCCGCGCGAGTACGGCGAGGCCGCTCGCGCCTTCCTTGCGACACGTCCGGGCCTGGCCGCTGTGGCCGAGCTGCCGATCCGCGTCGTCGATTCATTCTACCGAGTGCGTTTCGGCGGTCAGTCGCTGAACGAGGGCGAGCGCCTGGCGCTCGACGCCGAGCTTGATCGCTTCGCCGAGGTCTTGCGCGCCGAGCCGCGACCGTGACGGAGCGGCGTTCAAACCTTACGGATAGGCTTGTTTTCCGGCGCCGCGATGTTTTGCCCATTTTTCGATACGAGCTTCGATCATCCAAAATCGTCGCCCAGGTCAGCCGCTCGGTACAAGATGATAGCTTTCCCCGGTCTTCTCGCACTACCGGCTTTGGCATCACTCGTTCGGAGCCTGGCCGGTGATTTGCCCGGCCTACGGGTCGAGGCCCAGCAGACGGAGCGTTTTGACGTCCCGTTCGCCGCCGTAGTATTTTTCGAGCAGGCGGTCGAACACGGAGCCGGCCGGCGAAACACACGCGAACAGCGTCGCGCAGGATCTCAGCTTCAGGTCATCGGGAGAACCGAAGATCTCCGTCGCTGATCGGCCCTCGACTTCGAGGACCGCTTCGGCGCACTGGTTCAGCCTTGCTCCAAGGACGGGGTGCTCCAGATACGCCCTGGCCTCGTCGATACTCTTGATCGCGTAGTATTTGGAGGTCGAGCTGAAGGCCAGCCCGTCGAGCTGGGGAAAGATGTACCACATCCAGTGGGTGCGTTTCTTCCCGCCGCGGATTTCCGTGAGGGCAGAATCGAAGTCGTCCTGCTGGGCGAGCGAGAAGCGGCCTAACAGGTAAGGATCGTCCCTGCTGGGAGAATCGCTGACGTCGCTCATGCTCACCTCCATCCCTTCCTTCGCCGGATCAACGAGACTCAGGCTCCGGCTGTCTATTCTGTCCCTTTACGAGTCGCTGTCCAGCGGATTTGCGGCCATGGCTGTCTG
>Ga0335075_10006212_pt1 | contig 18446 bp, 17 predicted proteins | sample Lox_Sample_24_FD_206723 | JGI IMG/M metagenome (GOLD analysis project Ga0335075, IMG submission 206723) | Soil microbial communities from Loxahatchee National Wildlife Refuge, Florida, United States - Lox_Sample_2.4 | ecosystem: Environmental > Terrestrial > Soil > Wetlands | place: USA... | reverse complement strand
AGATCGCCCTGGGCGCGGCGAGCCGGTCGATGGTGGCGGTGACGTACTGCGGATGCAGCGGTGACTGGCTCCGCCGGTCGTCGGCGAGCTTGTCCAGCCGGCCGCGGGCCCGCTTGTAGTGCGCGGTCATCAGGTCCAGGTGGGCCGAATCGGTCTTGGGCGTGATCAGCGGGAGCAGCGCGTCGATCGTGTCCCGCACGGTGCCGACCAGCGGGATCTGGACCGGCACGCGGCGTCCGATCTGCTCGCCGCGCACGTCGACCTGGATCACCGGCACCCCATCCGGGTAGAACGGCCGGTAGGGGAAGTCGGTGCCGAGCATGACCAGCGCGTCGCAGTGCTCCATGGCCCGGTAACCCGAGCTGAACCCGATCAGGCCGGTCATCCCCACGTCGTAGGGATTGTCGAACTCGACGAACTCCTTGCCGCGGAACGCGTGCACCACCGGCGCCTGCAGAGCCGCGGCGAGGTCGATGAGCTGCTGGTGCGCCCCGGCGCAGCCGGCGCCCGCGAGGATCGTCACCCGGCTGGCGGCATTGAGCGCCTCGGTCGTGGCGGCCAGGGCGGTGTCAGCAGGGCGGATGACCGACGACGTGGGCCAGACCGGCGGGCGGTCGGCCCCGGCCGGGGCGTCGTCGAAGAAGATCTCGCCGGGCACCACGACGACAGCGACCCCGCCGCGCTCCAGCGCCGTGCGCATCGCTATCTCTAGTACCCACGGAAGCTGCTCGGGGGTGCTGACCAGCTCGCGGTAGACGCTGCACTCGCGGAACAGCTCCTGCGGATGGGTCTCCTGGAAGTAGTTCCCGCCGATCTCCTCCCGCGGGATCTGCGCGGCGATCGCCAGCACAGGCACCCGGCTGCGGTTGGCGTCGAACAGGCCGTTGATCAGGTGCAGATTGCCGGGGCCGCAGCTGCCCGCGCAGACCGCCAGCTGCCCGGTCACGGCGGCTTCCGCCGCCGCCGCGAACCCGGCGGCCTCCTCGTGCCGTACGTGCTCCCAGGTGATCTCGCGGTCCCGGCGCAGTGCATCCATGAACCCGTTCACCGTGTCACCCGGAATCCCGTACACCCGCCGCACACCGGATGCCTTCAGCACGGTCACCATGACATCAGCCACTGTCTTGGCCATGATCTGCTCCTTCCGTGGTCAGCCACCGGGCTGGTGGCCCTGGTGGTACCCGGTGCCGCTCACGGGTGTGGTTACCCGGCGGCCCAGAACGCGCAATGGTGCCTGGCGGCGAAGTCCGTCTCGACCCGCGGCCGTGGCGCCACGAGCGACAGCACCTGCATGTCATCCGCGTCGAACGCGGGCCAGGGCACGTCCGCGGTGGACGGGTTGCCGCTGGCCGCGAAGCTCGCCCAGGCCGCTCGCATGCTGACCGCGAGTGCCTGCTGGTCGGGGCTGAACGGTTCCTGGAACGGCGCGTCCGGCAGGTCGAACAGGTATGGGTACTCGGACTTGTGTGTGGCCACGGGCGGGCCGGCCAGCGTCGGCGGGTACCGCAGCGGCGAGTTGTCGTCGTTGAATTCGTAGCCGAAGGTCGGCACGTACTTGGAGGTCAGCAAGTCCAGCTGCAGGGCCGGGCAGGCGAAGCTGGCGTCGCTGACCAGCGCGCTGAGGGCCATGGGCGGCGACGGATACGCGTTGAGCGGATACTCGGCCGCGATCGCTGCGGCCCGCGCGGCGGGAACGCCCAGCACTGAGGCGATCACGCGCTGGTAGCTCTCGGTGGTCACCGGCTGGGGCACAGGCACGACGGCGCCGGTGACGGCCAGGTGGAAGCCGTCGACGAAGAGCCACTCCTCGTCGTGGTTGGTGCCGTTGAGGATCGGCACGCGGGCGAACCGCCCCGCGGCCAGTGCCGTCCCGATCGGCTCTTCGAGCACCGCGCCGTCGACGACGGCTGGGACCGCGGCCCCGGGCTGGTTGCTCACCACGTCCGTGACCGGCAGGCGACGCAGGCAGTCGGCGGTCTGGTCCGGGCAGCCCGCCTTGGCGGCGAAGGCCTCGCCGTCGGCCTCGGCGGCAGCGAGGGACTTCTGCTCCAGCGCCCAGGGTCCGACTCCGCTTTGCAGGATCGCCCGGTGGAAGAGCCCGGCCGAACCGCGGGAGACCATGTGGGCGAGCACGGACAGGCCACCCGACGACTGGCCCGCGATGGTCACGTTGTCCGGGTCACCGCCGAACGGGCCGACGTTGTCCCGCACCCAGCGCAGGGCAGCCTGCTGGTCCATCAGCCCGTAGTTGCCGGACGGGCCGCCGGGCTCCGACGCCAGCGCCGGGTGGGCGAGGAAGCCGAGAGCGCCGTGCCGGAAATTGATGGTGACGACCACGATGCCGTCCGCCGCCAGTTTGGTGCCGTCGTAATCCCGGCCGGCTTCCATTGTGAAGCGGCCGCCATGGATCCACACGAGCACCGGCAGACCGCCTTCGCCGTCGCTTCCCAGCCTCGGCGTGTACACGTTGAGGTACAGGCAGTCCTCGCTGGTGGGACCCGTCAGGGCGGGGTTGGACGGCTGCGGGCTGCTCGGCCCGAAGCGGGTGGCGTCGCGGACGCCCTGCCAGTCGGTCGGCGGGCGCGGGGGACGCCACCGCAGGTTGCCGGTGGGGGGAGCGGCGTAGGGCAGCCCGCGGAAGACGTAACCCCCGGGCACCACCGAGCCGCGGACGCGGCCGCCGGTGACGGTCACGATCGGGGCGGCGCCAGAGTCCGCAGGCGCAGCCGCAGACGGTTGCCGGCCGGACGGTCCCCGTCGCGATGAGTGTGAAGTGTGCATGATGTTGACTCCTTGACGTGTGGGCTGTCGTCAGCGAAGCGGCGTGAACGCCGTCCGGATCTTCGTCGTGAATAGCTCGGGCTCGTCCCAGTGCGGCGAAGCGGTTCGTAACAGTCGGCCCGCCCGCAGAGGGAGGTGCGGACGTCCGGTTAGCGCAGGGAACGGAACGCGGCGCGCAGCTCGGCGGAGAACAGCGCCGGCTCCTGCCAGGCGGCGAAGTGGTTACCCCGGTCGAGCTCGTTGAAGTAGATGAGCTTGGGGTAGGCCCGCTCGGCCCAGCTGCGCGGGGCCTGGTAGAGCTCATGCGGGAAGACGCTCACGGCGGCCGGGATGGACACGTTCTTGACGCCGAAGAAGTCGAAGGTGTTCTCCCAGTACAGCCGTCCCGAAGACACCCCGGTGCCGGTCAGCCAGTAGAACGTGACGTTGTCCAGGACCTCGTCCCGGGTCAGGTTGCCGACTGGGCGCCCCGCGAAGGCATCGGCGATGTCGGCGTAGCTGGCCGCGTCGTGGTTGATCATCCAGGCGGCCAGGCCGACGGGGGAGTCCGCCACGCCGTAGAGGGCCTGCGGCTGCGTTCCCATCTGTATCCCGTAGCCGAGGCCCTTCGTATAGACGAAGGTGAGTTGCTCATACGTGCGGCTCTCCTCCTCGGACAGGCCCGAGGGCGGCGGGCCTCCAGCCCCGAGCACGTTGCGGGCCAGCGCCGTCGAGACCTCCGTGGGCACGACGCCGGCCATGTTGGTGTGCATGCCGATCAGCCCTGCAGGCGCTTGCGCGGCCATCACGTCGGTGACGATCGCGCCCCAGTCGCCGCCTTGTGCCACGTACTGCGGGTAGCCCAGGCGCCTCATCAGCGCGGCCCAGGCCCGGGCCATCCGGTCGGGGCCCCAGCCGGTCTCGCGCGGCTTGCCGGAGTACCCGTAGCCGGGCATCGACGGGATGACCACGTCGAAGGCGTCGGCGGCGGTCCCGCCGTGGGCGGTGGGGTTGGTGAGCGGGTCGATGACCGCCAGCAGTTCGATGACCGAGCCGGGCCACCCGTGGGTGATGATGACCGGCAACGCGTTCTCGTGTTCGGACCGGACGTGGATGAAGTGGATGTCAAGCCCGTCGATCTCGGTGATGAAGTGCGGCAGGGCGCTGAGCTTCGCCTCGCACCTGCGCCAGTCGTGCTCGGTGGCCCAGTAGCGGGCGAGTTCCCGCATGACCGCGAGCCGCGGGCCCTGCGAGTGATCGGAAACGGTTTCCTGGTCGGGCCAGCGGGTGGCCGTGATGCGCGCGCGCAGGTCCTCGAGTTCGGCCTCGGGGACGACCGGGATCGTGAACGGCCGGACCGCCGGTGTGTCGGCAGGGGTTTCGATCGTGGCAGACATGCGGGTCTCCTTGGCGTTGGGTTTCGCGGTCGGCTGGACCAGGAGCTCGTGAGGACCCCCTTCACAAGCGGTACAGCCTCACCATCACGCGCCGGGCGGGCATGCCGCGCCAGTAGAAATCCCTGGGGGTCCCCCGCCCGTCACCGTTGGATACCCGGCCCGGGCGGCGGCCACTCGGATGACGTTGCTTTTCTTTGCGGGGCGGCCGACCAGGGCGCCCAGCCAGGCATTTCACTGGCGCAATCGGGCCGCTCGAGGCGCGACCGTGCCGATGCCAAGCTTGGTCTAGATCTTGCCCCGAGTGGGCCGGGCCAACCCGAGCTTCAGCCGGGCAGGTCTTCAGGTCGCTTCTTGGCCAGTTGGCCGTGGAGCACTCCGGTGGCCTGGCCGACCTCGATCATGTAGCCGTCGGGATCGCGCATGTAGCAGCGGATCTCGGCACCGCGATCGATCGGTGGCGTCACGAACTCGGCCCCCTTCGAGCTCCACTCCTCATAACAAGCCTGGATGTCGGCGACCCGCAGGTTCATGAAGCTGGAGACCGTGTTCCCGGCCTCGTAGTTGACGACCGAGATGTCGGGCTTGTCGGGGGTGGGGGGCCCGCCCGGGTTCATCAGCACCCATGAGTTGGCGAGCTTGACGATGCAAGGGTTCTCCTCCAGCACGACCTGGCCGCCAAGGACCTCGGAGTAGAACGCGCGAGACCGGGTGACGCTCCGGACGGTGATGAACACCGTGACGACGAAGCCCTCACTCGGGGCGGGCAGGTTCTCGAAGTCGACGAACGGCGTGTGCTCTGTCATGACTGTGTGCTCCTTCTGACCAGCGTGTCGATGCTCCCGGACCGTGCTCCATCTCGGCGCGCGAGTGAGGCCACGTCTCGTTCGGTAAATATGAATTTGCCCGAACGGACCGTGGTCTCACGGTCCGCATCCGGGTCGTCCGCGGCCGGACCTGGGGGACCGGCGGGACGCCGGGCGTGCCGGCGATGAAGCTCATCTGCAAGCTGGCCAGCCGCCAGCTGCCTGCCCGCCGCGCCGTCGCCACCCGGCCGCCGCAAGCCGGCGGTCAGGCCGTGCGCCGGTACAGCCGCGCGCCGAGCGGGGCGAACACGAGGATGATCGCGGCGTACCAGGCCAGCGAGTCCCAGACGTAGGTGGCGGTCGGCCCGCCGAGCACGAGAGCCCGCACCGCCGACGCGGAGTAGGACACCGGCCGGTGGGCGGCGAACGCCTGCAGCCATCCGGGCATCGTGGCCACCGGGATGAACGCCGAGGAGGCGAAGACCAGCGGGGCCAGCACCGGGAACCCGGCCGCCTGGGCGGTTTCCGGGTCGCCGACGGCCAGGCCGATCACCGCGTAGACCCAGGACATCGCCAGCCCGAACGCGAGCACCAGGACCAGGCCGGCCAGGAACGGGCCCGCTCCGTTGTGGATCCGGAAACCGACCGCGAACCCCAGCCCGGTCATCAGCGCGACCACCAAGACGTTGCGGGCCAGATCGGCCAGCGTGCGGCCGGCCAGCACCGCGACCCGGGACATCGGCAGCGACCGGAACCGCTCGAGCAGGCCGGTCTGCAGGTCCGCGGCCAGCCCGATGGCGGTATTCATGGCGCCGAACACCGTGACCTGGACGAAGATGCCGGGCATCATGTAGTCGACGTAGGGGAGCCCGGGCGGCAGTGTCTTCTCAAAGCCCTGCTGGCCACCAACGGCGACACCCCGTGGAAGGAACTGGCCGCCCGCAAGATGGACGAATTGCGCGCCCAAGCCCGCCACCTGACGATTCTCGCCGACCAGATCGAGGACGCGCTGCGCTGCCGGCACGCCAACGCCTTCGATTGCGAGCACTTCCAGGCCGTGCTGAGCCAGGTCCTGCCCGTCGGGGAAACGGGAGGTCACCCACCCCGGGCTTCCCTCCCGGGATCCTGAACATCACGATGCGAGCTCCTCCGCCGGTTGCTGAGCGACCGCCGCGCCCCTGCGGCGGGCCCCTTGCCACACCTGGGCGAACCACGGTTCCTGCGCCGCTTGGCTGCGGGTCGCCTGCCCGGCTGAGCACGCGACATCATGTCCTAGGTGGTGATGGCCGGGATGAGCCGGGCGAGGCTGATGCCCGGCCCGATCGCGATCGCCACCATCACGAGCCCGGCGGTCAAGGACCAGGTCAGAGCCGCACCGGCGCGGGAGAGGCTGGGGCGGGAGATGTGGCCGGAGTGATGTTGTAGTTCATCCGAAACAGGTTCCGCGGGTCGTACCGGGTCTTGAGCCGGCCGAGCCTGGCGTATTTTTCCGGGCCGCCCATGGCCTCGACTACTCGGTCGAGCTCGTCAAAGTTCAGCATGTTGACGTAGACGCCGCGGCCGGTCCAGGGGGCCAGGTCGGCGACGATGGCGCGGGTCCGGGCGATGTAGTCGGCGTCGCGGGACGGGTCGTCCCACCGCATGGCGAAGTTCAGCCAGAGCAGGTGGTCGCGGTTGGAGAACGCCGTGTCGGCCTCACAGACGTCGCCGATGGCGCCGCCGAGGCCGATGATCTCGACCTCGCCCTCCATCGGCATGTCCCGCCAGAAGCCGACCAGCTTGTCGATGGCGTCGCCGGCTAGGTCGGCGACGTGGGCCTCCTTGGTGTAGTACCGGTGGCCGTCCTCGAACTCGGTGTCGATGAGCCGCTGCACGCCGGCCGCGAACGGCAGCATGGTGGAGGCCTTGACGCACGGCTGGCCGACTCCGGTCAGCCGCCCGATCGTCTCGGCGCCCTCGGTGTCCTCGGCGTCACCCAGCCACATCGACACCAGCATGAGCAGGCGGCGGCCGACGTACTCGGGCGGGACGAAGGGCAGCGCGGGCATGTCGCGCTTGAGTGCGGCGTGCCAGCCGACGGTGCGCGGCAGGGTCGGCACCACAGCCGCGTAGCCGCGCAGCGCGTCCGCCGCCTGCCCGGGCTCGTAGACCGAGACCCCGATCCGCATCATCGGGCCGAACTCGTGGGCCCGGAAGGTGAAGCGGGTGACGACGCCGAAGTTGCCGCCGCCTCCCCGCAGTGCCCAGAACAGTTCCCGGTGCGAGTCGGCGGAAACCTCGATCACCTCCCCGCTGGCCAGCACGAGCTCAAGGGACGCGAAGTTGTCGCAGGTCAGACCGTGCTTGCGGGAGAACCAGCCGATGCCCCCGCCCAGGGCCAGGCCGCCCACCCCGGTCTCGGACATGATGCCGGCCGGGACGATCAGCCGGTACGGCGCGGTGGCCGCGTCCACGTCGCCGAGCCGGCAGCCGCCGCCCGCGTGGACCAGCTTGCCCCCGGGGTCGACGGTCACCTCCCGAAGCCCGCCCAGGTCGATGGTCAGGCCGCCGTCGGACATGGCCTTGCCCGCTACGTTGTGCCCGCCGCAGCGGACCGCGGGCGGCAGGCCGTGCTCCCGGGCCACGGTCACCGCGGTGACCACGTCCCTGGTGTCATGGCAGCGCAGGATGAGCCCGGGCCGCCGGTCGATCATGGCGTTCCAGACCCGGCGGGCGCCGTCGTAGCCGGGGTCATCAGGGCCCATGACCTCGCCCTTGAACCGCCCGGCCAGCTCTCCGGTGATGCACAGTCGCAACTGCTCGTCAATTCTCGACGGTGTAGTGGAGTCAGACGTCGACACAGACATGGAAGGTGTTCCTTTCCGGTGCCGGCCGGTCAGCTGGCCCGGTCAGCTGGCCCCGTTAGCTGGTAGCGGGCACGCCCTCGGCCAGGCGGCGCATGGCGTTCAGGGTGGCCGCGACGGCCTTGAGGTAATCGCGGGTCATGGAGTCGGCGTAGTCCTTCTCCTCGGCCGAGCCGCCCTCGACCCCGGCGACCACCAGGGCGAAGCTAAAGCGGAGTGCCAGGTCCTCATCGGCGCCCTCGATCTCGTTGGCGATCGTGCCAAGCACCGGGCCGGCGATGCGGGTGAACGTCACCCGGTGCGGGTCCTCGAGCGTGATCCGCTCGGTAAAGCGCTGGCCGCGGAACTCGATGTCGCGGTCGAAGACGCCCTCGCCGTGCCGCTCGGTAACCTCGCAGTAGGTCATGGAGGGCACGAACGGCAGCGCGTTGTTGGCCTTGAGCACCAGCCCGTCCCAGACATCGGCCCGCGACAGGTGCGGCTCGCCCGGCACGTTGACGGGCAGCGCGTGGCTGACGAAGATCATGTGTTCTCCTTCACGGTGTTCTCCAGGGTGCCGAGGCCGTCGATGGTGACCCGGACGACGTCGCCGCCGCGTAGATACCGGCCGCGCCCGGCGCCGACGCCGGACGGGGTGCCGGTGATGATGACGTCGCCTGGCTCGAGCGTGACGACCGCGCTGGCCGCCGCGACCAGCGCGGCGACCGGGCTGACCATGTCGGCGGTGGACTCGTCCTGCTGCAGCTCGCCGTTCACCCACAGCCGCAGCCGCAGGTCCTGCGGGTCGGGCACGAGGAACGCGGGGGTGAGGCCGGGGCCGAGCGGCAGCGAGCCCTCCATGGACTTGGCCGCGAACCAGTCGTAGGCGAAGGCGTCGGCCGGCACCACGTCACGGCGGTGGTAGCCGCGTGCGGTCACGTCGTTGGCGACGCAGTAGGCGGCCACGTGAGCCACGGCCCGTTCGGCATCAATGTCCTTGCCCGCGGTACCGATGACGACGGCAAGTTCGGCCTCCCAGTCGTACCTGGCGCGGGCCGGTTCCCGCACCACGATCGGGTCGTACGGGCCGATGACCGAGGTGGTCGGCGCCTTCAGGAAGAAGAACGGCCGCCAGCCTTCGGCTGGAACCTCGCCGCCCATCTCCCTCATGTGCCGCCGGTAGTTCACGCCGGCGCAGATCACCTTGCGCGGCCACCGCAGCGGTGCCAGCAGCGAGGCGGCCCCGGCCGGGGGCGCATCGGTGATGTCGAGGTCGCGCAGCACGGGCTCGGCGGCGGGCCAGTCGGCGAGCAGTTCCATCGCGGTGGCCCAGCGCTTGAGGTCGGCGGGGACGACAAGGGTCCCGTCCTCGCGCAGCACGCCGAGGCCGGTGGTCCCGTCGGCGGCGTAGGTGGCCAGGGACCAGCTCACCGGGACTCCTCCAGCGCAGACCGGCCGGCCACCTGGTCGTGGACGGATGCGATGTCCAGGTCGCCCCACCCGGCCGCGAGCGCCTTGTCGAAGACCTCCTTGGCGGCGGCGAACACCGAGGCGGCGGTGCCGGTCCGCGCGGCGTGGTCCTCGATCTGCTCCAGGATGGGGTGCAAGGTGCGGACCGGGCCGGGGGCGGGGGACCAGCGGCGTCCGGCCATAAGCGGGCCGCGCTGGGTCCAGATGGCCGAGCCGGCGATCGAGGTGTCGAGCGTCTTCTGCACCAGTCCCAGGTTCAGGCCGCTGCGGCGGGCCAGTTCCATCGCCTCCGCGGCGGCCACCGTGTGCACCGCGAGCAGCAGGTTGGCGATGTACTTCAGCTGCGCGCCGGCGCCGAACTCCCCGGCGTACACCCAGGGGCCGGAGATCGCGTCGAGCACGGCGGCGACCTCGGCCACGCTGTCCGCGTCGCCCGAGGCGAACGTGCTGGCCCTCCGCGGCGCCACCATCTCGGGGCTGCCGCTGATCGGGCAGTCGAGCAGGTCGCCGCCCCTGGCCTGGACCTCGTCGCGGAGAAGCCGCTTGCGGGGCACGTCGATAGTGCTCATCTCGATGTGGATCGTGCCGGGACGCAGATTCTGCAGGGTGCCCCGCGGCCCGCCGATGACCTCCTCCACCGCGTCGGCATCGGGGACGATGGACAGCAGCACGTCGGCGCCGGCCGCCACCTCGGCGGCCGAGCCCGCCACGATGCCGCCGGCGTCGGCGAGTTCGGGGGAGCCGCTGCGCCGGTAGCCGATGACGCCGAACCCGCGCTCGATCAGGTTCCGGGCAATAGGCAGCCCCATCTTGCCCAGGCCGATGACGCCGACTCGGTCCATCGCGGTACTCCCATCACCGTTGCCGTCACTTAAACTGTATGCAGTTTGGCGATCATGTTCAAGACCATCGCCTAAAAACTGTATGCACTTTGAGCTCACTGCTCAGACTCGCCGGGTCGTAGGAGTGCACATCGAGCCTGATCCGACGTAGTGAAGTAAACTGTATGCAGTTGGAGTTAGCGCTGTTGCGGGTGAGGGAATGGTGAGCCATGGCTCGTGTCGTGCAGGTGCCTGGCATCCGCCGGGTCGACCTGCCCGAAGTCCGGCAGGCCATCCCGCACGTCCATGCCTACCTGCGGGAATGCATCCTCGACGGGACCTTGCCGCCAGGCACCAAGCTGTCCCAGGTAAGCCTGGCCGCGCAGCTCGGGGTCAGCCGCACGCCGCTGCGGGAAGTGCTGCGGATGCTGCAGGAAGAGGGCCTGGTCGAGATCGAGCCGAACCAGCGGACCCGGGTCGCGGGCCTGGATCCGGGCGAGCTCGACGACATCTACGCGAGCCGGATCCTGCTGGAGACGCTCGCCTTGTCGATGACGATCGGCCACTTCGGGGCCAAGGCGCGCGGCGAGGCCAGGAGGCTGCTGACCGCGATGCGGCGCGCGGCCAGGGCCGGGGACTTCGACGCCTGGTTCGCCGCGCACGCCGACTACCACCGGGTGTGCACCGCGGCGGCGGGCGAGGCGATGCAGCGGCAGCTGCGGGCCTTCGCCGACCGGACCACCCGGTACATCCGCATCTACCAGCTGTCCGAGCCGGGCAGCTGGCAGACGGCCGGCGACGTCGAGCACGCCGCGATCCTGGAGGCGCTGATCGCCGGCGACCAGCACGGCGCGCTCACCGGGATGGCCCACCACCTGGAGCGCACCGCGCTTCGGGTGCTGGCCGACTGCGCGCCCGACTACGAGCCGGTGGCGGTCCCGCACGCCGTAGCCCTCATCGAGGGGCAGCCGCCCGCGGCGCTCCGGCCGACCGGCTCGGGCTGAGCGCCTCGGACTGAGCGGCTCGGGCTGCGGCGTCATCCCGGCGGCCAGCCGCTATGCCGCCAGGAAGGGCAGGACGACGGCCAGGAAGTCGGCCGTCTTCTCGATCATCGTCCAGTGCCCGCAGCCGGCCAGCACGTGCAGCCTGGCGTCGGGGAGCAGGTCGAGCAGCTGGGCGGAGGAGGCGCGCCAGGGCACGACGCGGTCGTCGCGGCCGTGCACGAGCAGCACCGGGACCTCGACCGAGCCGAGCTCCGCACCGGACAGGGCCAGGTCATCCACCCAGCGCTGCCGGGGTGCCGGGAACATCGCCTGCCACGAGTCGCGGACCGGCGGGGTCAGGCTGGCCTGAAACCGCAGCTGGATCAGTTCGTCGGTGACGATCCCGGGGTCGTGCGCGAACAGGCCGCCCATCGGGCCCATCAGCACGATGCGGCGCACCGCCGGCGGCCTGGCCACCGCCAGGGACAGGGCGATCGCGCCGCCCATCGAGTTGCCGACGATGTCCACCGTGCCCAGGCCGAGCGTGTCGAGCAGGTCCAGCGAGTGTGCGGTCCAGGCGGCCCGGCCGTAGGTGCGCGGCTCGCCGGTGGCGGTGCCGCCGAAGCCAAGCTGGTCGGGTGCGATCACGCGGCGGCCCGCGCTCAGCGCGGGGATCACCGCGCGCCAGTTCGCCGCGGCGTCGACGCCGGGGCCTGACCCGTGCAGAAGCAGCACGGGCGGTGCCCCGGCCGAGGGGGACCAGGGACCGGTGTCGATGACCGCGGTGGGAACTCCGGACACGCCGAGGTGACTGGCCTCCAGCGTGACGGCGGTCATGCGACCGCGCTCGCGGCGTGCGCGGGCTGGCCGGCCCCGGTGCCGGGCTCGGCCCGGACCTGGGGCTGGGTGATGGGCCGTCTGGTCGGCCCGAGCCACATGTCGATGGCGCCTGGCTCGGCCGGATCGAAGGTACGGGGCACCCAGGCCGCCTCGTCCTCGATCCGCCGTACACCGAAGGAGTACTCGTAGGTGAACCCCTCCGGGCCGAGGAAGTACAGGAAGATCGCGGTCGACTGCGGATGCCGGCCGGGGCCCATTTCGATCTCGACGTCGTGGTCCTGCAGGAAATGCCAGTTCCTGAACACGTCGTCGATGGCGGCCACCTGGAAGTTCATGTGGCACAGGCCAGGACCGTCGCCGCGGAAGACGGCGAGCTTGTGGTGCACCGGGTCGATGCGCATGAGGCAGGCGGCGTCGCCGATCCAGTCCGAGACCCTGGCGTTGAAGCGCGTGCTCCAGAACCGGTAGGCCTCGTGCACGTCCGGCGCGTCGAGGCAGAGGTGCCCGAACTCGCTGATTCCGGCCGGGCGGCTGAGGGCCACCGGACGGCCGATCGTCTCCTGCTGGCTGACCAGCTCGATCCGGTTGCCGAACGGGTCGTCGAAGGCGACGAACTCCCGCACCCGCCGGGACCGCGCCGCGGCGGGCGAGCCACGGCGCACCGTGATCCCTGAGCGCTCGAGCTCGGTCTCGGCCGCCTCCAGCGCGTCCGAGTCGGTCACGGTGAACCCGGAGGAGATCACCCCGGAAGGCCCCTCGACCAGTGCCAGGCAGTGGTGGCGGTGGTCGGCGCGCAGGTGGATCACGCCCGCCTCGGTCGGCGCGGCCAGTTCCAGCCCGACGATCTCGGTCGCGAACCTGGTGGCGGCGTCGAGGTCCGCCACCCCGGACCGGACGTAGGCGATGTCGGCAAGCGTGATCACGGGGCGAAGACGGGTGCGACGTCGATGTAGATCTGCCAGTCGCGCACCAGGTCGCCGTCGAAGACGAGGATGTCGGCGTTGGGCGTGGTGACCGTCTTGCCGTCCTTGCGCTTGTACTCCACGTCGATCTGCACGATCGTGGTGTCGCCGGAGTCCCAGGAGTTGAGGATGTGGTGGGTGAGGCCGTCGATGGTGGAGAAGAAGCCCGCCACGGCCTCCTTGACCGCGGCCCGCCCGGTGACCGGGTCGGCGTTCCCGAAGCGGAACTTCGCGTCCGGGGTCAGGTGGGCGATGAACTTGTCCGGGTCGAAGGCGTCGATGTCGACGAAGATCGAGGCGATGTCGCGGCTCATGATGCGCTCCTTGGTTCTTGGTTGGTCAAGAAGGTCCCGGGCGGCGGCGCGCCCCACAGGTGCGGGGGGACATCCCAGTCGTTGGCCACCCAGCACTCGTCGATCTGGTCGATGTCGGAGAACCACTCGATCCACGAACCCCACGGATCGGGGTTGTAGTGGAAGAAGTTCGACCCGATGGTGTGCCGGCCCAGGCCCCAGCCCTCCGCGCGGCCCCGGGCGCGCATCCGCTCTGCGCCGATCGCGATCGCGTCGATGGACGGCACCTCAAAGCTGGCGTGGTGGAAGCCCCGGTGTGTGCTGGCGATGAAGCCGAAGACGTGGTGATCGCCGGGACCGGCGTTCAGGAACGTCACCCGGTCGTGGTGGATGGTGTCGCTGACCCGCAGCCCGAGCACGTTCGTATAGAACTCGGTCATCGGGCCCGGCTGCGCCGTGAACAGCAGCGAGTGGCCCAGCCGGCGAGGCAGCACGTCCCTGGTGGCCTCCGTCCACTGGGCGACGTTGAGCCGCTGCCGGGTGGCGCCCATGTTGACCAGCACCTCGGCCACGGCCCGGGCCGGGGCAGGCTCGGTGTCGAGCAGCTGCACGGCGGTGCCGTCGGGATCGCGGATCCACAGCCCGTCCTCGGCGGCCCCTGGCGGTGGGTCGATGAGGGGCGTCCCGGCCCGTTCCAGCGCTTCCCGGACGGCGTCCGCCGTGCCCGGCCGCAGCGTGAAGCTGACGTGGTGCAGCCGCTTGACCGGGGCTTCGACCAGCCGCACCTGGTCCTGGTCACGGCCGGGACAGCGCGCGACCAGTGACCCGTCCTTCTCCCCGGTCTCCAGGCCGAAGTCCTGCAGGAAGCCCTCGGCCGCGGCCAGGTCCGGTACTTCCAGCGCGTAATGATGCAGCCCTGAGATCACGGCTTCGTTGCCTCCCTGGCTAAACCCGCTTCCCGGGTCTAAACTGCATACAGTTTAGACTGCATACAGTTTAGCCACCGGTTTGCCGGTCTGTGAAGGGCCCGGGAAGAGGAGAACTCGAGGTGATTCACTGGTCCGCCCGTCGCGAGGAGATCGCCGAGGCCGCGAATGTGCTGTCCAGGCTCGGGCTGGTCACGGCGTTCGGGCACGTGTCCGCGCGCGCCGGGGACTCGATGCTGATCACGCCGGCCGCGGACCTGGGCCGCGTTAGCGCTACCGAGGTGCTCGAGGTCCCGCTCCGGACCGCCGACTCGCTGCCGGCCGGCGTCCCGGCCGAGGCGTGGGTCCACCTGGCCCTGTACCGGGCGCGGCCCGACGCCGTGGCGATCGCCCGGGCCCAGCCGCCCTGCGCGTACGCCGCGGCGGCGGCCGCCACGACGCTGGTGCCGCTGCATGGCCAGGCGGCGTGGCTCGGCGAATCGGTCCCCGTCCACGACAGCGCGACGCTGCTGCGGTCACCCGGCCTGGCCGAGCGGACGGCGCGCAGCCTGCCGTCCGGCGAAGCGCTGCTGCTGCGCGGCAACGGCGCGCTGACGCTGGGCGCGACCGCGGGCATCGCGGTTGCCCGGATGTGGCTGCTGGCGGCGGCCTGCGAGGTGTACCTCGCGGCCAGCCGGGCCTTCGGCCCTTCGGTCACCCCGCTGTCGGCCGATGAGATCGCCTCCTGGCGCGCCGTCGGCGACGAGTTGCTCCCGCGGCTGTGGGAGTACCTGCGCCGCCGCGCGGGCGCGGTCGCCGCCTCGGCGTGAGCGCGCGGGCCGTGCATAACGGAGTGTTCTGCCGCCGGAAGCCGATCGGCCAGTCCCGGTCCGGTAGGAGGGCCGGGTCTGTCGGCTGGCACGGTCGTTTCCCCCGGGTTTTTCTGTTTTTGCTGTCCTGATGGCGTCCGGGGTGTCCGGGTGCTTGTCAGCCATCGGTGTGAGCCTGGCGGCGCTGCAGGAATCTCCTGGTCAGGTCCGCGATCAGGTCTGGCTGCTCGTCCAGGGCGAAGTGGCCGGCGTCCAGGACGTGCACCTCGGCGTCGGGCACGTCCCTGCGGTAGGCCTCGGCCTCCTGGACCTGGAACGAGGGGTCGTAGCGGCCCCAGATGACCTGCAGCGGCGGCTGGTGTTGGCGGAGCCAGTCCTGCCAGGCGGGATAGCTCGCGACGTTGGTGCGGTAGTCGTAAAACAGGTCGGTCTGGATGTCCTGCTGGCCGGGCCTGCTGAGGAAGGCGAGTTCGTCGGTCCACAGGTCCGGGTCGTAGTTCTCGGCGTTCGGGCTGGTTCCGACGTGGCGCTGCCGCGTCGCGGCGTAGGAGAAGAAGTTCTCCCGCAGCGCGGCCTCATGGGCCTGGCGGTCAGCCCAGAACTCGCGCCGGGTCTGCCACAGCGGGCCCAGACCGTCCTCGTGGGCGACGGCGTTCTGGACGATGAGCGCGTCGAGCCGCTCGGGATGGGCGATCGCGAGCCGGAATCCCACCGGGCCGCCGTAGTCCTGCATGACCAGGGTGTGCCTGGCCAGCCCGAGAGCCTGGGTGAACTGGCCGAGGACCGCGGCCAGGTGGTCGAAGGTGTACGCGAACTGCGTGTGGCTGGGTGCGTCGCTGTGCCCGAACCCGGGGTAGTCCGGCGCGACGAGGCGGAATGAGTCGGCGAGCCGGTCCAGCAGCGGCTGCCACATGCGGGAGGAGGAGGGGAACCCGTGCAGGAGCAAGATCGCGGGCGCATCCGGCGGTCCGGCCTCACGATAGAACACCGACAAGCCGTCAACGTCGACGGTGCGGTACGCGGTGCGACCCATGGTTGCCTCCGTTCACATCAGGGCCGGACAGGTCCGGCAGTTCAGGTGACGGCCCGGCTCTTCGTACCCCGGGCACCGCCGATGCGGGGGATTTCGCCGATGATCCCGGTATTCACTCAGACTGCTCCGCAGGCGTACTCGATGGCCAGTGCGCGGGCGACCAGTCACCCTGCGGATCCGTGGTCTGCCCCACCTCGATCAGGTAACCGTCGGGATCGCGGATATAGCAGCGGGTCTCGTATGCGTGCTGTTTCGGCGGCGTCAGGAACTGCGCACCCCGGGCGCTCCATTCGGCATACACAGCGGCGATGTCTTTGACCCGGAAGTTGAGGAAGCTGCTGATCCGGTTGGGATCGGGCGGCGTCTCCAGGGTGACCTCGGGCTTGTCGCCGGTCGGGCCCCCGCCGCCATTGATGACGATCCAGGTGTTGGCCAGCGCGACAACGGCCGGCTCGCCGGCGAAGAGCACCCGGCCGCCGAGTACCTCGGTGTAGAAGCGCCGCGAGCGCTCGATGTCGTCCGAGACGATGAAATAGCCCAGCAAAATATCCTCTGCGGGCGGCGGGAGCTCAGCCATCTGGCACCTCCACTGGTCGGGGCCCATGTCCCGGGTCGGGTACGACCATCTTCGCTCTTCCGTACGGCCAGTCGCGCCCGTACCAGACCCTGGCCGATATCCCGGTCTGTGCCAGCGAGTTCCCCGCACCGGGCAGCTACGGACGTACCCGCGCCTCGGCGGTCACGTCATCCGGTCACGCCGAACCGGACCAAAGCCGGCCTCGAGATTATGCAGACCGAGATCGTGACGCCGAGTGACAGGCAAGCTCAGGGAGAACGTGCGCAGTCCCGCCGTTATGGCGCCGACTCTGCTTCCCGATCGGGCTGTTAAGAGCGCGCAGATCGGGTTGTTCTGCAAGCTGCTGACAGGGGTGTTCCTTCACCATCCGAGTTCACGAGCTGCTGAAGGTGTCCTTGAACTCGCGTTCGCCTCTGCAGTTGGGCGCCGGAGCCGAATGGCAGCACACCTCCGAAGGTGACGGCTCCTCGTGTTCAAGTATTTTCGGCAGGCGTCCTCGGCTCGCATGCCATTTGGAAACTAACGCCTGCGGCTCTAACGTCCATGAATCTATGGGCGCGCGATCCCGGTGTGATCCAGGTATCCAGACAATCGCCTGACTGCGCGATTTGGTGCAGGCCCTGGCATTTCCTTAGTTCAGGCGCATATGACGGCTAATCGGCAGTGGCCAGCCACGGAACCCGCAATCGCAAAATCGCCGGTCAACCCCGCTCCGGCGGCTGTGGGGAGGCGTCCCGGTTGTTATGACATTCCGGGGTTATCAGAGCGAGGAGGGCGGCGGCGGCAAGCACGCCGCCGGCCAGGCCGAACGCCGCCGGGTAAGACGCGCTGTCCACAAGCAAGCCTGCCGCGACCGGCCCGGTCACGGTGCCGGCGTCGCCCGCCATCTGGAAGAACGCGACCAGGATGCCGCCTTGGGCCTGTGCGCTGAGCAGGTCGCCGAGCATCGCCGACGGCGCGACGTCAAGCAGCCCGGACCCAGCGCCGGCCACCGCGAGCGCGCCCAGGTAAGCCCACTGGCCCGGGAGCACGGCGAGCAGCAGCAGGCCGGCCGCCGAGATTGCGCAGCCCGCCACCATGACTGGCCGTCGGCCGAGCGTGTCCGCCACCCGGCCGGCAGGTAGCAGCGCCGCCGCGTTGAGGGCCGCGAACACCAGGAACCCGATGCCGGTCCAGGTCGCCGAGCGATGCAGCCAGTCGCGGACGAACAGCGGGATGATCGCGGCGCGGATGCCGAGCACGGCGAAGCCGTCGGCGAGGTTCACGGCTGCGACTGTCTGGTAGGCGCGGCTGCGCAGCGCCCCGGCCAGCACGGTCAGGCTCTGCCGCGGGCTGGCGGTCGCCTGCGGGGCCACTGGACGCGCCAGCGGCCCAAGCCTGACCGTGGCGATCACCGCCGGCACCACCAGCAGGACGCCGTACAAGAAGAAAGGCGCCCGCAGCGACCAGGCGGCGACCACCCCGCCCAGCGCTGGGCCGGTGATCCCGCCGAGCAGGAACCCGCCGGTGTACAGGCCGCTGGCCCGGCCCCGCTGGCCGCTCGGCACGCTGGCCAGCAGCAGCGCCTGGGCGCTGACCGAGAACATGGCCGAGCCAAGTCCGCCCACGCCGCGCAGCACCAGCAGCTGGGCGAACGACCGGGAGAACCCGGCCAGCATGCTACTGACCGCGACGACGGCGATGCCGATCGCCATCACCCGCCGCGAGCCGAACCGGTCCGCTAGCCGGCCGGCCGGCAGCCCGAATGCGACCCGCACCAGCGCGAACGCGCTGATCACGCTCGCCGCGGCGGCGACGCTAACACCAAACTGGCGGGCAAAGGCGGGGATGGCTGGCGCCACGATCCCGTAGCCGAGCGCCACCGTGAACGACACCGCGGACAAGATCGCCGCTTCGCGGGGTAGGCCAGCGAACGGGCCGCGCCCGGGTTTCCAGATAGCCGCCGCGGAA
>Ga0335075_10006211_pt1 | contig 18446 bp, 16 predicted proteins | sample Lox_Sample_24_FD_206723 | JGI IMG/M metagenome (GOLD analysis project Ga0335075, IMG submission 206723) | Soil microbial communities from Loxahatchee National Wildlife Refuge, Florida, United States - Lox_Sample_2.4 | ecosystem: Environmental > Terrestrial > Soil > Wetlands | place: USA... | reverse complement strand
GTAACGACAATCTCGCCGAAGCCCAACCGGGACAACGGGTTCGAGGCCAGGAAGATGTCTTCATCATGACGCTCACCGGCGGCAACATCCGTGAGAATCACATCGTGGAGTTCGAAGAAGGCCGGCGCATCGCCTGGCTGCCTTCGGAGCCGGGTCAGCGACCGCCAGGGCATCTGTGGCGGTGGGAGCTCGAACCCCTAACCGAAACCCGCACCCGGGTGACCCACACCTACGACTGGTCGCAATTGACCGACGAGAATCGCCTGCCCCGCGCCCGCCGTACAACGCCGGACAGGCTTCGGGCGTCCCTCGACCGGCTTGCCGAGATCGCCGAGCCCGACGAATAGCTGGCAGCGCGGGCGGGCGACGTGCCAGGATGACCAAACGGGATGCCGCAACTGCGGCAAATAAGCCGTCGAGTGGTGTGCCAATGTTTGACAGGGCAACGGGCCGCGTGGTCGCCGTGATCGTGCTGCTGATCGTTATCGCTGCGTCGTTGCGTGGCTATCTTCCGGGCGTTGACCGCGCGGCGCAGAAAAACCCGCCGGACAGTGGGGCTTCGCTGCTCTATCTGGTCGCGATGCTCGGCGTCTCGGTGGTGATCGTTGCGGTGGCGATCATCGTCAAGCTCCGCGATCCACGCAGAACGGCACCCAGCGCCAGTGGCCTGTCGGACAGGTTTTCCGGCGGCGGGGGCCGGCCGACATGGCGGGTGCTGATGATCGGGGCCGCCGTGCTGGTCGCGTGGTTGCTGACGGTGTGGCTGCTTTCGCACTTCGTCACGTTGAATGTCGGCCGTCAGCCTCCCACCGCGCCGCCGTCAACCGCTCCGACACCCGCCACTAACGCCTCTCGACCGCCACAGCCGTCGGACGCAGGCCCAGGTCGCGACGTGCTGCACTACCTGATCGCAGCCACCGTTGCACTGTTTGTGCTGATCGTCGGGGGCGCCGTTGCCACCGCGCGTCGACGACGCGTGGTGGAGCCACCCATCGTTGCGCCCGAAATATCGCGGCCACCTACAGCTCCGAGCACGTCTGAGTCGCTGGTTCGGGCGGCCGAAGTCGGATTGGCCGAAATCGAGGACCGCAGCCGCGAACCGCGTGCGGCGATCATCGCCTGCTACGCCGCGATGGAACGCGAGCTGTCCCGCGTTCCCGGAGCGGTCCCGCAAGATTTCGACACTCCAACCGAGGTGCTGGCCCGAGCCGTGGAAAACCATGCGCTGCATGGTGATAGCGCCGCTGAGTTGGTGAACTTGTTCGAAGAGGCGAGATTCAGTCCACATGTGATGAGCGAGGCGCATCGGGAGAGCGCGCTGAGTGTGCTGCAACTGGTGCTCGCCGATCTGCGGAGCCTGGTATGAAAAGACTTGTCGCCTTGGGTGTTTCAATCATCTTGAGCGCGGAGCTGGCGGCGCTCGCGCTGCACGACCGTCGCTTCGTGCTCTGGGCAGCCGGTGCCGCGGTGCTGTTCGCATTGGTCAATGTGCGCCAGGTGCTGGGCCACCCTCCGGAATCGCCACCCGCCGCGGCGCCGAATGCGCTCGAGGAATCGCTGCGCAGCTGGTTGTCTCGAACCGAGACGCTGATCCACCGGTCGGAATCCACCCGAACCGACTGGGACCGACACCTGCGTCCGATGCTGGCCCGACGGTTCGCGATAACGACCGGCCAAAGTCAGGCGAAAGATCCCGCGGCGTTCGACGCGACCGGGCGAATGCTTTTCGGCCCGCAGCTGTGGGCGTGGGTGAATCCGAACAACGTCGCGTCGACCGGTGCGCGCGAACCCGGGCCGGGTAGGGCGATGCTCGCGGAAATCCTGGACCGCTTGGAGCAGATATGAAGGGGCAGCAAGTATGACCATGCCGGTGGCGACAACGACTGCCCGCGCGGTGGCGGTCCTCGACGAGATCGAGCGCGTCGTGGTCGGCAAGCGAGCCGCGCTGACGCTCATCCTCACCACCGTGCTCGCCCGCGGGCACGTTCTCATCGAAGACCTGCCAGGACTGGGCAAGACGCTGATCGCCCGGTCCTTTGCCGCGGCGCTCGGGCTGGATTTCACCCGCGTGCAGTTCACCCCCGATCTGCTGCCGGCCGACCTGCTCGGCTCGACGGTTTACGACATGCAGTCCGGCCGGTTTGACTTCCGGCCGGGACCCATCTTCACCAACCTGTTGCTCGCCGACGAGATCAACCGGACGCCGCCCAAGACACAAGCCGCCTTACTCGAGGCGATGGCCGAGGGTCAGGTCAGCATCGACGGCGTGACACATGGGCTGCCCGAACCGTTTATCGTTCTGGCCACCGACAACCCGATCGAATACGAAGGCACCTACCCGCTGCCCGAGGCACAGCTGGATCGGTTCGCGGTTCGGCTCGAATTGCGCTACCTCTCCGAGCGCGACGAAGCCTCGATGCTGCGCCGCCGCCTGGACCGCGGCTCGGCCCAGCCGATCGTCAACCAGGTTGTCGACGCCCACGATCTGCTGGCCATGCGCGAGTCGGTCGAACAGGTCAGCGTGCACGAGGACGTCCTGCACTATGTGGTCTCGCTGGCCGCGGCAAGCCGACACCACCCCCAGGTGGCGGTGGGGGCCAGCCCTCGTGCCGAACTCGATCTGGTGCAGCTTGCCCGCGCCCGTGCCCTATTGCTTGGCCGCGATTACGTGATACCCGAAGACATCAAGGCGCTCGCCGTCCCCGCTGTCGCGCACCGGATCACGTTGCGGCCCGAGATGTGGGTGCGAAAGATCCAAGGCTCCGACGTCGTCGAGGACCTGCTCCGGCGGTTGCCCGTTCCGCGAACGACGTGATCGAGGTCAAGGAAGTCCAGTTACGCTGGCGCGCATCAACATTGACGCGAGCGATGGCGACGTGTGCCGCGCTGGCACTGGCGCTGGCCCTGATCGGATCGCGCTGGCAATTGATCGCCTTCGCGGCGCCGCTGCTCGGTGTGTTGTGTTCCATCAGCTGGCAACGGCCGATGCCGACGGTCAGCATGCATGCCGAACCGGGCTCGCAGCGATGCTTTGAAACCGAACAGGCGCAGCTGGCTATCTGGACTACCACTGAAAACCACGGCGTTGCAGTAAAACTCACGGTGTCGGTAGTCGAAGGGATGCGACTGGAGGTTCTGGACCGGGCATCTGATCAGCGGCAGACGGTGGCCGCCACGGCCGAACGATGGGGCCGCTATCCCATCCGCGCGACCGTCGACGTCGTCGCGCATGGCGGGCTGCTGACCGGGACGGGGACCGTCGACGCCGCCGATGTGACGGTGTTTCCGATGACGCCGCCGCAAGCGACGGCGCTCCCGCAGACCGACCTGCTCGATCGGCTGGGCACCCACCTCACCAGGCATATCGGCCGCGGCGTCGAGTACGCGGACATCCGCACTTATGTGCCCGGTGACCAGCTGCGCACTATCAACTGGCCGGTGAGCGCCCGCCGCGGACGCCTGCATGTGACACAGCGGCTGACCGACCGGTCCGCCGATGTGGTGGTGCTCGTCGACGGCTACCCGCAGCCGGCCGGCCCCGCTACGGAATCCACCGAGCGGACCGTGCGGGGCGCCGCGCAGGTGGTGCAGACCGCGCTGCGCAACGGTGACCGCGCCGGCATCGTCGCGCTCGGCGGTCGTCGGCCACGCTGGCTGGGCGCCGATATCGGCCAACGCCAGTTCTACCGGGTGCTTGACACCGTGCTGGCCGCCGGCGACGAATTCGAAACCACCACAGGAACATTGGCCCCGCGTGCGGCGATTCCGCCGGGCGCCATCGTCGTCGCGTTCTCCACACTGCTCGACACCGAATTCGCGCTGTCGCTGATCGATCTGCGCAGACGCGGGCACGTCGTGGTGGCGGTCGACGTGTTGCAGGGTTCGCCGTTTACAGCCCAGCAGGACCCTCTGGTGGACCGGATGTGGGCGTTGCAGCGCTCGGCGATGTATCGCGACATGGGCACCGTCGGCGTTGACGTGGTGGCCTGGCAGGCCGATCACACCCTGGACCAATCCATGCGTGCCGTGCCCGATCGCCGCCGCCCGTTAGCGGGACGCCGATCATGAGGCCCGGCGCGCAGCTGGCGGCGAGCATCCTCTCGGCGACCTGCGGGCTGCTGATGGTGGGGGCGGTGGGGATCGGATCGCACGGTCCGGTTCTCGTCGCGGCGGTGTCGGCGTTGGTTGCGGTGGTGGTCGGGACCATGCTTCGCCAGGTCGCCACGCTTGCGGTGCTTCTCACCGTCGCGGTGATCGCGCTGTCCGATCCCACGGCGACACTGGCCGCGGTGTCCGGGTTATCCGCGGCCATCTATCTGGTGCTCCTGCACGCGGCGGGCACTAGCGCCGGGCTGGACGGAGTCAGCGGGGCGACGCTGGTCGGTGCCGTGGGATTCGCGTTCGCCGGCGTGGTTGCCACCGCATTTCCACTGCAGCTGCCGTGGCTGCCGTTGCTGGCCCCGCTCGCCGCGTTCGCGGTCTATTTGCTGGCGACCCGGCCGTTCCTGCGGAACTGACCGGATCGAACACGAGGCGTCCAAGCAATCGGGCCGTAAAGAAACCGTAAAAAACCCTGGTCCGGTTCGCGGGCCACGGCGGACGATACTCGCAAACCCGTTGGCGCAAAAGTATTTTTCTCCATCGATTTACACAACAAATCGTTTACACCAGGCATCTTGACCACTGGTCAGTATCAGGGCAACAATATTGAGGTGCCTCAAGAAGAGCGGGTGTTGATCGGCGAAGTAGAGCAACGCCTCGCCAGGAAATACACAGCTTTTCCCCACGATCACATCGTCGCGGTAGTCCAGCACGCGTACTTGCGGTTCCGAAGCAGCCGCGTGCGCGATTTCATTCCTTTGCTGGTGGAGCGCCGGGCCGACGAGGAACTCGAGGAACTCAGCGTGTTACGGCCGGATCTGGCGGCCGTCGCGTTCGGGGATCTCGTCGTAGCGGGTTCCAAGATCTAACTTTCTGGCTCCGGTCAATGAATCTCGCCGACCCGCCGACCGACTACAGCGCGCTACTTCAGGGCTGAGGGCGGATCTGGCGGCGATTGCGCTCGCTGATCGCACTGTAGCGGTCACCAAGCCCATCGCGGTCCAGCTCTTGGGCGCCGGCGATGCGCTGTTCGGCCGCGAGCGCCGGATCGGTGACGGCCGCCCATCCGGTGACGTAGATTTGCTTGAGACCGGCCATGATTGGCGCTGGCACCTCGGCAATCTGGCCGGCCAGCTCAACCGCCCGCGGCAGCAGCCGATCGTGCGGGACGACTTCGGTGACCAGCCCGATCTGCTCGGCGCGCGCGGCATCGACGACTTCGCCGGTCATCGACAGCCGTCGCGCCATGGCCGCGCCGACGAGCTGCGGAAGCCGGGCCGTCATACCTCCGCCGGGCAGGATGCCGACCCTGGCGTGGGTATCGGCGAAAACAGCTCGCTGCGAGGCGATGAGGAAGTCACAGCCCAGCGCCATCTCCAGCCCGCCGGTGAACACCGGGCCGTTGATCGCGCCGATGATCGGTGTTGCCATTTCGGCTGTCTTGCGGATGCAGCTTTGTGTTTGAAAGTGCTCGAAATAGGCCGTCCCGAGTTGCTGGGCCTCTTTGAGGTCGACCCCGGCGCAGAACGCGGGGTCGACGCCGGTGAGCACCACCGCGCGCACCGACGGGTCGGCATCGGCGTCGGACAACGCGGCGTAGAGTTCCCCGATCAGTCTGGTGCTTAACGCGTTTCGTGCCTCGGGCCGGTTCATCGTCAGCACCCGCACTGAGCCGGTGTTGTCGCTGGAAACCAGCGGTGCCGTCATGTGACGAACTGCGCGGCCTGGTTGGCGAGATCCAGCACCGGCTGCGGGAAGATGCCCAGGCCGATGGTGATCACCGCGCACACCGCGATGGCCGCTTTGCTCCAGAAGCTGGGCATCACGACCTGCACCTGATCGCCGTGCGGTTCGGTGAAGAACATCTGCACGATCACCCGGACGTAGAAGTAGGCGGCCACCGCGCTGGCGATCACACCGATGATCACCAGCGGCACCGCACCGCCCTTGGCCGCCGCCGAGAACACTGAGAACTTGCTGACGAACCCACTGGTCAGTGGGATACCGGCGAACGCCAGCAAGAACATCGAAAAGAGCAGGCTTGCAATGGGATAGCGTTGGCCCATCCCGGCCCAATGGGAGAGCGTGGCGTCCTCGTCCCCGTGAGCGTTGCGGACCAGGCCGACGACTGCGAAGGCGCCCACCGTGCTGAAGCTGTAGGCGACCAGGTAGAACATCGTCGCCGCAATACCCGCCGGGTTGGCCGCGATAACGCCGGTGAGGATGAAGCCGACGTGTGCGATCGACGAGTACGCCAGCATCCGCTTGACGTCGGTCTGGTTCACTGCCGTCACGGTGCCGACCACCATGGTCAGGATCGCGATCGCCCACAGCACGGGCCGCCACTGGTCGTGGAGCGGCGGGAGTGCCACGTACACGACTCGCAGCAGCGCGCCGAACGCCGCCACCTTGGTGGCCGCGGCCATGAACCCGGTGATCGGAGTCGGCGCGCCCTGGTAGACGTCGGGAATCCACGAATGGAACGGGGCCGCACCGACTTTGAACAGCAGCCCGACCGCGAGCAAGGCGACGCCGATCAGCGCCATCGAGTTGTTGGTGCTGGATGCCAGCGCATGGGCGATACCGGGCAGCGACAACGTGCCGGTCGCGCCGTACAGAAATGCCACACCGTAGAGGAAGAACGCTGACGAGAAAGCGCCCAGCAGAAAGTATTTCACCGCTGCTTCCTGCGACATCAAACGGCGGTGACGGGCCAGCCCGCACAACAGGTAAAGCGGCAGCGATAACACTTCCAGCGCAACGAACATCGTTAACAGGTCGTTGGCGGCCGGGAACACCAGCATGCCGCCGACCGCCAGCATGGCCAGCGGAAACAGCTCGGTCTGCCGGACGCCGGCGCGGACCGCTTCTTGTTCGGCGGCGCTGTCGGGCACCGCAGAGGCTTGCGGGGTGAAGGAGTCCAGCCCCGCGGCAACGTGGGCGGTGGCGGTCGCCGCGCCCGGGCCGGTGGTGGCGTTCGCGTCGTCACGTCGTTCGGCGATGAAGATCACGGCCAGCACCGCGACCAGCAGGATCGCGCCCTGCAACAACAGGGTTGGGCGGTCGACGGCCAACGACTGCAGCACCGCGGTACGGCCGCTCGGCGGGATTTGGCTGCCGACGATGACGACCGCGACGAACGCGGCGATCAGCCCGCTGACGGCAAGGATGACCTGGGTGCCGTAGCGGGCTCGCCGGGGCAGGAACGCCTCCACCAGTACACCGGCCACGGCGATGCCGAAGACGATGAATATCGGTGACAGCAGCCCATATTCGACGCTGGGCGTGGGCATAGGCATAGACGTCATCGGTGCGGTCCTTCCGCCGTCCCCGGTAGGTGCGCGACACCCGGCTGCACAATCGGTGCGGGGTCATACTGGCCGATGGTGGCCATGGTGTTTCCCACCGCGGGGTTGATGATGTCCAGCACCGGCTTCGGGTAGATCCCGAGCACCAGGAGCAAGGCGATTAACGGTGCGACGACCAAGATTTCGCGTGGCACCAGGTCGCGGATCCGTTCGTTGCCTTCGGCGACGGGGCCGGTCATCACGCGTTGGTACAGCCACAGAATGTAGAGCGACGACAGGACCAGCGCGGTAACCCCGAACGCCGCCGCCAGCCAGTAACGCGTGTACGCCCCGATCAGAACCAGGAATTCGCTGATGAACGGCGCCAGCCCAGGCAGCGACAGCGTGGCCAGGCCGGCGATCAGGAACGTCCCGGCCAGCACCGGGGCCACCTTCTGCACGCCGCCGTACGCGGCGATCGACCGGGTGCCGCGCCGCGAAATCAGGAAGCCGGCGATCAGGAACACCGCCGCAGTCGAGATGCCGTGGTTGAGCATGTACAGCGTCGACCCGCTCTGGCCTTGGGTCGTCATCACGAAGATGCCGAGGATGATGAAACCGAAGTGGGATATCGATGTGTAGGCGATCAGCCGCATGATGTCGGTCTGCCCGATCGCCACGATCGCGCCGTAAATGACGCCGATAACTGCCAGGACGACGATCGCCGGGCGGAAATACGTTGACGCGTCGGGGAACAACTGCAAGCAGTAGCGCAGCATGCCGAACGTTCCGACCTTGTCCATCACCGCCGTGATCAGTACCGCCGTCGCGGGAGTCGATTCCACCGCGGCGTCGGGCAGCCACCGGTGGAACGGCCACAACGGCGCCTTGATCGCGAACGCGAACATGAAGCCCAGGAACAACGCCTTGAGCACCGCCGAAGAGGCGCCCAGCGTGCCCGAGGAGACCGCGGCGACGATCTGGCGGAAGTCGAACGTCCCGGGACCGTGCTCGGCGGTCACCACGTACAACCCGATCACGGCGGCGAGCATGATCAGGCCGCCGAACAGGTTGTACAACAAGAACTTCACCGCGGCGCGGGATCGGTGGGCGCCGCCACCGAAGCCACCGATGAGAAAGTACATCGGAATGAGCATCGCCTCGAAGAACACGTAGAACAGCAACACGTCCAGCGAGACCACCGAAATCAGCACCATCGACTCGATGGTCAGTGTGAGCGCGACGTAAGCCTGGGTTCCGCGCGAGCGCTCGCCACCGTCGTCCCAGCCGGCCACCAGCAGCAGCGGCACCAGGACGGTGGTCAACAGCACCAGCACCAGCGCGATGCCGTCGACGCCGAGGGTGTAGCCGGCACCGAATGCCGGTATCCAGGGGTGGGTTTCAGTGAACTGGTAGGTCGGGCCGCCGGCCTTGAACTGGACGGCGATCAGGATCGACACCACCAGTACGGCCAGCGAGACGGCCACGCCGGCCCATTTGGCGAATTGCCGCCATCCTTGCGGCATCAGGATGATGACCACAGCGCCGACCAGCGGCACCAGCCAGAGGACGGAGAGCCAAGGACCGTTATTCATTGGCGCCGCTCCTCAGCATCGCTTCGCTCTGCATCGTCGACGGCGCGATACTCACCACAGTCGCACCGCCAGGGCCGCCGCGGCGACCAGCGCCGCGCCCACGAACATCGACAACGCATAGTTGCGGGCGAACCCGGTCTGGAAGCCGCGCAGCCAGTTTGAGGTCCGGCTCACCAGCGCGGCAAGCGCGTTGACCGAGCCGTCCACGCCCTGGTTGTCGAATTCGACCAGCGAGTGCGTCAGTTGCGCACTGGGTCGCATGAACACCTCCTCGTTGAAGGCGTCGCCGTAGAGATCTCTACGTGCGGCCACAGTCAGCACCGAAACGTCGGCGGGCGCGGTGTCGGGCACCTTGCGCAGGCCGTAGAGCATTACGGCCACGCCGATTCCGACCAAGACGATGCCGACGGCGACGATGGTGAACGCCCACGTCGGCCACACGTGCGGGCTTTCTTCGAAGGTGGTCACCGGTTCCAGCCAGTGCCTCAGCCTGCCACCGACCGCCAGCAGGCCACCGGAGAACACCGAGCCGACGGCCAGCAGGATCATCGGCCAGGTCATCACAGCCGGCGCCTCATGCGGATGCGCGTCTGCGGCCCAACGCTTTTCGCCGAAGAACGTCATCAGCATCACCCGTGTCATATAGAACGCGGTGATGCCGGCGCCCAGGAGTGCGGCCCCGCCCAACAGGTAGCCGCGGACTCCGCCTTCGCCCAACGCGGCTTCGATGATGGCGTCCTTGGAGTAGTAGCCGGCGAACGGTGGCAGTCCGATGATCGCCAGGTAGCCCAGCCCGAAGGTCGCGAAAGTGACCGGCAGCGCGGCGCGCAGCCCGCCGTAGCGGCGCATGTCCTGCTCGTCGTCCATCGCGTGGATAACCGCACCGGAGCCGAGGAACAGGCCGGCCTTGAAGAAGCCGTGGGTGAGCAGGTGCATGATCGCGAACGCGTAGCCCGCCGGGCCCAGGCCTGCGGCCAGCACCATGTAGCCGATCTGACTCATGGTGGATGCGGCCAGCGCGCGTTTGATGTCGTCCTTGGCGCAGCCGATGATCGCCCCGAACAGCAGCGTCACCGCGCCGACGATGATGACGCCCAGCCGGGCGTCTGGCGCCAGGCTGTACAGCGGGTTGGATCGCACGATCAGGTACACACCGGCGGTCACCATGGTGGCGGCGTGGATCAGCGCGGACACCGGGGTGGGACCTTCCATGGCGTCACCGAGCCAGGCCTGCAGTGGAACCTGTGCGGATTTGGCGCAGGCGCCCGATAGCAGCAGCAATCCGATCGCGGTCAGTGCCGCGCGGCTGGCACCCGGTGCCTGGCCGAAAACTTGCGCGTAGGACAGCGTGCCGAAGTTGGCGAAGATCACGAAGATCGCCAGCGCCAGCCCGGCGTCCCCGACCCGGTTCATCACGAACGCCTTCTTGGCCGCGGTGGCGGCGGTCGGCTTGTAATACCAGAAACCGATCAGCAGGTAGGACGCCAGGCCCACACCTTCCCAGCCCGCGTACAGCACGAGGTAGTTGTCGGCGACCACCAGCAACAGCATCGCCGCGAGGAACAGGTTGAGGAAAGCGAAAAACCTTCGGCGCTCCGGGTCGTGCGCCATGTAGCCGACCGAGTAGATGTGGATCAGCGAACCGACGCCGGTGATCAGCAGTACGAAGCAGATCGACAACTGGTCGATCTGCAGACCGAAGTCGACATGCAGGTTGCCGACCGGGACCCAGCTGAACAGGTTCTGGCTGATGGTCCGGGCGTCGCCGTGCCGGCCGAGCATGTCGGCGAGCAGCGCCACGCCGACTCCGAACGCGGCCAACGCGGTCGCGCAGCCGAGCAGGTGTCCCCACGGGTCGGTGCGTCTGCCGCCGAGCAGCAGTATCGCGGCGCCGGCCGCGGGCAGAGCAACGACCAGCCACGTCAAATGAGTCATCGATTCAACCCTTAAGCAGGTTCGCGTCGTCGACCGAGGCCGATTTGCGGGCACGGAAGATCGTCATGATGATGGCCAGGCCCACCACGACCTCGCAGGCGGCGACGACCATGGTGAAGAACGCCACCATCTGACCGTCGAGCTGACCATGCATCCGGGCGAACGTGACGAACGCCAGGTTGACCGCGTTGAGCATCAGCTCGACGCACATGAACATCACGATTGCGTTGCGGCGCAACAGCACACCGGCCGCTCCGATGGTGAACAGCAGCACCGAAAGGTAGATGTAGTTCTGCGGATTCATGACTCACCGTTCTTGGAACCGTTGGAACCACGGGCGTGCACTTCCAGCTCATCGGTTGTCCGCTGTTCCAGTACCTGGGGCACCGACAACCGGGAGTAAGAGCCGTCGGGAAGACGCGCGGCCATATCGACTGCGTTGTGGCGGGCATAGACACCCGGACCGGGCATCGGGGTCGGGTAGCCGCCCGGACGGAACCGCTCGATCGACAATTCGCGCTGGGTCTTGCGTCGTTCGAAGCGCTCTCGGTGCGCCAGAATCATCGCGCCCATCGCCGCGGTGATCAGCAGCGCGCTGGTCAGCTCGAATGCCCACAGGTAGCGGGAGAAGATCAGCGTCGCCAAACCCTGGACGTTGCCGCGGTAATTGGCTCGGGTCAATCCGACGAAACCGCCCGCGGTCACGCTGCCGATGCCGGCGATGACCACGATGCCGAATCCCAGCCCGGCCACCACCGCGGCGACCCGTTGTCCGCGCAGCGTCTCGACCAGTGACTCCGCGGAGTCCACACCGATCAACATCAGCACGAACAAGAACAGCATCATCACTGCGCCGGTGTAGACCACGATCTGGACCACCCCAAGGAACAAGGCGTCTTGGATCATGTAGAACACCGCCAAGATGATCATCGTCATCGCCAGAAACATCGCGGAGTAGACCGCGTTGGCGGCCAACACGACGCCCACCGCACCGATCAACGCCAGCGCGCCCAGCAGATAGAAGGTGACCGCCTCGCCGGTGGAGGTACGGAAGAGCGTGTCCGCTGCCAGCAGTGTGGTCATTGCGCGTCCGAATTCTGCTTGCGGCGCAAGCCTTCTGACGTCACGTTGCCACGGTAGTAGTCGGCGTCCGTTGCCCCTTCAGCTCTCGGGTGCGGCGCCGGGGTCATGCCCTCCAGCAGCGGAGCCAGCAGGTTTTGCTTTTCGTAGATCAGGTCGGCGCGGTTGTCGTCGGCCATCTCGTAGTGGTTGGTCATCGTCAATGCGCGGGTCGGGCAGGCTTCCACGCACAGCCCGCAGCCGATGCAGCGCAGGTAGTTGATCTGGTACACCCGGCCGTAGCGCTCGCCCGGTGAATACCTTGCCTCGTCGGTGTTGTCGGCGCCCTCGACGTAGATGGCGTCCGCCGGGCACGACCACGCGCAGAGTTCGCAGCCGATGCACTTCTCCAGGCCGTCGGCGTAGCGGTTGAGCTGATGGCGGCCGTGGTAACGCGGCTTCACCGGGCCGGGCTTCTCCGGGTAGCTCTCGGTGACGGGGCGTCTGAACATCGAGCCGAACGTGACGCCGAACCCGGCGATGGAACTCAGGAATTTAGCCATGTGCAGCCTCCTTGGTCGCCGGTGCCAGCGACTGGCCGGGTAGCGGCGGCGTGGGAAATGCCGGCTCGAAGGACCCTGCCTCGACCGGCTCTTTGCGGCGCTTCTTGCGGATTTGCTTGTCGCCGAACGGTCTTTGCAGCAGATAGAGCAGCATGACGGTGACGACGATGCTGGCGCCGACCAGCAGCGGCGTCCAGTGCGGGTAACCCTCGTTCTTCAGCGTGCGTATCGCCGCTGCGATCAGCGCCCAGGCCAAAGCAAGTGGTATGAGGAGCTTCCATCCCAATGCCATGAACTGGTCGTAGCGCAGTCGTGGCAGCGTGGCCCGCAGCCAGAAGTAGGTGAAGAGGAATAGCCACACCTTGGCGGTGAACCACAGCACCGGCCACCAGCCGCTGTTGGCGCCGGCCCACATGTTCAGCGGCCAGGGCGCGTGCCAGCCGCCGAGGAACAGCGTGGCGGCCAGCGCCGACACCGTGGTCATGTTGATGTACTCGGCGAGATAGAACATCGCGAAACTCAGCGACGAGTACTCGGTGTGGAAGCCGGCGACCAGTTCGCCTTCTGCCTCGGGCAGGTCGAACGGCGCCCGGTTGGTCTCGCCGACCATGGACACCAGGTAGATCGCGAATGACGGCAGCAGCAGGAAGACGTACCAGACCCGGTCTTGCGCCGACACGATCTGCGACGTGGACATCGTTCCGGCGAAGAGGAACACGGTGGCGAACGACAGGCCCATCGCGACCTCGTAGGAGATCACCTGCGCGGTGGAGCGCACCCCGCCCAGCAGCGGATAGGTCGAGCCCGACGACCACCCGGCCAGCACGATGCCGTAGACCCCGATCGACGAGAGCGCCAGGATGAACAGCACCGCCACCGGCAGGTCGGTTATTTGCAGTGGGGTCCAGTGGCCGAACACCGAAACCTGCGGCCCGAACGGGATGAACGCAAAGGCCGTGATCGCGGGAATTGTCGAGATGACCGGCGCCAGGATGAAGATCGGCTTTTCGACGCCGAACGGGGTGATCGGCTCCTTCAGCGCCAACTTGATGCCGTCGGCCAGGCTTTGCAGATAGCCACGTGGGCCGACGCGGTTGGGTCCCCAGCGCAGCTGCATCCGGCCCAGGATCTTGCGCTCGGCAAGGATCGCAATCAGCACCGTCAGCAGGAGGAACACGAATACGAGAAGCGCTTTGGCCAGGATCAGCCACCAAGTGTCGTGCCCAAAGCCGGCCATTATGTGCTCACCCCAATTTTGACGATGGCGCCGGGTGTGACGCCCAGCTGCCGGTGCACCGCGGAGCCCGGCGAGTTCAGCGGCAGCCACGCCACATGGTCGGGCATGTCGGTGACCGTCAGCGGCAGCGTGATCTCGCCGCGCGCGGTGCTGACGGTGACGTTGTCGCCGTCAGCGGCGCCGATCGCGTTCGCGGTTTCCTCCGACAACCGCACCACCGGCGTGCACGCGGTGCCGGCCAGGTGCGGCTCGCCGTCCTGCAGCCGCCCGCCGTCGAGCAGCATCCGCCAACCTGCCAACACAGCCTCACCGGCACCGGGTTTGGGTGCCGCGTCCGCGGCGACGGTCGGTGCCGAGCCCGGCGCGCCGTCCCAGCTGCCCATCGCTTTCAGCTCGGCGAGCGCGGCGTCCACCGTGGGGAAGCCGAGGTCGATGCCCAGCTCGTCGGCCAGAGTGTCGAGTACGCGCAGGTCCGGGTTGGCAGCGGGCGGCAGCGCGTTCGCGAAGCTGCGCTGACGGCCCTCCCAGTTGACGTACGTCCCGGACTTTTCCGCGGCCGGCGCGATCGGAAACACCACGTCGGCGCGTTCGGTCACCGCGCTGTGCCGCACCTCCAGGCTCACCACAAAACCCGCGGCATCCAGCGCGGCCAGTACCGCGGCGGGATCGGCGAAGTCGTCCGGCTCGATGCCGCCGACCAGCAGCGCGCCCAGTGTGCCGTCAGCGGCGGCCGCCAGGATTCCGTCCGCGTCACGGCCCTCGGCAGCAGGCAATTCGGAGACGTGCCAACCCTGGGCCACCTGCGCGCGGGCGGTCTCGTCGCTGAGCGGCCGGCCGCCGGGCAGCAACCCGGGCAGTGCCCCGGCCTCGAGCGCGCCGCGTTCGCCGGCGCGGCGAGGCACCCACGCCAGCTGTGCGCCGGTGCTGTCGGCGAGCCTGGCCGCGGCGGACAATCCGCCGGGCACGCCCGCCAGCCGTTCACCGACGATGATGATCGCCCCGGGCTTCGACAGCAGCTTGCCGAGTTCGCCGTGGGCCAGGCCGTCCAACGCCGCTGCCTCGCCACCGGGCACGGTGGGGATCAGGGTGCCGTGCATCTTCTGTAATCCGTTGCTGGCGAACGGCGCAACCGCGTGTACCGCCAGCCCGTGCTTGCGTGCGGCCTTGCGCAGCCGCAGGTACACGATTGGCGACTCTTCCTCCGGCTCGAAGCCGGCGAGCAAGACCACCGGCGCTGACTCCAGATCGGCGTAGCTGATCGTGACCGATCTGCCCGCGACCCGGGCCGCCAGAAACTGCGTCTCTTCGCTGGAGTGCGGGCGAGCGCGGAAGTCGATGTCGTTGGTGCCCAGCACAATTCGGGCGAATTTGGAGTAGGCGTAGGCATCTTCGACGGTCAGCCGACCGCCCGGCAGCACACCCGCGCCGCCGGGCGCTGTGGTGAGTCCCTCGATCGCTGCGGCCACCGCATGCGGCCACGACGCAGGCGCCAGCGTGCCGTCGGCGTCGCGGACCAGGGGAGTGGTGATCCGGTCACCCTGGGTGGCGTAGGTGAAGGCCCACCGGCCCTTGTCGCAGTTCCACTCCTCGTTGACCTCCGGGTCGTCGCCGGCCAGCCGGCGCAACACCTTGCCGCGGCGGTGGTCGGTGCGCTGGGCACATCCCGACGCGCAGTGCTCACACACGCTCGGGCTGGAGACGAGGTCGAACGGACGGGCCCGGAAGCGGTAGGCGGTGCCGGTCAGCGCGCCGACCGGGCAGATCTGCACGGCGTTGCCGGAGAAGTACGACTCGAACGGCTCGTTGGCGTAGATGCCGACCTGTTGCAGCGCACCACGCTCGAGCATCTCGATGAACGGGTCGCCGGCGATCTGATCCGAAAACCGAGTGCAGCGCGCGCACAGGATGCAGCGCTCGCGGTCCAGCAGCACCTGCGAGGAAATGTTGATCGGCTTGGTGAACGTGCGCTTGACGTCGTGGAACCGGGAATCGGGCCGGCCATTGGACATCGCCTGGTTCTGCAGCGGGCACTCACCGCCTTTGTCGCACATCGGACAGTCCAGCGGGTGGTTGATCAGGAGCAGTTCCATCACCCCGTGCTGGGCCTTGTCGGCCGCCTCGGAGCTGAACTGCGTGCGCACCACCATGTCGTCGGTGACGGGAATGGTGCACGACGCCATCGGTTTACGCTGGCCTTCGATCTCCACCAGGCATTGGCGGCAGGCGCCAACCGGATCCAACAGCGGGTGGTCGCAGAACCGGGGAATCTGCACGCCGATCAATTCGGCGGCCCGGATCACCAAAGTGCCTTTGGGAACGCTGATTTCGGTGCCGTCGATGGTCAACGTCACCAGCTCGGGCTCGGTGACCTTCTTTCCGGTGTCGGCCACCTGAGTCATCGGCGCCACTCCTTCTCATTGGCGTCGCTCATGCGGCGCATGGTCCCGTCGTTGGCGCGGGTCACGCTTTCACTCCGTCTGCCTCGAGCATGGACAGCTTGGGGTCGAACGGACAGCCGCCGCCCTCGATATGGGCGACGTACTCGTCGCGGAAAAATTGGATCGACGACGCGACCGGGCTGGCGGCGCCATCGCCCAAGGCGCAGAACGACTTACCGAGAATCGCGTCGGAGATGTCCAGCAGCTTGTCCAGGTCTTCGGCTGTGCCGTGACCGGCTTCCAGGCGATGGTAGATCTGGCTCAGCCAGAACGTGCCCTCGCGGCAGGGCGTGCACTTGCCGCATGACTCGTGCTTGTAGAAGTCGATCCACCGGCCCACTGCGCGCACCACGCAGGTGGTTTCGTCGAAGATCTCCAGCGCCTTGGTACCCAGCATCGAGCCGGCTGCTCCGACGCCCTCGTAGTCCAGTGGCACGTCGAGATGCTCGTCAGTGAGAAGCGGCGTGGACGACCCACCGGGCGTCCAAAATTTCAGCTGGTGACCGGCCCGCACCCCACCGGCGTAGTCGAGAAGTTCCCGCAACGTGATGCCGAGCGGCGCTTCGTACTGGCCCGGTCGGGTCACATGCCCGGACAACGAATACAGCGTGAAGCCAGGCGATTTCTCGCTGCCCATCGATCGGAACCAGTCCACGCCGTTGAGGATGATCGGCGGCACGCTGGCGATGGTCTCGACGTTGTTGATCACCGTCGGGCAGCCGTACAGCCCGGCGACCGCGGGGAAGGGCGGACGTAGTCGCGGCTGACCGCGGCGGCCTTCCAGCGAGTCGAGCAGCGCCGTCTCCTCGCCGCAGATGTAGGCACCGGCTCCGGCGTGCACCACCAATTCCAGGTCGTAGCCCGACCCGGCGATGTCTTTGCCCAGGAAGCCTGCGGCGTACGCCTCGGCGACCGCGTTCTGCAGTCGCCGCAGCACCGGCAACACCTCACCGCGCACGTAGATGAACGCGTGGCTGGCGCGGATCGCGTAGGACGCGATGATCACACCCTCGACCAGGAAGTGCGGGGTGGCCAGCATCAGCGGAATGTCTTTGCAGGTACCAGGTTCCGACTCGTCGGCGTTGACCACCAGGTAGTGCGGTTTGGCGGCCGCGCCGCTGTCGCCCTGCGGGATGAACGACCATTTCGTCCCGGTCGAGAAGCCCGCGCCGCCGCGGCCGCGCAGCCCGGAATCCTTGATGGCCGTGATCAGGTCGTCGGGCTTCATCTTCAAGGCCTTCTCCAGCGCCTTGTACCCGTCATTGCGGCGGTAGGTCTCGAGAGTCCACGATTCGGGGTCGTCCCAGAAGCGGCTTAGCACCGGAGCCAGCGGTGTCGGTGACCCCATTAGTGACCTTCCCCAATGTCGGGTGACGGTGCTGTCATGTTGTGTTCCTTGGCGACCTGGAGCCCGGCCAGGGTGGCCGCGCCGGCACCGCCCTGGCCCCCGTCCGGCCGCGGATCGGGGAAACCGGCCAGGATCCGCTCGGTCTCTTTGAATGTGCACAGCGGAGCGATGCCGCGTGACGGCGCCGGAGGATTACCGGAGCGCAGCCCGTCGACGAGCTCGCGCGCCGACGCGCAAGTCTGGTTGTCGTAGAACTCCCAGTTGACCATCACGACCGGGGCGAAGTCGCACGCGGCGTTGCACTCGACGTGCTGCAGGGTGACCGATCCGTCCGGGGTTGTCTCGTCATTGCCGATGCCGAGATGCTCCTTGAGCGAGTCGAATATCGCATCACCGCCCATCACCGCACACAGTGTGTTGGTGCACACGCCCACAAAGTATTCGCCGGTCGGTCCCCGGCGATACATCGTGTAAAAGCTTGCGACAGCGGCGACTTCGGCTCCAGTAAGTCCGAGCTGTTCGCCGCAGAACTCGATACCGGCCGGTGTCACGTAACCGTCCTCGGACTGCACCAGGTGCAGCAGCGGCAGCAGCGCCGAGCGGGGATTGGGGTAGCGGCCGATGATCTCCTTGGCGTCGACCTCCAGTCGTGCCTGCAGATCGGCCGGGTACGACTCGGGTGCGCCTTCGGTGACGAACTGCCCGGGTTCTTCGGGCGGCGGACCAAGCCGGATGAACACCCGTTCGCCGCTGTCGCCGGCGCCGGGAGTCTGTGCTGCGGTCATCGGTCCACCCCGCCCATCACCGGGTCGATGCTGGCCACCGCGCTGATCACGTCGGCGACCATGCCGCCTTCACACATCGCGGCGACGGCCTGGAGGTT
>Ga0335075_10006210_pt1 | contig 18447 bp, 13 predicted proteins | sample Lox_Sample_24_FD_206723 | JGI IMG/M metagenome (GOLD analysis project Ga0335075, IMG submission 206723) | Soil microbial communities from Loxahatchee National Wildlife Refuge, Florida, United States - Lox_Sample_2.4 | ecosystem: Environmental > Terrestrial > Soil > Wetlands | place: USA... | reverse complement strand
GCTCGGTGACCTGCGGCGCCAGGCCCAGCGAGGGCTCGTCGAGGAGCAGGTAGCGGGGGTCGGACATGAGGCCGCGGGCGATGGCGAGCATCTGCTGCTGGCCGCCTGACAGCGATCCCGCGTAGTGCCCGAGCCGGGAGACCAGCTCGGGAAAGACGGCGAGCGCCTCATCGAGGCGCGCCCGGTGGGCGCCCTGCCCTCGCGCCGCGTCCTGGCGGATCGCATAGGCGCCGAGCAGTAGGTTCTCGCGCACGGTCATGTTCGCGAATACCTGCCGGCCTTCCGGCACATGGGCCACGCCCGCGCGGACCGCCCCGTCGGTGGAGCCTCCGGTCAGCTGGCGGCCGTCCACGGTCACCGCGCCGCTGCGGGGCCGTAGCAGCCCCGAGATGACCTTGAGCGTGGTCGACTTGCCCGCCCCGTTGACCCCCACGACGGCCACGATCGTCGCCGGTGGCACCGAGAAGCTCAGCCCGTGGAGTATCTCCTCGGACCCGTACCCCGCGCGTATTCCAGTCAGCTCGAGCATCTCAGGTGTTCGCCTCCGCCGCGCCGAAGTAGGCGCTGATCACCAGTGGGTCGTTCTGCACCGCCCGCGGCGGCCCGGCAGCGATGACACTCCCGGCGTCCATCACCACAACCTGGTCGCACACGCCCATGACCAGCGACATGTTGTGCTCCACGACCACGACGGTATGGCCGGTGTCCCGGACGGCGCGCAGGATCATCCCCAACTCGGCGGTCTCCGCGTCGTTCATGCCGGCCGCGGGCTCGTCGAAAAGCACGACGCTGGGCCGTGCCATCAGGGCCCTGGCCAGCTCCAGGTACTTCTGCGCGGCCAGCGGGAGCACCGCGGCCCGCTGGTCGGCGCGATCGGCCAGGCCCATCACCGCGAGCAGCCGGCCGGCCCGCGCCGCCATCTCCCTCTCCTCCTGCCGGCAGCGCCGCAGCCGCAGCGCCTGGGCGAGGTAGCCGGCCCGGCCCAGCCGGTACCCGCCCACGAGGACGTTGTCCAGCACCGAGAGCTGAGGGAAGACCCGGGCGGTCTGGAAGGTACGGAACAGGCCGAGCGAGGTGATCCGGTCGGACCGCAGCCCGATGAGGGACCGGCCCCGCAGGATCACCTCGCCGCTGTCGGGCCGGTAGAGGTTCGTCACGAGGTTGAACATCGTCGACTTGCCCGCCCCGTTCGGGCCGATCAGGGCGGTGAGCGACCCCTCGGGAACGGTGAAGCTCGCGTCCTGGACCGCCGCCACGCCGCCGAACGACTTCGATAGTCCCCGCACCTCCAGGGCCGGGCCACCGCCGCGCCCGCCGCCGCCCGTCCCAGCCGTGGTTGCCGCTGGCGGGCCGGCCGGGGCCGCGGCCGCGACGGCAACCGCGGGAGCGGCCCCGCCCGCCGGGCGCTGTCTGACGGAGCTGCGCTGGCCGGCCCAGCCAGGCCAGCCCGCCCGGGCACGGTCGACCCCTTCCAGCACCGCGCCCCAGATGCCGGCTGGCAGGTAGCGCAGGAACAGCACCAGCAGCACCCCGGTGGCCAGCATGGAGTAGTTGGCGAAGGACTGCGACACCAGCGGCAGGTACGTGAGCAGGGCCACCCCGACGAGCGGCCCGAACAGCGTCCCCATGCCACCGATCGCGAGCATCGTGATGAGGGTCAGGGATTGCGCGCTCCCGACCTGATCAGGGGACAGGTAACGGAAGTAGCTTGCGTACAGGCTCCCGGCGACCGAGGCCATGCACGCGCTGATGACGAACACGGCGACCTTGGCCCTGGTGACGTGCAGGCCGAGCGACCGGGCGCCCACCTGGTCGCCGTGCATCGCCCGCAGGATCCGGCCCCGGTTGCTGCGCACGAGGTTCGCGCTCAGCACCAGCGCCACCGCGACCAGCACCCAGACCAAGTAGAACATCCGGGTGTCGGTGTCGAAGGAGTAGCCCGCAACCGAGAACGGCGGGATGCCGGCGATCCCCGACGGGCCGCCGGTGATGTTCAGCCCGTTGGCCATCGCCTCGACCAGGATCCCGAACGCCAAGGTGACGATGGCGAGGTACATGCCGCGCAGCCGCCCGCAGACCAGCCCGAGCACCGCGGCCACCAGCGCCGAGGCGCACGCGCCGGCGACCAGCCCGACCAGGGTGGGGACGCCGTAGTGCACGGCCAGGATGGCGGAGGTGTAGCCGCCGATGGCCATGAACCCGGCCTGGCCCAGGCTTACCTGCCCGGCGATCCCGGTCATCAGGTCCAGGCCCACGATCGTCAGGCAGAACAGGCCGGTGATGTTCACCGCCCGCATGTCACCGCCGGGGACTATCTGCGGCAGGAACACCATGACCACGGCCAGCGCGATCCCCGCGCCCGGCAGCCAGCCGCGGGGCAGCTTCGGCGGGGCGTAGATGCGGCCGGCGGTCCGCTCGGCGACATCCATCCGGGCGCCGCGCACCCGCCCCAGCAGGCCCTGGGGCCGCACGAAGATGATGCCGATGAGAACGATCAGGCTGATGGCGGTCGAGAACAGCGAGGACACGTATCCCGCCACGACCGCCTCGACCACCCCGAGGGCGAGGCCGCCGGCGAGCGCGCCGTAGACCGAGCCGAGCCCGCCCAGGCTCACCGCGATGAGCCCCTCGTTCGTGTAGGTGGCCATGCTCGTGTAGTCGAGGGACGTCAGGGGGGCGATGACCGCCCCGCCGATGACCCCCAGGACGGCCGCCGCGATGAACGACAGCAGCACCATCCGGTCCACCGGCACGCCCATCAGCCGCGCGGCGGTCATGTTCTCCGACGTGGCCCGGAGCCCGCGCCCCCAGCGGCTCCGCGCAAGCAGCCAGGCCAGCCCCGCCACCGATGCCAGCATCGCCCCGATGACCCAGAACCCCTGGGTGGGGATGAACAGCTGCCCCACCGTCACCGGCTGGGACCCGGAGAACTGGTTGAACGCGAACGGGTTAGCCCCCCAGATGAGGTACGCCGCACCCTCGAACGCGGTGAGCAGCCCGCCCATCATCATCAGCAGGCTGGCGTGCGAGATGCGCGTGACCGCCCGGCGAATGACGACCCACTCGATGATCGCGACGGCGGCTCCGACCACGCCCACCGACGCCAGGAACGCCGCCACCACAGGCAGGTGGGCGCTGTTCATGAAGGTGTACATCGTGAGCGCGCCCAGGGCCACGAACGCGCCCTGGGCCAGGTTCAGCGCCCCGCTGACGCTGAACACCAGCGAATAGCCCACTGCCAGGAGGGCGTATATCGACCCGGTGATCAGGCCACCGATAATGATGTTGCCGAGCGTCCACACCTCAGGCGTCCTCCTGCCGCACGTCTTTGTCCAGGCTGCTGCCGGGCACGGCCGGCCTCGGCGGGCGGGTGCTGCGGCCGAGACCGCGGCGCCCGCCCGCCGCGCAGCTGCTAGGGATTGCCCTGGCCGGCCGGGCCCGAGGCCGCGGTCCACTCGCCCTGCGACTTGCTCCACTGGGCGATGTACACCGAGCTGATCGTCAGCCCTCGGTTGTCGGGGATCGACTTATCGGTGAAGTTGTAGGTGCCGTTGATGCCGGCGAAGCTGGTCAGCGACTCGATGTACTGGTGGATCTCAGACGCCGTCGCGCTCGTCCCCAGCTTCCTCAGCGCGCTGACCAGGATCAGGCCGGGGTCCCAGGCCAGCGCGTCCCCCTCGTCGGGGACCTTCTGCCCGGCCGCCTCCATCGCGGTGTCGAAGGCCTGCACCTCGGTCTTGGTCTGCCCGGTCAGGTCCTGCGGTCCCACCATGAACGGAGCACCGGGGAAGTAGAGCTGCCCGGGCAGCTCGCCCGCCAGTTTCTGCATCTCCGAATAGGACGCGTTGCCGTTCGTGGTCATGGTGGGCAGGCTGTTCATGCCCAGCTGCTGCATGCCGCTCAGCACCGTGCCGAGCGGCGTGCCAGTGGTCCACACGAGCACGGCCTGCGGGTTGCTGGCCTTGATCTTGGAAAGCTGGGTGGTGACGCTGACGGCGGTGGGGTCGAAGGACTCATGGTCGGTGACCGTCACCGCGCCGTTGCTGCCGGCCACGGCACGCTGGATGTTGGTCCAGCCATCCTGGCCCGAGGAATCGGTCGAGTTGATGACCGCCACCTTCTTCCACCCCTTGGACTCGGCGAAGTTGATGAACGCCTGGGTCTGGTTGATGGTGGAGTTCGACGACGAGTAGACATAGCTGCCGAGCGCCGGATGGTCACCGGGAGACAGGTCGTAGACGACGGGCCCGTTTGAGGTAGCCAGGTCATCGACGGGCTTGTCGGTACTCGTGATGCTGCCGACGAGCAGCACGGGCGCCTGGCCGATCAGGGGCGAGGCGAGCGACACCGACGTCGACGCCGTGCTCTGGTTGTCGGAGATCGAGAACGCCAGCGGGTGCCCGTCAATGCCGCCGGTGGCGTTGACATGCTTCGCGAGCGCGTTGAAGGCTGCCGCTTCCTCGGTCCCGAGGAAGGACGCGCTGCCCGTTTCCCCGACGATGGCGTGAATGGTGTAGGTCGAGCCAGACGCCGAGGCGCCCGATGACGAACTGCCCGCTGCCGGGTCCGACGTTCCAGCCGACGAGGAACTGCAGCCGGCCACGGCTGCCGCCGTCAGCGCCGCAGCCGAGAGGGCGGTCAGCCGGACCGGCCACCCGCGACTGCCCGTGCGGGCGGCCGTCGGCGCCAGTTCATTGTCCGATGCCCATATCCGAACTCTCATATCGAGGCCGTCTCCTTTAACTTGCCTAAACGAGCAGTGTGCTACCGACGCAAGGGCGTGGGGAGTGCCGCTGGCGGACGGCCATGGAAAGCCGTCCTCCCTCGCGGTGCTACTAATGAGTTGTGGCGGGTCGTAGTGGGAACCGGGGAGGCCGGATGGGCCGTCTCGGTGCCTGCAGATTGTGCTAGAGTGGCATAAGGTCATACCATTCTCAATGATTTGACCATCACGATCTTGTAACAAGCCGAAACAAAGGCCGCGTTTTAGCCCGTGACCGCGCTCCCCGTCGGGGTGCACGACGCCACCAGTGGTCCCGCGGGGCTGAGCGCAGCGGGTTATCCGGCCGATCGGACGAGGTACTCCCAGCCCGCCTGGAGCTGGCTGTCGGACCAGACCACGGCGCGCTTGGCCACCGTGTCCTCCTCGCTCCCCCACCGGGCGAGCGGGCCGGCCGCCAAGGCGTCGAGCTGAGTCCGGCAGGCCCGGTCCAGCAGGACCGCGGTCATCACGGCGCCCGGGAGGTCCTTGCCCGTCGCGACCAGCCCGTGCTGCGGCATCAGGCAGGCCGGCGCGGAGCCGAGTGCCTCCGCCAGCGCCCGGCCGAGCTCCCGCGTGCTGATCAGCCCCCCGGTCAGCGTGAACCGGGGCACGCCCGGGTAGCAGAAAAGGCTTCCGGCATGGCTCAGCGGCCGCAGCGGCAGGTCCAGGGCGGAGAACGCGTTAGCGGCGTCCGAATGGGTGTGCACAACGGCGCCGACGTCACCGCGACGAGCCATGATCTCGGTGTGGATCGGGTATTCGATGTGCCGCCGCCCTGTGCCGTCCAGCACCTCACCCTCCGGGGACACGAGCACGATCTTGGCTCGGTCAACCTCCTCGAACCCCCAGCCCGAGCATTTCATCCAGGCGCCGCGGCCCTCCGGGTCACGCACGCTGGCATGCCCCCAGACCATGTCCGACTGGCCCGCCGCCGCGAGCGCGCGGCTGCCCTGAACCGCCAGCGTGATGGCTTCCGACGAGGTCGATGGGGTCGTGACCACTGGTCCACCTTCCGCATAAAGTCTCTGGATAGCACCTAGATGACGGTCTCTTCGAGTACCTCGGGGACGAACAACTCGCGCGGCTCGTACGGCCGCGGAATGAGGCCCTGCTCGTAGGAGTAGCGGGTCATCGCCGCCAGCGCCGCTTCGTTCCCGTCCAGCCCGTAGGTCCAGTAATCCCGGCCGAGGACCTGCTGCGCGTAGGCCACGTCATCGGGCAGCCAGGGCAGCATGTAGCGCAGCGACGCGGTCTCAGCCAGCCCGGACAGCGCGATCTCGCGCGCCTTCGCGCATGCGTCCATCAGCGACCTGGCGACCCACCGATCGCGCCGGTAGATGTCGGCCCTGATCACCAGCACGTGCATGATCGGGAAGATCCCGGTGTCCCGCCAGTACCGGGACTCGGCCGTCCGGAAGTCAGGGAACAGCCGGGCGACCCCTGGGTGCCCCTCGGTGAAACTGCGCGGCGTGCGCGGCGTGTACAGCGCGTCGATCTCGCCCGCGGCCAGCATCTCCGACAGGGTCTGGCCGGGCCCGATCGGTGCCACCTCGACGTCCGGCGGAAGCGTGACCGCCAGTTTCTCCGGGCGTCCGGGCTGGTGCAGGCCGCCGGTTCGGTAGCGGACCGAGCTAACCGGGACGCCATGCCGGTCGGCGAGGATGCCGCGGATCCACACATTCGCGGTCAGCTGATACTCCGCGACGCCCACCGTCCGCCCCGCCAGGTGCTCGGGAAGGCTGATGCCGCTCCCGGTGTGGACGTAGATTCCACTGTGCCGGAAGGACCGGGACGGAAAGACCGGGATCGCGACGAAAGGCGCGCTCTCGCCCGCCGATAGGGAAACGAGATAGCTGGACAGCGACATCTCCGCGGCGTCGAACTCCCGGAACCGCGCCATCCGGAAGAAGATCTCCTCGATGGTCATCGGCAGGCAGGTGAGGTCGATCCCCAGCGGCCGGACGGTGCCGTCGATGAGCGGCCGGGTGCGGTCGTAGTCCCCGCACGCAAGGCTCAGCCGCAGCATGAGCCGTCAGCCCTGGTCCGCGGGGTGCTCGCGCGGTGGTTCACACGTTCGTTCATCATGGCAGCTCCGGGATCGGCGAGAATCAGAAGGCAAGCGACTTGATCGTGACGGGAATCGCCTGCGACGGCTGCAGCGGCCGCCCAAGGTCGATGTAGTCGAAATTCAGCAGGTTGAGACCATCGACGACCAGCACGCTCGTCGCGACGTGCAACTCGTCGCACAGGATGCCGCCCAGGGCGTGGCCGATGTCGGCGTCGACTGCGAGCACCAGCGGATGTCCCGCCGCGATGCGGGCCGCCAGAGCCGAGGAGATGGCGAGGGCGAAGGCGGACAGGCGCTGATAGGTGACCCGCCCGGTCCAGGTGAGCGCGAGCACGAGGTCGCTCTCGTTTTCGTGGGCACCGAACGTCCGCATCGCAGCGGCGATCGCCGCCGCGAGTTCGGTCGCGTCGATCTCGTCCGCCAGCTCATAGCCGGGGCGCAGTACCTGGACGTTGCGCCGGGGCAGCAGCGCCCCGGCAGCGGCGACGTAGCAGGTGGGGCCGCTCAGTTGCAGGCTGAACTCCGACGCGCCGAGCGCGGTGGCCCGGATTCGCGCCGCGGCGGGCAGGAGCGGAAACGGGATCGAGCCGTCCGCCAGCCGGCCGGCCATGGCACGACCCAGTCGTCGCCCCAGGTCGCCGAAGTCGCGAGTCTCGCTGCCGTAGACGTATTCCGCGACGCCGCCGGAGAAGATCACGCCGGTGACGTCGGTGAGCGGGCCGATCGGCTCGGTCAGATAGGGCAGCCGCGCCGCGTCGGCGTCGGGGGCGAGCGCGGCCGCCAGCACATCGGCCATCTCGGCGGCAACGGCATCCAGCTCAGCTGGGCTCACTCGTGCGCCGGGCCGGAGCTCCACCCCGGCGGCGCGCGCGTGCTTACGCCCGGCTTCTTCGAGCCGGACAATCCGGCCGTCGGCGTCGGCCGCCACCAGCCGCCCGCCGACCTGCAGCGCCGCGGTGGCGGTCACCTCGCCGGCGGCCACGATCGACAGCTTCGTCGTACCGCCCCCGATGTCGACGTTGAGGATGCGGCGGCCGGTGTCCAGGGAAGCCCGCGCCGAGCCCGATCCGTAGGCAGCCAGGGCCGCCTCCATGTGGTGGCCGGCCGCCGCGCAGACGAAGTCGCCGGCCATGGCGGAAACCACCGCGGCGATGCTCTCGGCGTTCTCACGACGGAGCGCCTCTCCGGTGAGGATCACCACCCCGGAGTCGACGGCTCCCGGCCGGAGCGCCGCCTCGTCGTAGGCCCGGTCAATGATCTGGCCGATCCCGGCCGCGTTGATCAGCCCGGCCGCGCCGAACGGGGTGAACGCGACCGGCGACTCGTACAGGCGGCGCCGTTCGACCACCACGAACCGGGTGGCCAGCCCGGCGCCGCTGCGCTGCAGCGTCAGTTGCGAGAACACCACCTGCGTGCCCGATGATCCGATGTCGATGCCGACGCTGCACAGGGTCACGTTCTCCTGGAGCCAGATCGGGTTGTCCGCACGCAGCCCGATGCTCTCGCCGTGGTGATCGTCGTCTGGATCCTGCCGGCACAGGCGAACGCCGCTGGCCACCCCGCGAGCCTAGAGCGACCGGGCGCTCATCGCGGCCGGGGCCGGCGGGATATCAGCGAGCTCGGCCTGGTAGGACGACTCCATCGCCGAGGCCAGCCCGTTCGTGGCCAGTGCCTGGGCGAACGTCTCGCGGATGACAGGCTGCTCGTCGACGTAGTCAATCTGGTCACCGCCGATCCGGCGGCTGATCCAGGCCTTCGGCACGCCCTGGGAGTTGCGGATGGAAACTCCCTCGTGCTTGAAGGCGAGGTAGCGGGCCGGCTCGGAGCCGGTGTTGAAGTGCTGGTGGAACCACATGTTGGGCGGGATGATCAGCGAACCCACGGACCACTCGTATCGCCGCGGCTCCTCACCTTCAGGCCACATCAGTGAGTAGCCCTCGCCGGACAGGATGATCACATGCGCGCCCGGCCCGTGCCGGTGGCCTTTCTTGTACGTGCCCACCGGAAACTCTGAGATGTGGCTGTTCATCGAGCCATTCGCCATGGAGAACCGGATGTGGCCGCCGCCTGCGCCGCGCTCCTTGGCGGTGATCAGCGGAAGGTGCGCCGCGTCGGGGACGAAGTTGGTGTCCAGGAGAAATCCCTTGGTCTCCTCCTTGGCCGCGAAGTAATCGGTCTCGCCGTTGAAGCGGTTCGGGAAGTCGCGATGGGTGTTGAACACGAAGTCGACGTCGTCGTAGATGTTCAGCACCGGCGGCAGGTTGGTCGAGGAGACAAACCGCGCGGGCGTCCCCGACAGGTTGACGTGCTGGTGAATCGTGTTGAGCGGGATGGCGAACAGCGAGCCGGGCTGCCATTCGAAGGTGACCTCGTGGCCGGCGTCGTTCCGCACCCGAGTCGAGCCCCTGCCGTCGAGGACCAGGATCATCTCCTCGAACAGTTGCCGCCGCGGGTTGAGCTCGCCGCCGGCCGGGATCTCGCAGACGTAGCAGTCGTTCGACGTCCGGGTTGCGTCGTGATTGATGAACACCGCCCGGCCGCCGCGGGCCGCCCAGGGCTTGAGCTCGACCGAGCGCAGGTCGCGAACGTAATGGCCGCTGATGATGTCCAGCCCCTGGCCCGCGACCCAGCGGGTGTAGGGCGTGTCCTTCTCGGTGACGAACTTGCTCGCAAGCCCGGCGTCTACGACGGCTTCCATGCATCACTCCTACGTCAGCGACCGGTAAACCTGCCGACTACGGTAACAGATTTTGTAAATTGGTATAACCATTTGTCCAAAATTTCAGCGGCCTTGGTTCTTCACGGCTTCCGCCGCCACCGCGGCCGCCTCCGGGTCGAGGTAGCGCCCGCTGCTCGTGACCGGCGCGAAGGACGCGTCGAGCTGGTACACCAGCGGGATGCCGGTCGGGATGTTGAGCTCGGCGATCGCCTCGTCGCCGATCCCGTCCAGGTGCTTGACCAGGGCACGCAGCGAATTGCCGTGCGCGACCACGAGGACCGTGCGGCCCGCCGCCAGGTCGGGCACGATCGCGTCGGACCAGTACGGCAGCAGCCTGCGCACGACGTCCCGCAGGCATTCGGTGCGCGGCAGCAGCTCCGGTGGCAGCTCCCGGTAGCGCGGGTCACCCGCGGAGGACAGCGGGTCGTCGTCGGAGATCGGCGGCGGGGGCACATCGTAGGACCGGCGCCAGCGCATGTACTGCTCGTCGCCGTACTGCTCGCGGACCTGCGCCTTGTCTTTGCCTTGCAGGGCGCCGTAATGCCGCTCGTTGAGCCGCCAGCTTCGCCGGACGGGCAGCCAGCTCAGGCCGGCGATGTCGAGCATGATGTTCGCCGTCTGGACGGTGCGGGTCAGCACCGACGTGTGCACGACGTCCGGTCGCAGTCCCGCGTCCGCGATCATCCGGCCCGCGGCTTCCGCCTCCTGGCGGCCGTTGGCGGCAAGACTGACGTCCGCCCAGCCCGCGAACAGTCCCTTGGCATTCCATTCGCTCTCCGCGTGCCGCAGCAGCACCAGAGTTCCCATATGCGTTCGCCTTCCTCGCGGACGTGGCTCGTGGCCTGCCTGCCAGGCTGGCATACCACGTGCGCCCTCATGAGCTCGACGCCGCCTCGAGCAGCTCGGCCGGCGCCAGCCGCGCAGGGTCGCGGGCCAGCGCCGGGTCGGCGCCGATCACCGCCAGCGGCAGCTTGCGCAGCCGCCGCCCGTCCCAGCCCTCGGTGCGCGCCGCCAGCTCATCGTGCAGCGCGCCGTCGGCGGCCAGGTCCTTCAGCTCCGGCCACACCACCGCCAGGTCGGTCAGGGCCGCCGCGACGATCCGGGCCCTGGCCGCCGCGTCGGGCAGGGCCAGTTCCACGACCAGGTCGGCCCGCGACAGGAACGCCTCGTCGACGGCCGACACGAAGTTGGTCGTCGTCACGACGACCGCCCCCGGCACCGCCGCCGCGAGGTGGTCAAGGCCGGCCAGCACCGCGTCGGTGGCGCGCTGCACGTCGACCGGGTTGGTCTCGAACGACGCGAGATCGCGCCGCACCGCGAAGCTCTCCACCTCGTCGATCAGGACGACGACATGCGGCCGGGACGCGGCCAGTTCGGGGACGATGTCACGCAGCAGCCTGGTGACGTTTCGCTGGCTCTCGCCGAGCATCTCGCTCGGCATGGCGTGCGGGTCGATCTCGAGGAACGTCGTGGCGCCGCGCGCCGCCACGGCGAGCGCGGCCGCCTGGGCGAGCCCGCGGCCCAGCGTGGTCTTGCCGGTGCCCGGCGGCCCGGCCAGCACGATGAGGCCGCTCGGCGGCGCCGGCAGCGCGGCCAGGCGGCGCCCGTGCATCATTGCCACGAGCGCCGTCCCGAGCAGCCGTTCCCTGGTGCCGTCCGGCACGACGATGCTGTCCCACGGCCCGTCGTGGTGGCCGGCCGGCAGCATGTGCACCGACGCGACGCCACGCGGGAGCGACTGCGCGCTCACGGCCAGGTCGGCCTGGTCAGTTCCGGCCAGTCGACGGTGCCGGGGTCGCCCGCCTGCTTGTCCCTGATGTGGTCCGGCGGCTCCTCGAAGAGCACCAGCGGGTCGCACAGTGCCCGCATCGTCTCAAGCAGGCTGTCGAACATGTGGATCCGCACCACCCGGGCCGTCCGCTCGGGATCGTCGTTGATGTGCTGATGCCAGAGGAAGTGGTCGACGACGATGATGTCGCCCTTCTTCCACGGGTAGGTCGGCCCGCCCTCCGGCTCGGCCCCCATGTAGGAGTGGCCGTGGCCTTCGACCACGTACAGCCACGCCTCTCCCGGGTGCCGGTGCATGGACTGCCCCCGGCCCGGCCCGATCTCGAACATCGCCATCGTGATGCCCGAGGCCTGGTAGCCGATCGCCCGGTCCAGCAGGAAGGTCGTCCTGGTGCCGCGCGGCGTCGGCAGCATCTCCATGCTGTCCCAGCTCGTGTGCAGCCGGCCGCTGCGGCGCGCCTGCTGGTCGGTCGCCAGCCGTCGCAGCCGCTCGGCGTACGGGTCCGCGCCTTCGGCGCCGGGCGAGAACGGCGGCCGGGGCGACAGCGCGGCGACGTCGGCGTCACCGCCGTCTTCGAGGATCGCCATGCCCATCGTCTCCAGCATGGGCTCGGACGAGAAGGTCAGGAACCGGGCCGTCTTACCGCCTTCGTTGCCGTGGCGGTGCCAGCTCCAGGCGGGCAGGTGCAGCGAATCCCCCGGACCCCAGTGGATCCGCTCGCCGTCGATCTCGGTCCACGCCTCGCCCGCCACGCAGAACGCCATCGCGTCCCACGAATGGCGATGCACGGTGCTGATCGTCCCTGGGTCGATCTCGTGCGCGGTGGCGTCCATGGACCGGGTCGGGCGGCCGCCGTCGGCGCCCACGTAGACGCCCCGGCGCATCCGGCGGCTGGTCTCGTGCATCTCGACGTCTTCGAGCGCGACGACCGTCCGCTGGTTGGCCCGCCAGGTCTCGATGAACTCGGCCCGGCGCTGCTTCTGGACGTAGTAGTGGGCGACCTTGGTGGTCGTCTTCGTACTCACGGGCAGTCCTCCTCCTTAGTTGACGTACGGGGAGATGGTCTTCGAGTTGGCCAGGGCCTGGTCAACCTGGCCGGACACGGCGGAACCGCTGATGAACGACAGCGGCAGCGACTCCTTTTCCGCCTGTGCCTTCAGCGCGGGCAGACTGGCGGCCGCGCTGAACGCCTGCCGCAGCGCGGACAGCTCGGCAGCGGGCAGGCCGGCGGGCGCGGCGAAGTCATCGGAGAGGTTGCTGAGCGCGAGCGCCTCCGTGACCGCCGCTCCCTTGCCGCCGGACAGGTGCGCCGCGGACATCGCGGCCTGGAGGGTGGGCACGCCGCTGAGCACCTTCTGGTAGCTCGGCAGCGAGACCGGGCCGACGACAAGCAGCGGCTTCGCCTCGTTACCGGAGATCAGCGGGTAGAGCGTGGACATGGCCTCGAGGATCGTCTGGCCGTCCTTGGCCAGGAACCCCTGCTTGAGCGCGGCGGTCTCCTCGAACCCGGTGTCGAGCTTGTAGGGGACGCCGAACGCCCCGTAGACCACGCGGATGAGCATGTCCCCGATCCCGTTGCGGATGTCGAGCGCGCTCACCTGGCCGCTGGGGTGCAGCATCCCGGAGAAGCTCGACACGCCGGAGCCGGGTTGGGTGACGATCGCGTTCGGGACCTGGGCCGGCTGGCCGATCCAGTCCAGCTTCGTCATGGTGAAGTTCTGGCCGGGCTGCTTCTCCACCAGGCTGGCGATGTCGCCGCCGACGTTCACCATGCCGATGGTCAGCCCGTTCGGCGAGGCGGCCGCCATCTGGTTGCTGCCCTGCAGCGTCCCGGCGCCGTTGACGTCCTCGACGTTGATCGTGGCCCCGAGTTCCTGGCCGACGTACGGCGCGAACAGCCGGGCGTAGGAGTCGTAGCTGCCGCCGGGCGCGTCCGGGGAGATGAGCGTGATCGTCTTGCCCTTGAAGTAGCCCGCTCCCCCGCCGGATCCGGCGGCCGGGCTGCCCCCGGACCCTGATGAGGAGCAGGCCGCGAGCAAGGCGGCGGACGCCGCCGCGACCGCGACGGCCGCAACCCGGCGCCGCCGTGACGTACTCGATCTAGTGCGCTGTGCTTCGTGATCGGACATGTTTCTGCCTTTCGTGGTGATGGCGATGCTGACGGCCGGCTGGTCGGGCCGGTCGACCGCGAGGTCAGGTCAGAACCCCGGAGAACGTGAGGCTGAACAGGGTGACGAAGGCGTAGGCGATGCCGAAGGACGTGGCGGTGACCGCGGCCGCGTAGGTGAAGCGCTGCCAGCGGCGGTCCCACTGGACGGCCGTCAGGCAGTAGGCGGCGGCGACCAGGGGCACGCCTGCCTCGAAGCCGAACAGGTAGCTGGCGGCCACCGCGGCCCAGATCCAGCCGAGGGCGACGAGTTCGCGCGCGGTCCGGCGTGTCCGGCGCCCGGACTCGGGCTGCTCGGCCGGAGGCCGGCTCCCCGCTGGCTCCGGTTCAAGTCCCGCCCTTCGCCCGAACGGACCCGGCTGGCTCTCCCGCCCACCGCTCGTCTCGCTGTCGTGGCCGGCCGAGGTCTCGTGGCCGGCCCCGGTGTCATAGCCGGCCGGGACGCTCGCCAGCGCGGCGTCCATCGCCTCCGGTCCCACCGGCTCCGGTGTCACGGCGCCCAGCGTGCCGCGCGCCGTCCGGTGGCGGAGCAGCCCGATGCCCCGGGACGCCAGCCGGAACAGGGCCACCGCGGCGGCGACGGCCGCGATGATAGCGGGCACGCCGCCCGCTGCGGCGGGGTACCCGAGGGCGATGACCATGTAGATGATCGACACGACGGCGATGACGGCCTCGGTCGCCGGCTCGAGGACCGGGTGCGGGGACCGGGGGCCGCGGGCCGCCCGCTCGGGGGTGATCACGGCCCGGCCGCGGCGGCCGCGCCACGTGATCAGGGCAAGCAGGGCGATGCTGATGAGGAGGAAAACGTCGGCGAGCGGGCTGTGCACGATAAAGCCCCAGCCGTAGATGCTCTGCGTCAGGTGCACGTTGTCGGCGAACGTGCCGCCGAGCACCAGGCCGATGGTCATCGCCGCCAGGGAGTAGCCGACCTTGCGCAGCACCACGCCGAAGACGGCGAACACGCCGAGCTCGACGACGCCGGCGAAGCCGGTCACGGCCGCGAAGCTGCCGAGCACCGCGAGCGTGATGATGATCGGCATCATGACGGGGCCGCGCACGCTTGTCGCCCGGCTGAGCCACGGGGTGATGATCAGGCCGACCCCGCAGGACAGCAGCCCCGCGATGGCCATGACCCACATCATCGAGTAGGGCAGCGACGGCTCGGCCCGCAGCAGCGTGGGGCCGGGCTGGATACCGAGGATCGCCAGGGCGGCGATGAAGATGACCATGCCGACGCCGGACGGCAGCCCGAGCGCGACGGCGGGTACCAGCGAGCCGACTTCCTTCGCGAGCGAGGATCCTTCGGCCGACGCGATGCCGGCCGGCACGCCGGTGCCGAACTGCCTGCCGTACTTCCGCGAGACCTGGCGGCCCAGGCTGTAGGAGATGAAGTTGGCGCTGAAGCCGCCGATGCCCGGGATGAGGCCGAGCAGGCTGGCGACGAGCGCTGAGCGCAGGATGTGGATCCAGGACCGGGCGGCGTCGCCGAGGCCCTCGCCGACCTGGCGGCGGAAGGCATGACGGAGCATCGCCTGCTGCCCGGTGGCGACGGACTCGTTGCGGCCGTACATCACGACCATCTGCGTCATCGCGAAGACGCCAAGCGCGAAGGGGACGACGTTCAGGCCGTCCATCAGCGCGATGTTGCCGAACGTGAACCGGTCGATGCCGGTCACCGGGTCGCTCCCGATGAACGAGAACATCAGGCCGATCGCGCCGGACAGGACGACCTTGGCGCTTGAGGTGCTCTCCCCGGTGCCGCCGATCAGCACCAGCGCCAGCACGATGATGGCGACGAACTCCGGCGGATGGAAGAGGTTGACCAGCGAGCCGGAGATCGGGATCAGCGCGAGCAGGACCGCGCAGGCGATCCAGCCGCCGGCCCAGGTCGACGCGGCGGAGATGGCAAGGGCGCGGCCCGCCTCGCCGCGCTGCGCCATCGGGAAGCCGTCAAGCGTGGTCGGGTAGGACTCGGGCGCGCCCGGCGTGTTCAGCAAGATGGCGGTGATCGAGGCCGCGTAGTAGGAGGCGGCCTGGGTGGCCAGCATCAGCGTGATCGCGGGGATCACGCTCATGTGATACAGGAACGGCAGCATCAGGCTGAGCGCGAGCGACACGCCCATGCCGGGGAGCATGCCCATGAACATGCCGATCGCCATGCCGACGAACAGCAGCCCGATCGCTTCGGGGGTGAGCAGTTGCGAAAAGCCGGAAAACAGATCGTGCGTCATCGGGACCCTATCTCGCGGCCCGGGCGGTGCCCTTGGGCTGTCTGCCCGCGTGCTTTGCGTGCGATCACCCGATAATGGCATAAGGTCATACCATTTACAAGAGGTTACATGGGCAAAAACCTGAATGACCCAGAGATTTCGCGGTCATGAAGAATCGACGAAGGGCAGAGCGGTTACCGGGCCATCAGCGGCCGTACTCATCGAGCTGGTAGCGGCGCGGCCTGAGCACCCGGCAGATCTCCCGGTTGAGCGCGCTCTGCGGCAGGCCGATGCCTGCCTCGGCGGCCATTTCCTGGACGATCTTCAAGTCGTCCTCGGCCCACGCCATCGTCTGGTTGCCCCAGTTGTCGAGCGCCTGGTTGGCCGCGCTGCTCGTCCGCAGCGCCGACCGCAGTTGGCCGACGTCCACTCCGAAGCGCTTCGCGAGCGCCAGCCCCTCATGGTCCGCCACCAGGCAGGCCCACAGGATCAGGTTGTTGATGGCCTTGCCGGCCTGGCCCGCGCCGACGTCGCCGAGGTGCACGGCATCGGCGGAGTACGCCCGCGCGACCGGGGCGAACCTCGTGACCGCGGCCTCGGTCCCGCCGAGCAGCGACAGCAGCTGGCCGGCGTCGGCCGCCCGCGATCCGCGGCACACCGGAGCGTCCAGCACGTCGACCCCGTACGGCTCGGCCGCCGCGTGCAAGCGCTTCATGACCGCCGCCGATACCGTGCTGAGGACCGCGACAACCGTCCCGCTCGGCAGCCGCCTCAGCAGGCCCTCGCCGCCGAGCATGATCTCGGTGAGCTGCTCCTCGTAGCCGACGCAGACGAGCACGGTGCCGCACCGGGCGGCGACGTCCCCGATATCGGTCACGAAGACGGCGCCCTTGTCCGCTACCGTCTCCCGCTTGCCGAGGTCGACGTCGTACACGACGACCGGGAATCCGGCTCTGACCAGGTGGCCGATGATCGGCAGCCCCATCCGGCCCGCGCCAAGCACTCCGACGGGCCGCTGCTCTGCTGTCTGCATGCCTCGCATCCTCTCTGCTCGCTAGCCAGCCCGGCCGGTTCTGAGGCGGGGATAGACGCGGCGGGCGTTCTGTTCATAGACCTTGCGGAGGTCGGCTTGTGGCAGGCCCGCCTGGTCGACGTATCGCTTCGTGTCGTCCCAGGAGGCGCCGGTCTGGGGGTTGTCGCCGCGGACGGCGCCGAGCATCTCCGAGGCGAACAGGAGGTTGTCGGCGGGGATGACTGAGGTCAGCAGGTCGATGCCAGGCTGGTGGTAGACGCAGGTGTCGAAGAACACGTTCCCCAGCACGTGCCCCGCGATCGGCGGGCGCTGCTCGCGGACGGCGAGGCCCGCGTAGCGGCCCCAGTGGTAGGGGACGGCGCCGCCACCGTGCGGGATCACGAACCGCAGCCCGGGGAACCGGTCGAACAGGTCCCCCGACACCAGCTGCATGAACACCGTCGTGTCCGCATTCAGGTAATGCGCGCCGAGCGTGTGCACGGCCGGATTCCGCGAGGTCGACACGTGGATCATCGCGGGCACGTCGAGCTCGGTCAGCTTCTCGTACAGCGGGTACCAGTACTCGTCCGTCAGGGGCGGGGAGGTCCAGTAACCGCCGGAGGGGTCGGGGTTGAGGTTGGCGCCGACGAACCCGAGCTGGGTGACGCACCGATCCAGCTCGGCGACGCAGTCGCCGAGTGAGCCGCCGGGGACCTGCGGCAGCTGGCAGGCGCCGGCGAAGTTATCCGGGAACAGCGTCGTCACCCGGTGCACCAGGTCATTGCACGCCCGCGCCCACGCCACCGCCACCGCGGGATCGGCAACGTGGTGGCCCATGCCGGAGGCCCGCGGGGAGAAGATCGTCAGGTCGGTGCCCCGCTCGCGTGCCAGCCGCAGCTGGTTGCCCTCGATCGTCTCGCGGATCAGGTCATCGCTGACCGGCGGCGGAGACGGCTCGGGCAATGACGGGTCAGCCAGCCGCGCGAGCTGCGCGTCCCGGTAGTCCGTGAGCCCGGCCGGCGCCGTCGTGTAGTGACCGTGGCAGTCGATGATCATCGGCTGCTCGCGGCGAAGCAGCAGAACCGTCTAGTCCGCATAGCGCAGCCCTCGCTCGGCCAGCCGCTCGCGCATGCCGCCCACGTCCAGGCTGACCTCGCCGGCGGCGTACCGCGTGCGTGCCGCCTCCTCCTTCTCCGCCCGGGCCCGGGAGGCCTCGAGCACAGCGGGGGAATCCAGGCGGGGCACGACGACGACCCCGTCGTCGTCGGCGACGATCACGTCGCCCGGGTGGACGAGCTGGCCGCCGCACACGAGCGGGAGGTTGACGTCGCCGACCGTCTCCTTCACGGTGCCCGCCGCGGACACGCACCGGGACCAGACCGGGAATCCCATCCGGGTCAGCTCGCGGACGTCGCGGCAGCCCGCCTCGATGACCAGGCCGCGCACGCCGCGCGCCGCGAGCGCCGTGGCCAGCAGCTCGCCGAAGTACCCGTCGTCGCACCGCGACGTGGGCGCCACCACGAGGATGTCGCCGTCGCGGCACTGCTCGACGGCGACGTGGATCATCCAGTTGTCGCCGGGCGGGACGCTGACCGTGACCGCCGTGCCCGAGATGCACGCGCCCGGGTAGATCGGGTTGAGATACGGGGCCAGCAGGCCGCGGCGGCCCCGGGCCTCGTGCGCGGTGGCGACGCCGAACCTCGCGAAGGCGTCAGCGACC
>Ga0335075_10006209_pt1 | contig 18450 bp, 19 predicted proteins | sample Lox_Sample_24_FD_206723 | JGI IMG/M metagenome (GOLD analysis project Ga0335075, IMG submission 206723) | Soil microbial communities from Loxahatchee National Wildlife Refuge, Florida, United States - Lox_Sample_2.4 | ecosystem: Environmental > Terrestrial > Soil > Wetlands | place: USA... | reverse complement strand
CATCTACGAGGACATCCCGCAGGCCCAGGCGGCGGCGCGGGAGGGCGCGGACGTCATCGCGGTAATCCGGTCGACCGGGCAGTCGCTGCTCGACTACGTGCCGGAAGGCGCGACCAGGGAGGGGTACGCGGGGACCTACGCGACCCAGGAGAACTTCCGGCTGATGCGGGCCGCGCTCGATGACGTGTCGCGGGAACTCGGGCGCTACGTCAGGCTAACCAACTACGCCTCCGGGCTTTGCATGCCGGAGATCGCGGCGCTGGCCGGCCTCGAGCGACTGGACATGATGCTGAACGACTGCATGTACGGCATCATCTTCCGCGACATCAATCCGGTGCGGACGTTCATCGACCAGCGGTTCTCCCGGCAGGTACACGCCCGGGCCGGCATCGTGATCAACACCGGCGAGGACAACTACCTGACCACGGCCGACGCGGTGGACGCGGCGCACACGGTGGTGGTGTCGCAGCTGCTCAACGAGTACTTCGGCCAGGAGGCCGGCCTGGCCGACTGGCAGCTGGGCCTGGGCCACGCGTTCGAGATCAACCCCGAGGTCCCCGACTCGTTCCTGCTCGAACTCGCGCACGCCCAGCTGATCAGGGAGCTTTTCCCAGACGCGCCGCTGAAGTACATGCCGCCGACCAAGCACATGACCGGGAACGTGTTCGCCGGGTACCTGCTCGACGCGTTCTTCAACCTGTGCGGCGTGATGACCGGCCAGTCGATCCTGCTCATCGGCATGATGACCGAGGGCATCCACACCCCGTTCCTGTCCGACCGCGACCTGGCTCTCGAGAACGTCAGCTACGTCCGCCGCGCGGCCGGACGGCTGGGCGAGGAGTTCCGGCCCGAACCCGACGGGTTCGTGGCCCAGCGGGCGCGGCAAGTGCTCGGCGAGTCGGTCGGCCTGCTGCGCACGATCGGGTCGCAGGGGCTGCTCAACGCAATCGCCGCGGGGACGTTCGGGGTGACCAGGCGCCCGCCTGACGGCGGCCGCGGCCTGGACGGGGTGGTGCAGCGGGCCGAGGGCTACTTCAATCCGGCTTCCGGGCTGCTGGAGGCGGCTCCATGAGCGTGACTGGCGTGGTGCGGCCCTACGGGGACACCACGGGGGACGGGCGGGTGCAGGTATCGTTCACGCTGCCCGTGCCCTACGGCGACGAGACCGAGCGAGCCCGGGCCGAGAGCGCCGCGTTGCAGCTCGCGGCCAAGATGGGCCTGGACCCCGCGATGGTCGTGCATGCCAAGGGGATGGGGCCTGACTTCACGTTCTTCATCGTCTACGGCCGGGTCAGCCACCTGGTGGACCTTTCGGCCGTAACCGTGGCCGAGCGGGAGTTCCCCGTGCTGCCCGCCGCCGAGGTGAACCTGCGGATCCGTTCGGCGCTTGGCCGCAAGCTGGTCGTGGTCGGCGCGTGCATCGGCACCGACGCGCACACCGTCGGCATCGATGCGATCCTCAACGTCAAGGGGCACGCGGGGGAGAAGGGCCTGGAGTACTACAGGGAGATCCGGGTGGTCAACATGGGTGCGCAGGTTGGCGTGGCCGACCTGGTGGCCCGGGCCTCGGCCGAGGATGCCGACGCGGTCCTGGTCAGCCAGGTCGTCACGCAGCGCGACGCGCACCTGTCGAACACCAGGGAGATGGCGGCCGCGTTCCGCGCCGGGCCCGGGTCGCGGCGGCCGCTGCTTGTGGTAGGCGGGCCGCGGTTCGATCCCGGCGCCGCGCACGACCTTGGCGTGGACAAGATCTTCGGCCGCGGCACCACGCCCAGCGAGGTGGCCAGCTACCTGGTGCACGCCCTCGCTCCGCTCGAGGACGTGGCATGAGCGGATCGGCGGTGGGCCTGTCGGTCACGCAGCGGCGGTACGTGAAGTACGGGGACGCGCACTACGGCGGGAACCTGGTGGACGGCGCGTACGTGCTCGGGCTGTTCGGCGATGTGGCGACCGAGGTGTGCATCCGGATGGACGGCGACGAGGGGCTGTTCGCCTCCTACTCCGAGGTGCAGTTCCGCGCGCCGGTGCTGGCCGGGGACGTCATCGAGGCCACGGCCACGGTCACCGCGGTCGGGCGGCGCAGCAGGCGCCTTGACTTCGAGGCCCGGGTGGTATGCCGGGCCGACCCGGCTCGCGGGCCCTCGGCGGCCTTGGTGCTCGACGAGCCCATCGTCGTCCTCACCGCAGCCGGCACGGTTGTGGTGCCCGCGCCGCCGAGCTAAAGCCGGCGCAGCCGGGCGGCGGTCGAGACGATCATCCAGATGAACACCGCTGCCCACACGGCCGCTGCGATCCACGCGGCCGCGGTCCCGGTGCCGCGGATCAGCGGCAGCCCGGCTGCGGCGCCGATCCGCATGCTGGCCGTGGCGTACATGCCGGCCGGAAACACGATCATCCACATCTCGCGGCGGAACCCCCGTGGTGCCAAGGGGTCGCGAGGACGCCACCGGATGGCGCCGAGCGCGAGGAGCGCGGGGATGAGCCCGGTGGCCACCGACCAGAAAGCCAGCGCCAGGCTGGTCAGCGGCGATCGCAAACCCGTCGGCGCCGCCGGCGCCGCGACGCGGATGAGCTCGAGGACCTGTGCCGCGCTCAGCACCGTAATGGACGCAGCGCCCATCGTGACCCAGTAGGGCGCGACCGGATCGCCCGGTGCCAAACCCGCCACCCGCAGCCGCGTGACGACCATCGCGGTGACCACCGGGTACAGGACAGCCCCGGCCGACCAGGTCACGACCGCTGCCCAGGTGGCGAACCGCGCCGCCAGCACCCCAGCCGAGGCCGCCGACGCGGCCGCGATGGCCGCCGCCTGCGTTCCCACCACCCAGAGCTGCCAGGTGCCGTTCACGTCGGTCACCGCCCGGCGCAGGCCAGTCCAGCCCCGGCCGACCCACCCAGCGACGAAGACCGCCACGGCGCAGATCACCGCGACCCACGCCAACGCCGCGGCCGCGGTCAAGACGGCGACCACGCCCTCCAGGCCGAGGCCAGGATGGTCGGCCAGCCTGGCCGCGAGCACGCTGGCCGCAGCCGGGAAGGCGAAGTAGCTGAACAGCCGGTCTGGCCGCCGCAACTCGCGCCGCACCTCCGGGCCGAACGCGACGACCCGCCCGCCCGACGCGACGACCAGGACTACGAAGGCTGCCGCGGCCACCCACAGCAGGGCCGCGGACAGACTGGAACTGCCGACCATCTGCAGCGCAACCGACACGATCCCGGTTGCCATCACCATCGCGAAACAGCGCGGATCCGCGCCTCGGATCGCCGGCGCGACGAATCTTTTATATCGTGCTACGATATAAGTCACCATAGCGCCTGGCTCGTGCGTTCAGGAGGACGGCAATGGGTCTCTCGCTCGGTGAGCGACGTGAACTTCGTAAGATCGGCCGGGCGGTGCGCCGGTCGGATCGACGCCTGGACTCGATGCTCTCCGCGTTCAGCAGCTTCAACATGGGCGAGTCGAAGCCGCGGTGGGAGACATTGCACATGACGCCCCGGCGAATGCTTTCCCAGCTGCGCCCCGGCGTTACGCCTCGCTCGTAGTGCCTTCATGCCTGGTCACAAACTCATCAAGCACCGTTGCCAGCTCGTGCAGGCGGTCCAGGTGCGCCCGGGTCAGCCGCTGCAGAATCTCCTCGCCTTGCCCGGTCAGCCTGACCCGCACCACCCGGCCGTCCTGCGGGTCAGGCGTCCGCTCGACCAGGCCGGCCGCCTCGGCCCTGTTAACCAGCTCCACCGCGCTGTGCGGGCGCAGCAGCAGGTAGCCGGCCAGGTCGCCGACCGTAGGCGGGCTGGAGCCCTGGTGTCCCTTGATCGCTACAAGCAGCTGGTGCTGGACGTGAGTCAGGCCGGCCGCTTTGGCCTGGTCCTCGCTCCAGCGCTGAAATCGCCGCAAGCTGACCCGGAACTCCAGCAGCCTTTCGAAATCCTGCTGCGTGAGTTCATCCATTGTTACTCTCCGGGTCATATTGTTAACTTATCTGTAACCTAGGTCGGAAGTGTCGCGACACGATATTCGCATCTGGAAGGCGGGTGCCGACATGCAGCGGTTGAAGTTCCAGGCCCTGGTCACCCCGGCCCCGAACGAGCAGGCCCGCGCGAAGCTCGGTCCAGGGTCACACCGCATGGTGCTGCGCGCCGAGAGCACCGAAACTCACCGTACCCAGGTGTTCACCGCCTTGGTCGACGGCGAGGACGACGGGCCGTTCCGTCCCGGCAGGCCCCAGGTCGTAGTGACGCTGCGAGTGGTCGGCAACGACGTGTCCGATTACCTCGGGATAGGCAGTCACTTCATTCTCTGGCTCGGCACGGACGTCGGGCAGGGTATCGTCACCCGCCGCCTGCACGTCTGAGGCCGCCCGCCGCCCTCGTATGGGGCGCGGGGGCCACAGGCCCTGTCTATCGGGGCTGGGGGGACACAAGCCCCGAACGCCCGCGCCCGTCACTCGGGGCGCGGGGGCCACAGGCCCTGTCTATCCGGGCTGGGGGGCACAAGCCCCGTTTAGGCGGCGGATATGGCGTCGCCGTGGAAGAGCCGCCGGTAGACGGCTTGGACATCGGACCTTTGACCAGGGCACAAGTAAAGATCGGATGACACTCTTGGTCTCCATTTGATATCAGCCGGGTTTCGGGCGGTTTCAGGTCATTGACACGCGCAGACGTCGGATCTATTTTTCGTGACACGGCACTCCGGGTGGTCAGATGGGTCCACTCCCGGCAACCCGCACCGGCGCGGTCAGCCAGATCCGGAGAGAGCTCCAGGAGGTTCCATGACACTGCGCACACGCACAGGCGCGGGCCCTTGGGGGTCCCTCCGCGCCAGATCCGTCGCAGCGGCCGCAGTGGCCGCGATGATCGCCGTCGCCGCCTGCAGCTCGAGCTCGAGCAGCTCGGCCGGCTCCAGCACCACGGCGAGCTCGACGACCTCGGCCGCCGCGGCCGGGTCAACCACGATCGGCGTCGACCTTACCTACAACGACACGGCCTTCTGGGCCGCCTACATCAACTACGAGACGCAGTACGCCGCCCAGCTGCACATCAAACTGCTCGGCCCGCTGCTCGCCGCGGCCAACGCCAGCCTGCAGAACACCCAGATCGAGACCCTGGTCAACGAGGGCGCGAAGGCCATCATCGTGAATCCCGAGACGGCCACAAGCCTGGGTCCCGCGATCTCCTACGCCACCGCCCACCACGTCCAGCTGATCTCGGTCGACACGATCGTGGGCGTGGGCAAGGTGTACATGGTGGTCCGCGCCTCCAACGTCCTGTACGGGCTCGACGCCTGCGCGTACATAAGCTCGAAGGTCAAGTCCGGCTACGTGCTCGACCTGGAGGGCGACTTGACCTCCTCCAATGGCGCCGACCGGACTAACGCCTTCGACGCGTGCATGGCGGCCAACGACCCGGCCGTGCACATCCTCAAGGACCCCACGGTGTGGACCGAGTCGACCGCGGTCACCGACGCGCAGAACGCCGTGAACGCCTACGGCAGCCAGCTCAAGGCGATCTACTCGCAATGGTCAAGCCCGGACACCGGTGTCCTCCCGTTGCTGAAGTCCAAGGGCCTGACCGGCAAGGTGATCGTGGTGAGCGACGACGGCGTTCCGTTCGAGATGTGCGACATCGCCAACGGGACGCTCAACGCGTCGCAGTCCCAGCCCGCCAACCTGTACGCGTACTGGGCGCTGAAGTACGCGCTTGACGCGGCAACTGGCGTCAAGCTGAGCGCGGGCCAGCCCGGCGGCGGCGCGCCCACCCTGCAGATGGTGAGCTACGCGGGCGACACCAACCTCGGCGACCCGATCGTGGCCCCGTTCGTGACCAAGACCACGCAGACCCTCACCGTCAGCCCGGTGGACGGTCTGTCGGGCACCGTGACCACCACCCCTGTCACCGACTCCAACCTGTGGGGAAACGTCTACGGCAGCGCCCACGGCGGCGTCTGCAGTTCCTCGGCGTCCTGAGCGCCGGATGGGCGAACCGGTCATCCCCGCCGCACCCGGCCCCAGGGCCACGCCTGCGGTCGAGGCGGCGGGGATCCACAAGCGGTTCGGCAGCACCCGCGCCCTGCGCGGCGTGGACCTGAGCCTGCTGCCGGGCCGCTGCCTCGGCCTGGTCGGCCGCAACGGCGCCGGCAAGTCCACCCTGGTTTCGATCCTTTCCGGGATCTACCCGCCGGACGCGGGCGAGGTGCGCCTGGACGGGCAACCGGCGCCCTCGCTGGGCGATGCCACGGCGTGGCGCGGGCGCATCGCCACCGTGTTCCAGCACTCCATGGTGGTCCCCGGCCTCAGCGTGGCGGAGAACATCTTCCTTGGCCGCCAGCCGCAGCGCCGCGGTGTTTTCTGGGCTGGCCTGGTGGACTGGGGACGCATGCGCCAGCAGGCCAGGAAGGTCATGACCGACTGGGGCTTCGACGTGAACGCCGACACTGCCTGCGGCAACCTCACCGTCGAGCAACGGCAGGTCGTCGAGATCACCCGGGCGCTGGCGGCAGGTACTCGCTGCCTGCTGCTCGACGAGCCCACCGCGGCGCTCGAGCGCGGCGCCGCGGAGCGCCTGTTCGAGCGCATCCGCCAGCTGCAGGCCCAGGGTGTCGCGATCTTGTACATCTCGCATCATCTTGAGGAGGTCTTCGAGATCTGCACCGACGTCGCCGTGCTGCGCGACGGCGAGATGGTGCTGACCGCCCCTCTTTCCCAGGTGACCAAGGATGACCTGGTCACCGCCATGGTCGGGCAGAAAAACCTTTCTACCGAACGGTCCATGGCCTCAGCATCCAGTTCCCGCGAGTCAGCCGGGGCCGCCGCGACCGCCCGCCCGGACCTGGTCATCGAGGGCGTGACCTTCGCCTCCCCAGGCGTGTTCCTTGGCAACGTCTCGCTGACCGTCCGTGGCGGCGAGCGGGTGGGCGTCACCGGGCTGCGGGGCTCGGGGGCGACCACCCTGGCCCGGATCGTGGCCGGCGCGGAGGCGCCCGACGCCGGGCAGGTGCGGTTCGGCGATCACGTGCTGCGGCCCGGCGACCGGGCCTGGGCGCTGCGGGCGGGCATCGGCTACATCCCAGAGGACCGGCAGGCCGACGGGTTCGTGCCACTGCTTGGCGCGGCGGAAAACATCTCGATGACGATCACCGACCGGATCGCCCGGGGTGGTTTCGTCGGCCCCCGCCGCCGCGAGGCGCTGGCCGCGCCGCTGGCCCGGCGGCTGTCGCTGGTGTCGGCCGGGCTCGGCCAGCCGGTCCGCGAGCTGTCCGGCGGCAACCAGCAGAAGGTGACCGTGGCCCGGGCCCTGGCCAGCGACCCGGCGCTGATCGTGGCCATCGCCCCGACCCGCGGCGTGGACGTCGCGTCCAAGGAACTGCTGCTGTCCGAGCTCGACCGGATCACCGCGGAAACCGGGGCGAGCCTGCTGCTGGCCAGCGACGAACTCGACGACCTGGTCATCTGCGACCGGGTGGTGGTGCTGGTCCGGGGCGAGATCTTCACCGAGTTCACCGAGCCGCCCTTTGACCGTGAGGCGCTGATCGCGGCCACCGAAGGCCTGGGAGCGAGATGAGCGATACGAAGAACAACCTCGCCGCGCTGGCGGCCGACGTGGAGTCCGCGCTTGAGCGCCGCCGCAGCAGGAGCGCGGCGGCCATCTCTTGGATCAGGGAGGCAGCGCTGCTGCCCGTGCTGGCCGTGGTGCTGGTCGTGGGAGCAATCCTGAACAGCCATTTCCTCACCGTGTCGAACATGACGGGGATCGGCCAGCAGGTCTCCGCGCTCGGCGTCGTGGTGGTGGGCGAGTCGCTGATCCTGCTGATCGGCGGCATGGACCTGTCGCTGGAGTCCACGTTCGGCCTCGCGCCGATGCTTGCCGCCTGGCTGATCGTCCCGGCGGCCGCGTTCGGCAACGGCATGATGCTCAACCCCTACCTCGGCATCGGAATCCTGCTGGCGGTTGGCGCCACGGTCGGCCTAGCCAACGGGCTGCTGATCGTCAAGGGACGCCTCAACGGCTTCATCGTGACGCTCGGCATGACGATCCTGCTGGCCGGGATCCAGGACGGCATCGTGAAAGGCCAGGCCCCGTTCAACCTGCCGACCGCGTTCGGCTATCTCGGCGCCGCCAACATCGGCGCCATCCCGGTCTCGCTGATCGTGGCGGCGGTTATCTTCATCCTGACCGGGCTGTTCCTCCGTTACCACCGGCTGGGCCGGGCGATCTACGCCGTCGGCGGTAACCGCGAGGCGGCCCGGGCCGCGGGGATCAAGGTCGACAAGATCCGGATGGGCGTGTACGTGGCAGGCGGCGTGCTGGCCGCGATCGGCGGCCTGATGGAGGCGGGCCGGGTGTCCTCTGTCGCGCCCACTCAAGGCTATGGCGAGGGCATCATCTTCTCGGTTTTCGCCGCGGCGGTTATTGGCGGGGTGTCCCTGCAAGGCGGCCGGGGGAACATGGTCGGCGCCGCGTCCGGCGTGATCCTGCTCGGCCTGGTGCAGAACATCCTGGACCTGGAGAATGCACCCAACTACTGGATCGACGCGATCGACGGCGGCGTCATCTTGTTCGCGCTGATCCTGGCCCGCGTCATCGGCGGCGAAGCGAGCGCCGAATGACCGGGCTGTGCTGCCCCGGGGGGACGATCCCCCCAGACCCCCCCGCTCATGGGGAGGCTGCCCGCCCCCCCATACCCCCTGGGGACCGCCGATGACCCGTGTTCTCTCGGGGGGACGACCCCCCCAGACCCCCCCGCACATCGGCAAGGACCGCCGATGACCAAAGTCACTGGTTTCGAGCTGCACGACGTGCGGTTTCCCACCTCGCGGAGCCTGGCCGGGTCGGACGCGATGAACTCGGCCCCTGACTACTCGGCCGCATACCTGGTGATCAGGACCGACGCGCCCGATCCGGCGCTGGCCGGGCACGGGCACGCCTTCACCATCGGCCGCGGCAACGAGGTTCTGCTCGCGGCAATCAGGGTGCTCGAGCCGTTCCTGGCCGGGCAAGACCTGGACGAGATGCTGGGCGAGCCCGGCGGCCCCTGCCGACTGGGCGACCTTTACCGGCGCCTGGTCCGTGACAGCCCGCTGCACTGGCTCGGCCCGTCCTGCGGGGTCATGCATATGGCCACCGGCGCGGTCCTCAACGCGTGCTGGGACCTGGCCGCCCGCCGGGCCGGCCAGCCTCTGTGGCTATTGCTGGCCGGGCTGACCCCCGAGGAGATCACCGGGCTGGTCGACTTCCGCTACCTGTCCGACGCGCTGACTCCCGACGAGGCCCTCGGCCTGCTCGAGCGCGGCGCCGCCGGCCGAGCCGAACGGGCCGCGGCCCTGCGGCGCGACGGCTACCCGGCCTACTCGACCGCGCCCGGCTGGCTCGGTTATTCCGACCAGCGGCTGGCGGCGCTGTGCGCCGAGGCGGTCGCCGACGGCTTCACGCAGGTGAAACTCAAGGTCGGCGCCTCGCTCGAGGACGACAGGCGCAGGTGCGCGATCGCACGGGAGGTGCTCGGCGCCGACGTCGGCATGGCCATCGACGCCAACCAGGTCTGGGACGTGCCAACAGCCATCGGATGGATCAGGGAACTGGCGCCGTTCCAGCCCGCGTGGGTCGAGGAGCCCACCGCCCCCGAGGACATCCTCGGCACCGCCGCGATCCGCCGGGGAGTCGGGCCGGTCATGGTCGCCACCGGCGAGCACGTCTCCAACCAGGTGATGTTCAAGCAGTTGCTGCAGGCCGAAGCCATCGACATCATGCAGATCGACGCCTGCCGCGTAGCCGGGGTGAACGAGAACATTGCCAACCTGCTGCTGGCCGCCAAGTTCGGGGTGCCGGTCTGCCCGCACGCCGGCGGGGTCGGCCTGTGCGAGATCGTCCAGCACCTGGCGATGTTCGACTACGTGGCCCTGTCCGGCACCACGCACGGGCGCCGGATCGAGTGGATCGATCACCTGCATGAGCATTTCGCCGCCCCGGCCGTAGTGTCCCGGGGCCGCTACCGCGCGCCGGAAGCCCCCGGGGCCTCGACCGAGATCCTGCCGGAGGCCGTGGCCGAGTTCTCCTACCCCGCGGGTCCGGCATGGCAGTCCGCCAGGGTCCGCTGACCACGGCCGGCCCGCTGGTCTTCGGCGGCGCTCCCATCGGCGGGCTGTACGCGCCGGTCGGCGACGAGGCGGCGGCCGCAACGCTGCAGGCGGCCTGGGATGCCGGGATCCGCGCTTTCGACACCGCGCCGCACTACGGGGTGGGGCTGTCCGAGCGGCGGATCGGCGACTTCCTGGCCGGGCGGCGCCGGTCGGAGTTCGTGGTGTCCACCAAGGTGGGACGGCTACTCGTGCCCGCGACTTGTCCCACAGAAGGCGTCGAGAACTTCTACGGCACCTCCGCGCTGCAGCGGGTGCGCGACTACACGGCGGACGGCGTGCGGCGGTCCCTGGAGGACAGCCTGCGGCGGTTGCGGCTGGACCGGGTCGACATCGCGCTCATCCACGACCCGGACGAGCACATGACCGAGGCGCTGAACGGCGCCTACCCGGCCCTGGCCCGGCTGCGCGAGGACGGCTTGGTCGGGGCGGTGGGCGTCGGGGTCAACTCCGCATCGCTGGCCGAATGGTTCGTGTCCCGCTGCGATCTTGACTGCGTGCTCGTGGCCGGGCGGTACACGCTGCTGGACGAGTCAGCGGCGCGGTCGCTGTTCCCGCTGTGCCGCTCGCGCGGGGTCGCGGTACTGGCCGCAGGCGTGTTCAACAGCGGCATCCTGGCCGGCGGCGACCGCTACAACTACGCCACGGCCCCGCCCGCCGTGCTGGCCCGCGCCCGCCGCATCGCCGAGGCCTGCGCGCGGCATGGCGTGCCCGTGGCGGCCGCCGCGCTGCGCTACGTCCTGCGCCAGCCCGCGGTCACCGCTGCGGTGATCGGCGCGCGTACCCCGCAGGAGATCAGGGCCGACGCCGGGTACCTCGGCCTGCCCATCCCGGACGCCCTATGGACCGAGCTAGCCGGCCTGCGATGACCGGTCCCAGACATCCCTCACAGCACCGAGGCCAGCCACTGCTCCACCCCGGCGATGTGTACGGTCGCCCAGGACCTGGCGATCTCAGGTTCGTGGGCGGCCACCGCGTCGAGGATGGCCCGGTGCTCGGCCAGCGTCTGGTCAAGCGTCCCGGTCTGCGTCAGCCCGCGCCAGACCCGGGCCCGGGTGGTCGGCACCGAAATCGACTCGAGCAGCGAGGAAAGCACCGAATTACCCGAGCACGCCACGATCCGCCGATGGAACTCCAGGTCGTTCGCGACCAGTTCTTCTGCCTCCGGGTGCGGTCCGATGCTGTCGAGCAGCTTGCGCAGGCCCTCGGTCTCGGCGTCGCCGATCCGCTCGGCCGCCATAGCGGTGGCGGCCGGCTCGAGGATGCGCCGGACCCGCAGGAACTCAAGCACGGTGTCGTCACGGTGGAAGTCGACGATGAAGCTCATCGCCTCGAGCAGCATCCGCGGCTCGAGACTGGTCACGTAGGTTCCATCGCCGCGCCGTACGTCCAGGATGTTGACCAGGGAAAGCGCCCGCACCGCCTCGCGCAGCGAACTGCGCGAAAGCCCGAGCTCCGCGGCCAGGTCCGCCTCCCGAGGCAGCCTGTCGCCCGCGCGCAGCGAACCTGAGGTGATCATCTCCTTGATCTTCTCGATGGCTTCGTCGGTGACGGCCACGTGCGCGCACCCCCGGTGGCAAAGATCGGATGTTTGTCCCGAGTATGGCATACCGTCCCGACGTGCAAGAACGGAGAAGCCGTGAGAATTGCCCTGCACACGCGCGTGCGCGCGGACCGCATCGAAGAATACGAGGCGGCTCATCGCGCCGTCCCCGGGCAACTCACCGACGCCATCCGCGCCGGGGGAGCGGGAAGCTGGACGATCTGGCGCAGCGGGACCGACCTGTTCCACGTCATCGACTGCGAGGACTACGCGGCGCTGCTGGCCTACCTGAACGCGCTGCCCGTCAACAGCGCCTGGCAGGCAAGAATGGCCGAGTTGCTCGAGGTCGTCCACGATTACTCGGCCGACGGCGCCGCCGCCGCGCTGCCGGTCGTCTGGGAGCTGTGACGGCCATGCGGATCGTCGACGCTCACCACCACCTGTGGGACCTGGGCGTGCGCGATCAGGATTGGATCACCGGTCCGGCGCTCGCTCCGCTGCGCCACGATTTCCTGCTCGCCGATTTCCAGCCGCTGGCGGGGGCGAACGGCGTGGCCGCGAGCGTGGTCGTGCAGACCGTTACCGTGGCAGGGGAGACCCCCGAATTGCTCACGCTGGCGGCGACCGGCGACCTGGTCGCCGGCGTGGTTGGCTGGGCCGACCTGACCGCCCCCGACGTCTTTGATCGCATCGCCGCGCTGGCAGAAATGCCCGGCGGCGCCAAGCTGGTCGGCCTGCGCCACCAGGTCCAGAGCGAGCCCGATCCGGACTGGCTGTCCCGGCCCGATGTGCTGCGCGGCCTGGCCGCCGTCGCCCAGGCGGGCCTGGTCTACGACCTGGTCATCACGGCCGGACAGCTCCCCGCCGCGGCACGGGCGGCCGCCGCAATGCCCGGCCTGCGGTTCGTCCTTGATCACCTGGGCAAGCCGCCGATCGCCTCGGGCCGCACCGAACCGTGGGCGTCCGACCTGCGGCGGCTGGCCGCGCTGCCCAACACGGTGGCCAAACTGTCCGGCCTGGTGACCGAGGCCAACTGGGACCGGTGGCAGGTCACCGACCTGCGCTCCTACACCGATGTCGCCCTTGAGGCGTTCGGCCCGGACCGGCTGATGTTCGGCTCCGACTGGCCGGTGTGCACGCTGGCCGCCGGTTATGGCGACGTCCTGGAGACAGCCCGCGACCTGACCGCTGGGCTCAGCGCGTCCGAGCGCGCGGCCGTGTTCTTCGGCACCGCCACCGCCGTCTACGGATTGCGAGTGGCGTTACGGCGGTGTTGGGCGTCGGCTTGGGCCTGGCCGGTTCTGGATGCGTTGACGACCGCCGTCGACTCCCCCGCCCGGAATAGGTAGAGGGTGGCCAGGCTACGGTATGGGCGCCACCGTTCGGCGATGGCGACGACTTCGTCTGGTGTCGGCAGGTGGTCTAGCTGGTAAGCGCCGCGTATGGCCTTGCGCAGCGCTAGGTCGCCGGGCAGCACCACATCCTCTCGGTTCAGGCCGAGGATCAGGGCGCCCTGCACGGTCCACGGCCCTATCCCGGGGACCTGGGTGAGCTCGGCGATGATCTGCTCGTCGGGCAGTGCGCTCAGCGCGTCGGCGTTCAGCCGGCCGTCGGTGAGCCGTCCGGCGAGGTCGCGTAGCGTGCTGACCTTCCGGCCGGACAGCCCGGCTCGCCTCAGCCCGGCGGGATCCGCCTGGAGCAATTCCGCCGGAGACGGCAGGTGACCGTCGAACATCTCCTGGATCCGGCCGAGGATGCGACGCCTGGACGCGACGGACAACTGCTGCCCTGTCACCTGGAACACCAGCGCCCCGAACAGGTTCATCGGCGGTATCCCGTCCAGCCGATGGCGCGGGTCATAGTCCGGCCGCCGGTCGATCAGCCCGGCGATGACGGGATCGGCCGCGTGCAATTGGGCTCGGGCCACCTGCAACCGGGCCAGGACGCCCGCGGCTGGCGTGGTCATCGCGGCGTCGTCTTGGCTGCGGGCTCGCTGGGCCCCGCCCAGCGTTCGTCGCGGATGGCGGAGAAGTTCGTTGCGTCGTCAATGACTGTAGAGCCGCACTTGAAGCGGCAGTTCTGACGCATCGTGGCAACCGGCCTTCCTGAACACCACCTTAGAACGCCACAGCCACGCCAGGCCTGCTGCCACCATACGTGGGAGTACCGGCCCCACTGGGAGGGCATAAGTTCTGGCTTATTCTTATCAAGTGATGGATCCGGCCGGGCATCGGCCTGTTCCGTCGGATCGTGCCGCCATGGAGCAGACCGCACACGAGCTGGTCCTCGGCGTGGTCCGGCAGCGCACGCCGCCCGGGCTCAGCGTCACGGTGGAGGGCGCGCCGGGTATCGGGAAGACCTTCCTGGCCTGGGCGATCCTGGACTCGATCCCGCCGGGGCATGCCCGTCTCGCGAGCCGCTGACCATGCTCATCGGCCAGGCCAAGGTACGGCTGTGGCTGCCGCCCATGGGCCTGATGATGGTCGAACGCCTGGTGCACGACCGGACGGGCCGGTGGCCGGGCTCGCTGCTGCGCCGCATCCTCACCACGGCTGCCGGTAATCCGCTGTTCGTGGCCGAACTGCTGCGCGCGTACCAGACCGCGGGTGCCCTGGCCGAAGCTGACCCGGACGTGATCGAGGCCAGGGTCGAGCTCGACCTGCGCGGCACGGGCCTGGAGGGGGTGATCCAGGCCCAGCTCGCCCATCTGGACCGGCCCGCCCGGGACGTGCTGGCCGCCATGGCGGTCTGGGGGACCGACATCGGCGCCGGAGACCTGACCAGGCTGCTGGATGGCCCGGACGGCGCGGTGGACGAGCCGCTGGAGCGGGCCATCTCGTCCGGCCTGGTGCACCGCGAGCCCGGCGGCACGGTCAGGTTCAGCCACGATCTGTTCCGCGAGGTGACCTATGGCGAGCTGGCCGAGGCTCAGCGCCGGGCCATGCACCGGCGGGCCGCCGACGTGCTCGCGTCCGATGGCTACCGGCCGAGCCTGGTTGCGGACCATCTCCTGCGGGCGGCCGGAACCGGCAGCGATCCGGCGCTGGTGACCGCCCTGCACGAGGCGGTCGCGGCGACCCCCGGGTACGCGCCGGAGATCACCGCCGACCTGCTCGATGACGTCGCCGCCCGGGATCCTTCCGGCACCGCGGCCTGCCGCTGCAGTTCGGGCACGACCGCCCCGGCTGGGCCGAACTAGCCGTGCTAGAAGCCGAAGGTGCCACCTGCGAAGCGGGCACCCTGGCCCGGACGCTGTGGTCCGCGGCCCGGGCCCATCCTGGCCAATGGGCCGCGGACCTGGCCCCCGACGTGACCCGGGTCGCCCTGGCCGGGATGGACCGCCATCTGGCCAGGCAGATCGGCGACGACGCGACGACGCTGTGCCCGCCCGACGTGGCCCGGCTGGTGCGCGGCATGCTCGATGCCGATCCGGACACGATCGCCGAAGCCGCCGACGACCTGGCTGGAGCCGGCCGTCTGACCGCGGAGGCGTTCGCCCGCGAGGAACTCGCCTGCGCGGCGGCCGCGGCCGGGGACCGGGACCGCGCCGCCAACGCCCAGGAGGCGGCGCTGGCCGGATACCAGCGCATGGGTGCCGTACCGGACCGGGACCGAGCGCTGGCCCGGACCCGCGCGCTTGGCATCCGCCGGAGCTCCCGGGAGGCCCACCGGGAATCCGACGTCGGCTGGCAGAGCCTCACCACCACCGAGATCCGGATCGCGACGCTAGTGTGCGACGGGCTGACCAACCGGGAGATCGGCAGTCGGCTGTTCGTCTCGCCCCGCACGGTGCAGACCCATGTCTCGCACATCCTGCAGAAGACCGGCCTGCGCTCCCGGGTCGAGATCGCCGCTTCACCGAGCCATAGGTGATGCGTGTTAGCTGGCCTGCGCCCTTAGGGAGGCTGGCCGCAGAGTCGGATCGCCGACTGGAAACGATGGCACCGATGGAGGTGGGCCCAGCGCCCCCGGTACCGGGCCCACCTCCGCCAGGTGTCATCGTGTTTCCTGGTCAGCCGCCCTGCGAGCCGGCGCCGGCGTGAGCGGGCTCGTGGCCGACGCGCTCGGGGTAGCTCTTGGAGAACCTGAGCATGTAGATGATGATGATGAGCGGCACGATCAGGCCCAGGATGGTCTCGGGCAGACGGCGGGTGGTGTGCCCGTTGATGGCCTGGGCGGCGATCCGGGAGACGCCGATGAGCATGATGGCCACTCCCCAGGCGGCGCTGAGCACCCGGTTGAGCTTGATGAATACCGGGGAGGACCAGTAGGCATGCGGGGTCGCTTCCCGGGCGAAGGACTCGGTGAACGGCACCACCGGGACCAGCAGCAGGATGATCAGCCCCAGCACCAGCCCGATGCCGGCGCCGCCCCAGGTGGCCAGCCACCGGTCGTCGCCCTTGCCCAGCGCGAAGCCGAACGCGGCGATCACGCCGAAGATGACGACCTGGATGACGTTCAGGACCTTCGGCGGCCAGATCGGATGGCTGGCGATGATGACGATCACGGCGCACACCGCCGCGACCAGCCCGGCCACGCCGATCAGGTGGTGCGACAGGAACCGGGACAAGAACGAGAAGGCGATCAGGGGCAGGAAGGCGAGAATAAGCCCTAGTGATTTCATGACCGGTACCTACGGCCCTTTCTCAAGCGGGATCAGCCGCGGGCCGGCAGGTGGTCCGCCAGCCAGTCGAGCATCTGGGTGTGGGTTAGTTGTCGCCCGTCGGGCTGGCAGTGGAAGTTCGCCCCCTGCGCCTGGCTGAAGCCGATGTTCTCTGGCGTCCGGGCGCAGCATGTACCCGGGCAGCTTGCGTCCTCGTAGGGACCTCGACCCGGACGAACGCGCCCTGCGACGCGTCGACGACCTTCTCCCAGGCCGCGCGGCCCTTCTTGAAGGTCGGCAGCAGCACGGACTGGTCGGCCATCGCGTTGACGAGCACCGGCGCCATGGTGCAGTACTCCGACGCGGCCAGGTACGCCCAGCGCGCCGTGCGCAGGTGCCTGGCGGCCACGGCCTCGTCCGCGCGCCTCCAGGTTCACGGCTGCCGCGGTCCAGGCGTCGAACCAGAACTGCGCATCGAGGTTGGTGACCTTGTCGATGGCCGCCAGGACCAGGCCGACGTCCCCGATGCCGCAGGCCGCGGGCCGCCCTTCGCGCTCCAGCCACCGCTCATGCGACATCACGTCCTTCCGATAGCGCGGCGATCTTGCCTGCCCCGTCCCGGCCATAATCGACTGCCGGACCTGGCTCATGCATCCGCCATGTGGCGGATACAGTGCGTAGACCACGGTCGCGATATCGAACTCCTCGTACGACTGCCGAAATGGCTACAGCGCCGCCCGCGCATCCGGGCCGCCCAGCCCCGCCTAGAAGGACTTGCCTACCTCGGACTGGCCAGCTGGGCCGCCATCACCGGTGCGCGACCAGCTCACTAGGGTCCTGACAATCTCAAGTTCACCGACTGGGGGACTAGCCGACCTTCGGTTTCTATATGGGATACCGGGTGGGCTCGGTGGTGTATTGGCGTCCCGATGGCGTGGTCCAGCGTACGTGGCCGCTGGGCAGATGCTCGGCCTTCCATCGCGGGTTCTGCTTCATCCGATGGTCGAATCTGCACTTCGGATCCCCATTGCACAAACATGTTCGGCCATTAGCCTCATACGGGACGCTGTGCTCGAAATCACAGCGCACCGCAGGTCGGCGGCACCCCGGCCCGGTACATGTGGCGTTCCGGATCTGGGTTAGGTGCCGCAGCTTGACCCCTGCGTTGTGGCCAGCGGCCTGGAATCGGTGGTCGCAGTCCCCGGTCGCGATCGGGTCCAGGGTGACCAGCAGGCCGAGCTGCCCCGGAACCCCGGTCGAGAACCGCCAGGTGCCGTATCCTCCTGGCGGCCCGGGTCGGCCGGATGGGGTGAAGCTGAACCTGGGCCGGCCGCGTCCCGGCGGCCCGGGCGGGTCAGGCCCGCCCCAGGTGCCGGGCTTGCGGCGTCCGGCGTGGCTGGCGGGTTCGGGCCGGGCGCACCCGTGCCCGATCGCGTGCCCCTGATGGTCGGTCACCGTCACACACCAGGTCGAGCGGTAGCTGCGGGCCGCGGCAGCGGCCAGGTCGCGGGCCAGATCTGGGTCGATGGGGCCGATGCCGGGCAGCTCCCCGGGCCGATCGGCCAGGTCGAGTACGGTGGCCAGCGGCACGGTCAAGTTCACCCGCCCGGCGAACCCGGGCGGGATGATCCCGGCCAGCGGCCCAGCCGGGGCGGGGAACGGCGGCTCGGGCGGCCCGTCCGGATCCGATTCCTCGCCCTGCGCGCCACCGTATCCATCACCGTCCCGGCCGTGCGGGCCGCGCCGGTCGGTGTCCTGGCCAGGGGCGCGGTCCGGGCCGGAGGCTAGGGGCCGGGAGTCGACGCCGAGCAATATATCGAGGTAGGCCAGGGCGCGCAGTTGGTCCATGTCGCCCTCCAGCCCGGCGTTGCGCAGCTGCTTAGCCCACCAGGTGATGCGCTGGTCGGCGGCCAGCACCTTGGCCGGGGGCAGCTCCCGCCCGGCCAGGCCCGCGTTCCCTGAGTCCTCAAACCACCGCTCCACCCGCGCCCGGCGGGCCTGATGCTCGCGGCGCTTGCGCGCCTTGTCCGGCGCGACGTCCATGACGGCGCGATTGATCGCTGCCCGCAGCCCGGCCGGAGTCAGCGAACCGGCCCGACCCAAAACCATGGCCTCGGCCGCCCGGGCCTCGGCCGGGTCACAGAGCATGGTCGCGGTCGCGATGATGAGCGCCT
>Ga0335075_10006207_pt1 | contig 18456 bp, 16 predicted proteins | sample Lox_Sample_24_FD_206723 | JGI IMG/M metagenome (GOLD analysis project Ga0335075, IMG submission 206723) | Soil microbial communities from Loxahatchee National Wildlife Refuge, Florida, United States - Lox_Sample_2.4 | ecosystem: Environmental > Terrestrial > Soil > Wetlands | place: USA... | reverse complement strand
CCGGTTGTCATGTTCGGCGATGACCAGCGACGTCATCAGATTACCCCCGCGTCGCGCAATTTGCCGATCAGCTCCGCCGCCGTCTTGACCTTGACTCCCGCCTGCCGTTTCGGCGGCTCGGTGACTTTCAGCACCTTGAGCCGCGGCGTGGTATCGACGCCGTAATCGGCGGGTGTTTTCTCCGCGATCGGCTTCTTCTTGGCTTTCATGATGTTGGGGAGGGAGGCATAGCGGGGTTCATTCAGGCGGAGGTCGGTAGTGATGATGGCGGGAAGCTTAAGGTCGACCGTCTGAAGCCCGCCGTCGATTTCGCGCTCGACCTTGGCACTTGTCTCGCCAAGTTCGAGGCGATGCGCGAAAGTGCCCTGCGGCCAGCCAAGCAGCGCGGCCAGCATCTGTCCGGTCTGGTTGGAATCATCATCGATGGCCTGTTTGCCGAGGATGACGAGACCCGGTTTTTCCTCGTCGCAGATCGCCTTGAGAATTTTCGCGACCGCGAGCGGCTCGACCGTGCCTTCCGCCTTTACCAGGATGCCGCGATCCGCGCCCATTGCGAGCGCGGTACGGATCGTCTCCTGTGCCGCCTGGGGACCGATGGAGACGGCGATGACTTCCGTCGCCTTGCCCTTCTCGCGCAGGCGCAATGCTTCTTCCACGGCAATTTCGTCGAACGGGTTCATCGCCATTTTAACATTGGCGAGATCCACGCCCGTCTGGTCCGCCTTCACCCGCACCTTGACGTTGAAGTCGATCACCCGCTTGACGGGCACCAGTATTTTCATGGCTTTCGAAGGTCCTGATCGCCCTGTCGCCGCGCCGGCGCGTCCGGCTGGCTTTGTTGTGCGGCGCAAAAACTAGGCATGCCGGTGGCACCCTGTCAATTCAAGCCTATCTTGCGCTTGCAGCATGATTAAGGCGTTAACTCCTCGGCTTTGGGTGCGCTGCACAATTGCGCGTTTTGCGGCATTCGGCCGCAGCGCATAGGGATATTGTAAGCATGCTTACTTCAGCGTGGCCAGATAGGCCGCGATGTCATCGCGCTGCTGGGAATCGGAGATGCCCGCAAGCGGCATGTTGTTCCCTGGCACCACTTTCTGCGGATCGGCAAGATAGGCTTCGAGCTTCGGCACGGTCCAGACAAAGCCCGCGTGTTTCATCGCGTCCGAATACGCAAACCCCGGATAGGTTCCGGCCTTGCGCCCAACGACGCCGAACAGATCCGGCCCCATGCGGTTGCCAGCGCCCTTCGTGTTGGCGTGGCAGATATAGCAACGGTTGTACAAGGCCGCGCCTCTGGCCGCGTTGCCGGCCGGATCCGCATGACCGGCGCCCGCGGCCAGCACAATAGCGGCCGCGCAAAGCGAAATCGCAATCCGTCTCATTTTTGCCCGTACTGCTCGTGTCCCCTTAAGGCGACACTAGCGGGAATGCCCGCGCAAGAGAACAGCGAAGGCAAGAATCCGAAGCGCAATCGCAGGCTGCCGCGACTGACGACTTCGAGTTGCCCGGCAATGGGTTCACACGGAGACGAGGAGGACGCAGAGTGGATTCACCGCCAGGAACATCAAGAGAAGATCGCGCGCGAAGCGTGCAAGGGCTTCTTTGTGTACTTCGTGCTTTTTGTGGTTAAGCCTTGTTCCGCGTCCTCCGCGCGCCAGGCAGTTATTCGCCAGACGCGTCATTCCATCACGGTTGTTTGATCGCCTGGAGATACGGCCTTCGCTAGTCTTCCCGCGCAATTCCGCGGGGAGGCGAAGAATGGGGTGGCGCTCTTCGGCATGGACGGCGATTCTTCTGGGTGGCTTCATCGCCGGCACGATCGATATCGGAGCCGCGGCGTTGATCAATCAGGCGAGTCCCGTTCTCATTCTTCATTACATCGCCGCCGGTTTGCTGGGACGACAAGCGGCGCTTGCCGGCGGCGCGTCGGTGGCGGTTCTGGGTCTTTTCCTGCAATGGGCAATGTCGCTCGTGATCGCTTGTGTTTTCGTGTTGGCGGCGCGGCGGATGCCAACGCTTTCGCGCGCCTGGCTGCCATGGGGCCTGGCCTATGGCGTCGGCATCTTCTTCGTGATGAATTACATCGTGGTGCCGCTATCGGCCGCGATGGCGAAGCCGCGCCTGCCCCATTTCACGCCCGCGCATTTCGTCGAAAACCTGCTCGCGATGCTGTTCTTCGGAACGATCGTCGCCTTCTTCGCGAGCCGGCGCCGAGGTGCATGCGTGGACGTGCACGCCGCTTGAACCCCGCCCTTGCGGACGACATCTCGTCCGGCCATTCTGGACTGGCAAACGCGCTATCCGAATAGCCATGAACATCGTGACGGATATCGAAACGATCGACGGTCAATATTGTTTCTGCCTGCGTGAGGGCCGCCGCGACCTGGCACTGTTTGTTTTTCGAACCGAGAGAGAAGCCAAGATTGCTTCGGACGCCTTGCGCCAGATCGGCGAGCACGCGGTCGCGATCTTGCCGCCGGCGGACTCGAATACGGACGGACAAAGCGGGGTGAAGGAGGAAACCGCAGACGTGCCGGACGCAGGCGAGACCGGCGCGGCGACAAGCACCGTGAAATCCGAAAGCGCCGGAACGTCGCCCTTTCTGGGCCGGTAGGCAAAGCGGGAATTACAGCGAGCCTTGCGGCGAGTTGGAACCGCTCGCCGGTAAAACGGCGGGCCTGCTGCAAGGCACTCATGGTCGCGCGGATGTGCCGCCTCACTGGTCTTTCCCGGCCGGTTATTACCGGCAGTGACGCAGTTCTGCGCCACGTCAGGAAGAGAGGGTGATGCATCCGTCAGGCTTCCGGTGTGCTCGACAGGCATCGCTTCAGCGTTTCATAAAATTCGGCGAGACGGTCGGCCTGTTTGTTACTTGTCGCTGATAATCATTGTCAAGATCGCTGTTATGAAGTCTTGTACCGCATTTGGTCGCGAAATGAACAAACAGAACGGCGGAGCGGCCGCCTAGGCGATCGCCGGCAGGGCGAGGCGGGCTTCGAGGCCGCCGAGCGGGCTTTCGTCGAGGGTGAGCGAGCCGCCATAGAGCCGCGCGATATCGCGCACGATGGCGAGGCCGAGGCCGCTGCCGGGCACGTTCTCGTCGAGACGCTCGCCGCGGGCGCCGACGCGGGTACGTTCCTCCGCATCGAGTCCCTCGCCGTCATCGCCCACCTTCAGTTCGAACTGCGCAGCACCGTTGCCGCGCGCGGAAACCACCACGCGCGCATGCGCCCATTTGCAGGCATTGTCGATCAGATTGCCTACCATTTCTTCCAGATCCTGGCGCTCGCCCCGGAAGGCGAGATCGCGCGGGCAATCGACATCGATGACAAGGTCGCGCCCGGCATGGATGCGGGAGAGCACGCGCGACAGATCCTCGATCACCGGTCTCACATTGGTGCGGCTGCCGAGCACGTTGACCGCGCCCGCGGCCCTGGCCCGCGCGAGGTAATGATCGACCTGGCGGCGCATGCTGCCGACCTGGCGCAGCACCGTGTCGGCAAGGGGGCCGGGATGCTCATGTGCCTCGCTCACCAGCACGCTGAGCGGCGTCTTGAGGAAATGCGCCAGATTGGAGACGTGGGTGCGGGCGCGGACGATCACTTCGGTTCCGTAATCGATGAGACTGTTCAGTTCGGTTGCAAGCGGCTGGATCTCGGCGGGAAAGCGTCCCACCAGCCGTTGCGCCTTGCCGTCGCGGATGCGCGCCAGGGCCGCGCTGACGCGATCGAGCGGCTGGAGGCCGATGCGCACCTGGATGAAGATCGCGCCGATCAGACCAAGGCCCAGAACGGCAAAGGACCAGAACAGCGTGCCGTTGAACTTCGCAATCTCGGCTTCAAGTTCGGTGACATCGGCGGCGACGAGGAAGGAATAAACCCGCATCGCCCCTTTGGGCGCGCCCGGAGGCGCGGGAAATTCGATCCGCTGCGCGACGAAACGCAGCCGCTGCGCATCGGGTCCTTCGCCATGGCCCCAGGTGACGTCGCGACTTTTGTTTGAATCGGTAATCCTGATTGTCCGATCCCACAGCGAGCGCGAGATCTGCGCGTCGCGGGTGACCGGTCCTTTCGGACCCAGCGGCGTGATCTGCCAGTACCAGCCGGAATAGACGCGTTCGAAACGCGGATCGGCAAAGCGGTTCTGCAGCGATACGGCGCCCTGCGCGTCGGGCTCGGCCGCGGCGATCATCTCATCAAGATAGGAGCGAAGGCGGGAATCGAAATCGCCCTCGACAGAGGAACGGAAGACACTCGACAGCGCATAGCCGCCGACCAGCAGCCCAAGCAGAATCCACACTGCGGCGGCGGCGATGAGCCGAGCGGCGAGCGAATCAAACCTTTGCGTGATCGGGCTCGCGAGCCGCCTCAGGCGTGTCGAGACAATAACCAAGTCCGCGTACCGTCTGGATCAGGTTGGGGTCGAGCTTTTTGCGCAGCCGGCCCACAAACACTTCGATCGTGTTCGAATCGCGATCGAAATCCTGATCATAGAGATGTTCGACGAGTTCCGTGCGCGACACCACGCGGCCGCGGTGATGGGCGAGATAGGCGAGCAGCCGGTATTCGAGCGAAGTGAGCTTCACGGGATTGCCGTCGAGGGTGACGCGCGAAGACCGCGTATCGATGCGCAGCGGCCCGATCTCGATCTCGGATGTTGCAAAGCCGGCGGCGCGGCGCAGAAGCGCGCGCACGCGGGCAAGCAGTTCCTCGGTGTAGAAGGGCTTGGCGAGATAATCGTCGGCGCCGGCATCGAAGCCCGCGACCTTGTCGCTCCAGCGGTCACGCGCGGTGAGAATGAGCACAGGCATGGTGCGCGCCGCCTTGCGCCATTGCTGCAACACGCGCACGCCGTCCATCTTGGGCAGCCCGAGATCGAGGATCACCGCGTCATAGGGTTCGGTGTCGCCGAGAAAGTGACCCTCCTCGCCGTCACTCGCGGTGTCGACGACATAGCCCGCATCAGAAAGCGCGCGCTTCAGCAGGCGCTGCAGGTCCTGATCGTCCTCGACGAGAAGTATGCGCATCCGGCCTCCCGATTCAGCGGCGGCGCCCGCCCCAGCCTCCCCAGCCGCCGCGCCAACCGCCCGGCCGCCAACCGCCGAACCGGCCGGGACCGCGTGGCCCGGGGAAAGGATAATAGTGCAATCCCGCGGGAGGATAGACCATGTGGGCATACCCCCGATATGGACCGAGTACCCGGCCTGTGCGCGCATCGGCATCGAGCCACAGTACGCGCCCCTCCGGCGTCAGCCATTTGATGCGGTAGTGCCAACCGCCGGCCGGGTCCGGGAACGGTCCTTCGGCATCGAAAAAACGGCCGGGTCTGCCGCTACGGATGGCCGGCAGGATGCGATCAAGAGGCTGGACACTGTAACCATAGGGTGCGGGGTGGCGCGGACCGGCCGCGGCCGGAGGCATCTGCGCCGGCACCGGCGGCGGCTCCGCCGCGGCGGTGAAATACTGAGCCTGGGCCGGCACAACACATGCCAGCAGAGCAAGCACTGCAGCAAAGGACGCACGGCGGAACATGACCTTCCCTAACGCTTTGGCAATGAACGCGCGATGAACGGGTGGCGGCAGGGAAACAGCGCACAAGAAAACGCTCCCAAAGCCGATGACGCAAGGCTCCAACCTGCGGCTGCCGCGTTAACTGATTTCCGGATTTCACGCGGCGGAAATGACATTCCTGCGTGCGGTGGCGTGTGTGGTGCACGGCTTCGCGGCAAGTCTTGAAACCGCCGCAATGATCCGCACATAACGCGACCAAACATGGCGGGCACAAACCGTTGAAGAAGCTGCAATCGCAACGCCTCTACGCCGCGCGCCCCGACGCCAGATACATCCGAGTCTTTGTTTTTTTTGCCCTGTTCCTTGCGATACCGGTGGCACTGGTCTGGCTCCTGCCGACGTTTCTTGTCTGGTCCGCGCCGAGGCTTGATCTCGATAAAGACCTCTATGCGGTGAACCGCCCTATCGCATTTACCTTTCTCGACGCCAACGGACATGTGGCGGGGCACCGCGGCGCCATTGTCGGCGAGCGTCTCAGTCTCGCCGACATGCCGCCCTATCTTCCAGCCGCGTTCATCGCCATGGAGGATCGCAGCTTCTACGAAAACGAAGGAATCGACATCCGCGGGCTGTTGCGCGCACTGTGGGTGAACATGCGTGCGGGCCATGTGGTGGCGGGCGGCTCGACCATCACCCAGCAGACTGCGAAGATCATATTCCTTTCGCCGAGGCGCACCTTCACGCGCAAATACGAGGAACTGCTCGACGCCGCCGCGCTCCAGAAGTCGCTCAACAAGAAACAAATCCTCGAACTTTATCTTAACCGCATCTATCTGGGTTCCGGCGCCTATGGCGTCGACGGCGCGGCGCATGTGTATTTCGGCAAATCGGCGCGGGATCTGACGCTCCCGGAAGCAGCGATGCTGGCGACGCTGACGCGCGCCCCTTCTGCCTTTTCGCCGCGCCGCGACCTCGCTGCCGCCCAGGCGCGCGCCGCTCTCGTGCTGCACGCGATGGTAGAGACCGGCGCCATCACCAAAAGCGAGGCCGAGGCGGCGCGGCTGCACCCCGCAGTGGTGACCGATCGCACCTTCACCGATGCACGCAATTTCTTCATGGACGCGGCTGCGGACGAAGCCTTGAAACTCATCGGTTCGGACGGCGAAGGCCGTGATGCCGATCTGATCGTGCACACGACGTTGCAACCGAAGCTCGAGGAGGCGGCGCGCCGCGCGCTGTCCCATACGTTGAGCGCGCATGGCCGCCACGTTCGGGCGAGCGAAGGCGCAATCGTTTTGATGAAGACGGACGGTGCCATCGCCGCCCTCATCGGCGGACGCGACTATGATACGAGCGTGTTCGACCGTGCGACCCAGGCCAAGCGCCAGCCCGGCTCGGCGTTCAAACCCTTCGTTTATCTCGCCGCGCTCGAGCACGGGATCGGTCCCTGGGATGAGCGCGACGACGGTCCTGTCGACATCGACGGCTGGAGCCCGACAAATTACGGCGGCCGCAGCTACGGCACCGTCACGCTCACCCAGGCGATGGCGCATTCCATCAATACCGTGACGGCAAAGCTTGCGCAGGAAGTTGGAATTACCAACGTCATCAAGGCGGCGCGCCGCTGCGGAATTACTTCTCCGCTGGCGGCCAATGCGTCGCTGGCGCTGGGCACGTCGGTCGTTACGCCGCTGGAGCTGACCGCGGCCTACGCGACATTTGCCTCGGGGGGCTATCGCGTTTCACCCTATCTCGTCACGGCGATCGAAGACAGCGCGCATCACATGCTCTATCAGCGGACCACGCCGCCGCGGATGCGCGTCATCGCCTCGCAGACGAACCGCGATCTGACGGCGATGCTTTACGACGTGCTCGTCGAAGGAACAGGCCGGAGCGCCGCGCTTGCCGGGCGCGAAGCGGCGGGCAAAACCGGCACCACGCAGGATTACCGCGACGCGTGGTTCGTGGGCTTCACGCCGGATTATGTCGCGGGCGTCTGGGTCGGCAATGATAATTACTCGCCGATGCGCAACGTGACGGGCGGCACATTGCCGGCTGCGATCTGGAAGAGCGTGATGACGGCGGCCGAAGAGGGACTGCCCGTAAAGGAGCTCGACAAATCCGTGCCGCCGCCGCCCGAGACGGTGGCCGATACCGATTCCGATAACGATGCGGACGCCGGTACAAACGCTCCGACTGAAGACGACGAATCCGCGCAGGGAAACCAGCCCGACCGCCGCTCGTTTTGGGACTGGCTGTTCGGCCGCGGTGAACCCCCAAAACCCGGGGCACAATCCGCACCGGAGGAATCACCGTCTCCGCCGCCCACAGACGCGCCGCCCAATTCCAGTTCGACTTCGTCGGCTGCCGCGCAGGCCGAGGCGCAGGCCCGGGATGCGGAAGATGCTCCGGAATATCCCGGAGACGACGTCGGCACGCCTTATAATAACAGCCAGGAGAATGATGAAGCGGGCCCGCCGCCTCCGCGCGGTGCTTACGACCCGCCGCCGCCATCGGTCCGCCATTACCTGCCGCCACCCCCTCCCCCGCAGCCTCCCCCAGACGACGACGACGGCAACGGCAACTGATCCATAAATTTCGTTTCAGGCGCGGCCATAGACAAGTTCACTACGAAGAGCACGAAGACCACAAAGAACTACGGCGCGGCTGTGGCGCGCGATTCTTCTCTTCGTGATCTTCGTGCTCTTCGTAGTGAACTTTGCTTGAAACGAGGCCTCGGTCCCGTTTCCGGCAATCGAAGTCTTGACCGTCGCGTCCGGCGCCACTACACCCGCGCGATCTGTTTTCCGGGACTATTTTCATGAATTTGCGTGCGACCGATACGGCACTCCCCCGCTTCGGCAGCGTCGAGCAGCTGATTGAAACATTGCGACCGGGCGAGCCGGTCTATGTGCTCTTTCCGGAGAAATTCCGGATCGCCGCGCGACGTTTTCTCGACGCCTTTCCGGGCGACACGCTCTATGCCGTCAAGGCCAATCCCGCGCCGCGGGTGCTCGAATTCGTTTATGCGTCCGGCATTCGCCATTTCGACACGGCTTCGCTCGCCGAGATCGAGATGGTGCGCGGCCTCTTTCCCGATGCGCAATGTCATTTCATGGCGCCGGTGCGGTTGCCGGGCACCGCTGCCATTGCCCATTCGCGGCATGGCGTGCGCGATTTCGTTGTCGATTGCGATTTCGAGCTCGACAAGCTGCTGTCCGAAACCAAAGGCGCGATGGGCTGTCGCATCTTCGTGCGGCTTTCGACACCGCTGGGCGGCGCCGTGCTTGAACTGTCGAGCAAATTCGGGACGACGGTGGACGATGCCGCCCGTCTGCTGAAACGTGTGGCCGAAGCCGGCGCGGCGCCCGCGTTGACGTTTCATGTCGGCTCGCAATGCCTGAGCCCGTTCTCCTACGCCCAGGCGATCGAGATGGCGCGCCGCACTGCCGCGCTGGCGGATATCGACATCGTCGCGCTCGACATCGGCGGCGGATTCCCGGGCCCCTATCCGGGACAGGACGTGCCGCCCTATCACTGGTATTTCGACACGATCCGCGAAGCGGTCGCCACCCTGCCGAACGCGCGCGAACTGTCGCTGCTCTGCGAGCCGGGGCGCGCGCTGATCGCCGAAGGCGTTTCGCTCGTCGCCCAGGTCGTGCTGCGCAAGGGGGACAAGCTCTACATGAACGACGGCATCTATGGCAGCTTCGACGAACTGACGCTGCCGGGCTGGACGACGGACTATCATACGCGCGTGCTCGCATTGGATACGAAAGGCCGCGCGCTGACCGAATCCGCCGCCGACACGGCCTTTCGCGTCTACGGGCCGACCTGCGATACGCTGGACGTATTGCCACGGCCGCTGATGCTGCCCGAAACGGTCGGCCCCGGCGATTTCATCGTCTTCGAATCCATCGGCGCCTATTCCTACGCCGTGCGCACCAGCTTCAACGGATTCCTCCCCGACCGCTGGGCGATCGTCGGGACCTAGTGGCTCGCGTCGTTGCGGTTGACGGGATTTTCTGAATCACTGTCGCCTTCGGTGAATTAACTGGGGTGATTCGTGGTTGTGAAGGAAGTTGCGGTCAAGAAATACGTGGTTCGGTTGAGCGCGGATGAGCGCTCGCAACTGGACGATCTGATCCGCTCCGGCAAGCGCCCGGCGCAGCTGTTGACGAAGGCGCGTATTCTGCTGAAGGCCGACGTCGCGGCGTCTCACGGGGGCTGGAGCGATAGCCGGATCGCCGAGGCGTTGGACACCAGCATCGCCAATGTCGAGCGGACCCGGCGCCAACTTGTGGCGGAAGGGTTCGAAGCGGTGCTGACCCGCAAATACAACCCGAACTCGGCCCGGCCGCGGATTTTCGACGGGGTGGCGGAAGCAAAATTGATTGCGCTGACCCGCTCGCCGGCGCCGGCGGGCTGCGCCGGTTGGAGCCTGCGCCTGCTTGAGAATAAGGTCGTGGAATTGAATATCGTCGAGAAGGCCAGCGACAACACCATCGGGCGGACTCTAAAAAAACGCGCTCAAACCGCATCTGAGGCAACAATGGGTGATTCCGCCGGACGCCAGCGCGGCCTTCGTCGCCAACATGGAAGACGTGCTGGAGGTTTACCAGAGGCCGCGCAATCCCGATCGTCCTCTTGTGTGCCTCGATGAAACCTCGAAACAGTTGATCGTCGAGACCCGCGCGCCGATTCCCGTCAAGCCGGGGCGACCCGCCCGTCACGATTACGAATACGAACGCAACGGAACCGCCAATCTCTTCATGATGTTCGCGCCTCTGGAAGGCTGGCGCCATGTCAAAGTCACCGACCGCCGCACCGCCATCGACTACGCTCACGCCCTCAAGGACCTGTCCGACACGCACTTTCCCGAGGCCGCGAAAATCGTGCTGGTGCAAGACAATCTCAGCACGCACACGACCGCGTCTCTCTATGCGGCTTTCCCCGCCGCCGAAGCGCGCCGCCTCGTCGAACGGTTCGAATGGCACTACACGCCAAAACACGGCAGCTGGCTCGACATGGCCGAATCCGAACTCGGCGTTCTGTCAAACCAATGTCTCGACCGCCGCATTCCCGACAAACAATCTCTCGTCGCCGAAGTTGCCGCCTGGCAGCACAATCGCAACAAGCATCACGCCAAGGCCGACTGGCAATTCACAACAGCCAACGCTCGCGTTAAGCTCAAAAGACTATACCCTCAGTTCGAGTGACTCGGACCACTAGGGTGCTGCTGCACCAATTGTTCCATCACCCTGGCCGCGCATGACGGCCAGGGCGACATGGTGATAAAATCCGCTTAAGGCGTCGCGTAGGAGAGCTTCACGCCAACGATGTTGCTATTCTTGTCACGCGTTTCGGTGTCCTCCGGCGGATCGTCATAAAGCGTGCGGCCGTTGTCGTAGAATTCATGCCCATAGGTCGCCGAAATCACGAACTGGTTGGGGATGAAATTGTAATTCAGCGCCAGCTGCAGCGTCGTGTTGTCGCCCGGCTCGGTATAGCGAGGCGCGCCATTCGTCAGGTTCACGACATTCGCATCCGACGTGAAGGTGTGCGCCAGACCGGCATTGACGGAGAACAGGTCGGTGAGGCGGGTCTGCGTGTCGAGCGAAAGTATGTAATTGGTGTGGCTCCCGGTCTCGAGGGTGTCGCCATTGGCAGGATTGTAAGTGCTGCTGTCACCCAGGATATCGGCATCGAAGGCGCCGCGGATGCCGAAGCTGCGCGTATCATAGCCAAGTGCCGCGCCAACCGTGCCCGACTGGCCGCCATTCGCTATGGTTCCGTCTTCATCGACCGTCGCAGTGTGCGCACCGACCCAGTTCGGCGTGTAGGAACCGAGCATATCGAGATCGACGGGGTAGACATTCTGGTCGAAAAGTCGCCAGGTCGCGCCGAAGGTCGGATCGCTGATGCCCGAACTATTGAGCGTCGCCGAACGGCCACTCGTGTAATCGGTTTCGCGGTAATTGATAGGTGAATCATCCAGCGAAGCATCGATCGTAATATCGTCGGTAATGCCATAGGCCAGAAACTGATCGATTGTGTTGGTGTTGATATGGAACGACGACATCTCGACGCCCGCGTAGTTGGCGGAATTCCCATCGGTCCAGCCATGCGCATAGGCTGTCGTGCCGTAGAACTGGCCGGTAAGAGGAAGGAAATTCGGATCGGAGAGAATACGGCCTGGATAAGGCGTGAGATCCAGCGCCTGCGCGCAGGCCGCAACTGGCGGACAGATCAGCGCGGCGGAAATCATCAGTTTCGCAAGTCGGTTGTTCACGGCTGACTCCTTTCGTGGATGGGCACGCGGTGAGTGTGCCCGGTTCATGATCCCCCCACGAACAGCTGCGCCGGCATGGAGCCGCCGCATCCGCTGCGCCTGTGCGCAAACGAATCGTCAGGAATTCCGAACGGCGTTGTTTCTTTCGCTGCTCCCTTTCGCCCGGTGACGGGTGCTAGATGGGAGAGCGCACCTGAACGGCGGATGAATGGCAGTGCGGCCTTGCGCGCCGACTGGCAAAAAAGAAAGGCCGCGGAACCACCGCGGTTCGCGGTTCGCGAAGATCAGCCCGGGTATGGGTCGCAGTCTCCGTTCCGGTAACCGTCTTCGTAGTTCGCGCGATAGGCGTCACCAATCAAAACCGGGATATTCGGCGTAGTCATTGTTCGGATCGAAATGGTTCAGGTAATGGTACTCCGGGTTCGAACCGCTGCCGCAACCGCTGCCGCCGGAGCCGATGCCGCCGCTTGGCGCTCCGAAATCTTCGAACTGGCAGGAGGGCGCGGCCTCGTCGTAGCTGTCGCGACGAAAATATCCGAGCCGGAAGCAGATTGCGCCGCGATCGTCGCACTCGAGTCGCACACAGTCCCGTTTGTGACAGCTCGTCTTGTACAGGGCCGCCGAAGCCGGTTGCGCCGCTACGGCTGCAACCGCCAGCGTTATGGCAAGGAGGCCATGCTTGTACGCATACATTTCGCTCTCTCCATTCCGCCTTGCAGTTGCAACCGGACGCAGAGACGGTTCCACGTCATACGAAACCATCATTGAGCCAAACGGACACGCGCACGGTGTGTTCCGCCCGGTAAGGGCCGGCTGCCAACCTCAGTGCATCGCGACCTTCTTTGTCATGCCCAATTGATCGAACAGGAAGGCGAGTTCGTCCGTCTGCTCCGCGATGCGCTCGGAAAGCGAACTGCCGATGCCATGGCCGGAATTGGCGCTGGTGCGCAGGAGGATGGGGTGATTCGAACTCGTTGCCGCCTGCAGGGCCGCCGTGAACTTGCGCGAATGCATCGGATTGACGCGTCCGTCGGTAGCGCCGGTCAGCATGAGCACCGCGGGATAGGCCGTGCCTTTGCGAACGTGATGGTAGGGCGAGTAGGCGAACAACGCCTTGAAATCATCGGGATCCTTCACTGTGCCGAATTCGGTGGTGTTGAATGAGCCGTTGGGATCGAGCTCGACGCGCACCATGTCATAGATGCCGACCGCCGAAACCACGGCGCGCGCCAGTGCGGGATGCTGCGTGATTTCCGCACCCATCAGAAGGCCGCCATTTGATCCGCCCATCAGTGCCAGTTTGGCGTGCGAGGTATAGTGGTGCGCGATCAGATAATTGCCCGCCGCGGCGAAATCGTCGAACACGTTCTGCTTCTTTGTCAGCATTCCCTCCTGATGCCAGCGCTCGCCATACTCCGCGCCGCCACGGATGTTTGCGACCGCATAGATCCCGCCGTGATCGAGCCATATCCGCCGCATCGCGCCGAGGAATCCCGGTGTCATGCTGATGCCATAGCCGCCATAGCCGTAAAGCAGCGTGGGGTTGCTGCCGTCGCGTTTCGTGCCCTTCAATTCGATGATATTGATCGGCACCTTCGTGCCGTCTTTCGATACTGCAAATTCGCGTTTCACTTCCGCGTCGTCGAAAGAGACTGGCGAGATGACCTTGAGCGCCGTTTCGGTCGTCTGGCCCGTGGCGGGCGTCCAGCGTGCGTAGTAGCGCGGCCGCAGATAGGTGGAGACATCGAACAGCACGTCGCCATCCGCGAGCGGCTCGATTTCCGTATTGGCTGCGATGTCGGGCAGTGGCAGCTTGCCTTGGGCGTGGCCGTCGAGATCGAAGACGCGGATCTCGTTCGGTCCGCCCACAATGTCGCGCACGAAGAGCCGGTCGGACGAGAGCGTCAGATCCTGGACGTGCTGCTCCGCGCCGCCCGAAAGGATCGCGACATCGCTTTCGGGGACGATCGTCGCCGCCTGCCCCAGCGCGCCGCTCGCATAGGGCGCTTTCACCTTGACGACCTTGCCGTTCGGCGCGCCGGCGCGGCTGATGCCATAGATCGCGTCATCGGGTCCGATCGCGGCGTAGACGATGCGGTCGGGATAATTCGCCAGCTCGACCGGCGGCTGACCCTCGCGCAAGACATAGAAAGCCCATTCGCCGCCATCGCCGCGCTGCACCGAGGCGAGGATTGCCGGCCGGTCGTAGCGATTGTCGAGAAACACTTCGGAGACGCGCTCGAGTCCGTCCTTGCTTCCGAGCACGAGCGGATCGCTCGTTCCCGCATCGCCGAGGCGATGGAAATAAACCTGCATGTTGAAATGCTGGTCGGCGGCCGGCGCATCGGGACCGGGATAGCGCGTGTACCAGAAGCCCTTGCCGTCGGCCGTCCAGGCGAGGCTGCCGCCGGCCGTCGGATATTGCACGCGCGAAATGGGTTCGCCGATCTCCTTGCCGGTCGCCACTTCATAGACATGCAGCGTGCCGTCCTCGCTGCCGTTCTTCGACAGCGACAGCGCGACGAGCTTGCCGTCGGGCGAGGGCACGAACCAGTCGATGGAAGTGAGCCCCTTGGCGTCGAGCGTGTTGGGATCAAGCACGACCTTCCGGCTATCCGGATCCGCCTTGGCGTTCAACGCAACCAGCATCGGCTGCTGCTTCGCCGGATCGCTGTACATGGCAAAGACCAGATCGCCATGCGCTTGGAGCTGATAATAGGCTGGCGAGGTTGCCGTGATCAGCGTGGTGAGCTTCGACTTGATCCCCTCGGCCTCCGGCAGCCCATCCAGATAGGCCCGTGCCCGTGCATTCTGGGCGTCACTCCAGGCCTGCACCTTGGGGTCGGCCGCGTCCTCCAGCCAGCGATACGGATCGGCCACTTTCGTGCCCTGGATCACATCGACCGTGTCGCCCGCGGGCGTGGCCGGCGGCGGTGGAATGGTGGCGGCGAGAGCCGTGCCCGTGAAGCAGCACAGCGCAAGGATCGAAAGGCCCGGAAGGTAGCGCGACATGAGTAAATCTCCGAAGACACCAGATAGCTGCGAGTAATGCGCCCGAAAGATGCCTCTTGCAATGCCGCCGCGGCACACCACTGCGCGGGCTTCAACAGGTTCAGCACGAGGGGAATCTTAAGGCCATCGGCGTCGTTGCATCGCACAATGTTCCTCAATCCTTGTAAGTCGAAGGACGCACTATATTGATGCAAACCTTGTGATCGCACCTCACCGTGACCAAACCAACCGATCTCCTTCGCGCCACGCCCGTGGGGCTCGCCTGTATGCCCGGCGATTTCGTCATCGATCCGGTGCGGCCGGTGCCGCACGCCGTGATCACGCATGGACATGGCGATCATGCGCGGCCTGGCCATGGTGCCGTGCTGGCGACCAGGGAGACCCTCGCCATCATGGCAGCGCGCTATGGTGAAGATTTTGCACGCACCTCGCAGGCGGCGCGCTATGGCGAGACGGTCTCATATAATGACGTTGCGGTTACGCTTGTGCCGGCGGGCCATGTGCTCGGCTCCGCGCAAATTGTGCTGCGCTGGAAGGGGCTCACGGTCGTCGTTTCCGGTGATTACAAGCGCCGGCGCGATCCGACCTGCCCGCCCTTCGAGCCGGTTCCCTGCGATGTGTTTGTTTCGGAGGCGACTTTCGGCCTGCCTGTGTTCCGCCACCCGGACGACACGGGCGAAATCACGAAACTTCTGAAATCCGTCACCCAGTTTTCCGAGCGCGCGCATCTCGTCGGCGTCTATGCGCTCGGCAAGGCGCAGCGCGTGATCTGTCTGCTGCGCGAGGCGGGCTATGACCGCCCGATCTTCGTCCACGGCGCATTGGCGAAGCTCAACACGCTGTACGAAGCGCATGGCATCGATCTCGGGCCGCTTGCGCCCGCGACCGGCACAAGTATCAACAAATTCGCCGGCGAAATCATTCTCGCGCCCCCCGATGCGATTGCCGAGCGCTGGTCGCGGCGCTTCGCCGATCCGCTGCCGGTGTTTGCGTCGGGCTGGATGCGCGTGCGGGCCCGGGCCCGGCAGCGTCATGTCGAGTTGCCGCTCGTCATTTCCGATCATGCCGATTGGGACGAGCTGACCGAAACCTTCCGCGAGCTTCATCCGGAGGAGGTCTGGCTTACGCATGGCGAGGATGACGCACTGCTGCGCTGGTGCGAGATCAATGGGTTGAGAGCGCGCGCCTTGTCGCTCGTTGGCTATGGCGATGAGGAAGGTGAAGTCTCATCGCCCGGCGAATCGCAACGGGCTGAATAATGCGCGGGGTTGCGCGATTGCTCGACCGGCTCGCGTTCACGCCTTCGCGCAATGCGAAGCTTGTGCTGATGCGCGATTACTTCCGCGAGACACCAGATCCCGAACGGGGCTGGACCTTGGCGGCACTGACGGGTGCGCTGTCTTTCGACGTCGCGAAACCCGCCTTTATCCGCAAAGCCGTTGAATCACGCATGGACCCATACCTTTTTGCGTTGTCCTACGATCACGTTGGCGACCTCGCCGAAACCGTCGCGCTTGTATGGCCCGGGCGCGGTGAGGCCAAATTACCCGAGCCCGAACTATCCGAAGTGGTCGATACGTTGCGCGACGCGCTGCGCCACGACGTGCAGCGGCTTCTCGAAACCTGGCTCGATGCGCTTGATGCTGATGGCCGCTGGGCGCTGCTCAAGCTGTTGACCGGCGGCTTGCGGGTCGGCGTCTCGGCCCGGCTCGCCAAGCAGGCGCTGGCATCGCTGCGCGACGTGGATGTGAGCGAGATCGAGGAACTGTGGCATGCGCAGCATCCGCCTTACGAAGATATGTTCGCCTGGCTCGAAGGGCGCAGCGCAAAGCCGTCGCGCGCGGCCCCTGGTCGCTTTCGGCCCGTGATGCTCGCCCAGGCGCTGGATGAAACAAACGAACTCGCGAAGCTGGAGCCGCGCGATTACGCGGCCGAATGGAAATGGGACGGCATCCGCGTGCAGGCGGTGAGTGAAGGCGGCGTTCGCCGGCTCTTCAGCCGCACCGGCGACGACATCAGCCATTCCTTCCCCGATGTGGTCGCCACGCTCAATTTCGAAGGCGTGATCGATGGCGAACTGCTCGTCATCCGCGATGGCGCAATCACATCATTCTCCGATCTGCAGCAGCGCCTCAATCGCAAAACCCCTGACGCGAAAACGATTGCGAATTATCCCGCAGGCATCCGCGCCTATGACCTGTTGTTCGAAGGCGAAAACGATCTGCGCACCCTGTCCTTCCGCGAGCGGCGCGGGCGGCTCGAAGCGTTCGTCGTGCTTGTCGCCTCGCCGCGGCTCGATCTATCGCCGCTGGTCGCCTTCGACAGCTGGGAAGCGCTTGCCGCGCTACGCGCCGACCCGCCGCAAGGCGATCCGCGGCTTGCCGAAGGGCTGATGCTGAAGCGCTGGGATTCGATCTACGAAGCGGGTCGCCCAAAGGGCCCATGGTTCAAATGGAAGCGCGATCCGCACCTGATCGACGCGGTGCTTATGTATGCGCAGCGCGGCCACGGCAAGCGCTCGAGTTTCTACTCGGACTACACGTTCGGCGTCTGGCGCGAGGACGCGAACGGCACGCGTGTGCTCACGCCCGTCGGCAAGGCCTATTTCGGCTTCACCGACGAGGAGCTCCGCGCCCTCGACAAATTCGTGCGCGACAACACGGTGGAGCGCTTCGGTCCGGTGCGCGCGGTGCGCGCCGACAAGGATTTCGGCCTCGTACTGGAGGTCGCCTTCGAGGGCCTGCAGCGCTCCACGCGCCACAAATCCGGCGTCGCCATGCGCTTTCCGCGTATCAACCGCATCCGCTGGGACAAGCCCGCCCGCGACGCGGACGAGCTTCCGACGCTGGAACGGATGCTGGAAGCGAAGTAACAATTACCCCGAGGCGGGCTCGGAGCATCCCTTCGACCGGTCCGGCGCCGAAGCGTGGTCGCTACGGCGTGCCGACTCAGGCTAAGCAGGAAACGGAATCGAGCGGGAGCTGGGGGATGTCCTATTCTGCGGCTATCCTTATTGTGGTGTTTGCCGGGGCGGCCGTGGCGCTCGGCGCGTCGCTTGTGGACCGGTTGCTTACTCTCGAATCCCGCAGGCGGCATCACGAAGTCGGCAACCAGATTTTCCAGCTCATCGGCATCATGTTTTCGGTGCTGCTGGCCTTCGTCTTCAGCGAAGTCTGGTCGGAGTACAACACGGCGGCGCAGGCCATCGATAGCGAGTGCGGCGCGCTGCATGGTGCCATCATGCTGGCCGATTCGCTTCCGCGAGCCGACGCCAGGCGCATCAATACCGCCATTCTCGGCTACGTGCGCTTCGTTCTGGACGAAGAGTGGCCGGCGATGCGCGAGGGACGTCTCGGCATCGGAGCGATGGAGGCCTTGCGATTCCCGCTGAATATTGCCGCGCTGGCTGGCGGGGGCGAAGCCAAGGCCCAGATTCTCGTATTGATGTCCCAAGCCGAGGCGGCACGCGAGACACGTCTGTTCCAGGCGGGGCTCGGGATGCCGCTGGCGATGTGGGTCATGGTGATCGCGATCGCAGGAATCCTGATCATCTTCGTGGTGCTATCGGGCACGGAGCCGCCAGCCACCGTCGTTTTTGCCGCTTCGTTTGCAGCCTCGATCGCCATGGTGCTCGTGCTTGTG
>Ga0335075_10006206_pt1 | contig 18457 bp, 20 predicted proteins | sample Lox_Sample_24_FD_206723 | JGI IMG/M metagenome (GOLD analysis project Ga0335075, IMG submission 206723) | Soil microbial communities from Loxahatchee National Wildlife Refuge, Florida, United States - Lox_Sample_2.4 | ecosystem: Environmental > Terrestrial > Soil > Wetlands | place: USA... | reverse complement strand
GTGTGATCCGGGGGGTTCATCCCCAGGAAGGAAAAGTCGCTGCCGTCCTCGGCGTGGACGCCGAACCGGCGGTTGCGAAGCACCGAGTCGCACACCCGGTGGCTGGCGGTCATCCAGTTGCCCAGGCGAGTCGGCACCAGCGTGCCGCTGGCCCGGATCCGCTCATAGACCGGGTAGGGATCGGCTCGCCCCTGGCGCAGGTTGAGCACCGCCATCGGGTCGCGCCTGACGTGCCCGTTGTAGCCGACCACGGCTCGTCGCCAGTACAGGCCGGCGGCGAACGCGACGGCCTGGCCAGCCTCGCTCATCGTTCCTCCCTCGCGTCGGCAGGGCTAGCCCCGAGGCCGTGCAGGTACGTGCCGAGCGCGAGGCCGGGGGCGTCCAGCGGGGCCAGCTGGCCGAGCCCGACCGACTCGGCCGCCACGTAGACGACCGAATAGAGCATCTCAAGCAGCCACCAGTCAGGGATGCCGGCCGCGAGGCAGCCGAGGTCCCGGGCCCGATTGAGCACGGCCAAGCAGCGGGCCTCCACCGCGAGCCAGCGCTCTGCGAGCTCGTCGCGGTGGTCGAAGGCTGGGGTGCGCCACAAGAACGCCAGTTGCGGCCCGATCGGGATCATCGCGGCGACCAGGGCCTGCAGGCCGCCGTCGGGGTCGTCGGTCCCGCCCGCCCCGGCCACGGCCTGCTCCCACAGGTCGATGGCCCGATGCCCGACCGCGCACAGGAGGTCGTCGCGGGTGGCGTACTGCTTATGCAGCGTGGTGCGCCCGATCCCGGCCGCCTCGGCCACCTCGGCCAGCGACGCCGCCGGGTCCGCGACCAGCACCTCAGCCGCGACATCAAGCAGCGACGGCCTGGCCCCCCGGCGCGGCCCGGCTGCGGTGTGAACACTCATGTTCAGTATGATACAAAACTGTTCCCATCAAGACAATGATGTTTATGCTGCACCCCGGGCCAGTAGGCCGGCGGCCATCACGTCGAGCACCTCGCGGATCGTCGCGGTGAAGTCCAGCCGCATGGCCGCCAGTTCCGGGTCGGCGTCGTACGCGGCCAGCATCGCGGCCGATGGGTGGGTATGGGGCCACAGCGCGCCCGTGGTCATGACGGTTGCGCCGGCCAGCTTCACGGCGTCGGGCTGGCCGAGCTCAGGCACGCATCGCAGCATCAGGGCGCCAAGCGCGCCGATGCCTGCCATGCTGGCCCGCTTGTACTTGGCGGCCACCTGCGGCGAGACGTTGCGCTCAAGTACCGCGGCCTGGGCGCCGATCAGGTCGCACAGCATGGGCCTTGAGGCCAGACTGGCCGCCACCCCCTCGGCCAGCTGGCCGCAGCGCCCGGTGACAGGCGCGGCCGGGTCGAGGGCCTCCGCCAGGTCCTTGTCCAGCTGGACGAGCCAGTCCTGCCAGGCGGAATCGAGGAGTTCGAGCAGCACGGCCTCGCGGGACTCGAAGTAGCGCAGGACGTTCGACTTGGCCAGGCCGGCTCGTCTGCTCAGCTCGTTCAGGGTAACCTCGGCCACCGGCATCTCGGCCAGCATGGCGGCCGCCGCGCCGAGAATAGCCTGCCTGCGGACCTCGCGTTGCTCCTGGCTGCGCGCACGCTGGAAGACCGTCATCCTCGTATTTTACAGACCGCCGGTCCCTTGTGTAAAGACCGACGGTCTGATAGCGTTCTGGTGAACGATAACAGACCAATGGTCTGTTCATGAATTTTGAGGGGATATGCCATGTACGAGGTTCCCGATCAGGCCGGCAGGCTCATCGTGGTCACCGGCGCCAACAGCGGCACGGGCAAGGAAGCCACCCGTCGGCTGGCCGCGGCCGGGGCGCGGGTGGTGATGGCGGTGCGGACCGTGGCCAAGGGGGAGCAGGCCAGGGCCGAGATCCTGGCCCGGCAGCCCGGCGCTCAGCTCGAGGTCAGGCGCATCGACCTGGCCGACCTGGCGTCGGTCAAGGAGTTCGCCGACGGCCTGGTCGCGGATGGCACGCCGGTCGACGGGCTGGTCAACAACGCGGGCGTGATGGCCCCGCCGACCCGGATGACCACCGCCGATGGCTTCGAGCTTCAATTCGGCAGCAACTTCCTCGGCCCGTTCGCGCTGACCATGCGGCTGCTCCCGGTCGTGCTCGCCGCCCCGGCACCGCGGGTGGTCACGATGAGCAGCGGGGTGGCAAGCTACGGCCGGATCCGCTTCGATGACCTGCAGTGGGAGCGCGGCTACCGGCCCAACCTGGCCTACGCGCAGTCCAAGCTGGCCGACCTGATGATGACCCTGCACCTGGCCGACCTGGCCACGCGGCACGGCTGGAACCTGATGAGCAACGCCGCGCATCCCGGGTTCACCCGCACGAACCTGCAGACGGCCGGGGCCAGCCTGGGCCGGGACAAGCCGAAGCGCACGCTGTTCAACGGCCCGGGCTTCCTGCCCTCACAGGAGGTCGAGCAGGGCACCGAGCCGCTGCTTTACGCGGCGACCAACGCCGATGCGGTCAACGGGGGTTACTACGGCCCGAGCCGGTGGTTCGGGCTGGTCGGGCCGGCAACCACGGTTCGGCCACCGCGCCGGGCCCGCGATGCCGCTACCGCCGCCCGGTTGTGGAGCCAAGCCGAGCACCTCACCGGCGTGGCGCTGCCCGCCCGCGCGGCCCGGCCGTAAAGCCGCGGCCGTAAAGCCGCGGCCGTAAAGCCGCGGCCGGCGCGAATCACCCTCGGCGGGTGACGCGCCCGCGGCACTTGCCCTGGCACGCTGACACTCACCAGCCCGGCCGCACGTGGCGCGCCGGTTCGACCACGATGAGTGAACGGCGGGCGTCATGGCAAACGCTGAGCGACGTCGACTTCAGAAAGCGGACGACAAGGGCGTTCCCTGGCGCCGGTGGGGGCCGTACCTCAGCGAGCGCCAGTGGGGGACCGTGCGCGAGGACAGCGGCACCGGCGGCGATACGTGGGGAGCGTTCACGCACGACCAGGCGCGGTCCCGGGCCTACCGGTGGGGCGAGGACGGCTTGGCGGGAGTCTGCGACGACCGGCAGCTGCTGTGCCTGGCGCTGGCTCTGTGGAACGAGCGCGACCCGATACTCAAAGAGCGGCTGTTCGGGCTCACGAACGCCGAGGGCAACCACGGCGAGGACGTCAAGGAGTGTTACTTCTATCTCGACGCGACGCCGACTTCTTCGTACCTGAAGATGCTCTACAAGTACCCGCAGCTTGAGTTCCCCTACGCGGACCTGGTCGCGGTCAATGCGGCGCGCGGGAAAGCCGATCCCGAATACGAGCTGCTTGATACCGGGATCTTCGATGAGGGCCGTTACTTCGATGTCGTCGTGGAGTACGCAAAGGCCTCGCCGGAGGACCTTCTCATGCAGGTCGCCGTCTACAACCGAGGTCCGGACGAGGCCAGGCTGCACGTGCTGCCGACGATCTGGTTCCGGCACACCTGGTCCTGGGCCGGCGGCCTGGAACATCCGATGCTGCGCAGCGACACTAGCCTGCCCGGCGTGACCGCGGTACGGGTCGAGCACAGCGAGCTCGGCGACCGATGGCTCTACGCCGAGCAGCCGGCCTCCGTGCTGATGACCGGCAACGAGACCAACAACGAGCGGGTATTCGGCTCACCCAATGACGCTCCGTACGTCAAGGACGGTATCGACCGTGCGGTGGTGCACGGGGAGACACAAGCGGTCGACCCGGAGGGAACGGGAACCAAGGCGGCGCTCCACTACGTCCTCGATGTGCCGGGCGGGGGGAGCGCGAGCATCCGCGTGCGGCTGACCGACGGGCAGCGGCCTGACCCGTTCCGCGACTTCGGGCAAGTGATCGAGAAGCGGCGGGGCGAGGCAGACGAGTTCTACGACGACGTGCTCGCCGGTGACCTCAGCGACGACGAGCGGCTGATCAGCCGGCAGGCGCTGGCAGGCATGCTGTGGTCCAAGCAGTACTACGCGCTTGACGCGGACGTATGGCTGGCCGAACATGGCGCCGACCCGCTGTTCCCTGACCCGTCGCTGCGCAACCACGAGTGGCAGCACCTGCACGCGGAAGACATCATTTCCATGCCGGACAAGTGGGAGTACCCGTGGTTCGCGGCATGGGATCTCGCCTTCCACACCGTGGCCTTCGCCGTCGTCGACCCGGCCTTCGCCAAGCAGCAGCTCGAATTGCTGTTGGACCGCCGCTACCTGCACCCGAACGGGCAACTGCCCGCCTACGAATGGAACTTCAGCGACGTCAACCCGCCTGTCCACGCGTGGGCGACGTACTTCGTCTACGAGATCGACAAGCGCAACTCGGGGAAGGGCGACCGCGTCTTCCTTGAACACGCCTTCCAGAAGCTCGTGCGGAACTTCGGCTGGTGGCTGAACCGCAAGGACGCGGACAACCGCAACATCTTCCAGGGCGGATTCCTCGGGCTTGACAACATCGGCGTTTTCGACCGGAGCGCGCCGCTGCCGGGCGGCGGGCGGATCGACCAGGCCGACGGCACCGCGTGGATGGCGCTGTACTCACAGAACATGGTCCAGATCGCCCTTGAGCTGGCACGGGAGAACCCGACTTACCTAGAGGCGGCGCAGACGATGCTGGAAAACTGGGCCTGGATCGCCGCGGCGACCAATCACGTCGGCCCGAACGCGATCGGCCTGTGGGACGAGGAGGACGGCTTCTTCTACGACGTCCTGCGGCAGCCCGACGGCGGTTCCATCCCGCTCAAGGTGCGCTCGGCCGTCGGGCTGATGCCGCTGGTCGCGGCCACCGTGTTCGGCAGCGCCGTGCGCACCGACTTTCCCGAGATGGTGGCCAGCGCCGTCGAGTTCCTTAACCGCCACCCCGTGGTGACCGCGGCGCTGCCCCTGCACGGCCAGCAGGCCTGGGATACGAGCGGTCCCGTGCTCTTTGCCTTGTTCGATCAGGAGCGGCTGCGCCGGATGCTGGCCCGGATGCTGGACGAGGATGAGTTCCTCGGACCGCACGGCATACGTGCCATGTCGAAGTGGCACGCCGAGCATCCCTATGTACTGCGGCTCGATGGTCAGGAATTTAGCGTCACATATCTTCCGGCCGAGTCCGACACGGGCATGTTCGGCGGCAACTCCAACTGGCGCGGTCCGGTGTGGGCGCCGATCAACCTGATGCTCATCCGGGGACTGCTGAACCTCCATGGATTCTTCGGTGACGAGTTCAAGGTCGAGTGCCCGACCGGCTCAGGGCAGCAGAAGACGCTGGGCCAGGTGGCGGAGGAAATCAGCGAGCGGTGCCTCGGCACCTTCCGCCGGGACGCCGACGGCCACCGCCCGGTACACGGCGGCCAGCAGATACTGCAGACGGACCCGTATTGGCGCGACCTGGTGCTGTTTTACGAGTACTTCCATGGCGACAACGGCGCCGGGATCGGCGCCTCCCACCAGACCGGCTGGACGGGAACGGTCGTCTTGCTGCCGTTGCTGTTCCGCGGCAGGCGCCTGGCCGGCGAGGCCCGGATTCCCGCTCCCCGGAAGGAAACCACGGTCCCGGCGTCGCGACGTGCGGCAGTGTCGCGATGACCGGGTGGCCTGACCGGCCGGTCATCTACGAGGTAAACACCGCGGTATGGCTGGGCGAGCTGTCACGGGCTGCGGGGCACCCGGTGGACCTGGCTGGCGTGCCGGACTCCGGATGGGACGCCATCACGCCACGGGGCGCCGACGCGGTCTGGCTGATGGGAGTCTGGGAGCGCAGCCCGGCCGGCCTGCAGCTGGCCAACGCGAATCCGGCGCTGCTCGAGTCCTTCCGAGAGGCGCTGCCCGACTTGCAGCCGCAGGACATCATCGGATCGCCGTACTGCGTACGCCAGTACGTCGCCGACCGCAGGTTCGGCGGCCCGGAAGGGGTGGCCGTGGCGCGCGGCGCGCTCGCCGCCCGCGGCGTGCGGCTCATGCTTGACTACGTGCCCAACCACGTCGCCCCCGACCACCCGTGGGTGACGTCCAACCCCGAATTCTTCATCCAGGGCAGCGACGACGACATCAAGGCCGATCCGTCCGGCTGGCTGGCGGCCCACGGGCACGTGCTGGCACACGGCCGCGACCCGTACTTCCCCCCGTGGCCGGACGTTGTGCAGCTGAACGCGTTCTCGCCCGCGGTTCGCGCGGCGACGGCGCAGACCCTGGCCGACATCGCGGACCAGTGCGACGGGATCCGCTGTGACATGGCCATGCTGATGACCAACGGCGTGTTCGGGAAGACATGGAGCGGCCGGGCCGGGGCGGAGCCAGATGCCGAGTTCTGGCCCACCGTGTTCGCCGCGCTGCGGGCGCGGCACCCAGACACCGTGCTGCTGGCGGAGGCGTACTGGGATATGGAGTGGGACCTGCAGCAGCAGGGCTTCGACTTCTGCTACGACAAGCGGCTCTACGATCGCATCCTGACCGGGGATGTGCCATCCGTACGACAGCACCTGGGTGCCGACCTCGGCTACCAGTCGCGGCTGATGCGCTTCCTTGAGAACCACGACGAGCCGCGCATCGCCGACCACCTGCCGGCTGACCTGGAGCGGTCCGCCGCGGTCGCGATCGCGACACTTCCCGGGGCGACCTTGTGGCACGAAGGGCAATTCGAGGGACGGCGAGTGCGGGTCCCGGTCTTCCTTGCCCGGCGACCCAGCGAGGCGCTTGATGAAAACCTGGCCGCCTGGTACAGATCCCTGCTGGAAAAAGTCGCGGGCGACGCCGTCCGGACCGGGACATGGCAACTTCTCGACGCCGTCGGCTGGCCCGACAACCAGTCCTGCCGCAACATGGTCGCATGGTCCTGGACGCCTGCCGACGACGCCGGGGCTGGCAGCGACAGGGCTGGCAGCGACAGGGCTGGCAGCCGCAGAGCCGGCGGCGAAAGGACTGGTGCCGGCGGCCGGCACGTGGTTGTCGTCAACCTCTCCGCGGGTCCGGCGCAGGGAAGAATCCCGTTGCCGTGGCCGGACCTGCCCGGCCGCGGCTGGCACCTGACCGACCTGTTCAGCGGGGAGGACTTCGAGCGTGACGGCGCGACGCTGGCCGATCCCGGGCTGTTCGTCGACATGGCGCCGGGACAAAGCTACGTGTTCGCGGTAGAGGTCACTGCGTCGCGAAGGTGAACATCTTCTGCGCGATGATCCGGGCACCGATCGCATCCACCTGGTCCAGCCAGGTCTCGAACGCCGGTCCCTGCAGCGGCAGGTAATGGTCGAGCATCGCCTGGCGCAGCTCAGCGCCCTCCGGGCCGTTCAGGTCGAACAGCTCGGCCCGGCCGTGCACGGTGACCGCGAGTTCCTGGCCGGGCACGTGGGTGGCGCTGACCGCGGGACGGGCGGCCAGATGTCGCATGCGTACCGAGTCCCGGCCCGAGCTGAAACAGAACGACCCGTGCAGGAAGAAGCCGTCCACCGGACCGGCCAGCGGCCGCCCGTCGTCGGTGACCGTGGCCACGACGAGCAGCCGCAGGCCCTGCAGGAGCCGGCATACTCCTGCGGCGGACAGGCGGCGCTCGTCGGTAATGATCCCGCGCAGGGCCGGGCCGGCACCGGCCGCGCTGCGGTCAAGCAGTTCCTGTAGCCGACCGATGTCGTCCGCAGTCTCCAGCATTTGCCGATTAGACCACGAGACGTCAGCTTTCGGGGGGGCGCTGCGATGTCGGCCGGCTGATCCTGGCGGCGAACAGGTCGCGGAGGCTGACCACGCCGCGGACGGTGCGTCCCTCCATGATGGGCAGATGACGGAAGCCGTGCAGGAGCATCATCTGGGCCGCGTCCTCGACGCCGGTATCCGGTCCGGCTGACTGCGGATCCTTGGTCATCCAGGCCGAGACGCGGACCGTTGTGAGGTCGGTGCCTGAGGCCGCTGCCCGGAGGACGTCCCGCTCGGTGAGGATGCCGGCCAGGAACGGGCCGTCCATGACGAGCGCAGAGCCCACCCGCTCGCGCACCATCTCGGCGGCGGCTTCCGCCATGGGGCTGTCCGGAGTGGTCAGCACCACCCGGGTGCTCATCATTTCGCCGACGGTCAGGACCCGGCGGCCGTTCTCAGCCACTTTCACCGATCTCGAACAGCTCGGAGTCGTGGGGGGCCGACGGCCCGGCGAGTTCCTCGGACAGCAGCCGCCACAGCGACCCGGCCCACGCCGACAGCTGCGGCCAGCGCATCCAGAAGACCTGCAGCGTCGTCTCGTCGAACTCGGAATGTGCCTGCTCGGGACCGACCGAGCGGGTGAAGTCCTCAAGCTGGTGGATCAGGTCGAGGAACCGGTCAGCGCTGTCATCCATTCGCATCACCTCCAGAGGGGGAGTGCCGCGCAGGACGCGGAAACAGGGCGGAGAGGGTGGCGCGACGCCAAGTGGGGAGATCCATACCCCCGAAAGCACCGCGCGCAACGGGACAGCAGCGGCATATTTTCCCCGGGTGCCCGACAAATATGCATCCCAGATCCGATAAAAGGTCAGATGGGACCAGATCGGACGGCCGGCCGAGGGGTCGTACCCGCGTCTGAGCCCCCTGAAGGGCTCCTCGCCATGGCATCGGCGGACCGATGGGGCAGACGGGAATCCGCGGTTGACATCGCGGGGATCGGGGGTATGTTGCTGCTCAGTCCAGCACCGGGCTCGCCAGCCGGACCGACAGGCTCGTCACGTTGGGAGCGGGCTGGATGGGGGTTGGGCGTGAAGGGGCCCGGGCACCCAGTAGACAACGGAGATCGAGCCCGCTGCCAACGGGCCGAACCCCGGTCCGAAGGCGCTGCCCGGGCCCTTTCCTTGCCTGCCGGTAGGCATGATTTCGCACGCCGATGCGTTAACCCAAGGGGGACAGCTATACGGGGATATCATGGCGTGCACCATCCATGACACCTCCTGTTAACCAACGCAGGGATAGGCAGAGGTCGTGATTCAGGCAGACCCAGACGCTGATTCGACAACCGGTCCGAGCGTGGTCATCATGCCCACCTACAACGAACGGCAGAACCTGGAGTCGATCACGACCCGGGTGAGGGCTGCGCTGCCCGAGGCCGACCTGTTGATCGTGGACGACAACAGCCCCGACGGCACCGGTGACATCGCGGATAAGCTGGCCGAGGCCGACTCCCACGTGCAGGTCATGCACCGGACGGATAAGGCGGGTCTGGGCAAGGCGTACATAGCCGGGTTCGGCTGGGCGCTCGAGCGCGGCTACGACGTGATCGTGGAGATGGATGCGGACGGCTCGCACCTGCCCGAGCACCTGCCGGTCCTCGTCGGCGCGCTGGCGCATGCGGACCTGGCCATCGGGTCCCGGTGGATGCCAGGCGGACGGGTGGTCAACTGGCCGAAATCCCGCGAGGCGCTGTCCCGCGGCGCGAACGTCTACACCCGCGTCATGCTGGGCCTGAAGGTCCGCGATGCGACCGCGGGTTTCCGCGCCTACCGCGCCTCCACCCTGCGCACGATCAGCCTGGACCAGATCCAGTCAACCGGCTACTGCTTCCAGATCGACCTGACCCTGCGGGTCGCGCAGACGGGCCTGAAGATCGTCGAGGTGCCGATCACGTTCGTGGAACGAGAGCACGGTGCCAGCAAGATGAGCAACAGCATCATCCTCGAGGCGTTCTGGCGGGTCGCCCAGTGGGGCGTCGCCAAACGGTTCCGCTCGCGCCGCGCGCGCTAAGCCGGGGGGCCTGGGCTTACGCGCTCCTGCGCTGGGCCCGGCTACGGCCGAGGTCCTCTCCGCGCTCGCTGCTGACACGGCGCTCCCTGATAATCTCCAGGCGCTCGGCCAGCACCGCCTCGAGATCCTCGACGGTGCGCCGTTCCATGAGCATGTCCCAGTGGCTCCGCGGCGGCTTGACCTTCTTCGGAGAGGGCGACTCCCCGGTGGCGGCGATGGCGATCGAACCGCAGACACGACACTCCCACGTGGCGGGAAGTTCCGCCTCGGCGGCGAAGGGCACGCTAAAATGGTGCCCGTTCGGGCAATCGAAAGCGATTTCCTGGCGCGGTGCCAGGTCGGTGTTCCGGTCGTTTTCGTAGCTCGTCGCACCGAGCCGGGTGCCGCGGAGTGCGCGTTCGGCCATGCTTGCTGCCTCCCAGGCGGTCATCGGTTCGTATTTGGCAACACTGCATACGCGGACAAGATTCCCGCTCCGGGCGTTACCCAACCGTGTTTTTCGCGAAAGATCGCAGCTATCGGGCGTTTCTAAGCGGCGTCGGTGCTGACCCGGGGATGCCATTGGCCTCGCTCGATGAGCACATCGCGCAGCGTTTCGATGTTGTCGGTCATGATGCCGTCGGCCCCGAGATCCAGGAAGCGGATCATCTCGGCCCGGTCGTTGATGGTCCAGACGTGCACGTCAAGGCCGAGTGCGTGCGCTCGGCGGACGAACTTGCCGGTGGCCACCCTGGCTGGCACCTGGGCGCAGTACACGCACGCCCTGGCCAGGAAGGCGGCCAGCGCCCGGATCTGCGGCCAGCTCGACGAAGTGCCCACGTTGCAGCGGACCCCGGCGATAGCGGTCGGCGAGGTGGCCATGCACACCGGCCGGTCGAGCAGGCCGCGCGCGGTCCGCAGCCGGCCGCCGGAGAACGAGGTCACGCAGACCCGGTCCCACGCGCCGGTGCGCCGCAGCACCTCGGGCAGCAGCGTGATCCCTGGCACGTCCTTCAGGTCGATGTTGAACCGCACGTCGGGCCAGGCGCCGAGGAGGTCCTCGATGAGGGGTATCGGCTCGGTGCCCCCGATGCGCAGCGCGGCGACCTCGGCGTACGGCAGTGCGTTGATTGGCCCGGTCGCGTCGGTCACCCGGTCGAGCGTGCGGTCGTGGAAGGCCACGAGCTTCCCGTCCGAGGTCGCGCGGGCGTCGGTCTCGAGGTAGGCGTACCCCAGACTGATCGCGTGCTCGAACGCGGCCCAGGAGTTCTCCGGGGCATGGGCCGCGCCGCCGCGGTGGGCGAAGGCAATGGGCTGCGGGTGATCAAGGAACGGTGCTCGCACGATCGCTAGTATGCCCGTGGCCAGCACCCATCCGGTGAATTTGCGATGTCCGGCACGCATCGGCTGTGCAGCCGTTAAACCCAGGCCCGGCGGCGGGCCTCCGCCATCGCGATGGCGGCCGCGACCGCGACGTTGAGCGACCCGACCCGGCCCGGCTGCGGAATGTACGCGACCGCGTCGGCCTCGGCCAGCAGCGCCGCCGAACAGCCGTGATCCTCGTTGCCGAACGCCAGGCACACGTCGCCGTCCAGCGGCGCCTCGTGCAGCGGGACGGCCCCCGAGGCCAGCTCGATCGCGACCAGCCGCAGGCCCGCGGCCGCCGCCGCCTTGGCCGCCGCGACCGGGCTCGGTTCGGCGGTCGCCTGCACTAGTCGCTGGGTGCCGAGCGCCGTTTTGCCGACGCCCGGGTGAGACAGCGGCGCGGTGCTGCCGCACAGCCACAGGTGCTCGGCGCCGAAGGCGGCGGCCGAGCGGACGATCGAGCCGACGTTGAATGGCTGGTTCACCGAGTCGAGCAGCACGGCCAGGCGGGCGCCTGAGGCCCGGCGCCACTCGCGGTTCAGCCGCTTGACCTCGACCGGGCGCAGCTGGCGGGGCGCGGCATGTGGAGCCGGGGCGGCTGGACTCGGGGCCGCGTCGCCGCCGGGCGGCACGCGCGGGGTCATGAGGGAGTCACCATGGCCCGTTCGGTCAATGAATCGACACCGAGCAGGCGGTAACCGCTCCGTGCGGCCAGTCGCGTCACGGGCCAGCCCTGTCCGGCCAGCCAGCGGTGCAGCGAGTCGGCGCCGAGGTTTCGCCCGGCGACCAGGTAGGCCCGGGCGCCGGGGGCCAGGCGGCCGAGCCACGCTGACAACAGCGACTGCAGCGCGGCCTTGCCGATGCGGACCGGCGGGTTGGTCCAGATCCCGGCCAGCCGCGGCGGGATCGAGGGATCCCCGGCCCGGACACTGTGCACGTTGTCAAGCCCGGCCTCGGCGGCGTTGCGCGCGCACAGCCCGAGTGCACGCTCGTTGACGTCGACGGCCCAGACCGTGGCCCCGGGCGACCGCTTGGCCAGCACGCAGGCGATCGGGCCGTAGCCGCAGCCGAGGTCGAGCACGTCGCCCGCCGCGGGCGGCGGGGGAGCCTCCTCAAGCAGCAGGCGGGTACCAGGGTCGAGCCGACCGGGGGAGAAGACCCCGGCGTCGGTGGCTAGTTCGAGATACACGTCAGGCAGCACGACCCGGACCAGGCCTGGCCGGTGCGGGGCCCGCGGCCGTGCGGTGAAGTACTGCTCGCTCAACGGCTCACAGGCTCGACCGGCTCGACCGGCTCGGCCGGCTCTCGGAGTCGGTCGGCTGGGCGGCCACCGTGGCCAAGGCGGGGGTGATGTACGTGCGGGTGATCCACCGCTCGACGATGAACGTCATGATCGGGACGGTGCCGGCCAGCAGCATGATCACGGTCGGCTTGTTCGCCAGCGCCAGCTTTCTCGACAAGATCCAGGCGTTCACCAGGTAGATGATGTATAGGATGCCGTGCACCACGCCGACGTTGTTGGCCACCGTCGGGTGACCCGCGATCTGCAGCGGGATGCCGACGAAACACAAGATGATCAGCACCACGCCGGTTATGTACGCCATCACCCGGTACCGGAGCACCGCTGCCTTCACGGGGTCACCTCCCTAGCTTCGCCATCCGTGCCATCTGCCGTGCCGCTTGACCTCGGCGTTCAGCCGCGCCAGGTAGGCGTTGTAGGCGCTGAGCTCCGGGTCGTCCTCGTCCCCAGGCGCGCTTGAGCTGGCCTGGACGATACGGACGCTCACCGGGAGGTCGTCAGGTACCGGTCCGCCTCCACGCTGGCGGACCGGGCCCGAACCATCGGATCCGGGCAGCTGGCTGCGCCTTTCCCTGAACTCGTCCCTGATCGTCCTGGCCCAGAACACCACGGCGAAGCAGGAGAACAGCGGCCACTCGAACGTGTATGCCCAGCTCAACGCGTTGCCGCCGAGCGCGCGGTGCAGCTGCCAGTCACCGAGCCACAGCATGCCCCAGAACGAGACCACCATGAGCAGGTGCCACAGCAGCCAGCGCGGCGTGATGAGGAACCGCCACACCGGCACAGTGCCCGAAGTGCCCGCGGCGCCCGCGCCGTCCCCGGAGGGCGGCAGGCCCTCGGCAGCGGCGGCGGCGTTTTCCATGCCAACGAGCGTAGCGCCCTACGGAAAGTAGTACTCACCGCCCGGCATGTCACCGATAATTGCACCTATGAGCCTTTTCGGCGCCTTGTCCGGGCAGGGCGGGCGGCTGCCTGACCGGCTCGACGACCTCCACGGCCCCTGGCAGGGGATCGTCGTGCTGCCTGTCCACATGACCTGGGGCGGAATGCGCGAATTCGACGTCACCGCGGAAAGGCACAGGCTGCTCCTTTACAGCATCGTGCTCAGCCAGGGCAGGCCGAACGACCTGGCCCGCTACGTCAACCCGCGGCGGCTGCGCGACGACTGGCCGCAGCTGCGCGGGCTGGTGTCCGGCCCGATCAGGCGAAAATGCGAGCGCAAGCTCGGCCTGCCCAAACCCGCCAGGCGATGAGGCGTGTGCCACGCTAGTTGACATGCGCAAGTACGTGATCATGGGCGTCCAGGGCAGCGGGAAGGGCACGCAGAGCCAACTGCTTGCCGCCGACCTGGATATCGTGCACATCAGCGTGGGGGACATCTTCCGCTGGAACGTGCAGAACCACACCAAGATGGGCGCCTTGGTCAGGCGGGTCATGGCGGCGGGCGAACTGGTGGGGGATGACCTGGTCGAGTCGGTGGTCAGGGGCAGGCTGACCGACCACGACTGGAACTTCGGTTTCGTCATCGACGGCTTTCCGCGCAACCGGGCCCAGACCGAGTTCTTCCTCGAGAGCTACGACATCGACGGCGTCATCGTGCTCGACCTGCCGGACAGCGAGGTCAGGCGCCGGGTGCTCAACCGGAGGATGTGCGTGGGCTGCGGGATCAACTACAACCTGATGGACAGCACTCCCGCGGCGCCCGGGCGATGTGACGCATGCGGGGGAGAGCTGGTCACCAGGGAGGACGACACCGAAGAGGCGCTCGCGGTCCGGCTGCGGACCTATCACGAGAAGACGAACCCGGTCCTTGACCTGTTCCGGCGCAAGGAGTACGTCATCACCGTGGACGCCAGGCCCGCGCCGGAGATCGTCCAGGCCGAGGTCAGGCAGAAACTGGGCCTGCCGCCGCAGAAGCCTGCGGAGGAGGCGCAGGACATGGCGCCAGACGCCAAGGAGACCAGGAGTGCGTGAGATCGTCGTGTTCGGCGGCAGCGCTCACCCCGCGTTGAACGCGGAGATCTGCGCGTTCCTCGGCGTGCCGCAGCAGCCGGTCCGGCTTGAACGGTTCGCGAACGACTGCCTGGAGGTCCAGCTGCAGGCCAACTGCCGCGAAAGCGACGTGTTCGTGATCCAGCCGCTGGTCTACCCGGTGCAGGAGCACCTGGTCGAGCTGTTGCTGATGGCGGACGCGGCGCGCGGCGCGTCGGCGGCACGGGTGACCGCGGTGATACCGCACTACGCGTACGCCCGGTCGGACAAAAAGGACAAGCCGAGGATCTCTATCGGCGCCCGCCTGGTCGCCGACCTGCTGGTCACCGCGGGCGTCAACCGGGTGCTCACGCTGACCCTGCACGCGCCGCAGGTACACGGGTTCTTCTCGGTCCCGGTGGATCACCTGCACGCGCTGCGCGAGCTGGCCACGCACTTCCGCAGCCATGACCTGTCCCAGGCCATCGTGGTCGCGCCTGACCTGGGCTACGCCAAGAGCGCGGCGCAGTTCGCCCGCCGGCTAGGCGTTCCTGTCGCCGCGGGCGCCAAGGAGCGGATCAGCGACACCGAGGTCCAGATCACCGCGATCATCGGCGACGTGACCGGCCGGGACGTGATCGTCCTCGATGACGAGATATCGCGCGGCACCACCGTGTTCGAGTTGCTTGACCGGCTGCGCGAGCAGGGAGCGCGTTCGGTCGCCGTGGCCTGCACGCACGGCCTGTTCGCCGACAACGCGCTGGACAAGCTGGCCGCCTCGGACGTGACCGAGGTGGTGTGCACCAACTCCGCGCCGATCCCCGACGTCTCGTCCCACCCGAAGCTGACCGTACTGTCGGTGGCCCCGGCCCTGGCCGAAGCAATCAGCCGGATCCACAACGGCGAGTCGGTCAGCGCCCTGTTCGACCCTGACCGCTAACCGCCGGGGCGAGCCGGGCCCGGCCGCGGTCCCGGGCCCGGCCGCGGTCTCCACCACCCAGGCCAGGACCAGGGCTTCCTCGCGCCAGGCGTCGTAACGGCCGCTGCGGCCGCCGTGGCCCGCCTCCATCTCGATCTTGAGCAGGAACGGCCCGCCGCCCGCGGTGGCCCGTAGCCGGGCAATCCACTTGGCAGGCTCGTGGTAGGTGACCCGGGTGTCGTTCAGTCCTCCCAGGGCGAAGATCGGCGGGTAGGCCTGCCCGGTGACGTTCTCGTACGGGGTGTAGGACTTCATGTACGCGTAGACCTGCGGGTCGTGCAGCGGGTCGCCCCACTCCTCCCACTCGATGACGGTGAGCGGGAGCGAGGGGTCAAGGATCGTGTTCAGCGCGTCGACGAACGGCACCTGGGCCACGATCCCGGCGAAGTCCTGCGGCGCCATGTTGGCCACTGCGCCCATCAGCAGGCCGCCCGCCGACCCGCCCCGGGCTACCAGCCGGGACGCCGACGTCCAGCCCGCGGCCGCGAGGTGCTCCGCGCACGCGATGAAGTCGGTGAACGTGTTCTTCTTGTGCAGAAGCTTCCCGTCCTCGTACCACGACCGGCCCATCTCGCCGCCGCCCCGCACGTGCGCGATCGCGTACACGAAACCGCGGTCGAGCAGCGAGAGAGCGGGAATGGAGAAGGCCGGGTCGCGGGAGATCTCGTAGCTGCCGTAGCCGTACAGGAGGCATGGAGCACTACCGTCACGAGGCGTGCCGGCCCGGCAGACCAGCGAGATCGGTACCCGCGTCCCGTCGGCCGCGACCGCCCACTCCCGGTGCTGCTCGTAATCCTCGGGCCGGTACGGCTCGCCTGACGGGGACGGCAGCACCGGCTGGCGCTTGAGCAGGGTCAGTTCCCCGGTTGTCATGTCGCAGTCGTAGACCGAACCCGGCGTGACCAGCGAGGTGTACGACAGGCGGAACCTGGTGGAGTCGTATTCGGGGTTCGGGCCTGGCGCCACCCGGTAGATCGGCTCGGGCCAGCGGAGGTCCCGCCCGGCGCCAGCGTCGGCGTCGGACCGCAGGATCCGTAGCCCAGTCAGCCCGTCGCGCCGCAGATAGACCACGATGAAGTCCGCGAACGCGGCCACGCCAAGCAGCCGGGTATCGGCCCGGTGCGGCACCAGCGGGGCCCAGGCCGACCGGTCATCAAGCGGCGCGGTGGCGATCTCGAAGTTCTCGGCGCCGTCGTTGTGCAGGATGAGCAGCCGGTCCCCGGCGTCGTCCACGTCGTATTCCACGCCCTGCCGGCGCGGTGCCACCACGGCGAACTCGCCGTCGGGGTCGGCCGCCTCGAGCAGCCGCACCTCGCTGGTCACCTGGCTCCTGCTGCTGATTACCACGAAACGCTCGCTGCGGGTGTGGCCCAAGTACACGTGGAAGCGCTCGTCGGCCTCCTCGAACAGGATGACGTCCTGCCCGGCCGGGGTGCCGACCCGGTGCCGCCACACCCGGTAGGGCCGCCACGAGTCGTCGACGGTGACGTAGAACAGCGCAGAACCGTCGGACGACCACGCGCACCCGCCGAACGTACCGGGGATCTCGTCCGCCAGTAGCGTGCCCGTGGTCAGGTCCTTGATCCGGATCGTGAACCGCTCGTCGCCGGTGAAGTCGGTCGAGTAGGCCAGCCAGCGCCAGTCCCGGCTCGGCTGCAGCGCGCCGAGGGCGAAGAATTCAGACCCGGCGGCCAGTTCGTTGCCGTCAACCAGAACCTCCTCCCCGTCCCGCGGCCGCCCGTCGTCGACCATGGGCGGAAGGACCTCGCCGGGCGCGACCGCCCGGCGGCAGTACACCGCATACTGCTGGCCCTCGACCGTCCTGGCGTACTGCCACCAGCCGCCCTTGCGCACTGGGACGGACAGGTCGCTCTCCTGCGTCCTGGCCTTGATCTCGGCGAAGATCTGATCCCGGAGCGGGGCGAGCCCGGCCGTGACCGCCTCTGTGTAGGCGTTCTCGGCCTTCAGGTAGGCGATCGTGTCCGGGTTGTCCTTGTCGGCCAGCCAAGCGTACTCGTCGATGGCCGTGTCACCGTGAACGGTGCGCTCGTGGGGGATCTGCTTGGCCTGCGGCGGATCGATGGGACCCTCGATGCTCATGACGATCCAGCTTAGTCAGTTTCCCGACCCGGCTTTTTGGCACCATAGATCCCGTGCAAGGACATTTGCTTTTGAAGAACTGCATCGAGGAAGAGGCCACCCGCCCCGCCATCGAACAGGCCCTGATGCAGGACACGCTGCTCTGGCTCAACCTCATGGACACCGACCAGGACACGCTCGACCTGCTGCGCGACGTGTTCAAGATCCACCCGCTCGCCATCGAGGATGCGAAGGAGTTCAACCAGCGCCCGAAGATCGAGGACTACGAGGACTTCGTCTACATCGTCGCCTACGGCTCGGTCGGCCTGGACCACCCGATGGTCGAGGTGCACTGCTTCTACGCCGAGCACTTCTTCGTCAGCGTGCACAGGGAGAAGGTGCCCGCCATCGCCGAGGCCTATCACACGCTGACCAGGCTTCACACCGACCGGCGGCTTGTCGCGCTGTACCGCCTGCTTGACGCCCTGGTGGACAGCATGTTCCCGTTCCTGGCCGCGCTCGACGACCGCATCGACGACTTGCAGGACCAGATCTTCGCCAAGCCGACCGAGCAGCAGCTGGCCGAGCTGTTCTCGCTCAAGCGCCAGCTCGTCGACATGCGCAAGCAGGTCACCCCGCAGCGGGACACGGTGAACTCGATGCTCACCCAAGTGATCCCGATCCCGGGCATGACGGTCGAGAGCGAGCGCTACGTGCGCGACCTCTACGATCACCTGATCCGGATAAGCGACATGGTGGACAGCTACCGTGACCTGCTGTCCGGGTCGCTCGACGCGTACATGTCGGTGGTGTCCAACCGGCTCAACGACGTGATGAAGCAGCTGACCATCATCGCCACCATCTTCCTGCCGCTGTCCTTCCTCACCGGGTTCTTCGGGCAGAACCTGGGCTGGCTGATCGCCCGGGAAGGGTCCCTCGGCGCGTTTCTCACCTTCGGCATCGGCACCGAGGTGGTGGCCGTCATGGCACTGCTGTTCATGTTCCGCCGCCGAGGCTGGCTGTAAGGGATCTTTCTTCAGAACGGGACGTGGTGCGTGCCGCCCAGGCCGGCCACGCTAACCTGGCCCCGTGACAGAGGCGTCGCCAGATCCTCCTGAGCCGCAGCCGGTAGTTACCCCGCTC
>Ga0335075_10006205_pt1 | contig 18458 bp, 15 predicted proteins | sample Lox_Sample_24_FD_206723 | JGI IMG/M metagenome (GOLD analysis project Ga0335075, IMG submission 206723) | Soil microbial communities from Loxahatchee National Wildlife Refuge, Florida, United States - Lox_Sample_2.4 | ecosystem: Environmental > Terrestrial > Soil > Wetlands | place: USA... | reverse complement strand
CGTACGCACTCATGCTGGCCGCAACGATGCGCAGCAGGTAATCGTTCGGCCCGCTCATGGAATGGCACTCGAGCACTTCGGGCCGCTCGCGCACCAGCTGGTCGAATTGCCTCACGGTCTGGGGGTGATGGTTCTCCAGCGAGACCAGCGCATAGGCCAGGATGGGCAGGCCGATGGCGGCGGCCGAGAGCAGGGTGGCGTAACCCGAAATGAACCCTTCCTCCTCCAGGCGGCGCAAACGCCGCCAGCACGGCGCGGCCGAGAGGCCTACCCGCTGCGCCAGCTCCTGGTTCGAGATACGGGCGTCGGACTGCAGCTCATCGAGAATCCGGCGATCGAGCCGGTCGAGCGATTTCGGCATGAAGTTTGTCACAGGCTACTCTGAGGAGAAAGAATATTGCCAGCCAGGCGCTCCATGGCGCAATGAACGCAAGCTCATTTCTCCACGCTGGCCCTAGAGTACCGAGCCTGTTCGTCGCCCAAATCCCGCGCCAGGAGAGCACCATGCCCGCTGCCGCATCCCCGGCCCCCCGCCCGAGCGGGCCAGTCCCCGTCCCCGGCCCGGAGCCCGACTGGCGGCGGGTGACCTACCTGCTGCACGCATCCCGCGCCCTGGACGACCTCGAGGAGTCCCGCCTGCTGCCCGAGCGGCAGGTGCTCTATCAGTTCTCGGCGCGCGGACACGACTTCGCGCAGATCCTCCTCGGCCTCCAGCTCACCGACCGATACGACGGAGTCACCGTGTACTACCGCTCGCGCCCGGTGATGCTGGCGCTGGGAGTGGCGCTCGAGGACGCCGCGGCGGGGCCGCTCGCCCGCACCGGCTCCTTCAGTGGTGGCCGTGACATTGGCGTCGTGTTCAACAAGCCGGGAAGGGACGGAGCCACGGTGTTGCCGGCTTGTGGCGGCGTGGGCGCACAGTACACGCCAGCGGCAGGTTGGGCGCAGGCCGTCCGCTACCACCGCGAGGTGCTGCAGGACAGCGCGTATGAGTGCAGCATCGCCGTCGTGCTGGGTGGCGACGCTTCGGTGGCTACCGGTGGATTCTGGTCGGCGCTCACGATGGCCACGACGTTGCGCCTGCCCATGCTGTTCTACATCGAGGACAACGGCTTCGGCATTTCAGTGCCCTCGCTGCTGCAGACGCCGGGAGGCAACATTGCGGCCAATCTGCGCGCCTTCTCCGGGCTGACAGTTCTCGAAGGCGACGGCGCCGATCCCTTGCAGGCGTCGCAGCTCGTCGCCGAAGCGGTTCGGCGCGTGCGCGAGGAGCGGGGGCCGCTGCTGCTGCGTCTGACAGTGCCGCGGCTGTCCGGGCACTCCGGGCAGGATACCCAAGCCTACAAATCGCCCGAGACGATCTCCCTGGAGCGGGCACGCGATCCGCTGCATCGGCTGCAACGTTTCCTCGTTCCTCGTGTCCTGTCGGAACAAGATTGGACGCGCTTGGCAAGCGACGCGCGTCGCGACGTCGAGCAAGCGGTCGAGCGTGCATTAGCGCGGCCGCACCCTGACCCGACGCAACTGACCCGCTACGTGTTCTCTGAGTCTGCCGGCGACGGCACGCTGGAAGTGCAGGAGCAGGGTGGACTCGCCGCCGCGGGCTACACATTCCCGCCACCGGTGCACGAGCCGCGACCGGAGCCCACGCGGATCAACATGCTGACTGCGATCCGCCGCACGCTCGATGTGGAGCTCACCCTGAATCCGCGGATGATGGTCTTCGGCGAGGATGTCGGTCCCAAGGGCGGTGTGCACGGAGCCACGCTCGGACTGCAGGAGAAGCATGGCGCCGCGCGCGTCTTCGATACCAGCCTCTCGGAAGAGGGCATCATCGGCCGTGCCATCGGGCTTGCGCTCACGGGCCTGCTTCCCGTGCCTGAGATTCAGTTCCGCAAGTACGCCGATCCGGCCACGGAGCAGCTCAACGACTGCGGCACCATGCGTTGGCGCACCCACAATCGCTTCGCCGCGCCCATGGTGGTGCGGATTCCGGGCGGCTTCTTCAAATGCGGCGATCCCTGGCACAGCCAGACCAACGAAGTCGCCTTCGTACACGGCATCGGTTGGCGAGTGGCTGTGCCGTCGAACGCGGAAGATGCCACCGGGCTTCTGCGCTCGGCGCTGCGCGGCAACGATCCGACGCTGTTCTTCGAGCATCGCGCCCTGTTGGATGGAGCGTGGGCGCGCCGTCCCTATCCCGGGGACGGGTACATCGTGCCATTTGGTGTGGCGCGCCGCGTTCGTGCGGGCAGTGAGCTCAGCATCGTGACCTGGGGCGCCATGGTGGAGCGCTGCGAGCGCGCCGCCGCGGCGGCGGGCGTGGATGCCGAGATCCTGGATCTGCGGACGCTCTCGCCCTGGGATAAACAAGCCGTGCTTGTCTCCGTCGAGAAGACACGTCGCTGTCTCATCGTGCACGAGGACAACCTGACCGCGGGCTTCGGGGCCGAGATCGCGGCCTGCGTCGCGAAGGAGGCCTTCTTCAGCCTGGATGCTCCGATCGAGCGGCTCGCCATGCCCGACATTCCGAGCCCGCACAGTCCGCTGCTGCTCGAGGCAGCCGTTCCCGGCGTAGAGTCGATCACGCGGGCCATCCAGCAGATCGCGAGCGTTTGAGTCATGTCGGCAACCGCTAGCAGTGTGGAGATCAGGGCTCCCGCCGGACACGAAGAGGGCACGCGCTCGCAGGTGTTGCGCTGGCTGAAGAGCGTCGGCGAGACGGTGACCGAGCACGAGCCGCTGATCGAGCTCGAGACCGACAAAGTGACGGTCGAGGTAGCCTCGCCGGGAGCCGGCGTGCTCACCGAGATCCTGAAGCAGGAGCAGGAAGAGGTTGCGCCGGGCGAGCTCCTGGGGCGGATTGGTGTGGCTGCAACGGCCGCCGCGCCTGTCGCTGCGGTGAGCTCCGCCAATCTCATCGCGCCTTCACACACTGCTCCAGCGGACTCGGGACCCCACGCGCGTGCTTCTGGCCCGGCGAGCGGCGCCGCGGCGCGGCAACTGAGTCCGGCCGTGCGCCGCCTGCTCGCCGAGCATTCGCTGGACGCGGCGTCCGTTCAGGGTACGGGCGAGGGCGGCCGAATCACCGTGGCGGACGTCATGCGGCACGCAGGCTCAGCACCTCAGCCGCGGGCGGACGCCGTCGACACGCGATCCGACTCCATTGGCATCGAGGGAACCGCTTCGCACCGTGTGCCTCACTCTCCGGTCCGCAAGCGCATTGCGGCTCGGATGGTCGAAAGCCTGCTTCACACCGCGCCTCACGTCACTACGGTGTTCGAGGTTGATATGGGTGAAGTGCTCGCCCACCGTCAGCGGCATCGCGAAGAGTTTGCACGTCAGGGTGTCGCACTGACACTGACGGCGTACTTCGCGCAGGCCGCGGTGACTGCCATCCGCGAAGTCCCGGAGGCGAACAGCCGGTGGCTGGAGACGGAGCTCGAGATCTACGACACCATCAATCTGGGCATCGCCACGGCGGCTGAAGGCGGGCTGGTGGTGCCGGTGCTGCACCACGTCGAGTCGCTCGACCTGCTCCAGACTGCTCGCCGCCTCGAGGAACTCGTGCGTAAGGCGCGCGACGGCGCGCTCGCGTCAGCGGACGTGCGCGGCGGCACGTTCACGCTCTCCAATCACGGCGTGAGCGGCAGTCTGCTCGCGGCACCCATCATCATCCCGCAGCCGCAGTCGGCGATCCTGGGTTTGGGCAAGCTCGAGAAGCGCGCGGTGGTGATCGAGGAATCCGGCCAGGAAGAGATCGTGGCGCGCTCGCGCTGCTATGCCACCTTGACCATCGATCACCGCGTGATGGACGGCAGCCGGGCAAACCGTTTCCTGCAGGCATTCACGGAGCGGCTCGGCGGCTGGAAGGACTGAGCCGCAGGTGACTCGGGCCGGCGGGGCCGCTACTATTCGCGGATTGCTGTCATCAATCTCGCCGTTTGGCGGAGGACGTGAGCATGGCCGAGAACGCACCCGCGATGCCTGGCAAACCGACCGAGGACGAGCCTGATCTCGACCGACGGCGGATGCTCACTACCACTACGGCGGCGGTCGGTGCCGTCGGTGTGGCACTGACCGCGGTGCCGTTCATCGAGTCAATGGAGCCGAGCGAGACGGCGCGCGCGCTGGGTGAGCCGGTGACCATCGACATCTCGAAGCTCGCGCCAGGCACGATGACGAGCGTCGAGTGGCGCCAGAAGCCCGTCTGGGTATTGCATCGCACCGACGCGCAGCTCGCGGAGCTGCCGAAGCTCAACGGCCAGCTCAAGGATCCCTTCTCGAAAGAGGATCAGCAGCCGGCGAACCTGCCGGGCTGGAATCCGGTGCAGCGCTCCGTCATTCCGAAGTACCTGGTGGTGGTCGGCATCTGCACTCATCTGGGATGCATCCCGAAGTACCGGCCGCAGCTCAACGCGGCGGACCTGCCCGCAGGCTGGCCGGGCGGCTTCTTCTGTCCCTGCCACGGCTCTCGCTACGACCTCTCGGCCCGCGTCATGGACGGCTCGCCTGCACCGCTCAACCTGCCGGTCCCGCCGCACTACTACAAGGACGCCACGACCATCGTCGCCGGACAGCTCGCCGACGGCAGTGACGAGAACTGGGAGCCGGATACCTGGTAACTAGGCTGCCCGGCTGCCGCTCGCTCCGCCGAAGCGTGCGTGCACTTCGGCGCCCGCCGCCGGCAGCACCCCGGCGATCGTTGCGCCGGTCTCGGTGAGAAACCGCTCGGCGGCCGCGAACACCGCGGCGTAGAGAGTGGCGGTGAGCTCGTAGGCTTCCGTACCGACCCATTCCGGGGGCAAAAGAGCGGGTGGCAGCAGCGGCTCCTGCAAGTGGATCTTCCTGTACTCATGGATGAGTAGCGTGCGCACGAGGAACGCTGCCTGCGGGGCGAGCCCTTCAGACTCCCGCAGCGCGGCCTGCACGGGCGCGAACGTGTCGCGAAACCGCCGGTAGCGGCGGCCGATCGCCGCCAGATTCCAGCCCTCGGCCGCGAGCCGGCGGTCGGCTGCCAGCCCCTCGGTCGCGCTCTTGAAGAGCCAACAGCGGTTGGCGCAGCCGAGTGTGACGAGCCAGCCACGGGCTTCCTCCAGCGTACAGGCGGGGTGCGCATACACCCCGGGGCTCAGCTGTCCGAAGCCGAGCCAGCGCAGCTCCTCGCGGATGTTGCCGCGGGAATGGCCGCCGGCGGGCGGCAGCACCGCGAGCGTCCACTGCCCGTCCCAGCTCGTGGGGTTGACGCCATAGATGCGTCGCGTCGCCTCCGCGAAGAGCTTGCGCCCGTTCTCGGTCAGGCGGTATTCGCTGCGCCTGCCGTGGCGCGTGGCGGCGAGCCAGCCCTCGGCCGCGAGGCGCGCGACGGCGGTGCGCACCAACCGCTCGGCGAGACCGAACGGGCGCGCGAGATCGATGAGGCTTCCCAGGGTGACGGCCCCGCCGCGGGGCGCGATGGCATCGCCGAAGATCGTGATGAGAAGCGAGCCGCCGCGCAGCGGCCGCTGGCCGTGAAAGCGGCGCAGCAGCGCCTCGACGGGTTTCGTGAGCGGTGGCACGGCCATATTCTGGCACGAAAAAAACGTGACACAGAAAATGATAGTGGTACGATATTCCTGTGTCACGTTGTGGAGCGGCAGCACCGAGCCATGTACACCCAGGCCCTCGATTCCCCCCATCCCCCCAATCTCGAAGGCCGCGCGGGAGGCCCCGGCGGCGAGCCCGCGCTCGAGCGCCGCTTCGAGGAGCGCATCGAGCGCGACGAGAAGATCGAGCCCAAGGACTGGATGCCGGAGGCGTACCGGCAGACGCTCGTCCGGCAGATCTCCCAGCACGCGCACTCGGAGATCGTCGGCATGCTGCCCGAGGGCAACTGGATCACGCGCGCGCCGTCCTTGCGGCGCAAGGCGGTCCTGATCGCCAAAGTGCAGGACGAGGGCGGCCACGGCATGTATCTCTACAGTGCCGCGGAGACTCTCGGCGTCGCGCGGGCGGAGATGCTCGAGCAGCTCCTCGACGGCCGTGCCAAGTACTCGAGCATCTTCAACTACCCGACACTCACATGGGCGGATGTCGGGGCGATCGGCTGGCTGGTCGACGGCGCCGCCATCATGAACCAGATCCCGATCTGCCGCTGCTCCTACGGCCCCTACGCGCGCGCCATGGTGCGCATCTGCAAGGAGGAGAGCTTCCATCAGCGCCAGGGCTTCGAGATCATGCTGGCGCTCGCGCGGGGCACGGAGGAGCAGCGTGCGATGGCGCAGGATGCGCTCAACCGCTGGTGGTGGCCGTCGATCATGATGTTCGGGCCGAGCGATGCCAGCTCCACTCACACCGCGCAGTCGATGCGCTGGCGCATCAAGCGCTTCACCAACGACGAGCTGCGGCAGAAGTTCATCGACGTCACCGTGCCGCAGGCCGAGTTCCTCGGGCTCACCATTCCCGACCCGGCGCTCCGCTGGGACGAGGCCAGCCAGCACTACCTCACCGGCCCCATCGACTGGAGCGAGTTCAAGGCCGTGCTGCAGGGCAACGGGCCGTGCAACCAGGAGCGGTTGCAGGCGCGGCGCAAGGCTCACGAGGACGGTCGCTGGGTCCGGGAAGCAGCCACCGCCTACGCGGCCAAACACGGGAGCCGCAGACATGAGTGACGACTGGCCGCTGTTCGAAGTCTTCATCCGCGCCCGCTCGGGTCTGGAGCACAAGCATGTCGGGAGCCTGCACGCAGCCGATGCGCGCATGGCCATCGAGCATGCGCGGGACGTCTATACGCGGCGTCAGGAAGGAGTGAGTGTCTGGGTGGCGCGCTCGAGCGAGATCATCGCTTCCGATCCGGAGGAGGCCGAAGCGCTCTTCGAGCCCGCGCGCGACAAGGTATACCGGCACCCGACGTTCTACGAGATTCCCGACGAGGTCAAGAACCTGTGACCTCCTCAGCGACTTTCCACTACCTACTGCGGCTCGCCGACACCAGTCTCGTGCTCGGGCAGCGGCTGGGCGAGTGGGTCGGGCATGCGCCGGCGCTGGAGGAAGATCTGGCGCTCGCCAACATCGCTCTCGACCTGCTCGGACAGGCGAGGCTCCTCCTCAGCTACGCGGGAGAGATCGAGGGGCACGGGCGCGATGAGGATGCGCTCGCCTTCCTGCGCGATGCAGCCGAATTCTGCAACGTCTCGCTGGCGGAGCAGCCGAACGGCGACTTCGGCCGCACCATCGTGCGCCAGTTCCTGCTCGATGCGTGGCAGCTCGAGCTCTACGAGGCGTTGTCCGGCTCGACCGATGCGCGCCTCGCCGGGATTGCCGCCAAAGCCGTGAAGGAGACGCGCTATCACCTGCGGTTCAGCGCCGGCTGGCTGGTGAGGCTCGGCGACGGCACCGCGGAGAGTCATGCCCGAGTCGCGGCGGCGCTCGATGAGCTCTGGCGCTTCACCGACGAGCTCCTCACGCCCGATGCGGTCGATCAGGAAATGGCCGCGGCCGGCGTCGCGCCGTCATTGGCCGGGCTGCGGCTCCGATGGGAGGAGCGGGTGGGCGCCGTGTTGGAGGAAGCCACCCTGAAGCGGCCGGCGGCCGCGTCCTATCTCTGGCACGGCAAGCGCGGCGTGCACACCGAGCACCTCGGGCACATGCTGGCGGAGATGCAACACCTGCCGCGCACCTTCCCAGGTGTGACATGGTGAGCGAGCAGGTGTGGCGGGTCTTGCGGTCCGTCATGGACCCGGAAATCCCGGTGCTGAGTGTGGTCGACCTGGGTGTCGTGAGATACGTGCGCGCCGACGGGGCAGGTCTGCACGTTGGAATCACCCCTACGTACTCCGGCTGCCCCGCCACGGAGGTCATTCAACGATCGATCCGCGAGGCGCTGGCGCGCGAGGAGCTCGAGGATGTCACCGTCGAGACGGTGCTCTCGCCACCATGGACCAGCGAGTGGCTGAGCGAGGAGGGGAGACGGAAGCTGGAAGCGTTCGGCATTGCCGCGCCCACCGCGCGTTCGGCTGCCAACGTGGCTTGCCCACGCTGTGGCAGCCATGAAGTGCAACGGGTGAGCGAGTTCGGCTCGACTCCGTGCAAAGCACATTATCGCTGTGATGACTGCATCGAGCCCTTCGACGTCTTCAAGTGCATCTGATCCCATGTTGAGATTTCACTCGCTGCGCGTAGCGCAGGTCCAAACGCAAGTCGAGGACGCCATCTCGTTGGCATTGGAAGTTCCTGCGGAGCTGGCCGCAGAATACCGCGGCGTCGCCGGCCAGCACGTCGTCCTGCGCGCCTCGCTTGCCGGCGAGGAGGTCAGGCGAACGTATTCACTGGTCAGCGCGCCGGGTGAGCGGCTGCTGCGCATCGTCGCCCGCATACACTCCGAAGGTCGCCTGTCGACTCATCTCGCGCGGCACGTGCGGCCGGGTGATGTGTTGGACGTGCTGCCGCCCAACGGCAGTTTCACCCCGCATTCGGCGGCGGCGGGGCGCGGCACCTGCGTCGCCTTCGCGGCCGGCTGCGGCATCACGCCGACCGTCTCGATCGCTCGCAGCTGGCTCGAAGCGGGGCCGACGGGCCGCGTCATCCTTTTCTACGGCAATCGCGCCATGGCTCGGGCGATCTGCCTGGAGGAACTGCTCGCGCTGAAGGATCGCTATCTCGACCGCCTGGCGCTGCACTTTCTCATGAGCCGCGAGCCGCAGGAAGCTGAGATCTATAACGGCAGACTGGACGCCCGGCATGTCCGACAGCTCGGCGCCTCGTTCTTCGCGCCCACCGAAGTCGCCGAGTACTTCATCTGCGGCCCCGGCGACATGATCGACACCGTGTCACACACCCTGCGCGAGCTAGGCGTGCCGTCCGATCGGATCAGAGCAGAGCATTTCACCGTCACCACAGCGAATGTCGGTGCGGGAACCCAGGCACAGGGAAGTGCCCCGCCGCCGCAGGTGGCGGAGCCTGGGGCAAAAACCACGCTTAGCCGCTTCGGCGTTGCGCCAGGCGCGCCGGGCCGCGCAGGAAGCCCGGATCCAGCGCCTCAAACGACCGGCGTCGTCGCCGAGGTAACAATAACCATGGACGGTCGCCGCCGTTCGTTCACCATGCCGATGAACGACGAGACCGTCCTCGACGCCGCCGCACGGGCCGGTCTCGACTTGCCGTTCTCCTGCCGCGCCGGCGTCTGCTCGACCTGCCGCACCAAGGTGGTACGGGGCGAGGTCTCCATGGACCAGAACTACGCACTCGAGGACTGGGAGATCGCGCAGGGCTACGTGCTCGCCTGCCAGTCGAAGGTCAGGACTCCCGTGCTCGAGCTCGACTACGACGAGCGTTGAGGCCTATCCATCATGAGCTATCAGACAATCATTTTCGAAGCGTCACAGGGAATCGCACGGCTCACCCTCAATCGGCCGGAGCGTTTGAACAGCTTCAACACAGTCATGCATTCCGAGGTGCAGGACGCCTTGGCCGCGATACGACAGGACGACTCGACGCGCGTTCTCGTCCTGACGGGCGCGGGCCGCGGCTTCTGCGCTGGCCAGGACCTGGGCGACCGCGTGGTGGCTCCCGGCGGTGCGCCGCCCGACCTCGGCCGGTCCATCGAGAACGGCTACAAGCCCCTGATCCTCGCCCTGCGCGGGCTGCCGCTGCCGATCATTGCGGCCGTCAACGGCGTGGCTGCGGGCGCCGGCGCCAACATCGCCCTGGCGTGTGATCTCGTCATTGCCGCGCGCTCCGCGAACTTCATCCAGGCGTTCTCGAAGATCGGCCTGGTCCCGGATTCCGGGGGCACGTGGTTTCTGCCGCGGCTCGTGGGCCACGCCCGGGCCATGGGTCTCGCGCTCCTCGGCGACAAGCTTCCCGCCGAGCAGGCGGTGCAGTGCGGTCTCATCTGGCGCTGTGTGGATGACGGTCAGCTCGCAGACGAAGTCGACGCGATCGCGCGCCAGCTCGCGGCCGCTCCCACCCGAGGCCTCGCTCGCACCAAGCAGGCGATGCTCGAGAGCTGGGCCCACACTCTGGAGCAGCAGCTCGACGTCGAGCGCGACTACCAACAGGAGCTCGGCCACTCCGCCGATTACGCCGAAGGCGTCGCGGCCTTCATGGAGAAGCGCATGCCGCGCTTCACCGGCCGCTGAGACGGCACAGGAGTCGTGGAGGGTATGGCCATGCAGTTAGAAAGCTTCGTCGCCGGCCGCTGGCGGGCAGGCACCGGCACGCCCGTCGCGCTGCGCGATGCGACCACGGGACAGTTGATCGCCAACGCATCCTCCGAGGGGCTCGATCTCTCGATGAGCCTCGCTCACGCCCGGGAGGTGGGGGGCGCCAACCTCCGCCGCCTCACCTTCCACGATCGCGCCGCTCTCCTCAAGACGCTGGCGAAGCATCTCACGGAGAAGAAGGACGAGCTCTACGCGCTCTCCTACGCGACCGGAGCGACCAAGTCCGATTCCTGGATCGACATCGACGGCGGTATCGCCACTCTCTTCGTGTATGCGAGCAAGGGAATGCGCGAGCTGCCCGACGCTCATGTCTACGTCGAAGGCGCTACCGAAAGCCTGTCCAAATCCGGCGGCTTCGTGGGTCAGCACATCTGCGTGCCTCTCGAGGGCGCGGCAGTGCACATCAATGCCTTCAACTTCCCGATCTGGGGCATGCTCGAGAAGCTTGCGCCGGCTTTCCTCGCCGGCGTGCCCGCAATAGTCAAGCCCGCGACCGCCACGGCTTATCTCACGGAACTCGCGGTCCGCCGCATCGTCGAGTCCGGCATTCTCCCGGAGGGATCGGTGCAGCTCATCTGCGGCAGCGTCGGCAATCTCTTCGAGCACCTCACCTGTCAGGACATCGTTGCTTTCACCGGCTCCGCGTCCACGGCGCGCAAGCTGCGGACGCATGCCACGGTGATCGACCATTCCGTACGCTTTACGGCGGAGACCGACTCGCTCAACTCCTGTGTACTGGGGCCGGATGCGGCGCCAGGAACGCCGGAGTTCGACCTCTTCATCCGCGAGGTAGCGCGCGAGATGACGGTGAAGGCCGGACAGAAGTGCACGGCGATCCGCAAGGCGATCGTCCCGGCCGCAATCGCGGCCGACGTGGTGGAAGCCTTGAAGGCGGCACTGGGCAAGGTGGTCGTGGGTAACCCGCGCCTGGAGCAGGTCGGCATGGGGCCGGTGGCCTCGCTCGCGCAGCGGCGCGAGGTGCTCGGTCAGCTCGCCAAGCTCGAGCGCGAGGCCGAGATCGTCTGCGGCAATGGGCGGCAGCTCGAGCTCGCCGACGCCGATGCCGATCGCGGCGCCTTCATCGCGCCCACGCTGCTTTATTGCAAGGACTCGGCGCGAGCCGCGGCCATCCACGAAATCGAGGCTTTCGGTCCCGTCTGCACGGTCGTCCCGTATGAGGGGTTGGATTCCGCCATCGCTCTCGCCAGGCGCGGCGCCGGCAGTCTGGTCGGCTCGGTCTTCACGGCCGACGAGCCCATCGCGGCGCGGCTCGTGGTCGGGCTCGCTCCCTTCCATGGGCGCCTCCTCGTCGTCAACCGCCACTGCGCCAAGGAATCCACGGGACATGGCTCGCCGCTGCCCCATCTGGTCCACGGCGGACCCGGCCGCGCGGGCGGCGGAGAGGAGATGGGCGGCATCCGCGGCGTCCTGCACTACATGCAGCGCACCGCGATTCAGGGCACGCCCGATGTTCTGACCGCCGTCACCGGCCGCTGGATCAAGGGCTCGCGCGAGCGCGATCCGGGCGTTCATCCCTTCCGGATTCCCTTCGGGGCGCTCGTCATCGGCGACACTTTCAACTCCGGCGAGCGCGAAGTGACGGTGGAGGATATCGAGCGCTTCGCGGACCTCTCGGGCGATCGCTTCTACGCCCACATGGATGAGGCCGCGGCGCGCCGCAACCCGATCTTCGGCGGCCGCGTCGCCCACGGGTACTTCCTCATCTCAGCCGCCGCGGGCCTGTTCGTCGATCCGCCGCTCGGCCCCGTGCTCGCCAACTACGGCATCGATTCCCTGCGCTTCACCAAGCCCGTGAAGCCCGGCGACCGCATCAAGGTCCGCATCACGTGCAAGGAGAAGTCCCTCCGTGCCGGACAGGGCTATGGTGAGGTCCGCTGGGATGCGCTCATCACCAACCGGGACGGCGAGACGGTTGCCGCCTACGACGTACTGACGATGGTGAGCGACAAGAACGTGCCCGACGCTTGACGGCAAGGCGTATGCTACGCGGCCTATCGCCCCGCGGTGGGAGTGGAGGAGACTGTCATGCTGAAATGGCTGGCAACGACGCTCGTTCTCACGTGTCTCTCTTCCGCGGGCGCGGCGCAGATGGACCGGGTCCTGCTGGACCATCCGGCCATGTCGCAGACTCAGATCGTCTTCGAGTATGGCGGCGAGCTCTGGAGCGTTGCGCGCACCGGCGGACAGGCGCACGTGCTGGCGAGCGGCATGGACCTGCTGGCCCAGCCGATCTTTTCGCCGGATGGCTCGCAGATTGCGTTTACCGGCACGTATGACAACAATACGGACGTCTACGTCATTCCGGCCAGCGGCGGGCAACCGCGCCGGCTGACATATCATCCGGATCCCGACATCGCTCTGGGCTGGACGCCGGATGGCAAGAGCATTCTCTTCAGCTCCCATCGCTACAGCTACTCCGACCCCGACTTGCTGTTTACGGTGCCCGTGACAGGCGGGTTCCCGACGGAGCTGCCGCTGCCGAGCGGAGAGATGGGATCGTATTCCGATGACGGCAGCCGGATTGCCTATGTTCCGGGATTCCAGTGGGAGCCTTTCTGGAAGGGCTACAAGGGCGGGCAGCACACGGAGATCTACCTCGCGCGGCTCTCGGACTCGAGCACGGTACGGATCCCGAATCTCAACTCCAACGAGGGCGACCCGATGTGGGTCGGCCACGAGGTCTACTTCCTCTCCGACCGCGACGGTCCGGCAACCCTCTATGTTTACGACACCGATACCCGCCAGGTCAAGCGGCTGATCGACAACAAGGGATTCGACATCACCTCGGCCTCCGCCGGGCCCGGAGGTATCGTCTACTCGCAGTTCGGCGACCTGCACATCTATGACTTCGCGACCGGTACGGCTCACGCGGTGCCGGTCACAGTCGCAGGCGACCTGCCACAGCGCCGTCCGTATTTCGAGGATGCCTCGAAGGACATCCAGGGGATAGGCATCTCACCGAACGGCGTGCGCGCCGTGTTCGAAGCGCACGGCGACATACTGACGGTGCCTGCGAAGCACGGCAGCATCGAGAACCTCACCCACAGCCCCGGTGTGATGGACCGTGATCCGGCATGGTCGCCCGACGGTCAGTCCATCGCCTATTTCTCGGACCGCGCCGGAGAGTACGACCTTTACATCCGCCATCAGGATGGCACCGGCCCCGTGAGACGGATCGCCCTCGGCCAGGACGATGCCTTCTACTATGATCTGAGGTGGTCACCCGACAGCAAGAAGCTCCTCTTCACCGATCAGAAGCTCGACCTCTGGTATGTCGATACGAGCAGCTCGGAGGCGCATGCCAAAAAAGTCGCGACCGACAACTACGACATTCCGCTGCACGAGTTCGATGCCCGCTGGTCTCCGGACAGCCGCTGGGTCGTCTACACCGAGCTCATGCCGAATTACCTGCATGCGATCTTCATCTATTCCCTGACCGACGACACCACTCATCAGGTCACTGACGCCACGAGTGACTGCATGTATCCGGAGTTCGATGCCGGCGGCAAGTATCTGTACTTCACCTCCAGCACCGATACCGGCCTCGCCTACGGCTGGCTCGATATGACCTCGATGGAACGGCCGCTGACTCGAGTGGTGTATGCGGCGACACTGCAGGCGAGCACCGCGTCGCCGCTGGCGCCGCGCGGCGGCTTCGAGAGCGCCACCCCGAGCGCCTCGAAACCTGACACCGCCAAGGCCGGCCGGCACGCGGCGAACCAACCCAAGAAGGCCGCTACGGTCGCCATAGACTTTCAGGGACTTCAGGCCCGCGCCGTGCCGCTGCCGCTCCCCCCGGCAAATTACATCGGCCTCGCTCCCGGGCCGAGCGGAACCCTATATCTGGCGAAGGCGCCCCTGGTCACGATGCCCGTGATAGGAAGTCACAACGGGCCGCCCGCGAGAATACTCAAGTTCGACCTCAAGACGCGGCAGACGCAGGACATCGTCGACGGAGTCAACGCCGCCGCCTTCTCCGCCAACGGCCGGAAGCTCCTGTATGCCAGAGGGGACGACTGGTTCATCAGCGATGCGCAGCCCCACGCCAAGCCGGACCACCTCGACCTGAGTGCCATGCGCGTGTTCGTCGTGCCACACGAGGAGTGGGCGCAGATGTACCGCGATGCCTGGCGCATTCAGCGGGCGTTTTTCTACAACCCAACCTTCGATGGACTCGACATCACCGCGGCCGAGAAGGAATTCTCGAGCTTCCTGCCCGGCATCGCCAGCCGCGACGGCCTGACGTTCCTCTTCCAGGAGATGATGAGTTACATCTCCGTGGGACACATGTTCATCCGCGGCGGCTACGTGCCGACGATGCAGCAGATCAAAGTCGGGCTTCTCGGGGCTGACTACCGCATCGAGCACGGGCACTACCGGATCACGCACATCTTCACCGGCGGCCCGTGGAACCCCGAGCTCTATGCGCCGCTGGCGCAGCCGGGGCTGAAGGTGAAGGAGGGCGACTACCTGCTCGCGGTCAACGGTGATCCCATCGATGCGAGCCTGGACGTCTACCAGGCATTCGAGGATCTGGCGGGCAAGACCGTCACGCTCACCGTGGGTCCGAATCCTACCCTGGAGGGCTCGCACACGGTGATCGTCAAGACGATCCCGAGCGAGGCGGGGCTGCGCCACGCCGCCTGGATCGAGCGCAACGTCGAGCTCGTGGGCCGGCTGAGCGGGGGCAGGCTCGGCTATGTCTATCTCCCCGATACCAGCTGGGGCGGTTTCCGCAACTTCAACCGCTATTTCTTCTCCCAGGTGGACAAGCAGGGCGTCGTCATCGATGAGCGCTTCAATCATGGCGGCTCACTGTCGGATTACATCATCGACTACCTGCAGCGCCGGCCGATGTCGATCGTCGTCTCGCGGTGGGGACATTCGCAGCTCGAGCCTCCGGAAGCGATCTTCGGCCCCAAGGTCATGGTCATCAATCAGTATGCGGGCTCGGGCGGCGATGCGCTTCCCTGGTATTTCAAGATGGATCATGTGGGCACCCTGGTGGGCGAGCGCACCTGGGGCGGCCTGGTGGGCATCTATGGCTATCCGCCGCTCATGGACGGCGGCCTCATCACCTCGCCGCGGATTGCCGTCGAGGGCCTGGATGGCACCTTCCCCGTGGAGAATCACGGCGTGAGTCCCGACGTGACGGTGTGGCAGGATCCCAAGCTCATGCGCGCGGGTCACGATCCGCAGCTCGAGCGGGCCGTGCAGATCGCTCTACAGCAGCTTGCCGCCAATCCGCTGCCGCAATATGAGCATGCGCCGTGGCTCAACTATCACCCGAAGCTGCCGCCGCTGCCGGAGCCGACGAGCGTCGGCCCGGAGTAGGCATGCCCGCGGGCGGATACCGCTTTCACCAGCGCCCACACGCCGATTCCGGGCCGCAGCCCGAGGTCCTGTACCGCGTGGCGGGTAACTCGTGACAGCACGGCGACGCCGGATCCGATGTCGACCTTGACCAGGACGGCGTTCCCAACGTCGTCGGAAATCTCCGCGATGACTCCTTGAAGGGCATTGCGGACGCTCAATCCTCGCGGTGGCTCAGTAGCGAGGATGATGTCGCGGGCCAGGAGCTGCAGACGGATACGTGCCCCCACGGACGCCTCCTGCAGACTAACGTGCAGCACGCCGCCTCCGAGCTGCACGTCCGCCACTCCTTGCTCCGCATCGACGTATCCCACCGTGCCATCGAGTATCGCGCCCACTGCTTCGGACCCAACGATGGCCTGAAGCTCCGGACGCAGGCTGATGTCGCTCAGGGCGCCGGATGCGACGATCTCACCGGCTTCCATCAACGCCACATGGGTCGCGAGCCGAAGCAGTTCCTCGAGCTGATGGCTGACGAACACCATCGGGATCGACAGCTTGTCGCGCAATCGCTCGAGGTACGGCAACACTTCTTCCCGGCGGGCGGCATCGAGCGCGGCGAGCGGCTCATCGAGAAGCAACAGGCGCGGTTGCGAGAGGAGCGCGCGCCCGAGAGCGACCCGCTGGCGCTCGCCGCCGGAGAGCTGGTAGGGGCGGCGGGCGAGAAGCGGCTCGAGCCCGAGGAGGGCGAGCACCTCCTCGAGCCCGATGGAGCGGCTCCCCCTGGGCGCGCGGCGCAGTCCGTAGCGCAGATTCGCGAGCACGCCGAGGTGGGGAAAGAGGCGCGAGTCCTGGAAGACATAACCGATGCGGCGTCGCTCGACGGGGACGGCTAGGCGCTCACGCGTGTCCGTCAGGACGATACCGTCGAGCTCCACCCGGCCGTCATCGGGCTCGAGCAGGCCCGAGATGATGTTGATCAGGGTCGTCTTGCCGCAGCCGGAGCGGCCGAAGAGCGCGAGGATGCCAGGCGTCGGGGCTTCGAGCTGCGCGCGCAGCTTGAACCCTTTCCAGCGCTTGACGACCGACAGGCGCAGCATGATAGTTGCTCCGACGCTTGATTTGACGCCTCAGCGCCCTAGCAGCCGGTAAACGCGCCGCGCGAGCAGCTCCGCAAGCACCAACCCGAGCAGGCCGAGCACGATGGAGAGGACGGCCAATCGCATTGCCACCGCCTCGCCGCCCGGCTCCTGGATGGCCGTGTAAAGTGCGAGGGGCAGGGTGCGGGTGACCCCGGGCACGTTGGAGGCGAAGGTGATCACCGCGCCGAACTGGCCGAGCCCGGCGGCGAAGGCAGTGAGGAGTCCGGCAAGAATGCCCGGCAGCATCAAGGGCAGAGTGACCGAGAAGAACCGGTCGAGCGGTCCGGCGCCGAGCGTGCGCGCCGCCGCCTCGAGTCCCCGGTCGACACTGTCGAGCGCCAGGCGGATCGCGCGCACCATGAGCGGAAAGGTCATGACGGCCGTCGCCAATGTGGCGCCCGCCGTGGTGAAGGGCAGCTCGATCCCGAAATGCGCCAGCAGCCACCGGCCGGCGGCGCTGCGGGTGTCGAGGCAGACGAGCAACAGATATCCCACCGCCACCGGCGGCAGCACCAGCGGCAGATGCACCAGGGCATCGAGAACGAGCGTACCCGGAAACCGGCTCCTCGCCAGGAGGTAACCTACGAGGACGGCGAGCGGCAGGCTGCACGCGACGCTGCGCACAGCGATCTCGAGACTGAGGCGCAACGCGTCGAGCTCGGCGGGAGTCAAAGCGGGCATGGCGATTTTCCTTACTGAGGCGCAGGCGCGGCCTTGTCGGCGAGCGCCGACCTTAACGCAAGCGCCGGGCTGTGCGCATCTTGACTTGGCCCCATCCGGCCGCATCGTAAGCCGCAGGCGCGGTGTTTGCGGTCCTGGTGCGTGAATGAGTGGCGAGCGGCAATACGGCTGGATGTGGGTGGAGGCATGCGAGGTCCTGGACAGGGCCGAGCGCCTGCAACGCCAGTTCCTGCGCTACGTGGGTCCGGGAGCCGATGCCGCGGTGTGGGAGCCGCCGGTCGATATCCAGGAGACCGCCGACGGCCTGATTCTGCTCTTTGCGCTTCCCGGCGTGGTTGCGGAGGAGATCAGCCTGACGCTCGAGCCGACGGAGCTGACTGTCAGCGCAATGCGTGCGCTCAAGCTTACGCATCCTGACGCCGTAATCCGACGTCTCGAGATTCCGCACGGACGCTTCATCCGACGCATTCCTCTAGCAGGCGTGCCACTCAAGTTGGCGGCGAGCCGCTACGAGAACGGCTGCCTCGAAGTCCGGCTGACCCGGGATAGCTAATTTATGACGGATACCGACCAGACCCCAGCAACTTCGCGTATCGAGCTGCCACCGCTGCCTGCCGACGCCGTGCCGGTGGTAGCGGTGCGCAATGTCGTGCTCTTCCCCGGCATCGTGTTGCCCATTACGCTCGGCCGTGAGGAGAGCATTGCCGCAGCCCAGGAAGCGGTGCGCACCGGACGCAAGGTCGGCCTTCTGCTGCAGCGCGATCCGACCCTCGAAAAGCCTGAGGTGACGGACCTCTACGATCTGGGCGTCCTCGCCACCGTGGTTCGCTACGTGACGGCGCCCGACGGCGCGCATCACCTGGTCTGTCAGGGTGAAAGCCGGTTCCGCCTGCTGCAGGTCGTGCGCGAGACTCCGTTCCTCGCCGCGCGTATCGAGACCCTGCCCGAGCCGCAGGAAAAGAGCGCCGACATCGAGGCGCGCATGGAATTCCTCAAGCAGCGGGCGGTGGAAGCGCTCTCGCTGCTGCCGCAGGTGCCTGCCGAGCTGGCGCGGACCATCCGCGGGATCGACTCTCCCGGCCAGCTTGCCGACCTGATC